>Ga0209262_10000063_pt1 | contig 83436 bp, 92 predicted proteins | sample Lowcelwee11metaG_FD_187171 | JGI IMG/M metagenome (GOLD analysis project Ga0209262, IMG submission 187171) | Freshwater pond sediment microbial communities from the University of Edinburgh, under environmental carbon perturbations - Low... | ecosystem: Environmental > Aquatic > Freshwater >... | reverse complement strand
CCGAAATCGAAAAACACGGAAAACACGCCGCTCCGGTCACGCTGTACGACAAGACCATTGGCCGCATCACCGGCTGGTTCGACCGCGTGCAGGACGACCTGACCGAGCTCTACCAAGGCACCTTGCGCTGGTCGCTGCAGCACAAGCTGGCCACGCTGGGCCTGGCCTTGGCCATCTTCGTGAGCAGCCTGTTCATGGTGCCGCTGCTGGGCACCGAGTTCGTGCCCAAGGCCGACTTCTCCGAAACCTCGCTCTCGTTCCACACCCCGGTGGGCTCTTCACTCGAAGCCACCGAGGCCAAGACGAAGCAGGTGGAGGCGATCCTGCGCGAATTCCCCGAGGTGAAGTACACCCTCTCCACCCTCAACACCGGCAACGCCCAGGGCACCATGTACGCCAGCGTCTACGTGCGCCTGGTGGACCGAAAAGACCGCGGCATCAACGCCGACGCCATGGCCGCGAAGCTGCGCGAACGCCTGCGCACCGTGCCTGGCATCAACGTGACCCACGCCGGCCTGCTCGACCCGGTGGGCGGCAACAAGCAGATCGAGTTCTCGCTGCAAGGCGACGACCTGGCCGAGCTGGAGCGCCTGACCGCTCAAGTGATGGAGCGTGTCCGCCCCATCGTTGGCCTGGTCGACCTGGACGCCAGTGTCAAGCCCGACAAGCCGACGGTGAACGTGGTGATGCGGCGCGAGATCGCGTCCGACGCCGGCCTGAACGGCGCCGCCGTGGCGAGCAGCCTGCGCACCCTGGTGGCTGGCCAGACGGTGGGCAACTGGCGCGCCGCCGACGGCGAGAGCTACGACGTCAACGTGCGCCTGGCACCCGAGCAGCGCGCGCGCACCAGCGACCTGGAACAGCTGCCTTTCGTGGTCGGCACCGCGGCCGATGGCACGGCGCGCGTGGTGCGCCTGGGCCAGGTGGCGCAGGTGGTGGAATCGACCGGGCCAAACCAGATCAACCGCCGCAACCTGAACCGCGAGGTGGCCATCAACGCCAACGTGTTCGGCCGATCGGCCGGCGATGTGTCGGCCGACATCCGCCAGGTGCTCGACAGCATCGCCATGCCGCCCGGCTACCACTACGAATTCGGCGGCTCGACCAAGAACATGCAGGAATCGTTCGGCTACGCGGTGTCGGCGCTGGCGCTGGCCATCATCTTCATCTACATGATCCTGGCCAGCCAGTTCCAGAGCTTCCTGCAGCCGCTGGCGCTCATGACCTCGCTGCCGCTGACGCTCATCGGCGTGGTGCTCACGCTGCTGATGTTCGGTTCCACCATGAGCATGTTCTCGGTCATCGGCATCGTGTTGCTGATGGGCCTGGTGACGAAAAACGCCATCCTGCTGGTGGACTTCGCCATCCGCGCCCGCCGCGGGCTGGACGGCGCGGCGCCGCTGGACCGCGAAAACGCCCTGCTGCTGGCCGCGAGAGTGCGGCTGCGCCCCATCCTCATGACCACGCTGGCCATGGTGTTCGGCATGGTGCCGCTGGCCTTCGCGCTCACCGAAGGCTCCGAGCAGCGCGCGCCCATGGGTCAGGCCGTGATCGGCGGCGTGATCACCTCGTCGCTGCTGACGCTGGTGGTGGTGCCCGTGGTGTACTGCTACATGGACGATTTCGCCCGCAGGCTGCACCGCCTGTTCGGGTCGGGCCACACCGATGACAGCACCGCCGTCAGGGCCGCAGCGGGTGGTGCTCAGTAAAATGCATCAGGATCGGCTAATATACCCACCGGAGTATCAAACATGACTTCTCAAACCCCCATCAGCTTCGACCAGGCCCGCTTCAACATGATCGAGCAGCAGATTCGCCCCTGGGAGGTGCTCGACCCCCAGGTGCTGGAGCTGCTGGCCAAGGTGCGCCGCGAGGACTTCGTGCCCGCCGCCCACAAGGCGCTGGCCTTTGTCGACATGGAACAGCCGCTGGGTCAGCCCGCGATGGATGGCGAAACCATGCTGGCGCCGCGCGTGGAAGCGCGCCTGCTGCAAGACCTGGCCGTGCAACCCACCGACAAGGTGCTGGAAATCGGCGCCGGCAGCGGCTTCATGGCGGCCCTGCTGGCCAGCCTGGCGCAGCGCGTGGTATCGCTGGAGATCAACGAAGCCCTGGCCCGCACCGCGCGCGAAAACCTGCAGAAGGCCGGTTTCACCAACGCCGATGTGCGCGTGGCCGATGCCGCCGCCAACAACTTTGCCCCCTGCGCCGCCGAAGCGCCGTGGAACGTGATCCTGCTCAGCGGTTCGGTGGCCGAAGTTCCGCCGGCCCTGCTGTCGCTGCTGGCCCCGGGCGGCCGTCTGGCCGCCATCGTGGGCCATGAGCCCGTCATGCGCGCCACCTTCATCACCCGCACCGGCGACGCGTCGTACGTCACCGCGCAACCCTGGGACACCATGGCCCCGCGCCTGCGGAACTTTCCGGCGCCTTCGCGCTTCCAGTTCTGAGTCAGCCCCCGTATTTGCTCAAGCGACCGAACCCATGATCTCGATCCACCCCGCCCAGCTCACCGAGTGGCTTGAACAAGCCCGGACGAAGTCGCCGGACCTGCACCCCGTCGTGCTCGACGTGCGCGAGCCCTGGGAGTTACAGACCGCGGCCGTCAAGCCCGATGGGTTCGATCTGGTCCACATGCCCATGCGCAGTGTGCCGGCTCGATACCTGGAACTCGACCGCAACCAACCCGTGGCCTGCCTGTGCCACCACGGCGCACGCAGTGCGCAGGTGGTGCACTTCCTGATGCAAAACGGCTTCTCCGAGGTGGTGAACATCCACGGCGGCATCAACGCCTGGGCCCGCGAGCGGGATCCCTCGGTGCCGGTCTACTGAAGCCGCCGCTCTGCCTTTTGCGCCTGTTACCCAAAGGAACCCTCATGACCGCCCTGTCTGCCCACACCCCGTCGAAGCCGCGCCCGCTTTCCCTGAAGCCGCTCGCGCTGGCGGCCCTGCTGGCACTGGGCGTCTCCGGCGGCGCGCAGGCGCAAAGCCTGGTTGAGCTCTACGACATGGCCCGGGGGTTTGACACCACCGTGCAGGCGGCCCGGGCGCAGTACGAAGCGAATCTGGCCAAGGCCGAACAGGCCAAGGCGGGCTTGCGACCCCAGGCCGGTGTGGGCGCCGGTGCAAGTTGGGCCAATGTGGACAGCAGCACATCGGCGGGCAGCCGCAGTGCCGACAGCCAGAACCTGGCGCTTTCGGCCAGTCAGCCGCTGTACCGCCCCGCCAACCGCCTGACCAACGAGCAGGGCCAGTTGTCGATCGACGTGGCCAAAGCCCAGCTGGACGCGGCCGAGCAGGACCTGATCGTGCGCACCGCCCAGGCCTATTTCGATGTGGTTGCGGCGCAAGACACGCTGACCTTCGTGCTGGCCCAGAAAACCGCAGTGGCTGAACAACTGGCCGCCGCCAAGCGCAACTTCGAAGTGGGCACCACCACCGTCACCGATTCGCGCGAAGCGCAGGCCCGCTACGACCTCGTACTGGCGCAGGAAATCGCCGCCAGCAACGACTTGCGGGTGAAGAAGCTGGCGCTGGACCAACTGGTCGGCAAAGACAACACCAGCCCCAAGCCGCTGGTGAACGCTGTTGCCCTGGAACCGGTGCTGCCGGCCGATCCCGAAGCCTGGGTGCTGCAGGCGCAGCGCGAGCATCCTTTGGTGCGCCAGGCCGACAAGGGCTTTGACATCGCCGAGCTGGAGGTCATGAAAGCACAGGCAGGCCACAAACCGACCCTCGATCTGGTGGGCCAGTACCAGGTGGCGCGAGGCCCCAGCACGACAATGCCCACGGCCGGCAACGTGCGCACCAACACCGCCAGCGTTGGCTTGCAGTTCAACCTGCCACTGTTCGCCGGCTACGCCATCGAAAACCGCGTCAAGGAAACCGTGGCGCTGGTGGAGAAGGCCCGCGCCGACCGTGAGACGGCGCTGCGCAGCATCGGCCAGGCCACACGCAGCGCCTACTTCGGCGTGCTCTCGGGTCTGAGCCAGGTCAAGGCCCTCGAAGCGGCCGAGGCCTCCAGCCAGAGCGCACTCGAAGCCAACCAGCTGGGCTACCAAGTGGGCGTGCGCATCAACATCGACGTGCTCAACGCCCAGAGCCAGCTGTTCCAGACCAAGCGCGATCTGGCCGTGGCGCGCTACAACGTTCTGGTGGGCCAGCTGCGTCTGAAGCAGGCCGGCGGCCTGCTCAAGGCGGAAGACCTGCAGCCCATCAACGCACTGTTGAAGTAGCACCCCCTGCGCCGCTGCGCGGCGTCCCCCCAGGGGGACCAAGCCCTTGGACCGGCAAAGCCGGCTCTTCGGCGTGTGCTGGCAAAGGCACATGCTCCGGAGAGGGGTTGGACGGGCTGGGCCGGATGTGTGCTGGGATAAACTGCCGGATGCACTGCGGTTGACATGTCGTCCGACCGCAGAGGGCAACAGACAAAGGTGATTCATGCAAGCGGTCAATGTGCTGTGCATCAAATGGGGCAAGAAGTATGGCCCCGAGTACGTCAACAAGCTGCACAGCATGGTCAGCCGCCACCTGCACCGGCCGTTCCGTTTTGTCTGCCTGACCGACGACGGTGCCGGCATCGACCCGGCGATCGAAGTCAAGCCCATTCCCATGGTTGGCTTCGACGAGTTCGACCAACGCAAACCCTGGACCTTTGGCCATGGCTGGCTCAAACTGACCAGCTTCGCCAGCCCGCTCTACGACCTGCAGGGCCGCACGCTTTTTCTGGACCTGGACATCGTCATCCTGGACAGCCTGGACCCGTTCTTTGAACAGCCCGGCGAGTTCACCGTGATCAAGGAATGGGACAAGAGCGATGGCACGGGCAACACCTCCTGCTACGTCTACACCATTGGTGCCCACGCCGATGCGCTGGACCACCTGAAGAACGATTACCCGGCCTCGATCAGCACCGTGCGCAACGAGCAGGAGTTCATCACGCTCTACCTCGCGCGCCAGGGCAAGCTCAGCTACTGGCCCGACGCCTGGTGCCGCAGCTTCAAGCGCCATTGCCTGCAGCGCGGCATCATGGGCTGGTTCAAGCCGCCCACCATACCCGAGGGCGCGCGCATCATCGCCTTCCACGGCAAACCCAACCCGCCCGATGCGATCGCCGGCGTGAGCGGCAAGTGGTACCGGCGCGTGCTGCCGACCCAATGGGTCGCCGACCATTGGCGTTGAAATCCATGTCGCTGGCGCAGCGCGGCTACCGCCTGCTGCTGCGCAGCCTGACGCTGCCGATGCTGGCCTGGCTCTGGTGGCGGGGCCGCAAGGACGCTGGCTACCGCCAAGGCTTGGCACAACGACTCGGTTTCATCGAGCCCACGCCCGCCTCGCTGAGCGGGATCCTGATCCACGCGGCATCGGTTGGCGAAGTGCAGGCCGCACGTCCCCTGATCGAGGCGCTGCGCCAGGAATGGCCCGACCACACGATCACCGTCAGCACCCAGTCGCCCACCGGCGCGCGCCAGTTGCGCAGCCATTGGGGCGATGCTGTCCAGCACGTCTTTTTTCCCATCGACACGCCCGGTGCAACGGCCCGTTTCCTGGATCGCCTGCAACCTCAACTGGTGGTGCTGGTGGAGCGCGAGCTGTGGCCCGAACTGTTGTTGCAATGCCGCCAGCGCTCGACCCCCGTGGCGCTGGTCAACGCCCGGCTGTCGGAGGCCTCAGCCAGGTCCTACCGGCGCTGGCAGGCCCTGATGCGACCGGTCTGGACGCAGCTCGCAGTGGTGGCCACGGCCGACACCCCGACCACTGAACGTCTGCGGGCCCTGGGCGTACCCGTGGGGCGCCTGCTGGAAACTGGCAACCTGAAATTTGACCAACCCGTTGCGGCGACCGGCTCGCAGGAACTGCCCTGGCTGCAAGGGCGCCCGGTGGTGGTGGCTGGCAGCACCCACGACGGGGAAGAAGCCGCCTTGCTGGCGGCCTGGCCGGCCTTTGCTGCGCAGCATCCTGCCAGCGTACTGATCCTGGTGCCCCGACACCCCGAGCGCTTCGACGCCGTCGCCCGGCTGATCGACCAGGCAGCGCTGTCCTATGCCCGCCGCAGTCTAGGGGAAACGCTGGCCCCCGAATCGAGCGTGTTTCTGGCCGACACCATGGGTGAGCTCGGCCTGTGGTACGCCCACGCCAGCGTGTGCTTCATCGGTGGCAGCCTGGCAGCCATCGGCGGCCACAACGCCCTCGAAGCGCTGGCCTGTGGCAAACCCGTGCTGTTCGGTCCGCACACCCAGCATTTCCAGAGCCTCTATCAGGAGATCCAGAGCCACGGCATCGGTGAATGCATCACATCGGCATCAACCCTGCTGGACGTCGCCGGGCAGTGGCTGGATCACCCAGATCAACTCGCCCACAAGGGCGCGCAAGCGCGACACTTTGTGGAACGACAGCAAGGCAGCAGCCAGCGCAGCTTGCAAGCGCTCAGGCCCCTGTGGCAACCCACGCGGCCCGGCTTGTTGACCCACGTGGTGCAACAGCCGTTGTTGAACCAGACCCTGTGGCACGACCCGGCGCTGCTCAGTTCATGCCCCCACACCCTGTTTGAGCCGGAAAGCGGCACCACCGCGTTGGCCACGGGCAGCGGTCGCGGCCAGGCCCAACGGATGCAGATCGAAGGGCTCGACGTGGTGTTGCGCCACTACCGGCGTGGCGGACTGATGGCGCGGTTCAGCCCCGACCGCTACTGGCGCAGCCGACCGCAGGGCAGCCGGGCCATGGGCGAATACGCCCTGCTGCGCCGCATGCGCGCCTGGGAACTGCCGGTACCGGCGCCCGTGGCGGCCAGGCAACTGCGCAACGGCTGGTGGTACACCGCCGACATCATGGTGGCCATGATTCCGGCCACACAGAACGTGGCTCAGCTTCTGTCGCAGGCGCCGCTGAACCGCGACAACTGGCAGGCCTTGGGGCGTGCCATCCGGCAGATGCACAACCGACAGGTATTCCATTCCGACCTGAACTGCCACAACCTGCTGCTCGACGAGAGTGGTCAGGCCTGGATCGTGGATTTCGACAAGTGTGGCGTGCGCCCCGGAGAAGCGTGGAAGACGCAAAACCTGGAGCGCTTGCAGCGCTCGCTGCGCAAAGAACGCACCAAGCGTTCGACCTTTCATTGGGACGAAACGCACTGGTCGCTGCTGTTGGTGGGTTATGAAGCTGTAGTGATACCGTCGACTTGAGCTTCCTTGGCAGGAGTCACCCTTGGCAAACGGGCCGACGCCATCAGCAACGCAGTCACCAAAATGAAGAAATGACTTTCGGTTGATAGCCAGAGCGAACTGTGCGTCATGTTGGAAATCAACATCGTCACCACAAACGCCAGCATCAAGGCACGGTGGGTCGACTGGTACACCATCGCCTGCCGAACAATGGACAGGATCAGCCAGAAGAACAGCAGCAAGCCCAGCAGGCCCAGCTCGAAATAGAACAACAGGAACTGGTTGTGGGGATGCGGGCAGACCACGGCGCAGAACTCGGGGTCTTCAAAATAGGACTTCGCCAGCACAGGGTATGACGCCGTCCCTTCACCCAGTAGCGTCCGTGTGGTGGAACTGCGGGCCATAAAACGCCACACCTCGATCCGAGCGCCAACCGAGGTCACCGACTTCAAACTGCTGGTGCGGGCTTCTTTCAGAGCCAAGGCGCTGCGCTGCTGAAACTGGGGCGATACGGCATACACCAGCACCAACAACATGGCGGCTACCGTCACGGTGCCCAGCAAGGCCTTGAGCCGCCCCCCCATAGCCACCATGGCAAAAATCAGGGCCGAAAATACCAGGCTCAAGTACCCGGTGCGACCCTGCGAGAGGAACAAGATGCTCACGGATGCAAGAACCGCGACCGTCCACCAGAACGCGGCATACCACCGGTTCACGGCCTTGACGGCCCAATGCGCAGACAGGCACACGAAGAACGCCATCATGATGCCCTGCGAGATGTGGTCCTTGAAAACCGTGTGGTCCATGCCGAACCCCTGGTTTTCGGTTCTCGACCAAGGCACGTCGAACCACACGTTCAACCAGGTCGAAACCAGCGTGAACAACATGGCCACGCCAAACGCGCGCCAGCAGTGGCTGCGATGCTCTCGCTGTACCAACAGGCTGATGAAAATCGGCAACACCAGGAACTTGACGTACTTCTTGAAGTAGCCCCCGATGTCGGCCCAGGGGGCAGGTGACCAGAACGCCGCGATGACGATCAGCAGACTCAAAGCAAGCGCAGGTCGCACCACCGGATTGCGCCAAATTTGAGCCAAGAAAGGTCGCCAGTCATCTGCTCGCATGCTCAACAACCAGAGCAACAGCGTCAGAAACAGCAAGCTGTTGGCCAACGCCACGGACATCGGAAATGCCACATAGACGAGCACCAAGGCGTAGATGGCCGCGTTACGGGCAAAAAAGCGAAAACTCATCGATACCTTCATCTGCGAACCAGACACATCACTCGATTTGGGCCGATCCGTGGGATCACCGCTTGACCAGGGGTTGCCCCTGCATTGGACGGTCGTATTTGATGATCACGTACCGAAAAAAACATTCGAGCGAAACCAGCAGGCAAAACAAGAAGCCATGTGCTCCACAGAGAAAACCACGGCGAAAGAAGTAGAGGCGAATGAAGTTGCTCAACGCCGAGGCCATACCACGGCATATGCCTCCGCGTTTTCCAGAATTCACGCGCCGGATAGCACCCAGTTGAGCATATTGCGCAAGCTTCAACAGTCCGCCATACACCGTCTCTCGCGAGTGGTGCAACAAACGGCCGCGAAAGACTTTGACCGGTGTAGTCGGATCACGAACCACTGCGTGCTCGTGCACGACACCGTCGTAACCCAGCAGTTGGTCGGTGCGAAAAAGACGCCAGACGCCACCGGCGTATTTGGCCATGTGGTTCAGGGTGCGACCAAAGGCAACCTGATCCCAGTACACCTTCCAGATCGAATTTTCATTCGAGTCCACCGCGTCACGGATCTCCCGCTGCAGCGATTCGGGAATCACCTCGTCGGCATCCAGGAAGAAGACATAGTCCGCTTCCACATGGCTCAGCAGGCGGTTACGTTGCTCAGCGAATCCTTGCCAATTCGGGTACACATGTACCTGCGCGCCCAGCTCGCGTGCAATCTCACGCGTGTTGTCGCTGCTGCCGCTGTCTATGACGAGCAGCTGATCGGCAAAGGCCGCACTCTGGATGCAGCTCGCGATGCGATGGGCCTCATTGAGCGTGAGGATGCCAATGCACAGTGTGGGTTTTGTTCTCATCGGATCAGTCATTGGCTCTCCAGCTCATCAAACCGCGCCAGCGCCCCAGCATACGGGCGAGCAATTTCGGAGAAAACAACAAGGCCCGCAAAGGCAAGCTGACCGCCGTGGTCAGCAGCAGCCAACGTCGCAACCTCACCGCATCGGTGAGCGACCGGTACTTTCTCGCGAAGATCAACTTGGACTGGGCATGGTGAAAGCCCCGCCCGAATTCATGACGCCACGGAGCTGCACCCCGAACAGAACCCCTGGAGTGGTGAACCGCCCGCACGGCGGGCACCACCACGAGGTTCAGACGGGCGTTGAACAAGCGAAGACACAAATCGTCATCTTCGTAATACAGGAAAAATTGTTCATCGAAAAAGCCCAGCTCCTGGAAACTGCTCATGCGAAACAGCATGGCCGCACCACACACAAAACCCACACAAACAGGTCCGCTGGCCGCCGGACCCCGGGACACCCACAGGGTTTGCGGCCACCGGTAGTTGACCTCGGCCTTGCCCGATGCGCCGACCAGCTGCGGCGCAAGGACAGCGCTCTCGGGCAGTTCATGGGCGGTCTGCAGCAATGCCGTCAGCCCCGCGACCGAGATCTCGCAGTCGGGATTGAGCAGGAAGGCAAAGGGCGTGCGCACCTGTTCGAGTGCCCGGTTGTTGGCCGCACCAAACCCAAGATTGCGGCCGTGCGCGAGGACGCGTGCATGTGGCCAGAGCTGGGTGGCCTGCTCGGGTGTGCCATCACCACTGCCGTTGTCCGAGATGATCACCTCGCCACACTGCGACAAGAGGCTGTCGAGTGCACGCAGGCAATGCGCGCTCTCGTGCGTGACCACCACCACCGTGACGGCATTCAGCAACGTGGAAAACAGGGTCTCTGTCTCCGCGGGGTGGTGGGCGGTCATCAACCTGCGAATGTCTCAGTGCGCACTGGCGCCCACCACCGCGTCTGGCTTGGCCTGCTGAAGCAGGCTCATCATGGACGCTTCAATGCGGTGCAGGGCTTCGGGGGTGTGCCCTTCAAAACGCAGCACCAGCACGGGTGTGGTGTTCGAGGCACGGATCAGGCCAAAGCCGTCGGGCCAGTCCACCCGCACGCCGTCGATGGTGGACACCTTGGCCAGCGCATCGAAGTGGGCGAGTTCAACCAGTTGCACTACAACAGCATGGGGCTCGCCTTCGGCACAGGCCACATTGAGTTCGGGGGTGCTGAAACTGCTGGGCAACGCATCCAGCACGGCGTTGGCGTCCGGGCTGCGGCTGAGGATTTCGAGCAGGCGTGCACCCGCGTAGGTGCCGTCATCAAATCCGTACCAACGTTCCTTGAAGAAGATGTGGCCGCTCATCTCACCCCCCAGCGGGCTGTTGAGCTCCTTCATGCGGGCCTTGATCAGTGAATGGCCGGTCTTGTAGATGTGCGCCACGCCACCCGCCGCCTCGATGGCCGGAGCCAATCGCTGTGAACACTTGACGTCAAACAGGATGTTGCCGCCCGGCACGCGCGACAGCACATCCCTTGCAAACAGGATCATCTGGCGATCGGGGTAGATGTTGTTGCCGCCCTGGGTCACGATCCCGAGGCGGTCTCCGTCACCATCGAAGGCCAGGCCGAGTTCCGCGCCGGTTTCGCGCAGGGTGCGGATCACGTCCTGCAGGTTTTCCGGCTTGCTCGGGTCCGGGTGGTGGTTCGGAAAATTCCCGTCCACCTCACTGAACAGTTCGATCACCTCGCACCCCAGCGCGCGGAACAGCGCCGGGGCGGATGCCCCGGCCACGCCATTGCCGCAGTCGATCACCACCCGCATCGGGCGCTGGAGCTTCACGTCGCTCACAATGCGGTCGTGGTAGGCGGGACCCACGTCCACCTGCCGAATCCGTCCGCCGTCCACACGCAGCCAGTTTTCGTCCTCCATCATCCGGCGCAGTGCCTGGATATCGTCGCCATAGATCGCGCGTCCACCCAGCACCATCTTGAACCCGTTGTAATCCTTGGGGTTGTGGCTGCCGGTGACCTGGATGCCGCTGGTGCACAGGGTATGGGCCGCAAAGTACAACATGGGGGTGGTGGCCAGGCCGATGTCGATCACATCGACACCCGCGGCGGCGAGGCCACGGATCAGCGCGGCCGACAGGGCCGGCCCACTCAACCTGCCGTCGCGGCCCACGGCCACGGTATGTTCACCTTGCTGGAGGGCCTGCGTTCCAAAGGCCAACCCGAGGGCTTCTGCCACGGCTTCATTGAGAGTATCGGGAACGACACCCCGAATGTCGTACGCCTTGAAGATGGATGCCGCGAGTTGCATGGATGGAAGCTGTGGATACCAAACTTCGCATTGTAGGTGGCGAGGCTGACGGAGGGCGGCAGCACAGGTCCGAAAACGGCCAGCCAAAGACCGTCGCAGGTTCTAACATGTGCGCCATGAACACCCCCGAACTGATCGACGACGATGCCCGCTACCGGGCACTGTGTTCGCACGACGCCCGGTTCGACGGCCGGTTTTTCACCGCTGTGACCTCCACAGGCATCTATTGCCGACCCGTTTGCCGCGTGCGCACGCCGCGGCGCGAAAACTGCCGCTTTTTCGAGCACGCGGCCCAGGCTGAACAGGCGGGCTTCCGGCCTTGCCTGCGCTGTCGCCCGGAACTCGCGCCGCTGCAGCGGCACTGGTCCGTCGAGGACGCTCGCAACATCCTCGTGCAACAAGCAACGCAATGGCTGGACAACCCACAGAACTGGCCCGGTGCCAGCGAAGGCGGTGCCACGGTGGCGCGGCTCGCCTCGCGTCTGGGCGTAAGTGACCGCCATTTGCGCCGCATTTTCGAAGACAGGCTGGGCGTCTCACCCCTGCAGTACCTGCTCACGCGCAAGCTGCTGGCCGCCAAGCAGATGCTCGCCGACACGGCGCTGCCCATCACCCAGGTCGCCCTGGCCAGTGGCTTCGCCAGCCTGCGTCGGTTCAATGCCGCCTTTGGGGCGCACTACGGGTTGAGCCCCAGCCAGATGCGCAGGCAGCCCCGCAGCGTCACCAGCCAACGCAACGGCACCCCGGTGCAGCTGTTCTGGCGCCCGCCTTTCGACGCAGCCGCGCTCTTGCGCTTTCTCGCCGAACGGCAACTGCCCGGCATCGAACACGTCCAGCCAGATGCGCCCCTTGGCCTGCAGCGAACCGCGCGGGTCGAATCCGGCGGGTTGGCGCACACCGGCTGGTTTTCCGTGCGATTCGATCCCGATGCCAACCGGCTCGAGCTGCAGGTGAGCGACAGCCTGCTCCCCGTGCTGCCTGCGGTGATCTGGCGGGTGCGTGCCCTGTTCGACCTCGACGCCAACCCGCAGGCCATCAACGCCGTGCTGCATGCCAACTTCCCCGCAGGCGACGGCCTTCGCGTGCCCGGCTGTTTCGACGGCTTCGAACTGGCCGTGCGTGCCATCCTGGGACAACAGATCACGGTGGCCGCCGCGCGCACCCTGGCCATCCGGCTGACCGAGCGACTGGGCGAAGCCATCACCACACCGCATCCACAACTGCACCGCCTGTTCCCGACGGCCCAGGCACTGGTCAACGTCAGCCCAGACGTCCTTGGCGAACTGGGCATCGTGCGCCAACGCCAGGTCGCCTTGCAGTCCCTCGCCCGGACGATCGTCGAAGGTGGCCTGGTGCTGAACGCCTATGCCGATGCCCACACCACCACACAAGCCCTGCAGGCGCTGCCGGGCATCGGGCCCTGGACCGCACAATACATCGCGATGCGCGCCTTGCGATGGCCCGATGCCTGGCCCGTGGGCGATGTGGCCCTGATCAAGACCCTCGGCATTGAAGGGCGCGGGCGATCCGCCGTCCTCGAAGCCGACCGGCAATCGGCCGCCTGGCGACCCTGGCGCAGTTACGCTGTGATTCGCGCCTGGGCCGGTACGCATGCAAACCCCACCCTGCCCTCTGGAGCACCAACACCATGAACCCCACCATGCATCGGGTGAAAGCCACCGTCCACTCGCCACTGGGCCCTTTGCTGCTGGCCGCCACACCCTCGGGGTTGAGTGGCGTCTGGTTCATGGACCAGCGGCATCTGCCTGCAGAACGGGATGTGCAGGACTGGACACCTGTTCAGGACAACGCCATCCTGAACACAGCGGCAGCCCAGCTGACCGCCTATTTTGAACAGCGTCTCGACCGCTTTGAACTGCCCCTTGATCTGTCCGCAGGCACCGCCTTTCAGTCATCGGTCTGGCGTGCGCTGCTCGACATTCCCTTTGGCCAGACACGGAGTTACGGCGAACTGGCCCGCGCCATCGGCAAACCCGCAGCGGTGCGCGCCGTGGGCGCGGCCATCGGTCGAAATCCCCTGGGCATTGTGGTTCCTTGCCACCGGGTGGTCGGCGCACAGGGCGCACTCACCGGCTATGCGGGCGGGCTTGACCGCAAAGCGGCCCTGCTCCGGCTCGAAGGCGCATTGATCGACAAAGCGCATCAATCGCAGGAGCAAACAACATCAACGGGCAACCCCACCGCACAGCCTTTGCCGGCACACTGAGCCCCATGTCGCCCGCCCTCCTTCTTGAGTTTTTCCTGCTCGCCGCCCTCTGGGGCTCTTCGTTCCTGTTCATGCGCCTGGGCGCTGCCGAATTCGGCGCACTCCCCACGGCGGGCCTGCGGGTTGCGCTCGCCGCCCTGTTCTTGCTGCCGGTATTTCTGGTCCAAGGCGTCTGGGCCGACTTCCGAAAGCGCGCCAAACCCATCCTGTTCGTCGGCTTGTTGAACTCGGGCATTCCGTTTGCGCTGTTTGCCTTCGCGGTGTTGCACATCACCACCGGCCTGACCTCCATCCTCAATGCCACCGTGCCCCTGACTGGCGCGATGGTGGCCTGGCTGTGGCTGAAGGACCGCCCAAGCGGCTCCCGCATGCTGGGCTTGTTGATCGGCTTTGTCGGTGTGACGCTGCTGGTGATCGGAAAATCCGGTTTCAACGCCACCAGCGTTGCAGGCGCTGCATCCACCGGCACGACCTTGCTGGCCATGGGCGCCTGCCTGCTGGCCACCGTGTGTTACGGCCTGGCAGCGAGTTTTACCAAACGCTACCTGACCGGCGCACACCCGCTGGCCACGGCCACCGGGAGTCAGATCGGCGCTGCACTCGGCCTGGCGTTGCCCACGTTCTGGTTCTGGCCCGAGACACCCGTGAGTCTGGGCGCCTGGGGTGCACTCGCGGCGGTGGCCTTGTTCTGCACATCCATCGCGTATATCCTGTTTTTCCGAATCATCGAAAAAGCTGGACCGTCGAAGGCGCTGACCGTCACGTTCCTGGTCCCGGTGTTTGCGCTGATGTACGGTGTGTGTTTTCTGGGCGAAAGCATCACCCCCTGGATGGTGACCTGTGGTGTCATCATCGTCTGCGGCACCGCGCTCTCCACCGGACTGGTACGCTTGGGAAGGCTGGAGCGAGCAACTTGAGTGCGGCACGCTGCTTATAGCGGCCGCACGCCAGATCAACCCCATTCTGAAGCGCACAAGAAAAAACCGCCGCAGTCTTGCAACTGGGCGGTTTATCTTTAACTGGCGGAGTGGACGGGGCTCGAACCCGCGACCCCCGGCGTGACAGGCCGGTATTCTAACCAACTGAACTACCACTCCGCAGTGGTGCAGCTTTTGCCTGATGCCTTACAGCTTCAGGCCAAGTGCCACAAACTTGGCGACCCTACGGGGATTCGAACCCCGGTACTCACCGTGAAAGGGTGATGTCCTAGGCCTCTAGACGATAGGGTCAAAACCTTGGAACTTCCAGAACCTCGCATTGTATCAGCGGCGCCATCGCTTTCCCGATACAAGCTTCACAAATTTTGGTGGAGGTAAGCGGGATCGAACCGCTGACCTCTTGCATGCCATGCAAGCGCTCTCCCAGCTGAGCTATACCCCCACAGGGTTCGCTGTTCTGCACTTTGTGTTGTCACCGCTCAGTGCTGATCAGCAAGCCTCAAATTATAGGACATTTTTCAGATGTTTTGAAGCCTCGCCAAAACTGTTTGCTGATTTTGCAGTTCGAGCACCGCATCCAGCGACGGTGTCTGCGCCGTGCCCATCACCAGCACGCGCACCGGCATCGCCAGTTGCGGCATCTTGATGCCGTGGGCCGTGATGGTTTCCTTGATGGCAACCGAGATGCTGGCTTTGTCCCATGCACACGCAGCCAGCTTCTGAGTCAGCGTGGCCAGTGCCGGCTGGATGGTCTCGGTGACATGCAACGCGCGCTCTTCTGCGCTGGGTGTCACATCGGCGTAGAACGCCTCGGCCCAGCCGGCCAACGCCACCGTGGTGTCACAGCGGTCCTTGAACAGGCCGCAGATGCGGGGCAGGCGCTCGTCGGCGGCTATACCGCGTTTCGCCAGCTGCTCAGCCACCAGGGGGCTGAGCGCCACATCGTCCATGGCCTTCATGTGCTGGGCGTTGACCCAGCGCAGCTTGGCTTCGTCGAACTGCGCGGCACTGCGGCCCAGGTGATCGAGATTGAACCATTCGAGGAACTGCGCGCGGCTGAAGATTTCGTCGTCACCGTGGCTCCAACCCAGGCGCGCGAGGTAGTTCACCATCGCGTCGGGCAGGTAGCCCTCGTCGCGGTACTGCGTCACGGGCTTGGCGCCATTGCGCTTGCTCATCTTTTCGCCCTGCTCGTTGAGCACGGTGGGCAAATGGGCGTAGACCGGCGGCTCTTTGCCGAGGGCGCGGAAGATGTTGATCTGGCGCGGCGTGTTGTTCACATGGTCGTCGCCACGGATCACATGCGTGATCGCCATGTCGATGTCGTCCACCACGACGCAGAAGTTGTAGGTGGGCGTGCCGTCAGGGCGCGCGATCACGAGGTCGTCGAGCTCGTCGTTGCGGATCTCGATCAAGCCCTTGACCTTGTCGTCCCAGGCCACCACGCCACCTTGTGGGTTCTTGAAACGCAGCACCGGCTTCACACCCTCAGGGATGGGGGGCAACACTTTGCCGGGCTCAGGGCGCCAGGTGCCGTCGTACCGCGGCTTTTCCTTGTTGGCCATCTGGCGCTCGCGCAGCGCATCGAGTTCGGCCATGCTCATGTAGCAGGGGTACACATGGCCGGCAGCCACCATCTCGGCCAGCACAACTTTGTAGCGGTCCATGCGCTGCATTTGATAAAACGGACCTTCGTCGTGGTCCAGGCCGAGCCACTTCATGCCCTCGATGATCACGTCCACCGCCGCCTGGCTCGAACGCTCCAGATCGGTGTCTTCAATACGCAGAATGAAGGCACCGCCAGTGGCACGCGCAAACGCCCACGGATAGAGCGCCGAGCGGATGTTGCCGAGGTGAATGAAACCGGTGGGCGATGGGGCGAAGCGGGTGCGAACGGTCATGGAATGGTTCAGAAAAATCAGAGGCTGGACAGACCACGATCGAGGTCGTTGCAGATGTCGTCCAGGTGTTCAAGCCCCACCGCCACGCGGATCAGGCCCTGGCCAATGCCGGCGGCCTGGCGCTGCGCTTCGGAGAGCTTGCCGTGTGAGGTGCTCGCCGAATGGGTGCACAGGGTCTTGGTGTCGCCCAGGTTCGTGCACAGCGACAGCACCTGAAGCTGGTCGAGCACATGAAAGGCGCGTTGGCGCGCCTGTTCAGCGCCGTCGGCTCGCACGTCGAAGGACACCACCGCCCCACCGATGCCGCCCATCTGGCGCATGGCGAGTTCGTGCTGGAGATGGCTGGGCAGGCCGGGGTAATACACGCGGCCCACGGCGGGATGCGATTCCAGCCACTGCGCCAGTTTCAGCGTCTGCGCGCTTTGCGCCTTCATGCGCAGGTCCAGCGTCTCCAGGCCCTTGAGCACCACCCAGGCGTTGAAGGGCGAGAGCACCATGCCCGAGTTCTTCTGCACCGGCAGAAACTTCTCGCGCACCATGGCCTCGGTGGCGCACAGGGCGCCGGCCATCACGCGGCCCTGCCCGTCAAGGTACTTGGTGCCGGAATGCATGACGATGTCGGCCCCCAGCTCAATCGGGCGCTGCAGCGCGGGCGTGGCAAAACAGTTGTCCACCGCCAGCAGCGCGCCAGCGCCGTGCGCGAGGTCGGCCAGCGCCCGGATGTCGCAGACCTCGCCCAGCGGGTTGGTCGGGGTTTCGGCGAACAGCAACCGCGTTGTGGGGCGCATGGCCGCTTGCCAGGCCGCCAGATCGGTCTGCGGCACCACCGAGGTCTCCACGCCGAAGCGCCCGAACTCGGACCCGATCAGCTTCAAGGTCGAGCCGAACATGGACTGCGAAATGATGACGTGGTCGCCCGCCTTCAGCAGGCTGAAACACATCAGCATGACTGCAGCCATGCCTGAGGCGGTGGCCATGCAGGCCTCGGCGCCTTCCATCGCAGCCAGACGCTGCTCAAAACTGGTGACCGTGGGGTTGCCGGAACGGCCGTATGTGTAGCCATCTTCGTCGCCGGCAAAGCGGCGCGCGGAGGCCTCGGCCGAGGGTTGCACGAAACCCGTGGTCAGGTACAAGGCCTCCGAGTTCTCGCCATACTGACTGCGGTCAACGGCCTGGCGCACCGCCAGCGTTTCGCGGTGCAGGCTGGCCCCGTGGGCAGAAATGCCATTGCTCATCGCGCGCTCCTCGTTCAGGCGGTCTGTGCGTTGGGCAAGGCCAGACGCGAGTTGTCTTCCTGGCCTTCTTCGCTCTGGTCGCGGCCCTGGTTCATGCGCTCGATGGTTTCGAGCGTGATGTCGCCGGTGACGTAGACGCCGTCAAAACACGAGGCATCAAAGCCGGCCAGGTTCGGGTTCAGCGAACCGATGGCCTGTTTCATCGCGTCCACGTCCTGGTAGATCAGCGCGTCGCAGCCGATGCTCAGGCGCACCTCTTCGACCGTGCGGTCGTGTGCCACGAGTTCACTGGAAGTGGGCATGTCGATGCCGTAGACGTTGGGATAACGCACCGGCGGCGCAGCGCTGGCCAGGTAGACCTTGCGCGCACCGGCGTCGCGGGCCATCTGCACGATTTCGCGGCTGGTCGTGCCACGCACGATGGAGTCGTCGACCAGCAACACGTTGCGGCCCTTGAATTCGCTCGCGATCACGTTGAGCTTCTGGCGCACCGACTTCTTGCGAACGCCCTGGCCCGGCATGATGAAGGTGCGGCCCACATAACGGTTCTTCACGAAGCCTTCGCGGTACGGCAGGCCCAGCAACTGGGCCAGTTCCATGGCGCTGGGGCGCGAGGATTCGGGGATCGGGATCACGACGTCGATCTCGCTCGGCGGCACGGTGGACACCAGCCGCTTGGCCAGGGTCTTGCCCAGGTTCAGGCGCGCCTGGTAGACCGAGATGCCATCGAGCACCGAGTCCGGCCGCGCGAGGTAGACGAACTCAAAGATGCAGGGGTTGTGGCTGGTCTTCTCGGCGCACTGTTCAAAGTGGGTGCTGCCGTCGTGGGCCACAAACAGTGCCTCGCCCGGCAGGATGTCGCGATCCAGTTCAAATCCATTGCCCTCAAGCGTGACCGATTCGCTCGCCACCATCACGCTGTCGCCCTGCCGGCCCAAGCACAGTGGCCGGATGCCATACGGGTCGCGGAAGGCCAACAGGCCGTGACCGGCGATCAGGGCGACCACGGCATAAGAGCCGCGCACACGCTGGTGCACACCGCGCACGGCCGCAAACACGTCGGCGGGTTTCAGCGTGATGCCACGGCTGACTTTTTCCAGCTCATGGGCCAGAACGTTCAACAGCACCTCGGAGTCGCTGTCGGTGTTGATGTGGCGGTGGTCGGTCTGAAACAGCTCCTGCTTCAAGGCCTGCGCATTGGTCAGGTTGCCGTTGTGCACCAGCACCAGGCCAAACGGGGCGTTCACATAAAACGGTTGCGCTTCTTCTTCGCTGTAAGCGTTGCCCGCGGTCGGATAACGCACCTGGCCCAGGCCGCAGTGGCCAGGCAGGCTGCGCATATTGCGTGTGCGAAACACGTCACGCACCATGCCTTTGGCCTTGTGCATGAAAAACTTGCGACCTTGTTCGGTCACGATGCCGGCCGCATCCTGGCCCCTGTGCTGCAGCAGCAGGAGTGCGTCGTAGATGAGCTGGTTGACCGGCGCCTGGCTCACAACGCCAACGATTCCACACATGTTCGGATCCTTACGGAAATATTGACAAAAACTTCAAGGCAGGTGGCGCGCCAGAGAGGCTGGCAACAAGGGGCGCAGCGCGTGCACGCTGCTCGCCATCGCATCGGCCACCACCGATGCCCGCCAGTCGGTTTCGGCACGCAACGGCGTCATGCTGATCACCACCGTCAAGGCCAGCAGAATCAACACTCCCCTAGCCAGACCAAAGGCAGCACCCAACACCCGGTCGATGGGTCTGAGCCCCACCGAAGCCACCAGCTGCTTCACCAGCCAGGCCAGCAAACCACCTGCAAACGCGGTGGCAATGAACACCAGTGCAAACCCCGCTGCCAGCTTCAAGGCCGGCAACGCATCCCCCATGGGCAACACAGCAGCCACTTCGTCCGCGTAGACCTGGGCCAGCACAAAAGCAGCCACCCAGCCCGCCACGGAAATCACCTCGTACACCAGGCCACGCCACAAACCCAACACCGCCGACAACACCAACACCGCCAGCAAAACGCCATCGACCCAGTTCATGCGCCGGGGCCCGCGATGGGAAACAGCACAATCACAGGGTCAGAATGGCCGCAGGCAGCCCCAGGGCTTTCACACGCGCGGCCGCCTTGTCGGCCTCGGCCCGGGTTGCAAATGGCCCCAGGCGCACGCGTATCCGTGTGCCTTGCGGCGTTTCGGCCACATGGGTGTAGGTCTTCAGGCCCGCGCGCTCCAGTTTCAAACGGGCCTCGCGCGCACGGGTCACCTCGGCAAAAGCCCCCACCTGCACCACGATGCGCTCGTTTCCAGCCGCGGGCTTGTCTTCCAGCAAGGCCTTCGCCCGCACCGCATCGGCTGTGGCGTTTTCTTTGGCAGGCGTCTCGACTTTGGCCACCGGCTTTGGTTCGGTCTGGGCGACGGCGCTGGGCGCGTCCTTGGCTTTGGGTTTGTCGGATTCCGGCGATGCCACCACCACTTCTTCGCGCGCATCGAGCCCGTCACCAGCCGGCAAACGAACCACCGGATCCTTGTTTTTCTCCGCTTCCGCAGGAACCGGTGCAGGCGTCTGTACCGGTGCTTTGGCCTGCGGGCTGGTGGCTTTGGCGCCAGACAAGGGCTGCGCGGGATGGCGCGCGGGAATCTCGATCGGAATGTCCACGGCAACAGGCCGCGGCTGCGTGTCAAAGAGCATCGGGAAACCCAGCACACCGAGCAATACCAGCACGGCAGCACCGATCAGCCGGTGACGGGCACGGCGGCGAATGGCCTCGATGCTCTGCGGCGGAGGCGTCGTGGGACTGCCCTGGGAACCTGAACGGGGTGTGAGCATTCGGGGTTGGACCAATACGCTTTCAAAGCCGGCGGCAAGGCGCGAAAAACGCACAAAGGCGAGATCGCTGAGGGGGTCAGGCGGTCAGGTGTTTCGCCGACAGCCGGGGAATCCCATCCTGCAAAACCCCACCCACGGTGAAGAAGGAACCAAAGACCACGATTCTATCAGCGGGGTCTGCCACCGACACCGCCGCCCGCAGGGCGTCCATGGGGCTGGAATGGCATCCCGCGACGCGGCTTTTTCCGCCCGGCGCGGTGCCCGGGTGCGCGTCCAGCAGCTGCGCCAGCGCTCCGGCGGTGCTGGCCCGGGGCAGCGGCAGATCGGTCAGGTGCCAGCGGTCGATCAGCGGCGCAATGCGCTCCAGCATGGCGCCCAGATCCTTGTCCGCCATGGCGCCGAACACAGCATGGGTGGTCGGATAAAAGCCCATGGCGTCCAGGTTTTCAGCCAGGGCCGCCACCGAATGCGGGTTGTGCGCCACGTCCAGCACCAGCGTCGGCGTGCCCGGCACAATCTGGAAACGCCCGGGCAGCTCCACCATCGCCAGTCCGTTGCGCACGGCCTGCGCGGTCACGGGCAGGCGCGGGCGCAGTGCCTCGATGGCCGCGAGCACGCCAGACGCATTCATCAGCTGGTTGGCGCCGCGCAGCGCCGGGTAGGCCAGCCCGCTGTAACGCCGGCCACCGTGGGACGGATGCATGGCCCAGCCCCATTGCTGCTGGTCGCCCGCGAAATGGAAATCTTTGCCCAGGCGCCACAGCTTGGCCCCCACCTCCAGCGCACGGTCCAGCACGCTCTGCGGCGGCACCGGATCGCTCACCACCACCGGGCGACCCGTGCGCATGATGCCGGCCTTCTCAAAACCAATGGCCTCGCGGTCGTTGCCCAGCAACGCCATGTGGTCCAGCGCGATGCTGGTGATGACGGCGCAGTCGGCATCGACGATGTTGACCGCGTCCAGCCGGCCCCCCAGTCCCACCTCCAGAATCGCCACATCGAGCCCGGCACGCGAGAGCGTGCGCAGGATCGCCAGCGTGGTGAACTCGAAATAGCTCAGGCTGATCGTCTCCTGATCGTCGCCCTGCCCCTTGCGGGCCTGCTCGACCTCGGCAAACCCGGGCAGCAGATCGTCGGTGGCGACCGCCTCGCCCGCGATGCGGCAGCGCTCTTCAAAGTGCACCAGGTGCGGCGAGGTGTAGACCCCGGTGCGGTAGCCCGCCTCGCCATAAATGGCTTCGAGCATGGCGCAGGTCGAGCCCTTGCCATTCGTGCCCGCCACCGTGATGACCGGCATGTCCATGCTCAGCCCCATGCGCCGGGCCACGCGCTGCACCCGCTCCAGCCCCATATCGATGGTGACCGGGTGCAGGCGTTCGCAATGGGCCAGCCAATCGGCCAGCGTGGAAGGGTGTTCGGGCAAGGCGATGTTCAACATGGCGCCTATTGTCCCATCGGACCCAAGGCCCTCCACACCGCCAAACCACTTCCACGACAATGGCGCCATGACGACTCTTTACGGCATCCCCAACTGCGACACTGTCAAAAAGGCCCGCACCTGGCTGGCGGAAAAAGGTGTCGAACACGCGTTCCACGACTTCAAGAAACAGGGCGTTCCCGCGCCCGAGCTCGACCGCTGGCTGGCCGCCGTGGGCTGGGAATTGCTGGTCAACCGCAAGGGCACCACTTGGCGCAAGCTGGACGAGGCGACGCGCGAGGCGGTAAAAGATGCGGCCAGCGCCCGCGCCCTGCTGCTGGCCCATGCCAGCGTGATCAAGCGCCCGGTGGTGGCCTGGGCCAATGGCCAGATCACCGTGGGCTTCGACGCCGCCGACTGGGCGCACCGCGTCTGACCGGCCCCGCCCGCCTAAAATCGCGGTTTCGCCTCCACCTTTCACATCACTTCCCCATGAGCACCACCCAGATCAGCGGCGTCACCGTCACCACCCAGGCCAGCGTGTATTTCGATGGCAAATGCGTCAGCCACGGCATCACCTTCCCCGATGGCACCAAGAAGTCCATCGGCGTGGTGCTGCCCGCCACCCTCACCTTCAACACCGGCGCACCCGAGATCATGGAATGCGTGGGCGGCGGCTGCGAATACAAACTTGCCGGCACCGACGCCTGGCTCAAGTCCGCTCCCGGCGAGAAGTTCAGCATCCCGGGCAACAGCAGCTTCGATATCCGGGTGACCGAGCCCTACCACTACATCTGCCACTTCGGCTGAGCACACCCATGGCCACCATTCTTCAGAACCTGCCCACGCAGCAGAAAGTCGGCATCGCCTTTTCCGGCGGCCTGGACACCTCCGCCGCCCTGCTGTGGATGAAGCAAAAGGGCGCGATTCCTTACGCCTACACCGCCAACCTCGGCCAGCCCGACGAGCCGGACTACGACGAGATTCCGCGCAAGGCCATGCAGTACGGCGCGGAAAAAGCGCGCCTGATCGACTGCCGCACCCAGCTGGCGCACGAAGGCATTGCCGCGCTGCAGTGCGGCGCCTTCCACATCAGCACCGCGGGCGTGACCTACTTCAACACCACGCCGCTGGGCCGCGCCGTGACCGGCACCATGCTGGTGGCGGCGATGAAAGAGGACGACGTCCACATCTGGGGCGACGGCAGCACCTACAAGGGCAACGACATCGAGCGCTTCTACCGCTACGGCCTGCTCACCAACCCCAGCCTGAAGATCTACAAACCCTGGCTGGACCAGCTGTTCATCGACGAACTGGGTGGCCGTGCCGAGATGAGCGCCTTCATGACCGCCAACGGCTTCGGCTACAAGATGAGCGCCGAAAAGGCCTACAGCACCGACAGCAACATGCTCGGCGCGACGCACGAAGCGAAGGACCTGGAGCACCTCAACAGCGGCATCTCCATCGTCAACCCCATCATGGGCGTGGCGTTCTGGAAGGATGAAGTCGAAGTCAAACGCGAAACCGTGACGGTGCGCTTCGAAGAGGGCCAGCCGGTCGCCCTGAACGGCCAGACCTTCGACTCGCCGGTGGACCTGATCCTGGAAGCCAACCGCATCGGTGGCCGCCACGGCCTGGGCATGAGCGACCAGATCGAGAACCGCATCATCGAAGCCAAGAGCCGCGGCATCTACGAGGCCCCCGGCCTGGCGCTGCTGCACATCGCCTACGAGCGCCTGGTCACCGGCATCCACAACGAAGACACGATCGAACAGTACCGCATCAACGGGCTGAAGCTTGGCCGCCTGCTCTACCAGGGCCGCTGGTTCGACCCGCAGTCCATCATGCTGCGCGAAACCGCCCAGCGCTGGGTGGCGCGCGCCATCACCGGCGAGGTGACGATCGAACTGCGCCGCGGCAACGACTACTCGATCATGAACACCGAGAGCCCAAACCTGACGTATGCGCCCGAGCGCCTGTCGATGGAGAAGGTGGAAGACGCGCCGTTCACGCCGCTGGACCGCATCGGCCAGCTGACCATGCGCAACCTCGACATCGTCGACACGCGCGCCAAGCTCGGCATCTACGCCAAGAGCGGCCTGCTGTCGCTGGGCGAAGGCGCGCAGATGCTGCGACTGGAAGGCGACAAGGGCGAATAAGCCCCTTCGTCGCTTTCGCCCCGATGAAAGCCGCTCCCCGGAGCGGCTTTCCTGCATCTGGGCGCAGCTCGCCGGTTGTCAGTGATCTTCGGCCCTGGCGCCCAAGCCAGCCGGTTCGACCCGCTCAAAACGCCGATCAATCAGGTCCGGATCGTCAAAATGCCGCCGCCCGACAAAGGCCGTGGCGTGGTGGCCCCACTGGCGCTGCGCGCCCGCATCGCGCACGCCCATGGGCCAGAACAGGTAGCGCTCAGCGCGCTGTGTGCCCGCGATGATGCCGTCGGAACCGTACAGGCTGCGGCGCAGCCCGGGCTCGCCGCCGGGCCAGGGCAGCGAACGCAACGCGGACTCTGTCTGGTACCCATAGGGCTCGCCGGCCGGTTCGCGCGCCGTGGTCAGGGCGGTCAGGTAATGCGACCCAGAAACCAGCCGCAGGACCATGCGTTCCCCGGCACCCGGCTCCGGCGCCTTGCCCGGGATGAACACCCATTCAATGCCCGGTTCGGGTGCGGGTCTGGCGCGCAGGGCGCGGGTCGGGAAAAAGAGGTGGTAACAACCGCAGGCGTGGATCGAGTCGTACAGCAGCGGCTGGCCATACGTGTCCAGCGTCACGCGCCAGACCAGGCCATCCAGTTGGCCCGCCAGCAGATCGAAGGACCCGGCCCGTGGCCGCTCGGGAAACCAGGCGAGGTAGACCAGCTGCACCAGCGTTTGCCCCTCATGTCGCACCAACGCGAGGCGCCGGTACACGAGAGGCTGCGACGTGTCCACACGCGACGCGCCATCGGGCGCCAGGGTCATGGCGCCGATACGGTCGAAGCTGGCACCCGTGGGCAGCTCAAACACCGGGGCATGGCGGTCCAGCAGTTGCTGCTGAAGGTGCTCATCCAATTGGGGGATACCCAGTGCGTTGCGCGGGGCACGCGCGAACGCCTCGCCGAGATCCCTGCCCTCCGATGCCCGAGGCACGAAGCGCGTGGTGGATGGCCCGCCAGACACCGCCTGCGCCTCGCGGGCAAAGGCGTCCAGCGTGTCTTGTTGCCAGCGCTGAACGCCCGCGCTGAACGGCAGGCGCGTGATGGCGTACGCGCCCAGCGCGCGGGCCAACGTGGAATAGGCATCGGGCACCTGCGCCCGTTCGAGCAACATCGTGCGGCGCCCGGCAGCGCTGCGGTCAGACTCTGTCAACACCTGTGCGCAATGCTGCGTCTGCTCGGCAACGGCCATCCGCGGCCCCTTCGATGGGCTGTTTTTCCAGCTCTCGGGATTCGCGGCCAGACCCGCAATACCCGCGTCAGGCAGGTTGGCAATTTCAACGCCGTGCCCCTCGGTTCCCCGCGCCCGCAACAAAGCCAGCCAGTCGTCAAAGGCCGCACCGCCCTGCGCGGCCTGGCCACGAAACGATGCCAGAAACCGGGAGCTCCGCAACTGCGGAAACCCGTCTACCCGATGATCCTCGGCGTCGTTCGCCCGGTGCTGCGTCACCGCAAGGTCCAGCCGTGAAAACCACGCCCGGCAACTGGCCACCGGGTCATCCGGCTGCCCCGCTGCGGGCTCAGCTGGTGCGGGCCACGAAGCACACGCCGACAAGGCCGCCAGCAGCAACGCCAGCCACAGCCACCGGAGGGCCGGCGGGGCAACAGCGCGTGCAAACGCCATGGGTAGCTACCTGGGTACCGCGCGCGTGCGGCGTTGAATCTCGGCCACGAGGCTTTCAAACCGCTGGCGGATGTTCGCCCGCAGGATCGGCTGGGCCAGGAATCCGGGCACCGGGGACGCCAGTTCCAGCTCCCCTCGCCAGGTGAGGTCGTACAGATCGGTGGCGCCCATCACGGGTATCAACCGGTATTCCCCTTCCAGGTGACTGAAATCGCCGCGCACCGCCTTCACGCCGATGCGCTCTGGCGGATGTTCGTCCACCTCCAGCACCACGTTGACCGTCATGTCGAAAAACAGGATGTCGGCCCTTCCACTCTGCTCGACCAGTGCACCGCCCGGTTTGCGCTGAAGAACCACGCTGCGGTCCATCCCGGTGATCCACTGGGCGGTGTTGTCGTAGTCGGTCAGGGTGGCCCAGATCACGCTGTAAGGCGCAGCCACCGTGGTGCGCATGCCGATGGCGACCCGGCGGCCCTGGTGGGTGGCCGTGATGTCGACACCCGTGGTCTCGGCCATCGCCAGGCGGGCCGGAACAGCGTAAGCCACACAGCTGGTCACCAGCAGCAGCCGCACCATCTGCGAGAGGTATCGACGGTTCATGAACCGCATGCTACAGCGGTGTCGCGTTTGGCGCTGGCGCCCGGAAACTGCTCAAACTACCACGGGTTCGGGCTCCAGCCGGATGCCGAAACGCTCGTAGACACTGGTCTGGATCGCCTTGGCCAGGGTCATGACCTCGCCGCCGGTGCAGGGGTGGCTGGGGCCACCGCGGTTGACGAGCACCAGCGCCTGCTTTTCATAGACGCCGGCATTGCCCACGCTCTTGCCCTTCCAGCCGCAGGCGTCGATCAGCCAGCCCGCGGCCAGCTTGATGCTGCCATCGGGCATGGGGTAGTGCACCACCTTCGGGTCGCGCGCGATGATGTCGGCGCACTGCTCAGGGGTGACGGTGGGGTTCTTGAAGAAACTGCCGGCGTTGCCGATCACCGCCGGATCGGGCAGCTTGGCGCGGCGGATCGCCACCACCCAGTCGAAGATCTGCTGCGCATTGGGCGCGTGGATGCCGGTCTCGGCCATCTTGCGTTCCAGGTCCAGATAGCCCAACACCGGCTTCCAGGGTTTGGGCAGCAGGAAACGCACGCGGGTGATCAGGGCCCGGCCCGCCAGACCAAAACTGCGCGCATCCGTTGGCGCGTGCTTGAACACCGAGTCGCGGTAACCGAAACCACACTGCGCTGCATCGAGCGTGAAGGCGCGACCGGTCTGCAGGTCGATGGCGTCAAGCGAATGGAAACGATCCTGCAGTTCCACGCCATAAGCACCGATGTTCTGCACCGGCGAAGCCCCCACCGAACCGGGTATGAGCGCCAGGTTTTCCAGCCCGGGCCAGCCCTGATCCAGCGTCCAGGCCACAAACTGGTGCCAGTTTTCGCCCGCACCAGCCTCCACCAGCCAGCCTTTGGCGGATTCTTCCACCAGGCACCGGCCCGGGATGTCAACCTTGAGCACCAGCGCCTTGATATCGCCCGTGATCACGAGGTTGCTGCCCCCGCCGAGCACAAACACCGGGGCGGCCCAGTCCGGACCGGACATCAAACCGATCAGGTCCGCCTCGGAACGCACGCGTGCGAACCGCTGGGCCCGGGCTGCGATGCCAAAACTGTTGAGAGGCTGGAGCGCCACATTGTTCTCGACTAACATCTGAAGATTGTCTCACCCACGCTTTCTGGAACCACGCACCATGCCTTCTTTTGACACCGTTCTCGAAGCCGATCTTGTGGAAGTGAAAAACGCGGTCGAACAGGTCGCGCGCGAAATCGGCACCCGCTTTGACTTCAAGGGCACCAGCGCCGGCATTGAACTCAAAGACAAGGAAAAAGAAATCACCTTGTTCGGTGATGCCGACTTCCAGCTCACCCAGGTCAACGACGTGCTGGTGGCCAAACTGGCCAAACGCGGTGTGGACGTGCGCTTCCTCGACGCCGGCAAGGTCGAAAAGATCGGCGGCGACAAGGTCAAGCAGGTGGTGAAGGTGAAAAACGGCATCAGCACCGAAGACGGCAAAAAGATCCAGCAAACCCTGAAGGGCAGCAAGATCAAGGTGCAGGGCGCCATCCAGGGCGACGCGGTGCGTGTGACCGGCGCCAAACGAGACGACCTGCAGGCCGCCATGGCACTGATCAGGAGCGAACTGAAAGACCTGCCGCTGTCGTTCAACAACTTCAGGGATTGACCGAACCACCCCCGCGCCGCGCCTAGGGGCGCGTCACCCCCTCAAGGGGGCGGTGCCCTTGGGCCGGCGGAGCCGGACCCTCGGCACCCACTGATTGAGACACTTCATGCCCACGCCTTTGCTGCCTGCCCTTGTCCTTGCGCTCGCCGCGGGTTCGTCGTTTGCGCAGTCGGTGGCGCTGTCGGGCATGAGCGGCAGCAAGGCGCTGGTCGTGATCGATGGGAGCGCGCCCCGGTTCATGAGCGCGGGGCAGACGCACCAGGGCGTGCGGCTGATCAGCGCCCAGGACGACACGGCGGTGATCGAGATCGAGGGCAAGCGCCAGACGCTGCGCGTGGGCGATGCGCCGGTGAGCGTGGGCAAGGGCGCACCGGCCGGCGGTGGCGGCCAGCGCATCGTGCTGACGGCCGATTCGCGTGGCCACTTCATGCCGCAGGGCCAGATCAATGGCAAGACGGTGCAGTTCATGGTGGACACCGGAGCCACCGGCATCGGGATCGGCGAAGCCGAAGCCCGGCGCATCAACCTGAAGTTCGAACAAGGGCAGCGCGTCCGCCTGAACACCGCCAATGGTTCGGCCAACGGCTACCTCGTCAAGCTGGATTCGGTGCGTCTGGGTGATGTGGTGGTGTACGACGTGGCTGCGATCGTGTCGCCGCAGCCCATGCCTTACGTGTTGCTCGGCAACACCTTCCTCACCCGCTTCCAGATGCAGCGCACGAACGACCAGCTCACACTGGAAAAGCGCTTCTGACCGTTCAGGCTCGCGCAGCCGTCACCACGATCTCGATCTTCCAGTCCGGGTTGGCCAGCGCGGCCTGCACGGTGGCGCGCGGCGGTGCGGTGCCCGGCACCACCCAGGCGTCCCACACCTCGTTCATGGCGGCGATCTCGCGGATGTCGGTCAAAAAGATCTGCGCGCGCAGGATGCGCGACTTGTCGCTGCCGGCTTCCTGCAGGCGCTGCTGCACCTGATCCAGCACGTCTTGCGTCTGGCCACGGATGTGTGTGTCGCCCCGCTCGGGCACCATGCCGGCGAGGTAGACCACGCCATTGAAAACCGCCGCTTCGCTGTAGCGGGCCGCCACGCCGTGGCGCTCGATATCCTGGCTCATTTTTTCTTCGATCCCAGTTTGCTTTCTTTGCCGGCGGCCAGGCGGTTGATGTTTTCAGCGTGGCGCCACACCAGCAGGATGCCCATGACCGCCAGGCTCAACACCATCACGTTGGGCGCGTCCCAGGCCACCTGGCGGCCAAACAGGTAGTAGGCCGGGGCAAACACCGCGGTGACGATGGAGGCCAGCGACGAGTAGCGAAAGAAATACGCCACGATCACCCAGGTGGCCAGCGTGGCGAGGCCGAGCCAGGGGTTGAAACCGAGGATCACACCGGCCGCCGTGGCCACACCCTTGCCGCCCTGGAAGCGGAAGAACACCGGGTACAGGTGCCCGAGAAAAGCCGCCAGGCCGACCAGCGCCACCGTGCCATCGCCCAGCCCCCAGGCATCGCCCCACCACTTCACAGCCACCACCGGCAGCCAGCCCTTGAAGGCGTCCAGCAACAGCGTGACGATGGCGGCGGCCTTGCTGCCCGAGCGCAGCACGTTGGTGGCACCTGGGTTTTTGCTGCCGAAAGTGCGCGGGTCGTTCAGGCCCATCGCGCGACTGACCAGCACGGCAAAAGACAGCGAACCGATCAGGTAGGCGGCCACGGTGGCGATGGCGGGGTACAGGGATTCCAAGGCGACGTCCTCGTTGTTGTTCTGGGGTTCGCGCGTCCTGCGCGCGGTTGATTCCGGTCGCCTATTCTGCCAGCGCGCACTGCACGGGCCTGGCCCCCAGCGGACCGCTGAGCACGGCCGGATCGATGCCGACCAGAAAACCGCGCCGCCCGCCGTTGATCCAGATTTTCGGCAGCGCCAGCACCGAGGACTCCACCCAGACCGGCATGTCGCGCTTGAGGCCAAACGGCGAGGTGCCGCCGACAAAATAGCCGCTGTGCCGGTTGGCCACCTCGGGCTTGCAGGGCTCGACCGACTTGGCGCCGATCTGGCGCGCCAGGTTCTTGGTGGACACCGTGCGGTTGCCGTGCATCAGCACCGCCAGCGGCTTCGCTGCCTCGTCCTGCATGATCAGCGTCTTCACGACAGCAAACGGATCGAAGCCCAGCACCGCTGCGCTGTGTTGCGCGCCGCCGTGCTCCAGGTACTCATAGGGGTGCTCGGTGAAGACCACACCGTGGGCCTTCAGCCAGGCGGTGGCGGGGGTTTCGGAGATGTGCGTCTTCTTCGCCATCACTGAGCCGGGTCGCGAACTTCCCAGCGGATCTTGTCAATCTCTTTGAGCAGTTCGGGCGACAGCGCCGTGCCCCAGGCATCCAGGCATTCGTCCAGCTGCACCAGCGAGGTCACACCGATGATGGTGCTCGCCACGCGCCAGTTGGTGTAGCAGAAAGCCAGCGCCAGTTGAGCAGGCGTCATGCCGTGCTCGCGGGCCAGCGCGTTGTAGCGGCGCGCGGCGTCCAGCGCTTCCGGCCGGCCCCAGCGTTGTTTGCGCATCGAGTCGTACAGCGCCATGCGCCCGGCGTCGCCCACCAGCCCGGTGGCGTCGTATTTGCCGGTCAGCAGGCCGAAGCCCAGCGGTGAATACGCCAGCAGCGACACACCCAGGCGGTGGCAGGTTTCGTCGAGCCCGTTTTCGTAGCTGCGGTTGATCAGGCAATACGGGTTCTGCACCGTGGCCACGCGCGGCAGGCCGTGCTGTTCGGCCAGGCGCACGAACTCGTGCACGCCGTAGGGCGTTTCGTTCGACAGGCCCACCGCCCGCACCTTGCCCGCTTGTACCAGCTCGGCCAGGGCTTCCAGTTGCTCCAGAACGGAAGCACAAGCCTTGTTCTTGGCCGGGTCGTAGTACAGCGCGCCAAAGGCGGGCACATTGCGCGCCGGCCAGTGGATCTGGTACAGGTCGATCACATCGGTCTGCAAGCGGCGCAGGCTGGCCTCGCAGGCCTCGATGATGCCGGCCTTGCTCACCTCGGGGCGCAGCCAGGGCATGCCGCGCGCCGGGCCGGCCACCTTGGTGGCGAGCACGAGCTTCTGGCGTGCACCCGGCGTTTTGGCGAACCAGTTGCCGAGGATGGTTTCGGTGGCGCCACAGGTTTCGGCCCTGGCGGGCACGGAATACATCTCGGCCGCGTCGAGGAAGTTGACGCCGCGCTCCAGCGAACGGTCCAGGATCTGGTGGGCATCGGCTTGATTGACCTGTTCACCAAAGGTCATGGTGCCGAGGCAGATGGGGGTGACTTGCAGGGCGCTGGCGCCCAGTGAAACAGTGTTCATGAAGAAGTGTGCAAATGCGTATGGCGTGAAATCGGGAGACCGAAACGGTCTATAAGTTTAGGGCCGCGAGAATGCCCCGTGTGTCACCCGTGAACCCGCCGCCCCGCCCTGGAGTTTCCCCATGCGCCGACTCAAGCCCTTGCACCTGCTCACCGCCCTGGCCTTGTGCCTCACCCTGGCAGGTTGTGGCACGCCCGGCCGGGGCGGCGGCCCGGAGCCTGACCGGGCTGGCGAAGCCACCGGAGCGGCACTCGATATGCCCGTCACGGAAGCGTTTGCCCCAGGGCGCTCGGCCGTCAAACCCGCCCTCGCCCGCCAGCTCAATGGCCTGGCGCAGCGGCTGCAGGGACAGGGCTATTCGCGCCTGCGCATCTTGGGCCCGGGTGACGAAACGGACCGTGCATCGTCCAACCGGCTGCTGGCGCTGGACCGTGCGCACAGCGTGCGCGATTACCTGATCGGGCGGGGTCTGTCGGTGACCCGGCTGCAGGCCGAGGGCCGGGCCAGCAACCGCAGCCTGGAAATCCACGTCAGCGCACCGCCCGGTCGCAGCGGCCGTTGAGGGGGTTCAAGCCCGAACGAGGGCTCGGGCCTCCTCTTGCAGGCGCAACACGCGGCGCTGCACCTTGCCGGTGGTGGTCATGGGCAGGGACTCGACGAATTCGATTTCTTTCGGGTACTCGTACGGAGCGAGCTTGCCCTTCACATGGGCCTGCAGTTCGGCCGTGAGACGCGCTTCAAACCCGCTATCCCCCAAGCTGCGACCAGGTTGCGCCGAAAGGTATTCCTGCGCCAGCACCACATAGGCCTTGACCACCGCGCCGCGCTCGGCATCGGGCTTGGGCACCACCGCGGCGTTGGCCACCGCCGGGTGTTTGACCAGGCAGTTCTCGATCTCGCCCGGCCCGATGCGGTAGCCCGCGGCCTTGAACACGTCGTCGGCCCGGCCCTGGTACCAGAGATAGCCCTCGGCATCGCGCACGGCCATGTCGCCGGTGCGGCACCAGCTGCTGACCATGTCGCCGGTGAACTTGGCGCGCGTGGCGGCTTCGTTCTTCCAGTAACCGAGAAAGAAGATCGGGTCGGGATCGCCGTGCACGTCGAGCCGGTGCACCGCCACGTCGCCCGGCACGCCCACCGGGCACTCGTGGCCTTCGTCGTCGATCACCGCCACGCGGTGACCCGGATAGCCTTTTCCCATCGACCCCGGCTTGGCTGGATACAAACGCGCGCAGTTGCCAACGATGTAGTTGATCTCGGTCTGGCCGAACATTTCGTTGACCGTCACGCCCAGCTGTTTGCGGCAGTAGGCAAACACCGCGTCACCCACAGCCTCGCCCGCGCTCATGATGGCCTGCAGCCGCACCCGGAACTGTTTTCGCGGCTGCGGATAGGCCTTCATCATGGCCTTGAGTGCGGTCGGGAACAGGAAGGTGTGCGTGACGCCGTGGCGCTCCATCAGTTCGAACGCGACCTGCGGGCTGAAGCGGCCGTTGAAGGCCACGATGGGACGGCCGAAATACAGCGTGGGCAAGAGCGCGTCCATCAGGCCACCGGTCCAGGCCCAGTCGGCCGGTGACCAGAACACCGCCTGCGAGGGCTTGGACGCGTCGAAGGGATCAAAGCCAAACCAGTTCTGGCTGCAGACAAAACCGGTGAGGTTGCCGATCAGCGCGCGGTGCGGAATCAGCGCGCCCTTGGGGTTGCCGGTGGTGCCGCTGGTGTAGATGAGCACCGCGGCTTCGTCCGCCAGCGTGTCCACCGCCTTGAACCGCGCTGAGGCCGAGGCCAGCACATCGGCCCACGCCAACGCACCTGGCGCCGGCGCATCGACCGCGATCAGGGCACGCAACTGCGAACACTGCCCGGCCACGGACTGCACCGCGGCCAGCGTGCTGGCGTCACAGATCGCCACCACGGCCTCGCTGTCCTGAAAACGGAACTCCAGCGCCTCGGGGCCGAACAGCTGCGACAGCGGCATGCCCACCGCGCCCATCTGCAGCACCGCCATGTAAGCCACTGCGGTCTCGAAGCGCTGCGGCATCACGATGGCCACACGATCGCCGCGCCGCACACCGAGCGCCACCAAGGCATTGGACAGGCGGTTCGCCTGCGACTGCAGTTCGGCATAGCTGTGGTGGCGGTCGGGCTGCCCCGGCGCGGTGGCAATCACCGCGGTCTGCTGCGCCGTGACCGGATCGGCGGCCCAGCGGCGCGAGCAGACGGCCGCCATGTTGAAGCGGCGGGGCACCTGCCAGCCAAAGCGACCGTGCAGATCGGCGTAGTGGTCGGGGGTGTCGCTGGCTTGACGCTGGCGCATGAAGGGTCTCCGTCTCGTCTTTATGATGAATCGAATGTACCAAGCCCTGAAAGCCTCGCGCAGCACGTTTGTGCCGATCCGACACCTGCAGTACCACGTGCGACAGTGGGGCGAACTGGAGCCCGGTCAGACGCCGCTGGTGCTGGTGCACGGCTGGATGGACGTGTCGGCCTCGTGGCAGTTCATGGTGGACGCGCTGAAGACCGATCGCTGGATCATCGCGCCCGACTGGCGGGGCTTCGGCCTCACGAAAGCGGGCATCGGTGCCGGGCCGCCCCAAACCGATGCGAGCCCCCTCGGGGGGCAGCGAGCACACGAAGTGGCAAGCGTGGGGGCCACATGCCCGGCGCCGGACAGCTACTGGTTCCCCGACTACCTGGCCGACCTTGACGCACTGCTTGACCACTTCGCCGGCGAGCAGCCGGTCGATCTGGTCGGCCACAGCATGGGCGGCAACGTGGTCATGATGTTTGGTGGCGTGCGGCCGCAGCGCATCCGCCGGCTGGTCAATCTCGAAGGCTTTGGCCTGCCGGCCACGCGCCCGGCCCAGGCACCCGAGCGCTACGCGAAGTGGATGGATGAGATCAAGGCCCTGCACCGCGGCGAGATGGACCTCAAACCCTACGACTCGGTCGAAGGCGTGGCCCGCCGCCTGATGAAAACCAACCCGCGGCTGCCGCAGGACAAGGCCGACTGGCTGGCGCAACACTGGGCCGCGCCCGACGCACAGGGCCGCTGGCAGATCCTCGGCGATCCCGCGCACAAGGTGGTGAGCGCCCACCTCTACCAGGTGGAAGAAGCGCTGGCGATCTACCGCCGCATCCGCGCGCCGGTGCTCAGCGTGACCGCCAGCGACGACAGCCTGGGCCAGTGGTGGAAGGGCCAGTTCACGCTGGCGCAATACCTGGAGCGCCTGCAGGCGGTGCCCAGTCTGCAGAGCGCCGTGGTTCAGGACGCGGCCCACATGCTGCACCACGACCAGCCAGCGGCGCTTGCCCGGCTGATCGAAAACTTCCTGATCTGAGGCGATGTCGGTCCGTCTGAGCCAAGGGACGGCGGGCATGAGAAAATCGGGGATTGTGTCAACGGCGGCTCTCCGCCTGTCCGGCTGATTCCCATCCCCGAATTCCGATTGAGGCCCCATCATGGAAGCAGAACGCGTCAACACCATCCGCAGCCAGCTCGAAGACCTGACCACCCGCGTGGTCGAGTTACGGAGGTATCTTTGACTACGATGCCAAAGCATCGAAACTGAAAGAAGTCGAATCCGCGCTGGAAGACCCGACGGTCTGGAACGACCCCAAGCGCGCCCAGGACCTGGGCCGTGAAAAGAAATCGCTCGAAGACGTGGTGCACGTGCTGGACCGCCTCACCGGTGAGCTGTCCGACAACACCGAGCTGTTCGAGATGTCGAGCGAAGACGGCGACGACGCCGGCCTGATCACCATCGAAGGCGAAGCCGCCAAGGTCGCGGTCGAGGTGGAGAAGCTCGAATTCCGCCGCATGTTCAACAACCCGGCCGATCCGCTGAACTGCTTCCTGGACATCCAGGCCGGCGCCGGCGGCACCGAGGCCTGCGACTGGGCCAGCATGCTGCTGCGCCAGTACCTGAAGTACTGCGAGCGCAAGGGCTTCACGACCACGATCGAAGACGAAACCGCGGGCGACACCGCCGGCATCAAGGGCGCCACGATCAAGATCGAGGGCGACTACGCCTTCGGCCTGCTGCGCACCGAAACCGGTGTGCACCGTCTGGTGCGCAAAAGCCCGTTCGACAGCTCGGGCGGACGCCACACCTCGTTCGCCTCGGTGTTCGTGTACCCGGAAATCGACGACTCGATCGAGATCAACATCAACCCGGCCGACGTGCGCACCGACACCTTCCGTGCATCGGGCGCGGGCGGCCAGCACATCAACAAGACCGACTCGGCCGTGCGTCTGACGCACATCCCCACCGGCATCGTGGTGCAGTGCCAGGACGGCCGCAGCCAGCACAGCAACCGCGACGTGGCCTGGAAACGCCTGCGCTCGCGCCTGTACGACTTCGAGTTGCGCAAGCAGCAAGAAGAGCAGCAGAAGCTCGAAGACACCAAGACCGACGTCGGCTGGGGCCACCAGATCCGCAGCTACGTGCTGGACAACAGCCGCATCAAGGACCTGCGCACCAACGTCGAAATCTCCGCCACGCAGAAAGTGCTGGACGGCGATCTCGATGCTTTCATTGAGGCTTCCCTGAAGCAGGGCGTCTGACCTAGGCCACATTCCTCAAGGAACACCATGATGAGTTCACTGCGTGAAGGCCCCACCACCGTGGTCCGCCGGGAAGACTACACCGCACCCGCCTACTGGATCGACACCGTTGATCTGAGCTTCGACCTCGACCCGGCCAAGACCCGGGTGCTCAACAAGATGCGCCTGCGCCGCAACCCGGACGTGGCCGCGCAGGCGCTGCGGCTCGATGGCGAAGACCTGAACCTGGCGCGCGTGCTGGTCAACGGCGCCGGCTGCTCGTTCAAGATGGACGGCAACCAGCTGGTGCTGGAAAACCTGCCCGACGGCGACGCGCCGATCGAGCTCGAAATCTTCACCACCTGCGCGCCCGAGAAGAACACCCAGCTCATGGGCCTCTATGTGAGCCAGGGCACCTTCTTCACGCAGTGCGAGGCTGAGGGCTTCCGCCGCATCACGTATTTTCTGGACCGTCCTGACGTGATGGCGAGCTACACCGTGACGCTGCGTGCCGACAAGAAGCTCTACCCGGTGCTGCTGTCCAACGGCAACCTCGTCGAAGAAGGCGCGCTGCCCGATGGCCGTCACTTCGCCAAGTGGGTCGACCCGCACAAGAAACCCTGTTACCTGTTTGCGCTCGTGGCCGGCCAACTGGTGGCGCGTGAGCAGCGCATCAGGGCCCGCAACGGCAACGACCACCTGCTGCAGGTCTATGTGCGCCCCGGCGACATGGACAAGACCGAACATGCGATGAACTCGCTGATCGCCAGCGTGATCTGGGACGAAGCCCGCTTCGGCCTGCCGCTCGATCTGGAGCGCTTCATGATCGTCGCCACCAGCGACTTCAACATGGGCGCGATGGAGAACAAGGGTCTCAACATCTTCAACACCAAGTACGTGCTGGCCAACAGCGCCACCGCGACCGACACCGACTTCGCCAACATCGAATCGGTCGTGGGCCACGAGTACTTCCACAACTGGACCGGCAACCGCGTCACCTGCCGCGACTGGTTCCAGCTCTCGCTGAAAGAAGGCCTGACCGTCTTCCGCGACCAGGAATTCAGCATGGACCTGTGCGCCGAAGCCTCGGCGCGCGCGGTCAAACGCATCGAAGACGTGCGCGTGTTGCGCACCGCCCAGTTCCCCGAAGACGCCGGCCCCATGGCGCACCCGGTGCGGCCCGACAGCTACGTCGAGATCAACAATTTCTACACCGTCACGGTCTACGAAAAAGGCGCCGAGGTCGTGCGCATGATGCAGACCCTGGTGGGGCGTGCCGGCTTTACAGCGGGTATGAAGCTGTACTTTGAGCGCCACGACGGCAGCGCCGTCACCTGTGACGATTTCGCCCAGGCCATGGCCGACGCCAACCCGGGCAGCGACCTCGCCCGCCTGCTGCCCCAGTTCAAGCGCTGGTACAGCCAGGCCGGCACACCGCTGGTGCAGGCACGTGGTGTGTACGACGCTGCAGCGCGCAGCTACACCCTCACGCTCACACAAAGCTGCGCTCCCACACCCGGCCAGGCGGCAAAAGAACCGTTCGTGATCCCGGTCGCCATCGGCCTGCTCGACGCCCAGGGCAACCAGTTGCCGCTGCAGCTCGCGCACTGGAACCAGCCCGAAACCGGCACACGAACGTTTGTGCTGACGCAGGACAGCGAAAGCTTCACCTTCGTCAACATCGATGCCGAGCCGGTGCCCTCGATCCTGCGCGGCTTCTCGGCGCCGGTGGTGCTGGACGCCGAATACAGCGACGCGCAGTTGCTGAGCCTGCTGGCCCACGACACCGACGCCTTCAACCGCTGGGAAGCCGGCCAGCGCCTGGCCCTGCGCCGCGCCCTCGGCGCCATCCGCGCCGAAGGACCCGTGACCAGCGAACCTCTGGACGCGGCCTACCTCGACGCCATGCGCGACGTGCTGCGCCACCCCACGCTGGACGCCGCGTTCAAGGAACTGGTGCTCACGCTGCCGGGCGAAACCTACATCGCCGAGCAGCTCGACGTGGTGGACCCGCAGCGCATCCACGCGGTGCGCGAGACCATGCGCGAGCAACTCGCCGAAGCCCTGCTCGACGACTGGGCCTGGGCCTATGAAGCCCACAAGGACAACGGCGCCTACCGCCCCGATCCGCTCAGCACCGGCCGCCGTGCCCTGGCTGGCATGGCCCTGACCATGCTCTGCCTGGCCGCGCGCGAAACCGGCGATGCGGTCTGGCCCGGCAAGGCCTACCAGCGCTTCAAGGACGCCGGCAACATGACCGACCGCTTCAACGCGCTCTCGGCCCTGGTGGTCAGCGGCCAGCCGCTGGCGCAGGACGCACTCTCCCGCTTCCACGCCATCTTCCGCAACGAAGCCCTGGTGATCGACAAGTGGTTTGCCCTGCAGGCCGGCGCGCCCGACCGTGGCGGCAACGTGCTGCCCGCCGTGCGCCAGCTGCTGAACCACCCGGACTTCAACCTGAAAAACCCTAACCGCGCGCGCAGCGTGATCTTCAGCTACTGCAGCGCCAACCCTGGCGCCTTCCACCGCAACGATGCGGCGGGCTATGTGTTCTGGAGCGAGCGTGTGATCGAACTCGACGCCTTCAATCCGCAGGTCGCCGCCCGCCTCGCTCGCGCGCTGGACCGCTGGAAGAAACTCGCCGAACCCTACCGCAGCGCGGCGCGCGAAGCGATCGCCCGCGTGGCCGCCAAGCCCGATCTGAGCAACGACGTGCGCGAGGTTGTCACCCGCGCCCTCGCCGAATGACCCTGCCAAAACCAGCAACGGAGGAAACCTTGACCAAACGCATCTCCCTAACCCGCTACCTCGTCGAACAACAGCGTGTCGACGGTCACATCCCTGGCGATCTGCGCCTGCTGCTGGAAGTGGTTGCCCGCTCGTGCAAGAGCATCAGCCAAGCCGTCAACAAGGGCGACCTGGGCGGCATCCTCGGCGCTGCCGAGACCGAAAACGTGCAGGGCGAGGTGCAGAAGCAGCTCGACATCATCGCCAACGAGGTGCTGATCGAAGCCAACGAATGGGGCGGGCACCTCGCCGCCATGGCCAGCGAAGAGATGGACAGCATCTACGTGGTGCCCAACCGCTACCCGCAGGGCGAATACCTGCTGATGTTCGATCCGCTTGATGGCTCGTCGAACATCGACGTCAACGTGTCCATCGGCACCATCTTTTCGGTACTCAAAAAGGGCAATGACGACCCCGACACCATCGAACCCGTCAGCGAGCAGGACTTCCTGCAGCCCGGCACCCAGCAGGTGGCCGCCGGCTACTGCGTCTACGGTCCGCAGACCACCCTGGTGCTCACCGTGGGCGATGGCGTGGCCATGTTCACCCTTGACCGTGAGCAGGGCTCCTTCGTGCTCACCCGGGAGAACGTTCAGATCCCCGCCGACACCAAGGAATTTGCCGTCAACATGAGCAACATGCGCCACTGGGCAGATCCCGTGAAGCGCTATGTGGACGAATGCCTCGCCGGCAAGGAAGGGCCCCGTGGCAAGGACTTCAACATGCGCTGGGTCGCCAGCATGGTCGCCGACGTGCACCGCATCCTCACCCGTGGCGGCGTCTTCCTGTACCCCTGGGACAAGCGCGAACCCGAAAAGCCAGGCAAGCTGCGCCTGATGTACGAAGCCAACCCCATGAGCTGGTTGATCGAACAGGCCGGCGGCGCCGCCACCAACGGCCACCAGCGCATCCTCGACATCCAGCCGACCAAGCTGCACGAACGCGTCAGCGTGATGCTGGGCTCAAAGAACGAAGTTGACCGCCTGACCAGCTACCACAGCACGCTATAATCTTGGGCTTCAAGCCGGTGTAGCTCAGTCGGTAGAGCAGCTCATTCGTAATGAGAAGGTCGGGTGTTCGATTCATCTCTCCGGCACCAAGTAAAAAAAGGAAAGCCCGCTATCTGAACGATAGCGGGCTTTTTCTTTGGGTTGGCTTGCAGCCCATTTACAGACAAGTCGTGTCAAACCCTTCGTGCTTCCCCGGGTTTGGCGAACACGACCATCGGCGTGTTTTCAGGACCAAAACACACACTGTGCTCGGTACAGGCCTCGCAGGTCGGCGCGCGGCAGATCGACAGCTCTTCGCGCAGGCAGAGCTGCTTGTAGAGAAACTTCTTCCACCGCATGTGCTGGGTGTTGCGAGCGGCCAGGGCCGGAAACCAGTGGGCGATCAGCTGCGACAGGGCCTCGCGCGAGGGCAGGCCCATGTCCTGCCACAGGTGCTGGTCGCCGAGCGTGGCGCAGGCCATGGACCAGGCGACCTGGTGCATGGCCTGCGCCGAACCGGCCGCCATGTCGGCGTGCTCCAGCAGCAGGCTCAACACGTCATCAACCTCATCGCGCCGGCGCTGCATGCGCTCGGCCAGCGCGTTCCAGTCGGGTCGGGGAGTGGCCAGCTCGGGCATGGTGCTTCAGGCCGGCGCTGCGGCGTGCGTGTAGCACTTCTTCGGGCAGATCTTCGAGCAGGCGGTGCAACCGATGCACAGCTCCTGGTGCGCGATGGTCATGACCTTCTTTTCGTATTCCTCATCGTCGTCATCGTCGTCGAGGCTGACCGAGATGCGCTCGCCTTCGTCGGTCAGGCCCACGAGTTCGAGCACGCCGCGCGGGCAGACCTTGAAGCAGCGGCCGCAGCCGATGCACTTGTCTTCATCGAGCGCGGTCACGAAGGTTGGCGTCCAGGTGGCGCCGCTGGGCAGGGTGACGCTGAAATGTTCGCTCATGCCGTTCTCCTTCAGCTCTCGGCCGCTGCGGCAACGGCCTTGCGCAGTTCCATCAGCGTGGCGTGGGTGTCGTGGCAACGCTGGGCCACGGAGAGGATGTTTTCCCAGCCCGTGGGCAGGTCTTCGGACAGGTCGTGCAGGTCCATCTTGGCCTGCGTGGCCTGGGCGTTGGCCTTCTTCATGCGGGCCTTGAGTTCGTCGGTTTCGGTGCTCATGCTCAGGCTCCGTATTGCGCCACGGCCGGGAACTCGCGGATCATGGCCACGGCTTCGGTCAGGAACTTGCTGCCCGCGTCGGACAGCTTGGCCAGCGAAGCAAAGCCGAAACGGTGCACGTCGCGCAGCTGCTTGTTGACCACCACCAGGCGGCCGGCGATCAGCACCATGCGGCCGAAGCCTTCGTGGCTCATCTTCATCATGGGCGAAACCATCTGGCCGGTTTCGCGCTCGATCGCGACCGCGATGGCGTTGTAGAAGATCTCCAGGTGCCACAGGGTCTCGGGGTCCGGGTCGCCGAGGATGGGCAGGGCGCGGCGCTCTTCGGCGGTGTGGATGAAGGGCTTGAGCAATTGCAGGTCGGTCTTGCCCTCCCAGCTGCCGTGCGTGTCCTGCGCGCGCATCTGTTTGATCAGCTGCTGCACAAAAGGCGTGGTGAGAAAGGTCTCGTCGCTCTCGGGCGCGAGTTCGGGGGTGGCGGTGGCGTTCATGGGGTGACCTCGTCGTCTTCAAAATCAAATGCGGGCTCGTTGTCCTTGGCCAGGGCCTTGCGCAGCCAGGGCGGCGGCGTGCCCTGCAGCACGACCTGGAGTTTTTCCAGGATCTCCTGGATGTTCTCGGGCTGCGGCACCTTGATCGGGTGGATCTTCATGGCCACGACGCGCGCCGCGCCCGAGCCGCCGATGGCGGCAACATACAAAATCGCGCAGTCCTTGATGGCTTCAAGCTTGGGCGCGAGCTTGTCCTCGTCGCCGTCCTCTTCGAGCTTGTCGCCGAACTCGAAGCTCTCGACAAACTGGTGGCCGGCGGCCCCGATCTCGTAGACAACGATGCTCTTGGCCCAGCCGAAGTGCGCGTCCACGCGCTCCTTGTCCTGGGTGGCGAAGGCGATCTTCATGAAGTTTCTCCTTAAATAGTCAGAGGTTCAGGAACGCAGAAGCCCGCCCAGAGCACCCGTGGAACCGGCTTTGCCGGGCCACAGGGTGCGTCACCCTGCAAGGGGGAAGACGCGAAGCGGCGCAGGGGGTGTTTCATCGCTCAGGCGCTGGCCGCGGCCAGCGGGGTGGATGGAAGGGTGTCGTTGCGCTGATCGAGGCGCCGGGTCGCGAGCTGCGCCTCGGGCGTGATCGGCCAGTCGCCGGCGTGGTGGTGGGCAATGCGCTGGATCATCAGGTTCGAGATCTCGAAGATCAGGTTCATCGTGCCGCGGTAGCCCACGCTCACCTTGTGCGCGTTGCCGATGCGGTCGAACACCGGAAAGCCCACACGAAGCAGCGGCTTGTCCAGGCGCTCGGCGGCCTGGCGCCCGTGCGAATGTGTGACCAGCAGGTCGCAGTCCTTGCCCGCGATTTCCAGGTCTTCCAGGTCGCCGAGCAGCACCTGCTCCGCCGGCAGCAGCGCATGGGCCTTGGACTGCGTGGTGCTGATGCAGCAGGTCAGCTCGGCGCCCATCTCGTGCAGCAGGCCGCCCAGGGCCAGCAGCAGGTCGGGCTCGGCGGCGATCGCCACCTTGATGCCGCCGGTGTAGAAATGGCCGTCGAGCATGGCGTCGAGCAGCTGGCTGCGCTGGCGCCGGTACTTGGCCGGTACCGGTTTGCCCGAAATCTGCGAGAGGCGTTGCAGGAAACGGTCGTTGCTGGCCAGGCCGGTCAGGCGCTCGAAGATCTCCAGCGGCGTGCCGGCGATGGCAGCCAGTGCTTCGGCGCCTTCGCGCGTCTGCTCGCCGATGCCGAGCGTGAAGGCCGAGGCGCCGGCGGCGCGGATCTGCTCCAGCGTCGTGCCGCCGAGCGTGGTGCCGCGCCAGTCTGGGGCGATGTGGCCGTCGAGCGAACCCGAGATGTCGGGCAGCACGATGGGGTTCAGGCCAAAGGCCTGGATGATCTCGCGCAGTTCGTCGATGTCGCTGGGCGTGAGGTGGCTGCCGGGCAACAAGGTCACCTGGTCGGCCACCACCGGCAGTGCCTTCACCTGCGACTTGACGATGGCGGTGATGGCGTGTTTGAAGCCGTCTTCGAACGCACCCACGTAGTCGGGTGTGGAGACGTAAATGATTTCCGTGTCGGCCAGGTCGGGGTTGCGCTGGCGCGCGGTGACCAGGTAACCGTCGACGTCGTCGCCCTTGGTTTCGGTGAGGCCGGTGGAGCAGATCGCAATGACTTTGGGCGCAGCGCGCTTGCGGATGTTGAGCAGCGCCGCCTCGATGTTTTCGTAGCCGCCCATGATGGTGGTGACCTCGTTCATGGCCGTGGTCTGCAGCGGGATCGCCTCTTTGAAGTGGCGCACCAGCAGCACCAGTCCGAACGAGGTGCAACCCTGTGAGCCGTGCATCACCGGCATGCAGGCGTCCAGGCCCAGAAACGCAAAGCTCGCGCCCAGCGGCTGGCTCATCTTGAGCGGGTTGACGGTGCAGGCTTTTTTGGATTCAACGACGCGGGCCATGGTGGTTTCCTGTGGGTTGCGTCAAGCGGGGATTTCTTCGGGCTCCAGGCCCATGGCCTTGGCCGCAATGCCGCTCAGGTGATCGGTCGTGACGGTCGGCGTCACGGCGCCCAGGCTCTCGCCGTCGTCGCCCCAGGGGGCGGGGATGCGCACCTGCTGCCACACCGGGTTGAAGATCGCGCGGTCAATCTCGTGCACCAGCTCGACCATGCCCTCGTAGCCGCCGTAGGGGTGGTGGCGTTCCTGGTTGATGTCGAGCCAGGGCATGCGCGCCTTGAGCGCCACGAACTGCGAGCGGCCACCGCTGAGCATGATGTCGGCGCGCGCTTCCTTCAGCATCGCGTACATCTCGCGCGGCGTCATGTCGTCGATCATGTGGGCGTCGGCGCCCTCCCCCATGATCTCCTTGATCTTTTCCTTGTCTTCCTTGGTGCTCTTCTTGACGCTGGTGCCGACGATTTCCATGCCGCCTTCCTGCAGCGCCGCCACCACCGACCAGGACTTCACGCCCCCCGTGATCAGCAGCACGCGCTTGCCCTGCAGGCGCTGCTTGTATTCGGCGATGCGTTTGTAGGCGCGCGCTTCTTCCACCTCGATCAGGCGCTCGGTGCGTTCGATCAGCTCGGCGTCGGCGCCCTGCTTCACCAGCAGGCTGGCGATCTGGCGCAGGGTCTCGCTCATGTCGCTGATGCCGTAGAACGAACCTTCGAAATACGGAATGCCGTAGCGCTGCTCCATCTTGGTTGCGATGTTGATCATCGACTTGGAGCACACCATCATGTTGACCTTGGCGCGGTGCGCGCTGGCGATCTCGTTGTAGCGGCCGTCGCCCGAGATGCACGAGAGGATGCGGATGCCCAGGGCGTCGAGCAGCGGCTTCACCTGCCAGAGCTCGCCCACCAGGTTGTATTCGCCAATGATGTTGATGTCGTAGGGCGTGGTGAACTCGGGCTCAACGGTGCCGATCACGTAGTCGAGGATGGCTTCGGCGCCAAGCTTGTTGCCCAGGTTCTTGGGGCCGGCGAAACCGGGCGCGTTGACCGGGATCACCGGCTTGCCGAATTTTTCGGCGGCGCGTTTGCACACGGCTTCGATGTCGTCGCCGGTGAGTGCGGTGACGCAGGTCTGGTAGACGAAGACCGCGGGCGGGTCGTATTTTTCAATGATTTCGCGGATCGACTTGAAGAGGCGTTTTTCACCGCCGTAGATCACGTCGAGTTCGTTGATGTCGGTGGTGAAGCCGCTGCGGTAGATGGTGGAACCGCTCGACGCGCTGTGCCGGTTGTCCCAGGAATTGCCTTCGCAGGCGATCGGGCCGTGCACCAGGTGCGCCACGTCGACCACGGGCTGCAGCGCGATCTTTGCGCCGTCAAACGCACAGCCGCCCGCCGCCGCGCCGGGCGAAAGCTGCTTGGTGCAGCCCTTCTTGCGTTCTTTCTCGCTCTTGCCCTGGTTGATGTCGCAGCCGGGCTCCTCGAACACTTCGGCGATCTTGGCCTTGAGCGATACAGACATGGCGGACTCCAGACGGTGCAGAGGGTGGGTTGTGAGCCTCTTTGCAAGTTGGGTGCCAGGCCTTTTTCGCTCTTTTCAGGCCTTTTTGCGCGGTGCAGTGGCGGGTTTGAAGGGAATGTCGCGGTCGCTTTGCGACAGTCCGCTTTCAGCGCTGCATGGGCAACTTTTCGCCCTTGCGGTGCAGCGTTATCCAGCGCTCCAGCTCGGCGACGTGCTGCGCCTCTTCTTCCACGAACTCCCTGGCCAGCACCTTGATCTCGTGGTCGCTCGTGGTCTGCAGCACGTTGTCGTAGAACGCCAGACCGGCGCTCTCGGCGTCCAGCGCCACCTGCAGCGCCTGTTCGATGCCGATGAAGGGATCGGCGGCCCAGATCGCCGCAGCCTCGGGGCTTTCGATGTCGGGCCACTGGTAGTCGGCCTCGCTGAGTGTGGGCAGGTTGCGGTAGCCGGCGCGCTCGCGCGCGTCGCCCAGGTGCAGCAGCGAGTAGTCGGCCAGCTGGCGGAACAGCTGGGCCACCTCGGTGTTGCCGGCCGTGCGCATGGCGTCGGCGAGCTGGCCGAAGCGCAGTGCGGCTTCGTTCTCCAGCTGGATGGTGTGGGCCAGAAATTCTTCTACGGATTCCATGATGTTTCCTTTTTTCAATAACCCAGTTCAAACCAGGCCGGCTCTTTGTGGCGCAGCTGGGCGATCAGTTCCAGGGTGGCCGGCACCAGGGCGTGGATGCCGTACCAGACCTCTTCGCGCCGCGGCTCACCGTCGGTCTCCAGCAGCTGTTGCAAGTGGGCCCAGCCGTGCCAGTCGAGCTGCACCAGGCGCAGGCGCAGCGCCTCGGGCCAGTGCGCCAGCGTTTGCGCCATGCGCAGTAATTGCATCTCGACGCAGGTCAGGGTGTTGGCGCTGGCAAAGAGTTCGTCTTCGCTCTCCAGGTCCTTGAGCAGGCGCGTCAGCAGCTCGCCGCTGTTCTGCAGGATCTGGTATTGCATGCGGGCGAACACGTCTTCGTCCCCCTAGTGCGGCAACAGGGGATCGAGGCCACGGAACATCGCGCAGCGCACAAACACCTCGCGGCTCGCGCCCACCTGCTTGTGGCGGCAGTACTTGGCCACCAGCTTGGCCAGGCCCTTGATGTCGCGCCCGGTCGCAGCCGGGAACAGGTCGGCCAGCATGCGTGGTTTGTCGCCACCCAGGTCCAGGCCGAACTGCTCGCCCATCACGCCCCAGATGCGCGCACGGGCCACCGCGTCGGGCGCGTGGTAGCGGATCAGTGCAATGCAGCGCGAGACGATGGCCTCGTCGATGTCGTCGACCCGGTTGGTGGTCAGGAACAGAAGGCCGTTGAAGTACTCCAGCACGCGCAGGAACACACCGACCACGGCGTTCATGGTCAGGTTGTCGTCGCGCTTCTTGATGTAGACGTCGGCCTCGTCGATCAGCAGCACCGCGCCCCAGCGCTGGGCGCGTTGCAGAACCTCTTTCAACGCAGCCTCCATGGTCGCCACGTTCAGGCCGAGCTGGCCCGAGTGCACGCGGTAGAGCGGGCGCTGGATGATCTCGGCGTACACCTCGGCGGTGAGCGTCTTGCCCACGCCGGGCGGGCCGGCGCACAGCACCGTGGTGCCGCCCGACTTGCCCTGGATGATGTCGTCCATCAGCACGTCCATCTCGGCGGTCAGGATGTCGATCAGGTCGGTCTGCTCGGGCGGCAGCACCAGCAGCTGCTTGAGCTGCGGTTTGTAGGCGTAGGGCTCCAGGTCGTCCACGTGCACCCACACATGGTGGTGCAGCTCCAGGTGGAACATCAAGATCAACGGGTGCACCGGCAGCTGGCGGAACAGGCGCGGCCGGTCCTGCAGCGAGGCCTTCAGCGCCAGCACGTCCTGCTCGGCGTCGTACTGGCTGCTCTTGGCGGCCTTGTTCAGGTAGTTGGTGAGCAGTTCGCCCGGGGTTTCCAGGCTGGTGTCGCGCTGCTGCAGCACCGCCTCGTCGTTCACCAGGCGCGCCGCTTCGCCGTTGGCCGAGAGGATCACGATGTCCTTGCGTTGCCAGTCGCTGTCACGGTGGGTGGCGCTCGGGTCGGGCGCGTGAAAGGCCAGGCCGCGACCGAGGAACTGGGCGCCACTCTGCGCACGCCATTCAAAGTACGTGGCCACCGAGCTTTCGTACGCGCTCAGCAGCTCGGGCGTCTCGCGCACCAGGCCGCGGGCGAGCAGCAGCTCGGCCACGCTGCGGCCGATGACGTCGTTGCCCGAGAGGCGCAGGGTCTGGCTGACCAGGCCGCCCTTGGCATTGGCCCTGAGGTCGACCAGCACCTTGCCGGTCTCGTCGTGCGAGGGCGGCGTGTAGTCGATGCGCGTCGGGCACCAGGCCAGCGGCACGCCGTCGGTGTCGGCGCTGAACAGCCAGCCCTGGGTGCTGCCTTCGGCCAGGTAGGCCACCAGGGCGGGCACCACGTCTTCCAGCGTGTCGGCGGTGAAGCGCTGGGCGCCGGGCACGCCGAGCAGGCCGCGCAGCGAACGCAGCTGCACGGCTCGGCGCTGCTGGGCCGGACCGCCCGCGTCCCAGAGCTGGTCCAGCCGGTCCAGCACCGGCGCGCTGAGCAGGCGCAACCGGGTTTCGGCGTGCTGGCCGAAACGCAGCTGGTCCGTCAGGCCAGACAGCTCGGGGAATTCCCCGGCCAGGGTCTGGGCATGGGGGCGTTCAATGCGCAGCTTCATGGCCGTGGGTCGGTGGGGGTCAGTTGTCGTCGGCCAGCACTTCCAGCGCCACCAGCTGTTCGTAGAGCGCACGCCGCGCGTGCCAGTTGGCTTTGCCGGCGATGCGCGGGTCGGCACCTTCAAACGCCCCTATGGCGTCGCGGTCGCCGCGGTAGACGCAGGTGAGCCCGCCGCGCGCGGCCAGCGCGGCTTCCAGCGCCGCGGCCTCGCTCACCGGTTCGGCGCTCAGCACGCCGCTGCCCAGCAGGTGGTCGGCGCGGTAGAGCAGCGTGTCCCAGCCGTGGCTGTCGCCGAGCGCGCAGATGGCGGGAAACTTCTCGCGCGCCTGTTCGTCCACCGCATCCTGGCCGATGTCGCTCAACAGATCGCGTGCGCTCAGCGCATCAAAAATCTCCCAGGGCTGCAGCGCATCACCGGCCTCGACCTTGCGGGCGAAATCGGCCTCGTCGTAGGCAAACCAGGCGCGCGGTGCGGCCTGTTCGGGCAGTTCGACCACATAGATCATGGGATTCTCCTGCCCCGCGCGCAGCACGGCGGAGGGGGCTTCATTCCACGCCTTCTGAAGCTGTCTTTGCCCAGACGGCTTTTCTGAGACGTTGCGTGATACCGGCCGGACTGGCATCGAACTGCCGCTGCGCGACCGAAAGGGCACCCTGGGCCACGGCGGCTTCGGGCAGGGTCAGCGGCAGACGCCCGGCCACATGGGTGGCACCGGGCACGGCCTTGGCAATCGCCTGGCGGTTCGGGTGCTCGTCCATGGAGATCAGGTTGTCGGCCTCGCGCACGCCACCCAGACACACCCAGCCATCGATCACCTCGACCTTGCGGCCGTCCTGCGTGGTCTTGATGTAGACCGCTTCAACTGCTGCTGCGGTTCCCGAGCCGTCTTGTGCCAGTTCGGGGGCGGGGGTGGTGGTGGCGGGCGTGTTCATGGTCAGAACGTCACGACGATGTCTTCGTTTCGCACGATGAACTGGCAGGCCAGGCGCCATGGCGGCGGCAGGTCCTTGGTCTCGGCGTCGGCGATCTGCTGCGCCGTGATCTTGCCGGCCAGCTTCAGCACCGTCTTCTCTTTTTCGGTCAGCGCCACGCCATGCGGCGTGTTGCCCGAGAGCACGGTCACCTGCAGCTGGCAGGAGCCGCACTCGCCGTTCTCGCACTCGGAGTCCAGCGGAATGTTGTTCGCCTTGGCCACAGCCAGAAGCGTCTTGGTGTCACCCGCGATGGCATAGACCGTGAGGTCCTTCTTCATGCGCGGAGAACTGAATGTCACGTTGGCCATAGGGCACCTCAAGATATGGAACGTAGGATCAGGGACAGCCCAGGAAGAGCAAGGGGAAGCTCAACCGGGGCCGCCGCGGAACGGGCTTCGCCCGGCCGCCAGCGGCGCCCCCCTGGGGGGGTGACGCGAAGCGGCGCGGGGGGAGCCATTACCGGATGATGTCGTACGAGTAGTCCGTCTTGCCCGGAACAATCGTGTTGGCATCCAGCGCTTCGAAGAACTCGTCGAGCAGGGTGACCAGCACGCGCATGCCGCCTTCGTAGCCCCAGGTGGGGAAACGGTGGTAGTGGTGGCGATCGAAGATCGGGAACACCATGCGCACCAGCGGGGTCTTGGTGTCGCGCTCCAGGTACTTGCCGTAGGTGTTGCCGATCAGGAAGTCCACCGGCTCGGTGAACAGCAGCGAACGCAGGTGCCAGAGGTCGCGCTTCGGGTAGACCTTGCAGCCGGCGCCGTAGGGCGAGCTATCGAACAGGGCCTGGACCTTGATCTCCCACTCTTTGCCGCCGTTGGTGGCCAGCACGTGCGAAGGTTCGGCACCGAGTTCGAGCAGGAAGCCGGCATAGCCGAGCATCTGGTCCGGGTCGCCGTACAGGGCGTAGCGCTTGCCGTGCAGGTGGGCCTGGCTGTCGGCCATGGCGTCAACCAGTTCGCCGCGTTCTTTTTCCAGCTCTGCGGGAATAGGCTTGCCGGTCAGGCGCGAGATTTCCATCAGGAACTTGTCTGTGCCGGCCACGCCGATGGGGGCGTTCAGCGCAACCACTTCCTGGCCGTGTTCGGCGATGAACTTGCTGGTCTTCTCGCAGCAGAATTCCTGGAACACGATGGTCGCCTTGGCGTGCAGCGCAGCGACCACTTCTTCTTTCGACGTGCCGCCGGCGTACATGCGGAACTCGCCGTCGGTGGGCGTGTTCCAGTTGCCGGACGGGTCACAGATGATGTTCACCTGCACACCGAACAGATCGAAGATGCGGCGGATTTCCTTCATGTTGCCGACGACGTAACCGTCGAAGCCACCAATGAAGTTGATGCTCTCGTTGGGCACGCGCACCAGGGGTTCGGTGGTCTTGGCCTTGCCGTCCCAGAAGTGGCGCAGGATGCCCAGCAGCGCGTTGTCGTAGCCGGTGATGTGGCTGCCGACGAAGGCCGGGGTGTGGGCGAACGGCACGTCGAACTCGTCGGGCACGCTGCCTTTTTGCTTGCTGGTCTTGATGAAGGCGTCGACGTCGTCACCGATCACTTCGGCCATGCAGGTGGTCGACACCGCGATCATGTCGGGCTTGTACAGGCTGTAGGCGTTGGCCAGGCCGTCGACCATGTTGTTCAGGCCACCGAACACGGCGGCGTCTTCCGTCATCGACGAGCTCACGCAGGAGGTGGGTTCCTTGAAGTGGCGGCTGAAGTGCGAGCGGTAGTAGGCCACGCAGCCCTGGCTGCCGTGCACGAAGCTCAGCGTCTTCTGGAAGCCATTGGCCACGTACACGGCGCCCAGCGGCTGGCAGGCCTTGGCCGGGTTCACCGACAGCGAATCGCGGGCGAAGTTCTTCTGTTTGTAGTCTTCGGTCTTGGTCCACTCGACGATCTGCTTGACCGTTTCGTCGCTGTGGTTGAACTCGAATTCCGCTTTCTTGGTGCGGAAGATGTCCTGGTACTCGGGCTCACGGAACAGCAGTTCGTGGTCGAGGATCTTGTCGGCTGATTGGGGCATGGTGCTCTCCAGAGGATGTTGAAATTCAAGGAGCGGGCGACCGGCTCGTGCCAGGCCGCCCACAGTCTTCTTCAGGCGGCCTTTTTCCAAGGCGCTTTCGTCAGGCCCCAGATGGGAGAGCTGATCGCCATGTCCATGTCACGGGCGAAGATGGCGAAGCCGTCGTAGCCGTGGTAGGGGCCGGAGTAGTCCCAGCTGTGCATCTGGCGGAAGGGCACACCCATCTTCTGGAACACGTACTTTTCCTTGATGCCGGAGCCCACCAGGTCGGGTTGCACCTGCTCGACGAACTTCTCGAATTCGTAGCCGGTCACGTCGTCATAGATCAGCGTGCCGTCTTTGACATAGTGCGTGGTGCGCTGGTAGTCGTCGCCGTGGCCGAATTCGTAGCCGGTGCCGACCACGTCCATGCCCAGGTCTTCGTAGGCGCCGATCACGTGGCGCGGACGCAGACCGCCCACGAACAGCATGACCTTCTTGCCCTGCAGACGCGGCTTGAACTTGTCGATCACGGCCTGCATCAGCGGCTTGTACTTGTTGATGACCTCTTCGGCCTTGGCCTTGATGCTGTCGTCGAAGTGGCTGGCGATTTCGCGCAGGCTCTTCTCGATCATGGTCGGGCCGAAGAAGTTGTATTCCACCCATGGAATGCCGTACTTCTCTTCCATGTGGCGGCTGATGTAGTTCATCGAGCGGTAGCAGTGCAGCACGTTGAGCTTGGCCTTGGGCGTGTTCTCGATCTCGGCGATGGTGCCGTCGCCGGACCACTGGGAGATCACGCGCAGACCCATTTCTTCGAGCAGGATGCGACTGGACCAGGCGTCACCACCGATGTTGTAGTCGCCGATGATGGCCACGTCGTAGGGCGTGCTGACGAACTCGGGACGCTTGTTCGGGTCGGTGCGGTCGAACACCCAGTCGCGGATCGCGTCGTTGGCCAGGTGGTGGCCCAGCGACTGGCTCACGCCACGGAAACCTTCGCAGCGCACGGGCACGATGGTCTTGCCTTCGTACTCTTTGCTCTTCTTCTTCGACACGGCTTCGATGTCGTCGCCGATCAGGCCGATCGGGCACTCCGACTGGATCGAGATGCCCTTGTTCAGGGGGAACAGTTCCTGGATCTCGTCGATGATCTTGTCGAGCTTCTTGTCGCCACCGAACACGATGTCCTTTTCCTGGAAATCGCTGGTGAACTGCATCGTGACAAAGGTGTCGATGCCGGTGGTGCCGATGTAGTAGTTGCGGCGGGCGGCCCAGGAGTACTGACCACAACCCACGGGACCGTGGCTGATGTGGATCATGTCCTTGATGGGGCCCCAGACCACGCCCTTGGAACCGGCGTAGGCGCAGCCCCGGATGGTCATCACGCCGGGCAGCGACTTGATGTTGGATTTGACGCCGCAGTCCGGCTTGCCTTCTTCGAACGAGCCCAGGTGCTTCGCCCTGCGCTTGGCCATCTTTTCGGGATAGGCCTTCAGCACTTCATCGATCAAGGCTTTGTTCGTGGCCTTGCGGTCTTCAACTGTGGCAGTCATGGGTAACTCCAATGGATATTTGGTTTTGCTTGGGTGATCAAGACCGACCCGCCGGCACACGCCAGGCGGATCGGACTTGGGGCCGGCCGTTTAGGCGGCGGCCGCGGCGGCGGCTGCTGCTGCCTTGCCGACCTGGGTCTCGTCGATGGTGTCCATGATCCCGAACTCCATCAGCATGTCTTCCAGCTGATCCATGGTGATCGGGGTCGGGATCGTGCCGTTGCCGGCGTTGTTGTGGATCTTCTGGGCCAGGGTGCGGTACTCGGCGGCCTGCTTGGAGTCAGGTGCGTACTCGATCACCGTCATGCGGCGCAGCTCGGCGTGTTGCACGATGTTGTCGCGCGGCACGAAGTGGATCAGCTTGCTGCCCAGCATGCCGGCCAGTGCGTCGGCCAGTTCCAGTTCCTTGTCGGTCTGGCGCTCGTTGCAGACCAGGCCACCCAGACGCACACCACCCGAGTTGGCGTACTTCAGAATGCCCTTGGAGATGTTGTTGGCCGCGTACATGGCCATCATCTCGCCCGACATCACGATGTAGATCTCTTGCGCCTTGTTTTCGCGGATGGGCATGGCGAAGCCGCCACACACCACGTCACCCAGCACGTCGTAGGACACGTAGTCCACGCCGTCGTAGGCGCCGTTTTCTTCCAGGAAGTTGATCGAGGTGATCACGCCGCGGCCAGCGCAGCCGACGCCTGGCTCAGGGCCACCGGACTCGACGCAGCGGATGTCCTTGTAGCCGATCTTCATCACGTCTTCGAGCTCCAGGTCCTCCACCGAACCGGCTTCAGCGGCCAGCGAGAGGATGGTGTCCTGTGCCTTTGCGTGCAGGATCAGGCGGGTCGAGTCGGCCTTGGGGTCGCAGCCGACGATCAGGATTTTCTGGCCGAGGTCGGACAGAGCAGCCAGGGTGTTCTGGGAAGTGGTCGATTTACCGATGCCGCCTTTACCGTAAAAGGCGATTTGCCGAAGTTTGGCCATTGCAGTACTCCATTCAGGAAAGTTAAAGAACCTAAGCAAGCGTTGCCGCGACTTTGGGTCAGCCTTCCGTGCCTGTTGGTCTTATTGCTCTAGGTTCACGTCGGCCGGACTGGTGTCCGCGCACCCTCCTCTTTGCAGCTTCCGTGCCATGTGGTCCGGCCCCTGTTTTGTCGCCCTTGAAACAGGGCTTCTACAGAGGGAAAAGCGCACTTTTTAATGCCCGCAGCGGGCCCCGTCCGGGCTTTGTCCTGTTCCCGACAAAACAGCGAAATTGTTCGCACACACACCGCGTCGGCGGGTCGCTGCGGCGGCTTTGTGTCGCATTTGGTGGCCGCCTCTGCGCAAAACCGCCTGGTACGGTCATTGCTCTTTAGAGAGGCATGAACCTGCCTCACGCGCTCACCCCCGCACCGCTGCCACCGCCCTCGCACTTTGAAGCGATCGGTGGCCAGGCGGCGGTGGACCGCCTGGTGAACGCCTTCTATGCGCAGATGGACAGCCGGGCCGATGCCACAGTCATCCGCGCCATGCACGAACCCGACCTGGGCCACACCAAGACCGTGTTGCGGCTCTACCTGGCCGAGTGGCTGGGTGGCCCCAGGGACTACTCGGCGCAGCGCGGCCACCCGCGCCTGCGCATGCGCCACGCGGCCTTTGCCATCGGCGTGCCCGAGCGCGATGCCTGGCTCGCCTGCATGGCCGCGGCCATGCAGCAGACCGGCGTGCCCCCCGAGCTGCACAGCGTGCTGATGGCGGCCTTCTTCAAGACCGCCGACTTCATGCGCAACACCCCACACCCCCCGGCAGTTCCTGCCAACAACCCGAAGGAAGCTTCATGACCGCCACCCTGGCCACCAAAGAGATCGACGACACCGGGCTTGCCCGCCTGGAAAGCGAAGGGCGCCTGCTCAACCCGCTGGTCAAGGGCATCACCAACAAGTTCGGCCGCGTCGGCTTTCGCGGTGAACTCGCGCTGCGCTTCGCACCCAAGCTGGCCGACGAAGCGCGCCCGCCCGAACTGCTGTGCCCACAGGCCATGGCGGTCGCCAACATCGGTGAAAAGACCGTGTCCTTCTTCGCCGGCTACCTTCTGAGCTTCGAGAACCTGAAGGACGTGGCCGAGGTGCTGGGCGACTCGCTTTCCGCCGGCGGCAAGTACTTCCTGTTCTGCAACAACATCGACCTGTCCAAGAAGTACCAGGTGCCGTACAAGGGCGCGATGTTCTACGTGCTGCCGATCGACGAGTCCACGGTCTACAACGAGATGCTCGACCTGCTGTACCTCGAAAAGAACGACCTGAAGAAAAAGGACACCGCCGGCAAGCTGGATGCCGTGGCCGACGCCGCGCTGAAGTTCGACGTCACCTTCGACACCATCACCTACGCCGAAGGCCTGACGTTGATGGGCCCGGTACGCAACCCGAACGAAAACCGCCCGGTCTGAAACACGGGCGCGATAGCTCCACCGGTCGTGGCGGACGATGAAGGCCTGGCACACCCCCAGCGCTGGCACAGCACCAACCTGGTCGGTGTGCCCACGCCCTGGCTCGCCAGCACCGACTTCAACCGCCAGGCGCCCGAGCTGCACATCGCTGGCGCGCGAGAGGCCCAGCCGGGCCTGTTCGCGCTGCTCGACCGCTGCGCCAACCTGAACCAGGCCACCGAGGTGTTTGTGCACTACCTCCACATCGCCTTCGGCCTGCGCCGGCCCGAACGCCACGAGCTCGGCAGCCTGGGCGCTTCAGAGCAGCGGCGCTGGCGCGGCAGCTGGCGCCGCCTGCTGCAGGGCTGGGGCATCGACGCCAACGGCCCCGCCGCGGCGGTGCTCAAGGGTTGGGTCGAAAGCCGCTTCGGCCTGGTACCAGGTTTCCACAAGGCGCCGTTGAAGCGTTTTCCATCGCCGGAATGGATCACCTACCTCGAAGAAAAAACCAGCAGCCGCCACCACAGCAACAACATCCACCAGCAACTCGACCTGCTGTACGAGTTCTGTCAATGGGCACTGCGGCGTTTCCCGCTGACCCCCGAGCGCCACATCTGCCTCTGGCGCGGCAGCAACCGCGTCGAGGAGCAACTTGTCAGCGGTTCGCTGCGCTCGCGCTACGCCACCGTGCGCCTCAACAACATCGTCTCCTTCAGCCTCACGCCGCAGGACGCCTCCTGTTTTGGCGACTGGGTGTTCGAGGTGCAGGTGCCGCTGTGCAAGCTGCTGGTCTTTCCCGGCCTGTTGCCCGGCTCGATGCTGCAGGGCGAGCAGGAGGTGGTGGCGCTGGGCGGCGACTACAACGTGGTGGCGCGGTATGACTGAACGCTTCGACAAGGTGCTCGGCGCTTACCTGGGCCTGGCCATCGGCGACGCGCTGGGCGCGACGGTGGAGTTCATGCGCCCGCGCGAGATCGCGCTGCAATACGGCGTGCACCGCGACATCGTGGGCGGCGGCTGGCTCAAGCTCGCGCGCGGCCAGGTCACCGACGACACCACCATGTGCCTGTCCCTCGGCGCAGCGCTGTTGCAGGGCGGCGCGCCAGCCCTGCAAGCCCATGCCCTCGGCGACGACGCGCTGGTGCACGCCATCGGCCTCGCCTTCGTGCAGTGGTTCCAGGCCAAGCCGGTGGACATCGGCAACACCTGCCGCCGCGGCATCCAGCGCTACCTCTACGAACGCACGCTGTCCGGCCCCTACAACCCGGGCGACGGCGGCAACGGCGCGCTGATGCGCAACCTGCCCGTGGCCCTGGCCACGCTGGGCGACGACGGTGCGTTTGAGCGCCTCTCCATCGCGCAGGCGCGGCTGACCCACCACCACCCGCTGTCCGATGCCGCTACGCTGGGTTTCGGCCACCTCGTGCGCCGCCTCATCGACGGCGCCAGCCAGGTGGACAGCCTGGTCTGGGTCGACCGCTGGATCGAACAGAACCCGGCCTTCAACTACGTGCCCTACCGCGGCCACGCCACGGCCTATGTGGTGGACACGGTGCAGACCGTGTTGCACTACTACACCCGCCACAGCGACTTCGAAGAGGCCCTGATCGCCACCGTGAACCAGGGCGACGACGCCGACACCACGGGCGCACTGATCGGCATGCTGGCCGGTGCGCGCTGCGGCGCGGCCGCCCTGCCCCGGCGCTGGCTGCAGCGCCTGCAGCCGCAGACCGTGATGGCCATCACCGACCAGTGCAGCGGCCTGCTCGCGCTCTCGCGCGGCCCGGCGGAGGTGCCCCATGGCTGAGACCGCCACGCTGGCCACCGTGATGGCGTACCACGAGCGCACAAAACACCGGCTGAACGCTTACGCGGCCGGCCCCGAGACGCTGGACTGGGACGCCCAGCCCGACCCCTTCCGCCGCTTCGCTGGCGCACCGCTCACGCCCCTGCCGCTGGATGCTGCCGACGACGGCCTGAGCTGGAGCGAACTCTTTGAACCCGGGCGCGAGGCCAGCCCCGCGAACCTGGCCCAGGTCGGCCGCCTGTTCGAGCTCTCGTTCGCGCTCTCGGCTTGGAAGGAGTTCGGCCCCGACCGCTGGGCCCTGCGCGTGAACCCCTCCAGCGGCAACCTGCACCCGACCGAGGTCTACCTGCTGGCGCAGGGTCTGCCCGACCTGGGCGACGGCGTGTACCACTACGCGCCCAAGGAACACGCGCTGGAGCAGCGCGCCGCCTTCGTTGAGCCGGCCACCGCGCCGCGCCTGCTCATAAGTTTCAGCTCCATCCACTGGCGCGAGGCCTGGAAGTACGGCGAGCGCGCCTTTCGCTACTGCCAGCTCGACATGGGCCACGCCATCGGTGCCCTTCGCTACGCCGCCGCCCTGCTCGGCTGGCGGGTGCGCGAGCTGGGCCTGGGCCACGCCGAACAGGCCGCGCTCATGGGCCTGGACCGTGCGACCGATTTCCTGAACGCGGAGGGCGAAGAGGCCGAAGCCGTGTTCGAGCTGTGCCTGGACACGACCCCCACGCCGCCGCTGGACCTGCCCGCCCTGCTGGCCGGTGCAAACTGGTTCGGGCAAGCCAACCGGCTCGACGCCCACCCGATGTACCGCTGGCCGGTGATCGATTCCGTGGCCCAGGCCTCGCGCCGCCTCGCCGCCGTGCCCACCCCGGCGCTGCCCGAGCAGGCACGCCGCACGCTGCGGCCCGGCAGCACGGCCAAGGCCTCGCAACTGATCCGCCAGCGCCGCAGCGCCCAGCGTTTCGACCGCAGCGCGCGCAGCAACACCGCCACCCTCTGGCCCCTGCTCGCCGCGCTCATGCCCGCGGGCCAGCTGCCGTGGGACATGGGTCAACCCGACCCCAAAGTGCACGCCGTGCTGTTCGCCCACCGGGTGGATGGCCTGGCACCCGGCGCCTACCTGCTGCCGCGCAACACCACGGTCCGCTCGCCGCTGCAAGCCGCCCTGCCCCAGCTGGCCTGGGCGCCGGTCGAAGGCTGCCCCGCCGAACTCCCGCTGGTGGCGCTGGCCCTGAACCCGGCGCTGGCCGGCACGCTGCGCACCCTCTCCTGCCACCAGGCCATCGGCGCCGACGCGGTATTCGTGATCGCCCTGCTGGCCGAACTGCCCACGCCCGAGAGCGACGAACCATGGAAGTACCGCGACCGCCTGCGCGAAGCCGGCCTGATCGGCCAGGTGCTCTACCTCGAAGCCGAAGCCGCCGGCCTGCGCGGCACCGGCATCGGCTGCTTCTTCGACGACCCGGTGCGCGAGCTGCTGGGCCTGGGCGCCCCGGGCACCGAAGCCTGGCAGGTGCTCTACCACTTCAGCGTCGGCCTGCCGGTGGCGGACGCGCACATCACCACCTCACCCCCTTACCCGGAGCAGCGCCCATGAAAGGCCAACGGATTTTCCGGCGTCTCACCGCGGCCGAAACCGGCCCTTGGTGCGCCAAACACACCAACGCCCTGCTGCTCGACGCACGCGACCCCGCCAGCTTTGAGCGCGACGGCTGGCCCGGCGCGGTGCGGCTCTCGGGCGAGAACCAGGACCAGTTGCTGCTGCGCACCGAACGCGCGCGCCCGGTGCTCATCTACTGTTACCACGGCAACGCCAGCCGGACCTGGGCTCAAACCTTCGCCGACTTCGGCTTCACCCAGGTGTTTGACCTCATCGGCGGCCAGGCGGCCTGGGTGGCGGCGCAGAGCGCGCCGGCCCCCGCCGCGCCCGCACCAACCCCCGCCCCACCGCGCAAGCCGCCGGCGCAGGCGCTGTCCGACTGGTTGCGCGCCGAAGGTTATGACGACCCCGATGCGCGCGGCCCCCACGGCAACACGCCGCTCATGCTCGCCGCCTGGCGCGGCGACGCCGCCATCGTGAGCGCCCTGCTCCAGCACGGCGTCACCCTGGACGTGGTCAACCGCGACGGCAACAACGCGCTCTGGCTGGCCTGCGTGCACGGCGACCTTTCGGGCATTGAGCGCCTGGTGCGCGCCGGCGTGCCGATCGACCAGACCAACACCACCGGCGCCACCGCGCTGATGTACGCGTCCAGCAGCGGCAAGGCCGCCGTGCTGCGCCAGCTGCTCGCGCTGGGTGCCGACGCCAGCCTGCGCACGCAGGACGACTTCAGCGCGCTCGACATGGCCGCCAGCGTGGAATGCCTGCGCCTGCTGCGCCCCGCGCGGGTCAACGCATCCACCCCCAGTGAAAGCCCGACATGACCCACCTCGTGTTCTTTGAAAAACCCGGCTGCGGCGGCAACGCGCGCCAGCGCGCCGCGCTCGAAGCCGCCGGCCACACGCTGGAGCGGCGCAACCTGCTCACCGCGCACTGGACCGCCGAAGCGCTGCTCGAATTCCTCGCGCCGCTGCCCGTGCCCGAGTGGTTCAACCGCGCCGCGCCGCGCATCAAGAGCGGCGACGTGGTGCCCGAGGCGCTGCAGGCCGAGGCTGCCCTGGCCCTGCTGATCGCCGAGCCGCTGCTGATCCGCCGCCCGCTGATGCTGAACGCCGAAAACGGCAGCCGCCACGTCGGCTTCGACACCGCCGCGGTCACGGCCTGGATCGGCCTCGAACCCTCCGCACAGCGCCCGCGCTCGCTCGAAGGCTGCAGCTCGCCCACCCATTCCTGCCACACCCCCACCGGAGGCCAACATGCCCATGTTTGACTACCACTGCAAGGCCTGCCAGGCCGAGTTCGAGCTGCTGGTGCGCGCCAGCACCGTGCCCGCCTGCCCGCACTGCGCCAGCACCGAGCTGGAGAAATGCGTCTCGCGCATCGCCCCGGCCGGCAAGATCGAAGCCATCCGCATGGCCCACCGGCGCGTGGCCCACGCGCAGGGTCACTTCAACAACTACAGCCAGTCGGATCAAGCCAAGATCCTCAAAGGAAAGCGAGTCTGATATGGACCTGGTTTACAAAACAACCATGCTGACCCAGGGCGGACGCGGCGGTCAGGTGCAGAGCGAAGACGGCAGCTTCAAGCTCAAGCTCGCCGTGCCCAAAGAAATGGGCGGCAGCGGCGAAGGCCCCAACCCCGAGATGCTGTTCGCCGCCGCCTTCGCCGCCTGTTTCGAACACTCCATCCGCCACATCGCCAAGGCCGACAAGCTGCCTCTGCGCGGTTGTTACGTCGAGGCCACGCTCTCGATGTACGTGAACTTCGAAGGCGCCTACCGCATGGCGCTCAGCCTCACGGCCACGCTGGCCGGCGCAATCGACCAGGTCACGGCCGACAGCCTGATGGAACGCGCCAAGGGCATCTGCCCCTACGCCGACGCCACCAAGACCAACATGAGCCTCAACCTCAAGGCGGTGCTCGACACACCGGTGACCGCATGAGCCACGACGTGGGCTTCTTCATGGACTGGGACGGCAACGTGCGCCGCACCGACGACCCGGGCGGCGGATACCACTGCGACGTGGACCGTGGTGCTCGCTACGTCGGCGTGCTCTCCAAGTCGGGCGCACTGGTGCACGAAGCCACCTTCTACAAAGACCAGGCCGCGCTCGACAAAGCCGGCATCAAGGGCACGCTGGTGCCGGGCAGCCACCCCTGGGGCAACGAAGGCGCGCTGTAACCGTGCACGCCGCGCACCCGGCGCCCGCCGATTTCCTCCCGCTGCTGGAAAGCCCGGCGGGCAGCCAGCTGCTGGCGGCGTTTGACCGCCGGCCCCTGCGGCGCGGCCAGCTCATCAGCAGCCCGGGCCAGCGCGACAACCTGATCTTCATCGTGCGCAGCGGGCGGGTGCGGGTCTACCTCACGAGCGAACAGCGCGAGCTCACGCTGGCGTTCCTGAACCGGGGCGACGTGTTCTCCACCCACACGCCGGCCTGGGTGATGGCCACCGAGCCCGGCGAGCTGCTGGTGATGGGCACCCGCGCGTTTTCCGAATTCTTGATGCAGGTGCCCAGCGCCATGGGCTCGGTCATGCGGGTGCTGGGGCGCCTGCTGAGCCACACCGTCGACCTGGTGGAGACGCTGGTGTTTCGCGACGCGAACCAGCGCCTCTCGCATTTTCTGATCGCCGTGGCGCGCCGGCACCACGAACCCGATGCCCCCGTGTGGTGTGTCCCGCTGCAGTTCACCGTGACCGAGATCGCGCTGCTGCTCGGCACCACACGCCAGACCATTTCGACCGCGCTCAACGAACTGCAGCGCCAGGGCATCGTCAGCCGCCGGGGCCGGCGCGAGCTGCTGATCACCGACATGGCGCGCCTGCAGGCCTGGTGCTCCGGCTGATCGGCCAACCATCGCGCGCCATGTGTCGTGCAGCCGACGGACAGCGCGCCCCTCGCTGCCCAGAATGGCCGCTTCTGTCCATCCACCGGAAGCCGCCCCATGCCCGCCACACAACCCCACACCGACCGCTACCGCAGCTTCAAAGGCATCGACTTCGATGGCCAGTCCAGCCGCATGATGGCGCGCATCGCCACCCACACCGAGGGCTCGAACGATCCCTTCTGGACCTACTTCTACAACCGCCGCAACGCCACCCAGGGCATGCGCTGCGACGACCTGCTCTTGCTGGCCAGCTTCGTGAACCAGATCCGCGAGCTGTTCGAAAGCCGAGACGATGAAACCGGCCTCGCCTGGCTCGACCAGCTGGAAAACGAGTGCTTCTGATGTCGAGGCCACAGGCACGTGTTTTGCATCTCCAAGCGCATCGCAACCCTGGAGACCGAGGTGCAGACCACAACCGATGCCGACCACGGCGCCGAAGCCTTCTTCCGCCAACAGCGCGGCGCGTTTGAACACACGCTCGCCACGGCCGGCCCCGAAGCCGCGTTGCTGCAGGCCTGGGACAGTTTTGACGGCAACGTCGCCATCCAGTGCGAAGGCCAGCCACCGGTGGCCTGCGGCAAAGGCTGCGCCAGCTGCTGCGAGCTGCGCGTGACCGCGCTCGCACCCGAGGTGTTTGTATTGGCCAACTACCTGCGCGCCACCGCGCCCACGCTGGCCAGCCACGGCATTGACCTCATTGCCGCCGTGCGCGAAACCGACGCCGCCACCCGCGGCCAGGACGAAGCAGCGCGCGTGGCCATGCGCCAGCGCTGCGCCTTTGTGGTGAAGGGCGTGTGTTTGATCCACCGCTCACGCCCGCTGGCCTGCCGGGGACACGCCTCACACGACCGGCGCGCCTGCGTGGACGCCGCGGCCGGGCGGGCCAGCGAGGTGCCGTTTTCCGGGCCGCACCACATGGTTCGCGTGTTGCTGCAGTCGGCCCTGCAGGCCGCCCTGCGCCAGCAAGGCCTTGCCTGGGGCGCCTACGAACTCAACCACGCCCTGCTGCTGGCGCTGGACGCGCCGGATGCGCACGCTGCCTGGCTGCAGGGCGCCGACCCGCTGGCCGAGGCGGCGGTGGATCTGGATCAGCGTGAGGCCATGGCGGCGGGGTTTGACGAGATACGACGGTGAGTGGGCTACGCTGGTGCTGAATGGGCTGATCCGGCTGCGACAGACGAATGCAGACCCGTCGCCATCGTTCGGGCAGCCAAGCCCAGCCGCCGCCATGGACCCTGGCGCCTAAACTTACGGGAGTCCTCCTACCGTTGACCGCGCCCAGGAAGAGACCGTTTGGAGGACGATCTTGCCCTGCCCGTCTCGGCGGGGAAAATCTGTGAATGTTGAGACTCTTCGCACAACGATATGGTGACCGACCTTTCTGCACTCCTCGCTGAAGCAAGCAAATACAGCCCTGACACGCCTGAGTACGAGTCGTGGAGCGATGCGAGGGTCTCAGAATTCAATGTAACGGCTGTGACGACGCTGGACTGTCTGGAGATTGAGCGCTTCGAGTATCCGGAAAACCGAGGTCATGAATTCAGGTTGCGGTCGCGAGACGTGATCGACGACGAATCGGTGGCCCTCATTCATCTTGCATGGCGCGCGACTGGCGGCATTGAAGCGCCCAGTGTCGGGCTTTCGAGGCTGGCTGTTGCGAGCGCCGAAATCGTCCGCGCCCAACTTCATTCAGTCTTGTGGATCGCATCGCGGCTGGAAATCTACCGTCGCTACCGTCCTGAAGCCGCAGCGCGCTTTCTCAATCTTGTCGAGTCCATTGACTGGCACAACAGCACGGCTGTGATTCAGGCGAACTTTCAGGTCATGTCAGTCCTTGGCGTAGTCGAATCAGCGGCTGATAACTTATACAACTGGACCGCGAACGTTGATCGCGTGAGCGGGGAATTCACCTTCCTTCGCAGGTCGCCTGCCGCTGGCTTGACGCCGGTGGTAACCCAAGGTGCCATCCTCGCCGGCGCTGCCTTACTGTGGATCGATGCTGCACTTGCGTCGCCAGATAGATCGAAGGCTATTGGGCTCATGGCCTGCGCGTCAAACGGGATGTGGCAGTCCGGATTTGTGTCCGGGTGGGAAGGGAGAGAAGACATGCTTCGCGACGAAGCGAAGCACGCAGGCCGTAAGGGTGGCGAACTGCGGCACAAAGCTTCTCGTGAGTTGAAGCTGTGGGCGCTTGCCGAGGCACAGTCAATGCGAGGATCCGACATCGAGATCGCTCGCAGCCTAGTGCGACGCATCCCGAGTCAGTTCGAGGTGGCATCAGCAGATCCCGAGCGCCTGATTTACGACGCCCTGCGAGCCGTTTCAGCGAAGCGCCGTGCTGATCGCGTGATCTGACCGCTGCAGGCAGGGCTGCTGAGACGGCAGACCGGCAAGTGGTAACGGCAAGCAGGGTTGCCGTGTCTCATTCACGGCCGACTCACTGACATTGCAGTCTTCGTGACTCCGAAGGAAATCCGCGTGACCCTGCCCCAATTGCCCCCAAACCTCTTTGCCGAGTATCTGACAGCTATTGACGCACATCCGTTCGCGTCGCTTCTCATCGCTGTCACACTCGTAATCTGCATCGCACTACGGATGCGCGGACGCGGCTCTTAGCAATTCGCCAACGCCGCAACGAAGAGTAGTCCAGTGCAAGTGCCTTGCACCAATTGCTGGTATTGATAGACGTGCAGCGTGAGCGCGCGCAGCAGCTTCAGTGCCCATTCTTCGGGCCAGGCGGCCACGGCAGTGCTTTGTCCGTACTTCTATCCGTGCCATCGCTTCATCCGCTTTGGACGCCATGGCTCGCCAGCGGGCGGACCGCATCGGCTCGGCCGGCCCACCACAGCGCAGCGCCCATCAACAGCACGCCCGCCCACTGCGTGCCATCCAGCGCCCGGCCATAGATCGCCACATCGAGCGTGATCGCGGCAATGGGGTAGACGAACTGCAGCAGCGCAATCCGCCCCACCTCAAGCCGCTGCATGCCGGCATAGATCAGCGCATAGGCCAAGCCTGTGTGCAGCACACCCAAGCCAACCAGCCAGCCCCAAGTGGCCGCAGGCCAACCGCCCCACTGCGCGGGCAGCCCATGCCAAGCGGGCCACCAGGCCAGCAGCAGCGTTCCGGTGGCGCACTGCCAAAACGTCAAACCCAGGGAGCTGAGCGCGCGCTGCTGCTTGGCCAGCAGCGACACCGCCGCATAGCACACCGACCCCATCACAGCCAAGGCCAGCCCCCAAGCGAACAGCTGCTGCCCCGCCGGCAGGCCGGTGTGAAGCAGCCCGGTGGCCATCGTCAACCCAACAAAAGCACCAAAGACGCCCAGCGCCCGCGCGAGACCCAGCCGCTCGCCCAACAGCCAGGTTCCGGCGAGCAGCAACCACAAAGGTTGCAAGTGAAAAGTCACGGTCGCCAACGCGATCGAGGTCCACTGGATGGCGGCAAAGAAGCTGGCCCACATCACCACCATCAGGCTGCCGGTCAGCGTGGCCACGGCCATGCCGCGGCGTGTCGGGCGAAGCTCCTTGAGCCTGCCAGTCGCCAACGCATAGGCCAGCAATGCCGCGCCGCCGAAGAGGCAGCGGAAGAACACCGCGGTCAGTGGGTGCTGGCCCGCCTGCTCAAGAAAGAGCCCGAGCGTTCCCATCAGTAGGCCGCCGGCCACCATCAACCCAGCACAGGAAGACCGTTGCTTGTCTGTCATGGCCGCACTGTCGGCGGATTCCTGAAATTCGTAAAGCGCGATATTCTTGTGTGATTCATTCGATAAACGAAACATCTCTGTTGCACCCGACCCCACATGACGAACCGTTCCCGTGACCTGCAGCTGGACTGGCTTCGTGCTTTCGTCGCCGCGGTTGACGGCGGCTCGCTCGCGGCCGCCTGCCGTGTGGTGCACCGCTCCCCAGCGGCACTGAGCATGCAGATCAAGAAGCTGGAGCAAGCCGCGGCAGTGCCGCTGTTGCTGCGCGATGCGCGGCGCTTTGCGCTCACACCCGCTGGTGAGCGGCTGCTACCGAAGGCACGCGAGGTGCTGTTGGCGCATTCGGCGGCGCAGTCAGCGCTGGCGACGGCGCCCGTGACGGGCCATGTGCGCTTCGGCTTTCCCGAGGACTACGCTGCGGCCCACCTGGGGCCGGCTCTGCGGCGCTTTGCGCAGACGCACCCTGAGGTTGAGGTGGAGATGGTCTGTGCCCAGTCCACGGTGCTGATCCCGGCGCTGACATCCGGCGATCTTGATGTGGCCCTGGTCACACAGGACCGGCCTTCACGAGGCACCCGCCTGTTCGACGAGGCGTATGTCTGGGTGGGCCTGGCCAGCAGCCCGGTGTGGCAACGGGACCCGCTGCCGCTGGCGGTGTTCGAACCGGGTTCGATGGCGCGCAAGATGCCCGAGCAGGCATTGCGCCGCGCCGGACGCCGCTACCGCATCGCCTACCAAAGCCCCAGCACCGTGGGCCTTCTTGCCGTGGTTCAAAGCGGCTTGGCGGTGGCGGCCGTCAAACGCAGCTCATGCCCACCCGAGCTGGTGCAGCTGGACACCCGGCACGGCTTGCCACCGCTGACCCGCCTGCAGGTCGCGGCCGTGATCGCCTCTTCTGCCCGCAAGGATGCCGCGGCGCAGGCGCTCCACGACCACGTTGTTGAAGAACTGTGGCGAGGCTGAGGTCGTCCCCCGTCCCCTCCGCTGCATGGATCGAGCGCATCCGCTCCCTGGCCACTGAGGGTGCCTTCGGAAATGAAGTGGTACGCCGGACCCTCAACCACAACACTTCTTGAACTTCTTCCCGCTGCCGCAAGGACACGCTTCGTTGCGGCCCGGTGCGGTCGCAGCGTGTTTCACCGTCTCCACACGCGGGCCCAGGCTCTTCCAGGTTTCGCGCAGGTTGTAGACGGCCCAGATGCCGTCGCCCACAGCCTGCAAACGCGCGGCGCTCACGCTGGGCGGGCCTTGCTGGTCCTGGTAGGCGTGATGGGTGGGTGCGCCGGTGTCGGGCAGCGTGAGTGCGTGCAAGAGCTTGAGCGCCGCCTCGCGCCACTGCTGGGCCTGGGCGTTGCGCGGGCCGGCCCATTCGGCGGGCCAGGTGGCCACGGCGGCCATGAAGCCTTGCGCCCAGCGCTGGGCGAACGACGCGTCGCTTTCGCCCAGCTCGGGCTGGTAGGCGGCAGGATCGTCGAGCGCGTTGACCCGGGTGTCCAGCGCCTGCTCCACCAGCGCCCAGCGCCGCGCCCACAGAGCCGCCACATCGGCGGGCATGGAGTCGGCCGCCAGGCCCAGCAGGCGTGGCCAGTATTCGCCGGGCGCAATGGGCCGGCGGCAGCAGACCAGGGCCGCCATGAAGCCTTCGCAGAATTCCCAGTCGGGCGTTTCGGGAAAGCCCGTACGCCGCGCGCTGAGCCAAGCCTCCAGCGCGGCAAAGTCTTCGGCGCTCAGGGGCAGCGGTTCGGTGGTGACGGTGTTCATGGTGCGGTTCCCGCTTGTTCAAACAAGGCCAGCAGGCGGCGCAGCACCGCCGTCTCGCGCTGGCCGTGGGCTTGCAGCGCGGCGCGGCAGGCCGAGCGCACGGCGGCGCTTTGGCCGGGCTTCTGCATCAGCGCAAACACGGCGCGCGCCGAGCGCCCGCTGCCTGCGCCCAGCGCGGGGTCGAGCGGAATGTCCATGGCCAGCCCGGGCGCCACGGCGCGCGCCATGGAGCGGAACGACCACGAGCCCGCCATGACCGGGTGGTAGTAGTGGCTGCGCGCCACCTGGAACAGGTCGACGATGCGCGGCAGCAGCGCTTCGAGCGCGGGCGCGAGGTCTTCAAACCACTGCGCCAGCTCGCGGATGCGGTTGCGCTCGAAGCCGGCGTTGTAGGCCAGCACCGCGCCCTGCTCGCCCAGCAGCTGCAGCAGCGATTCGGCAAAGGCGCGGCGCGGGTCGCCGCCCTGGGCTTCGGCCAGAAAGTGGTGCTCGCTCCACGCGCCGTCCGCCGCCTGCACCGCGCAGCTCCACTGGAACGGCAGCGTCTGGTAGGGCCGGGTGCCGGGCCAGATGGGCACGGCCAGGCCGATGGTGTCAAACCGCAGGCAGTGGCGCGGGTAGGGCCAGGCGCGCGCCAGCGCACCCACCTCGGGCTCCAGCAGCGGTGCGCCCTGCTGCACCGCGCGCACGGCGCGGCGCTGGCGCGGCGGGGCGATGTCGTCGGGGCGCAGGCTCATCACATCAACGTGGCCGGCGGCGCGCCATTCGGCCGCGGCTTCGCGGCCCAGGATGTCGAGGCTGGTCTCTGAGTGTTCGGCCTCGGCCGGCGCTGCGCAGGCCTTGCAGCTGGCCGCGAACTCGCAGCCGCTGCCCTGGTGGCAATGCGGCCCGGGCGTGGCCTCGGGTTCGGAGCCGCGTTCGCACTGGCGCATGGCGTGCAGCCAGCTGGCCACGGGGCGCGAGCCGAGCACGGGGCCGAGGTCCACCTCGCGGAACAGGCCGGCGTAACAGCCGTGGCCGGGGTAGACGAAGTCGGTGTCCACCAGCAGCAGGCCCACGCTCTGCACCGCGAAGCCGCAGCGCGCGGCCACATGGGTCCAGAGCGCGACGTCGTCCACGTCGCTGTCGTCGCCCACGGTGGCGTAGCGCAGCTTGAACAGGCGCAGCCCGTGTTCGCCCGCGGTCAACACGTCGATGCGGACCTGAGCGCGGTCTTCGCTGGTGAGGCAGGCGCCGAGGATGGCCCAGCCCTCGGGCGGCTCGGTGTCGCTGTCCAGGCAGTTCAGCGTGTGGCGCACGGCCTGCAGCCACTGCGCCGGGCTTTGTGGCGCGGCCACCGTGTCGGCGTGGGGGAACGAGGCGCGGAGGGCCACGTCCAGGCCCGGGCCTTGCGCGGGCTCGGGTTCGGTGGGCGTGGCCCCCGGCACGGGCACGCCGCGCTGCAGCTGGCGGCGCGACAGCCAGAAGCGGCGTTCGCAGCTGCGCCAGCGGCGCAGGTCGTCGGTGTTGAGGGGCGGAGCAAAAACCATGGGCGCTATCAGACAAAGCCGACACAGGACCGGACGGGAACCGGCACAAAGACCACAGGCGCGAGCTTTGGGTTGGCCCCGCACAGGTGAACAGCTCTCAAATAGCAAGGGGCGTGCAAGCCATGGCCGCATGGCGCGGGACTTGCAGACTGTCTGGGTCATGACGCTCAAGTTCCACATGACCCCCGGCTCCTGCACGACCGGCATCCACATCCTGCTGGAAGAGCTGGAACTGCCCTTCGAGGTGACCATCGTCAACCTGCAGGCGGGCGACCACCGCAAGCCGGCTTACCTGGCGATCAACCCCAAGTGCACGATCCCGACCCTGGTGCTCGACGACGTGGCCGCGCTCACCAGCTTCCCGTCCATCGCCTACTGGCTGGCACGGCGCTACCCGCGCAAGCGCCTGTTGAGCGACGACCCGTTTCTGGCCGCGCGCACGCTGGACCTGCTGGACCACGCGGTGAACACGGTGCACTGCCAAGGCTTCACGCGCATCTTCACCACCGACGTGTATGTGCCAGAGGGTCTGGAATCAAGCGATAAGGCCAAGTGGACCAGCGCGATCACCGAGCGCGGCCGGGCCATCGTTCGCGAGGCTTTTGACGTGATCGAGATCCGCCTGCCTGAAGACGGCTACGCCATGGGCGCCGACTTCACGATCGCCGACGCGGCGCTGTTCTACGTGTTCTTCTGGGCCAGCAAGACCGACATCCACATGCCGCCGCGCTGCCAGGCCCTGTTCGAGCGCATCCGCGCGCGCCCGGTGGTGAACCAGGTGCTGCGCGAAGAAGGCTACCGCTGAAGCCGCCTGACAACCCCCAACGAACCGACCGGACACACCATGCCCTCCACCGAAACCGCTACCGAGCTGCTGAGCCGCAACCGCGTGATCCTTTGCCACTTCGACGACTACAGCCACGCGCTGCTGTTTCCCAAATGGGCGCAGGGCATGCTCTGGCCGCTGGCCCTGCCCGAAGGCGCCGAGCCCATGGCCGCGCCCGCTGCCGAGCCGGCCGGGCACGAGGCCACAGCCATCCAACAGGCGGTGGTGCAAGACACCGGCCTGAACCCCGACGATCTGGACAGCGTCCCGGAGTTTCAGGCCTGGTTCCAGACCCCCGGCGGCCCGCTGCGTGTGCACCTGCTGCGCTTCAACACCCCCGACGCACCCAAGCCCGCCATCACCGCGCTCGGTGGCACCTTCAAGGCCCTGAGCGAACTGCGCGGTGGCGCCATGGCCGAGCTGCTGCTGTTGCGCGAAGCGTTCCGGCTGGTGGGCGGCGGGCAGTCCTAACCAATCAGCGCCACCGCCTTGATCTGCGCCCAAACGGCTTGCCCAGGCTGAAGGTTCAGCGCTGCGGCCGAACGCCGCGTCAGGCGTGCGAGCAGCGACGACGAAGTCCCCACCCGCAAGCGGCACAAGGCCAGGGCCGGGTGGCTGTCGTCGGCCAGTTGATCGACCACCACCGGCAGGCTGTTGAGCAGGCTGGTATCGGCCGCGGGCGAGAGGGCCAGGCTCACGTCGCGCGCGAGGATGCGGATGCGCACCGTGGCACCATTCTCTTGCCCGCCGTCGCGCACCCAGAGGCAGCCGCCCGGGAACGCCACCCGGGCCAGGCTCCAGGCCGCATCGCGCTCGATCACCACGCCCTCCAGCACCACGCCCGCGTCTTCGCCCAGGCGGATCGGCAGGTCCACGCGCGACAACACCTCGGCCAGCGGGCCTGAGGCCAGTGCCCGGCCCACTTCCATGGCCACGATGTGGTCGGCCAGCCGCGCCACCTCGTCGGGCGCGTGGCTGACGTAGATCACCGGCACGTCCAGCTCGCGGTGCAGGCGCTCCAGGTAGGGCATGAACTCGTTCTTGCGCGCCTGGTCCAGCGCGGCCAGCGGTTCGTCCATCAGCAGCAGGCGCGGGCTGGTGAGCAAGGCCCGCGCGATGGCGATGCGCTGGCGCTCGCCGCCCGAGAGTCCGGCGGTGTGGCGCTCCAGCAGGTGGCCAATGCCCAGCAGCTCGATGGCCCGGTCCCATTCCACCTGCTGGGCTGCGCCCGCGGTGCGCTGGCGACCGTATTGCAGGTTGGCGCTCACGCTCAGGTGTGCAAACAGCGCTGGCTCCTGGAACACGTAGCCCAGTGGCCGCTGGTGTGTGGGCAGGCTGTGCGCCCCGTCTTGCCAGACCTCGCCGTTCACCACGCAGCGGCCCTGCGGTGCGGCGTTCAAGCCCGCGATGCAGCGCAGCAGCGTGGACTTGCCGCAGCCCGAGGGGCCGAACAGCGCGGTCACGCCGCGGCCGGGCAGCTGCAGGTCCACATCCAGCGTGAAGCCGGGGAAGCTTTGCTGAAAGCGGGCTTCAATGCTCATGGCGAACGGTTCCAGCCTCGGCTGTTGAGCAACAGCAGCACGGCGAAAGAGAACACCAACATGCCGCCGGCCAGCCAGTGCGCGTTGGTGTATTCCATCGCCTCCACGTGGTTGTAGATCGCCATCGACAGCACCTGCGTCTTGCCCGGGATGTTGCCGCCGATCATCAGCACCACGCCGAACTCGCCCACCGTGTGCGCAAAGCCGAGCACGGCGGCGGTGATGAAGCCCGGCCGCGCCAGCGGCAGCGCCACGGTGAAGAACGCGTCCAGCGGCGAGGCGCGCAGCGTGGCCGCGGCCTCCATGGGCGCGCGGCCGATGGCGGCAAAAGCCTGTTGCAGCGGCTGAATGACGAAGGGCATGGAATACAGACACGAGGCCACCACCAGACCGGCAAAGGTGAAGGGCAGCAGGCCCAGGCCCAGCGCCTGCGTGAGCCGGCCGACCGGGCCGTTGGGCCCCATGAGCACCAGCAGATAAAAACCCAGCACCGCCGGCGGCAACACCAGCGGCAGCGTGACCACCGAACCCACCAGCCCCTTGAGGCGCGAAGGTGTGCGCGCCAGCCACCAGGCGACCGGCGTGCCCAGCGCGAGCAGCAGCACGGTGGTGAGGCCGGCGAGCTGGATCGTGAGCCAGACGGCGGCGAGGTCGTGGGCAGAGAGCATGCGGTTCAGCCTGCGGGTGTCAGCCGGCCGGCTTCACAGCGCGATCTCGTAGCCAAAACTTCGAATCACCGCCTGCGCCTTGGCACCCTGCAGGTACTTCAGCAGCGCGGTTGCACCGGCCTTGCCACTGCCCGGGGTCAGCAACACCGCGTCTTGCCGGATGGGGGTGTAGAGGTTGGCGGGAACCACCCAGGCCGAGCCTTCGATCTTGCCGTCCTTGAGCACCTGCGACAGCGCCACGAAGCCGAGCAGGCTGTTGCCGCTGCTCACGAACTGGTGGGTCTGGGTGATGGTCTCGGCGGTCACGAACTTGGGCGACAGCTTGTCGTGCACGCCCAGCTTCTTCATGGCCTCCACGGCGGCTGCGCCGTAGGGCGCGAGCTTGGGGTTGGTGAGCGCGATGTGGTCGAAGCCGCCGCGCTGGAGCACCTCGCCCTTGGCGTCCACCACCGCGGGCTTGGCCGACCAGAGCACCAGCTTGCCGATGGCGTAGCTGTATTGGCTGCCGCTCACCCCGGCGCCTTCCTTGATCAGCTTGGCCGGTGTTTCGTCGTCGGCCGCGAGCAATAGTTCAAACGGTGCGCCGTTCTTGATCTGTGCGTAGAACTTGCCGGTGGAGCCGAACGACGACACCACCTTGTGGCCGGTTTCCTTTTCGAAATCGGCGGCGATCTTGTTGAAGGGCGCGGTGAAGTTGGCGGCCACGGCGACCGTGATTTCGTCAGCCCGCACGGCGGCGTTGGCCACCAGCAGCAGGCCAGCGAACAGCGAAGAAACCAGGGTCTTGGGGGTCATGGAAACGCTCCTTGGAAAAATGAAAACTCAATGCCGCGAAAACAGGTCACGCACCTTGCACAGCGCGGTGGTGACGTCAAAGCGCGTGTCGGGCAGCGCCTCGCCGGCCAGCACCTTTTGCAGCGCGGCGCGCGGGTCGGTCTCGCCGGTCAGCAGCACCTGTGCACCCCAGCCCGCCATGTGGCGCAAGAAGCCGTCGCCCGCGCTGCCCGCGATCAGCAACTGCACGCCGTGCAGCGGGTGCGGGCCGTCGTCCTTGAAGTGGTGCGGCAGCTGTTCTTTGGTGAGCGCAATGCGCTGCGGCTCGGGCAGCGGCGCGTCGGGCTGGCAGTCAAACAGCAGCCATTCGCGGGCCTGCCCCGCGTGGCCGCTGACCTGGCTCCAGTCCTTGTGGGTGGCGATGGCGACTTTCATGAACGGCTTTCAGAAAAAGTGATCAATCGGTGGATACGAGGAAGACGCTGGAGGCCTTGAAGATCGCGGTGACGGGCTGGCCAACCGCGAGGCCCATGTGTTCCACGCTCGGGGCTGTGACCACGGCAGTGAGCACGTGGTGGCTGCCCGGCAAATCCAGCGTGACCTCGGCATTGACGGGGCCGTGGTGGATCTTCTGCACCAGGCCGCGGAAGCGGTTGCGGGCCGAGACCCGCGCCCCCTCTTCTTCCACCATCAACACGATGGACGAGGCCTTGACGAAGGCCATCACCTCGCGGCCCTCGGCCAGGCACAGGTTCTGCACCGACTCATTCGTGACGATGGCCGTGAGTTCCAGCGACGGCCCCAGCTTCAGGATGACCTCGCTCTCGACAGCGCCGGTGCGGATGGCGCCGATGGGGCCGGCGAACTGGTTGCGGGCGCTGGTCTTCATGCTGAGCTTCCGGAGGACCTGGCGGAATTCGGCGATGTCGGGTTCACCGCGCTGCGCCAGCTGGCCGCTCAGGCGCGCGAGCGCGGCCTGGGACTCCTGCTCCAGCGCGCGGTAGAAGGCGATCAGGCGGCGGCCAAACGGAGTGAGCTCACTGCCGCCACCGTGGCGCCCGCCGGTGGCGCGCAGCACCAGCGGCTCGGGCGCCACGTTGTTCATGTCGTCCACCGCGTCCCACGCGGCCTTGTAGGCCATGGGCACGGCCTTTGCAGCCTGCAGGATGGAGCCGTGCTGGGCAATGGCCTCAAGCAGGCAGATGCGCTTGTCGCCGAGGAAGCTGCCCATCGCGGTGTCGATCAGCAGTTTGCCGGTGAGCGACACGCTGTCACGCCGAGGCTCGACGGGCATGGCCAATGTGGGCAAGACGGGCTCCTTCAAAAGACACAAACTGGGTCAGGATCACGACAGAACACACGGGGCTTGCGACGGCGTTGTGTGCTTTGCTACACAACGCCTGCGCTGGCATGGTTTGAGAGCCTGGTTTGCAAAACGCGGGCCAGCTTGCGTTGCACTTCGCAGTGCCAAGGCGTGTGCGCTCAGACCACAGCGCTTGAGTGAAGCGGTCGGTGCGGTGCACCGACTTCCCTGCGATGCTCGCGACCGTGGCCTGTCGCACAACTCCCTGCGTTCGCTTGCGCTCTCTCCGCTCAGACAAGTGCGACAAGTCAGTCAACGAAGCGCGCTGCGCGCGCGGCCACGACCACTGCACTTCTCGGCGCCTCACATGGCGCGCTGCGGCCTGAACGCACACGCCTTGGCAGAAAAGTTTTTGGCAATCTACCGGTGGAATACCCAGCAATTTCATGCTGCGGCAGGCGCTGCCCGGTGGGGGCGATGTTCCGGGGTGGCTGTGTCCGTCCGTCTGGGGCCGGGCGCGCAAGTGCGCGCATCGTTGACTGACTCGCGGCCACTGTCTGAGCAGAGAGAGCGCAGCGAACGGCGCGAGTTTGGCCGCGCCGGCCCCAGACGGGCGGGCGCAGCGAAGTCGGAGCGAAGCGCAGACCACCCCGGATGAGCCCCCGCCGGACAGCGCCTGCCGCAGCCGCGAGGTGCCCCCGAGGAACGGCCCTCACATCACGGTGAGTTTCAGACCCTCAGGCCAGACTCATGCGAAACAGATCAGGCTGGCTCTGCCGGTACACCCGCAACCACAGCAGCGTCGCGGGCACCAGCGACTGGCTGGCGAACCACAGGGCTTCGTCCAGGGTTTCGCCGGGTGGGCCAGCCAGTTGCACCTTCATCAAGGCCCAGCCCGACCAGTCGAGCTCGGGCATGGTGGCGCGTTGTTCGGGCTCGATCTGCGCCACGCTCGCGGCCAGGGTGGCGAGCTGGCGCTGCACCTCGGCGCGGGTGAGGCGCGAACGCATCAGCTCCTCGCGCGGCAATTGTTCAACCAGGATCAGCACCGATTCGCAGGCGCCCTGGATCAGGGCCAACAAGGCGCTGTGCAGCATGGGTTGGCTCATGGTCTTTCAGGCGCTGAGCGCTGCTGGCTGGGCCTGCAGCAAGCGGTTGTTGAGCTCGAACGCAAACTCGCGCCAGGCGGCGGCCAGGTCGAGTGTGATGGCGCGCTGGGTCTCGGCGTCGGGCGCTTGGTCGTGCGCGAAGTTCGACAAGGCGCACGAGCTGGCGTTGAAGGCCAGCGCGGCCTGCAGCAAGCCCTTGTTCCAGCCCGCAAACGCTGCCAGCAACTGGGGCGTGAGCGCGTGCTGCCCTTGCTGCACCTCAGCGTCCGCCGCGTCGAGTGCCGGCAAAAGGGCGTCGATCTGCGCCAGGCTCTCGCTGTAGACGCGGTCCACCGTCGCCAGCAGCGCACGCTGCGTGAGCAATTCGTGCTGCTGGCTGGAGAGCAGGCGCGTGAGGTGGCGGCGGTACTGGTCGGGCGCGGCGGCGGCGCGGTCAGCCACGCCTTCGGCAAAGGCGCGCAGTGCCGATTCGCGGTCCTGCGCCACAGGCTCGCGGATGACTGCGGTGGGTGCTTGCAGGCGCAGCAGCGCGTGGGCGATGCGGTCGGCCGCTTCGAGCGCACCTTCCATGTGGCCTGCGCCGTGGGCTGCGGTCTCGCTGCCGCCCAGGAACACGCGGCCGCGCCACAGCGGCTGGCGCAGCAACGGGCTGGCCAGCGGCGGTTCGGGCGGGGTGGCGCGGTCGGTGTCGCTGCAGGTCCAGGGCTCCAGCGCCCAGTCCTGCAGTTGCAGCCGTCCGCCCTGCGCGGCCTGGCCGTAGAGCTGGACGAGCTGGCTGTCGATCAGCAGCGACAGGCCGCGCTGGAAGTGCTCGCGCTGCGCCGGGTTCAGCGCCACGAAGCCGCCCAGGGCTGCGCCGCTTTCTTCGCCGCAGGCGTCGAACACCTCGCCGAGCACGGCCTGCGGATGGCGCACGAAAGCGTTGCCCGACTGCCCGGCTTCGCGCCAGAAGGCGTGGTCAAAAGCGACCACGGCCTTGGCGTGGGTCGCCATCCAGGTGGCGGTGTTTTCCATCGCGTCCCAGACCGTGGCTGGCAGGGGCGGATCGAACAGCATGCGGTCGTGCACCAGGCGCGGCGGCAGCGCCAGCACGACCTGGCGCGCGCGCAACGGTGCGCCGGTTTCCAGCATGACTTCGATGTGCGAACCGCGGTCGCGCAGCACGCGCACCGGTTTGCCCAGCTGCAGGCAGCCGGCTGGCAGATTGGCGGCCAGCGCGTCGGCGAGCCGGGCCGCGCCACCCTGGATGCGCCGGGCACCGGCGTGAACGCCACCCTCTTCCTGCCGGCGTTCGGCCTGGCGGTTCGGGTCGGTGAGCCAGAGCGCGTCGCCCGGGTCGTGCTGGGCCAGCGTGGGCAGGCCCAGCTCGCCGAGCAGCGCGCTGATGCGCGGCTCGGTTTCGGGCCAGTACCAAGTGGCGCCCAGGTCGAGCGCCTGGCCGTCTTGCGCATCGGCGCCGGTCAGCACCCGGCCGCCGATTCGATCCCGTGCGTCGAGCAGGGTCACGTCCAGACCGCGCACGACCAGGCTGCGGGCCAGCGCCAGGCCACACAGGCCCGCGCCGACCACCAACACGTCGGCCACCTTCTGGGTGGGCAGATGAAGCAGAGCGGCCATACAGGAACCTCACTCAATAGCGAGCACAGCGGCGCGCGACACCTTCCCACCGGGAACACCGCGGAACCGGCTTTGCCGGGCCGCTGGTGTTGCCCCCTGGGGGGTGGCGCCGCAGGCGCGCGGGGGGGACCTCATGACGTCATGATCAGTTCGACGGTGATCGGCTCTTCACCCAGCACGGCCTGGCAGGCCAGGCGCGAGGCCGATGCGATGCCGACCATGCCGTCGAGCTTTTCGTTCTCTTTCTGCTGGATGCGCGACAGGCTCTTGCGACCGCTGGTGACGAAGACGTGGCAGGCCTCGCACTTGGCGTCGCCGCCGCATTTGCTCATGACCGGCTCGCCCACGCCGAGCAAGGCTTTGAGGATGGTGGTGCCGGCGGCGACTTCGTAGGATTTGCCGGAAGGAAGGACGGTGATCGTGGTCATGGTTGTGGCCTCATGGCTTGGGGGTTGGGAAAGGGAACCGGGAAAAATTTAGGCAATCGCGGGTTGCAGCGCATCGATCAGCGCCGCCGAAAAATCGGCCAGCGGCATGTTGATGCGCGTGATGCCCTGCTCTTCGAGGAAACGCGCTTCCATGCGGGTCGGCTCGTTGGGCAGCACGGCCCAGTGTTGGTCGCTGGAGCGCTTCATGATCTGGCGCGCGAAGCAGCGCGTGAGCTGGTCATCAAAGCGGCAGCCGAGGAACAGGAAGCTGCGGCCGCTGCGCCAGGCCTGCACGGCCGCGGGGATGGGGGTCTGGATGTCGATCTCGGTCAGCACCTCGACGTAGTCGCTGTCGGACACCAGGTAGTTGCCGGCCGGGCTGTGGCCGCCCCAGGGCTTGTAGTGCGTTGGGGCCACCGGCAGGGTGTCGAGCTTCTGGCCCTGGGCGTCGTAGGCGCCGGTCCAGTGGCCAAAGTGTTCGGACTGCGACAGGCCTTGCACCTGGTTCCAGCCGCTGGCGCCGCGCACGCGGGTCAGCGCGTTCAGCATGGTGTCGTCGTACCAGGTGTCGACCCAGAGGCCGGCGTTGCTGCCCGCCAGCGCCAGCTGCAGCGCCGACGGCTCGGGCGAACTCGCAAAGGCCTCGTTCATCAGGTGCACCACCGACTTGCGGTGCTTGAAGTTCTCGATGAACTGGGCGGCCTGCGTCAGGCGGTTGCGCACCTTGTGCGGCACGCTGACCTTGGCCGTCATGAAGGTCGCCAGGTCCAGCGGCGTGGCCGGCACCTTGCCGGGTTCACACAGCGACAACATGTCCGGGCCCAGGTAAGGGATGACGCTGCCAGCGTCGAGGCGGCGGGCGATGTCTTGGATCAGGTCGGTCATGGGGTTTCCTTAGAGGTAAATGGCAGCACCAGCGCCTACGTTCGTCGCGGTGTCTTTGAGCGTGGTCACGATGTACTGCACCTGAACCGCGTCCATCTGCGTGTGCAGCGGCAGGGCCAGGGCGCGGTCGCCGATGCGGTCGGTGTCGCGCAGCAGCCCGCGCTGCTGCCCGATGGACTCGGCCGCGTTCATGTAATAAAACTGCTGGTGCAGCGGGTGGCTGTAGGCGGCGGTCTCCACGCCGCTGGAGGCCATGTCGTCCACCATCTGGGCGCGGGCGCTGGCGGTGAAGCGCTTGCCCAGGTGCACCACGTAGAGCATCCAGTGCACCTCGTCGACGTTCTCGGCCAGGTAGGGCGGCTTCACGCCCTCGAAGCTCTGCATCTGCTCGTGGTACCAAAGCTCCACCTGCTTGCGTTCGAGCAGCCGGTCGTCCAGGCTGGCGAGCTGGGCCAGGCCGAGCGCGGCCGTCATCTCGCTCATGCCGGCCTGCAGCGGAACGCGCGAACCGACCGAGACCGAGTGCCGGTCGCTCACGCGGCGCTGGCGCAGGTAGCGCAGCTCGTGCACCAGGGTGTCGTCGTCGGTGACCAGCATGCCGCCTTCGCCGGTGCACAGGGCCGAAGGCTGCGAAAAGTCGAACACCGACACGTTACCGAAGCTGCCCACGGTCTGGCCCTTGTAGCGCGAGCCCAGGGCTTCGGTGCTGTCTTCGATCAGGTGGATGCCGTGCTGCTTGGCGAGCGCGCGCAGCGGGTCCCAGTCGGCCGGGTGGCCGTTGGTGTTGCCGGCCAGGATGGCGCGGGTCTGCGGCGTGATCTTGAGCGCGGCTTTTTCCGGGCTCAGGCAACCGGTCCAGTAGTTGATGTCGGCGAACACCGGCGTGGCGCCCGCGAGCGTGATGGCCTGCGCCACCTGGTGCCAGGCGTGGCTGCTGCAGACCACCTCGTCGCCCGGGCCGATGCCGTAAGCGCGCAAGGCGATCCAGGTGCCCAACGTGCCGCTGCCCACCGCCACCGCGTGGCGCCGACCGGCCCAGCCGGCGAAGGCACGTTCGAACGATTCGAGCATGGGGCCATCGCCCCAGCGCGCCGATTCCAGCACGGCGGTGACGAGTTCGATCTCGCGCTCGCCGCACGCGGGCTCATAGAGGGAGATGGCATCGATTTCCATGGGGTCCCCGATCAGTCTTGGGTGAGGATGAGCGCGTCGGCTTCTTCGGGCTGCTCGGTCACGCTCCAGCAGTGGCCGTTCGACGTGGCGAGGTAGACCTTGCGGGCGCCCAGCAGCAGCGCCGGTTTTTCGTCGCGCATGTCCATCGCGTCGACCAGCACCACCTTCATCTCCGGGTGCTGGGAACGCCAGATGGAGGCCGCGTCGCGCAAGGTGACGGCCGTGCCCACGAGTTCGCCGGCCGCGCGCAGGTGTTCGGTGCTGATGGACATGGTGCTCAGTCCTCGGAAACCGAAGACGCCAGGCGGCGCGCTTCGACGGTGATGGGCAGGGTGGTGCCTTCGGGCATGGCCGGCAGTTCGAGCTGCCAGCCGTTGCCCAGCGTGACCAGGCCACCCCACATGCCGGGATTCACCATGTCGACGATGGGCTCCTCCAGGTCCTTCTTGGGCACATAGGCGCTCAGCACCCCTTTGGCATCGCGGCGGATCATCACTTTCATCATCGGCTCCAGTGGGTAGGCAAACAGGACATTCAGGACGCAGCGGTTTCAACGCTGAGCAAGGGTTCGAGCAAGGCAGGCAGGCTGTTCAGCAGCAAGGCAATGTCTTCGGTGCGGCTGTCATCACCGAGCGAAAAGCGGATGGCGCACAGCGCTTCGTCGCGCGGTACGCCCATGGCGGTGAGCACGTGAGACGGCTCGCTGCCGCCCGAGGAACAGGCCGCGCCGCTGCTGGCGGCCACGTTCAGGCGCGAAAGGCGTTGCAGAACGACGTCGGCGTCCACCATGCCAAAGCGCAGGTAGCTGGTGCCCGGCAGGCGCGGCACGCCCTGGCACCACACGTGCAGGCCCGGCAGTTCGGCCAGGCCGCGTTCGAGCGCGTCGCGCAGGCCGGCAACCTGCTGGGCCTTGGCCTGCAGATCGCCCAGGCGTGCCAGCGCTGCAGCCAGGCCGACGATGGCCGGCAGGTTCTCGGTGCCGCCGCGGCGGCCGCGTTCCTGGCTGCCCGGCACCGGCGGCGCAAAGGCCGCGCCCTGGCGCAGCAACAGAGCGCCCGCGCCCTTGGGCCCGTGGAATTTGTGGGCCGAGAGCGAGACGGCGTCGGCCGGGTAGTCGGCAAAAGCGAACGGCAGCTTGCCGATCCACTGCGTGGCGTCCACATGCATCACCGCCCCGGCTGCGTGGGCCATTGCGGCCACTTCAGCCACGGGCATCAAAGCACCGGTTTCGTTGTTGGCCGCCATCAGCGAAACCAGGGCCACATCGGGGCCCATCAGGGCGGCAGCGGCTTCAATGTCGATGCGACCGTCTGGCAACACCGGCAAAAAGTCCACCGGTACGCCCTGCCCAGCCCATGAGCGCGCCAGGCGCAGCAGCGCGGAGTGTTCGACCGCGCCGATCAGCAGGCGCTTGCGGCCCTGCGCCTGGGCCGCCGCCAGCAGACCGGTCAAGGCCATGTGGTTGGCTTCGGTGGCGCCGCTGGTGAAGATCAGTTCGCTGGTCTTGCAGCCCAGGGCCTTGGACGCCGTGGCGCGCGCCGCACCGAGCACCCGCTTGGCGTCCTGCCCCGGCCCGTGCTGCGACGAGGGATTGGCCCAGGCGTTGACAAACACCGGCCCCATCGCATCTAGCACCTCGGGCGCGGGTTGTGTGGTGGCGTTGTGATCCAGATAGATCATGGCCAGAACTCGCGTTCGCTGTCCAAACACAGGAGGTCAAGCAATGGCTCAATCTGGTCGGCCCTTTCTTTCACCACCCAGGTCTGCTGCTCGTGATCGCGCGAGCACAGGGTCCAGCAAGGGTGCTCGCCCACCGGTGGCTTCAGCAGGGCAATGGCGATGGTGCCGCCGCTCGGGTCCACGTTGCGCGAGCAGCAGGGGCTTTCGACCCGGTAGCCCTCTGCGTCGATCAACACGGTGGGTTGCACGAAGCGGTAGCGCACGCGTTCCTTCAATGCCCGCTCGAGGCGGTGCAAGGTGAGGTCGCGCGGCGCGGTGCGCGCTTCGAGCATCGCGCGCATCTAAGTACCTTCGCCCTGGCGGGCTGCGGTGCGAGCTTGCTTGGGGCGGCCCGGCGCGACGCTCATACGGCCTCGTCTTCGGTCTCGGGCAAGAGGCCGGCCGGTGCGGGCACGAGTTCGATCTCCATGCAGCCGACCACGCAGCCGGGGAACTGCACCAGGTAGACCGGTTCGTTGAGTTCCTGCGCGTGGCCGATGTTGACGATCTCGCCCACCGTGCCGCGCGCAGCGAGCAAGGCGTCGGGTTCGCGTTCGGGGTGGCTGCCGTCGTTGATCAGGTCATCGAGCGCGATCACGCGCTGGCCCCAGGCGTAGACGGGTTCGCGGGCTTCTATTCCATTCATGCTGACTCCTGGGTGGTGGTATCGGTGGGAACGGCCTGGCCGAGGGTGGAGATGGACGTGGCCTTGTCGCCGAGCTGGGCCAGCACCTCGTCGGGCAGGTTGTCGAGCGTGCAGAGCTCTTTGGCGCGCATGCCCACGCGGTGGCCCGAATCGACGAAGTCGACCGCGTAGATGTAGAACTGCTGCAAAAAGGTGTTGATGTTGATGACGTAGCCGATCTCGCCCTTGTTGACCAGCACCTCGCCGATGTCCTTGCCGTTGTAGGTGCCGTCGTTGCGCACCACGGAGCGCGCGATCACGCGTTCGCCGTACTGGAAGCGCGGGGGGAAAGCGAGTTCGATCTCGGCGTCGTCGCGGTTGATGTCAGCCATGTTGCGCTCCCGGAACCAGTGAAAGGGCCTGGCGGTCGAGCACGCTCTGGCGCACCAGAGGGTCGTCGTCCTCGCGCAGCGGACCGAGCTGTGACAGCTCGGCGCGCTGCGCCACTTCCCAGCGCACGCGCCAGTCGGCGTCGTCGATCAGGCGCGGCAACAGCGGCGCGGGCAGGCGCTCGGCCACGGTGCGGCGCACCTCGGGCGATTCGTCGCGCAGCAGGATCAGCAGCGCGGGCATCTCCAGGCGCTGGGCCACGATCAGGCGCACGGCACGGTCGGGGTCGCGCGCCATGGTGGGCAAGAGCGCCAGCGGGATGCGCCGCGCCACCCATTCGCGCACGCCGTAGTCGGTGTCGTTGCGCATGGCGGCGAGCTCCGCCGTTTCCAGCCGCTGGGCGACGCGGATGCGGACCTCGCGGTGCGGGTCGTGCGCCATGCGGCCGAGCAGCTGCTGCGGCAGGCGCAACGCGATCTGCAGGCGCACGGTTTCGTCCGGGTCGTCCATCAGCGAGGCCAGGCGGAACACGTTGGCGTGGCGCGCGGCGATGGCCCGCACCTCGAAATACGCATGGCCGAGCTGGCGGTCGCCCTGCTCCGGGTGCCAGCGGAAAAAGCGGTCGATGCGGCGCGCGTACACGTCCTGCAGGCAGGCGTGGCCGGGTTCACAGCCTTGTTCGGCGGGCAGCGCACGCAGGGCCTGGTATTCGCAGGCGCTGCAGTCCACCGGGCCACCCTGCCAGTGCATGGCGGCGATGTCGCCGGCGGGGGCTCGGGTGCCGATGAATTCGACCAGAGAGCTGTCCTGGGTGATCACAGTTTCACCCCGCTTCCGCTCCAGCCTCGCACCGGGTAGGCGCTCAGCGGGTCCACGGCGTCGGGGGTGTCGGCCGCTTCGCGGCGCGCCAGCACGTGCGAGAGCAAGGCGCCACCGAGGTGGTCCTTCGGGTCGAGCTGGCGCAGCGCGGCCAGCATCAGGCGCGCTTCGTCGAAGTCGCCCAGGCGCAGGTTCAGGTAGGCTAGGCCCTTGAGTGTGAACAGGTAGAAACGCACGGCCGGGTCGTGGCGCAGGGCGTCGTCGTCGGGCGGCGCGTCGCCGAAGTTGGGTCCCAGCGCCGCGCGCGCGATGGCCAGCGCGTCTTCACCGACGGCACGGGCCTGGTCCAGCGCATGGCCATAGAAATGGAAGCGGTAGAGCGCGATCAGCGGGCCGGGGTGGCTGGGTGCCAGGGCGCGGGCCTGCTCCAGCAGGGCCAGGGCCTCGTCGCCCTGGTCGCGCTTGAGGCCGGCTTCTTTGATCAGCGCATCGACCTCGGGACTGACCGCGCCGCCGATCGCACCGGCGCCGAACGCGTCGAGCGCGTCGTCCAGCCCCAGGTTGACGACGGCGGCGTTCATGGCAGGGCCTCAGGAGGCCAGCGAGGCGGGGCGACCGCGCCCAATGGCGCCGATCTCGATCTTGGTCACACCCACCACCGGCGCCGGGCTTTCGGCCGAGGCACTGCTGCAGCCGCAAGCGGCCTGGTTGGGGTTGGTGAAGGTCAGGCCCGACTGGGTGGGCGTGTCGGCGAAATCGACGATCACGCCTTCGAGCATCAGGCGGCTCTCGGCGCCCAGGAACAGGCGCAGGCCTTCGATCTCCAGCACCTGTTCACCCGGGCCGGGTGCGGCCTCGGCGCTGAACTCCGAGCTGTAGCCCGAGCATCCGCCAGGCGTGACCGCCAGACGAAAACCCGCGCCCGCCGGCAGGCCAGAGAAACGCACGATGCGCGATATGAACTTGACGGCGGCGGGCTTGAGGACGATGTTGGGCAGCATGGTGTTGTCTCGTTGGGTGGGTCAAATCTTGACGATGCAGCCATCGACTGGGCACACGGCGACGCATTGAGGTTCGTCGTAGTGGCCCTCGCAGTCGGTGCACTTCTTGGGGTCGATGACGTAGGTGCCGCCTTTTTCGCGGATGGCGACGTTCGGGCACTCGGGTTCGCAGGCCGAGCAGGCGGTGCAGGTGGAAGCGATGATCTTCATGGGCATGGTGGCTCTCCTTCTGGGGGACGTCGTGGGGAAATGGGGGTCAGGCGGCTTCGGCGATGCCGCCGGTGAAAGCGCCCTGGCGGATCTGCGCATCACCACGCACCTGGTGCGTGATGGCGCCGCTGGCGACGCGGCCGCGGTAGTCGTTGAACCACTCGAGCGCGGCCTTTTCGATGAACTCGCCGACATACTGGTCAACCGGCTCGACACCGGCGGCCAGCAGCTCGTCGCGCGGGCAGGCGCCGATCTTGGCGACCAGCACGGCGTGGCAGTCGTTGATGGCGTTGACCACCGAAGGCAGCTGCTCGTCGTCGCCGCTGCCGCCCTGGCAATACAGGTCGACGCGGCGATGGCCGACGAACAGGGCCTGCGCGGCCGAGACCTCAAACACCTGGAATTCGGTGACGTGGCCGAAGTGCTCGTTGACCCGGCCGCCGCCTTTGGTGGCAACCGCGACCAGCACCTTCATGTCGTCG
>Ga0209262_10000062_pt1 | contig 83585 bp, 64 predicted proteins | sample Lowcelwee11metaG_FD_187171 | JGI IMG/M metagenome (GOLD analysis project Ga0209262, IMG submission 187171) | Freshwater pond sediment microbial communities from the University of Edinburgh, under environmental carbon perturbations - Low... | ecosystem: Environmental > Aquatic > Freshwater >... | reverse complement strand
CATGGATAAAAAGTAGGATTCGCAAACAAATAAGTCAGTTTAACTGCCTTCGGGATGCGATGGAGTATGTACTAGAACAAGCGTCCTAACCACCTTGGCGACTGCTATAGGTAATAGGGAATAGGGTAATAAGAAGGACTGCGAGCATCTCGCTCGCTATTCGTTGTTAATCACTGGAAACAGGATCGTAGTCGGGACAGTCAATTGCATTTTCTGATAGGGCGATTCTTGGTTGTACCGGACATTTTAAAAAATAATTACCTGTAAAAAAATGACAGTTTGCACAGGGGATTTGGTGCATGGTTCTAGCTTGTTTATAGGTATTGGCGATCGCCCCCACAATTACCCAAGCTATTAATAATATTAATCCCCAGGCTAAAACAAAACAAATAGGCGTGAATAAAGGTTGAATTGCATCAATAGTTAATCTTAGGAATTGTTGCATAAATTATCTATCCTAATTTATTTTCAAGATTTTTTGACAAACAAAATACATATAGCAGTTTTTATTATAGGGTAGTAGGGGCAATTCATGAATTGCCCCTACGGTTGGTTGATCAACAAATTTTTGTATCCCAATAGACTAAAAAGAGCTATAGCAATTTTATTTGAGAGAGAAAATCAGACCCTATTCCCCATTACCTATTTTAGTAGGTAACTTTTCCCCCCTAATAGATAAATCTAATAATTCTATGGGGTGCATCAAAGTAATATTTTCTCCTTTTAACTCTAAATGCTTTTTAATCTGTAAGGAACAACCAGGGTTCGCCGATGCAATTAATTTAGCTCCAGTATTTAATAAATTATCTACCTTTTGCTGACCTAATTCTTCTGCCACCTCCGGCTGTAACATATTATAAACTCCGGCACTACCACAACAGAGAGAAGCATCAATTGGTTCTCGTAACTTTACCCCAGGAATTTTTTGTAATAACTGCCGGGGTTGACTGCTAATTTTCTGCCCGTGTAATAGATGACAAGCATCTTGGTAAACAATATTTAATTCTGGTTCCTCTGTTAAAGGTGATAATTCAGTGACTAAACCCACCGCTACTAAAAATTCTTGGACATCTTTCACCTTACTAGCAAAATCTTTTGCTTTTTCCCTGTATTCTGGATCATCCTGCATAATATGACCGTATTCTTTCAGGGTATGACCACAACCGGCCGCATTAATAATAATCGCATCCACATTACTATCAGCAAAACTATCAATCATTTGCCGAATAATATTCTCTGCCATTGCTGTCTGTCCTTGGTGAGCGGGTAAGGCTCCACAACAACCTTGATCGGCGGGAATAACGACTTCACAACCATTAGCCGTTAATACTCGCAACGTTGCTAAATTAACCGGCGAGAAAAATAATCTTTGTACACAACCTAATATCATCCCCACCCGATAACGTTTTTCTCCCTGGGCAGGAATTACCGTGGGAAAACTATCATTTAATTGACTGAGATTTATCCTCGGTAAAATACTCTCCATCGCAGCGATTTGTGGCGATATTTTAGCGACAATTCCCGTTTTTCTTAATAGTTTTTGTAAACCAGATTGTTGATAAATAAATAACGGAAATAATAACGGACGTAACCGATCAGGATAGGGAAATAGGTTAAAAATTAAACTACGAATCAGTTTTTCTGGGAGCGATCGCCTGATATTTCTTTCTACTTGCGGACGAGTGGCAGTAATTAATTGATCATATTTCACACCAGAAGGACAGGTGGTGACACAAGCCAAACAACCTAAACAAGTGTCAAAATGTTGAGCAGTCACAGTATTTAAAGGTGCATTATTTTTATTAATAGCATCCATTAAATATATACGACCTCTAGGCGAATCAGTTTCTTTACCCAGGATCCGATAACTAGGACAAGTGGATAAACAAAAACCACAATGTACACAGCTATTGATTAATTTCGGGTCAGGCGGTTGTTGCTGGTCAAAACCAGGCAATTGATCAGTGGTTAAATGGGGATTTTGTTGCAGAAAATTACTATCTTTCGCCGGCGTTAATTGACTGGTTTCCATATTTGATATGACAAATTTTTATTATAGATGATTTCTCAAATAATCGGTGACACTACTCATTAAAGAGTTTTATGACAATTTTTGCTGAATCATGTCAAATTAAATACACAAGTATGGTTAATCAAATTAAATACACAAGTATAGTTGATCAAATATACTAAGTTGATATGATATAAATCATGTCACTCAAGTTAAATTCATTTAATATGGCGGTATGTCATCACCGTATTCTCAGCAAAAATCCTTACTGCCAAATATATCCTTAAAATGGGTAATAGTTGTCCCCTTCCTCCTACAAATGATAGGGGCCGTTGGATTGATTGTCTATTTATCCTATAAAAATGGCCAAAAGGCGGTAGAACATTTAGTTAGTCACTTAATGTTGGAAACGGGCGATCGGATTGAATACCATTTAGAGAATCATCTACGGGAAGCCATGCAGGTAGCAGAAAATAACGCCATGGCTTCTCAGTTGGGTTGGTTAGATCGGCAAAATTTACCGAGTATGGAAAAATATTTTTGGCAACAGACAAAAATTTATCCTGATCTGGCATCCATTAGTATGGCAACGGAAGCCAAGGAAATTTTAATAGTAGAAAAATTGTCTGATGGTTCACAAGTGGTGAGAATTCGGGATAAATCTAATAACTATCAATTTCAAACTTATTCAGTTGATGCTCAATACCAACGTCAAGAATTATTAAAACGTTCTACTAGTTATGATCCTCATCTGGATCCGCCTAATAATCCTTGGTATGGTGCAACAAAAAAGACTGGTAAACCGACATGGCGGTTAGTTGTATCAGCAGCCAGAGAAGATCATCCTTTACTATTAGCTATTTATTTTCATCCTTTTTTTGATAGTAATCAAAAATTTCAAGGAATAGTCGGGGCTTCAGTTTCCCTGGTGGAAATGGGAGAATTTTTAAAAACTTTAAATATTGGTAAAACTGGACAAGTTTTTATCATGACGGAGGATGGTGGTATGATTGCCACTTCCACGGGAGAAAAACCTTTTCAGCGGGGGTTAATGGCTACTCCCACCGATGACAATTTGGTGACGAATCTTGATCCAAAGAAACGACAATTAGACGTTTTTCAGAGTACCAATCCTTTAACTAGGCAAGTAGTAGAACGTTTAAAAGAAAATTTTGGTAGTTTTGCTAATATTCAGGCATCTAGTCAACTCACTTTACGGTTTAATCATCAACGCTATTTCCTGCAGGTGATTCCTTTTAATAAACAAGAAGGTTTATCTGATCTTAATTGGTTAACTATTATTGTTGTACCGGAATCGGATTTTCTGGAGGATATTCAGGCGAGTAATTTTTTAAATATTATATTGGGAATTCTCACTTTATTAACTGCGATTGTATTGGGTATTGCTACAGCTCATTGGATTAATCGCCCCATTTTACAGATCAGCCAAGCTAGTCAGGCGATCGCCCAGGGTATAGAAAATCAACCAGCTTTACCGGAAAATATATTAATTACGGAATTGCAAACTCTGGCCCGTTCCTTTAATTTGATGTCAAGTCAGGTAAATAAATCTTTTCAACAGGTAGAAACTGCTTTACAAGAATCGCAAGAAAAATATTATACTTTATTTAAAAATCTGCCAGTGGGAGTTTCTATTACGGATGCTCAAGGTCAAATGATTGAAAATAATTCAACCTGGCGAAAGATTTTAGGTATATCTGACACCACTTTTGATCATTCTGACTATCTTCCCTTAAGTGTAGAATTTCTCCGTCCAGATTTTTCTTTGATGTCATCCCCAGAATATCCTTGTAGAGTTTCTTTAAGAGAAAATTGCTCAGTAGAAAATCAAGAAATGTTAATTCGGCATGATGATGGTCGCATTACTTGGTTGAGTGTTAGTGCGGCTCCGATTCCCTTAGAAGGATATGGCACGGTGATTACCTACGTTGATATTAGCGATCGCAAACAAGTAGAAATTGCTTTATTAGAAAGTGAAACAAGATTCCGTCGCCTCAGTGAAAATATTCCTGGTATGATCTATCAATTTGTCATTTATGCTGATGGTCGGGATCAATTTACTTATGTTAGTAGTATATCTCGGCAAATTTATGAAATGGAGCCAGCAGTTATCACCGCTAATTCCCAATCTATGTGGCAGTCAGTGCATCCAGATGACCAGAAAAAATTAAGAGAAGATGTTAATAATTCTCAGTTATATTTACAACCTTTCTTTTCAGAACATCGAATAATTATGCCTGACGGACGGCAAAAATGGGTACAAGTTTCTGCAAAACCAGTCAGACAAGCTAATGGTGATACTATCTGGGATGGTTTAGTGGTGGATATTACAGACCGGCAACTATCTGCTATAGCGTTACAAGAGGCTCAATATCTCATCCAACAAATCGCCGATTATTCGCCCCAAATTCTCTATGTTTTTGATCCTGTTAATTATGCCAATATTTATATTAATCGCCAATCTTTAGAAATTTTAGGTTATCACCCCGATGAATTTTTAGTCGGTGGTACATGGTTTTTCCTCGATATTTTACATCCCGATGATCAAGAAACTATTTTGAAAAATCGCACTTTTTGGCATAAAGCTGAGGATCAGGATATTTTAACTATTGAATATAGAATGCGTCATAAAAATGGTAATTGGGTTTGGTTGCGATCGCAAGAAGTAGTATTCGCTAGGGATGAACAGGGACGAGTTACTAAAATATTAGGAACCGCTCAAAATATTACCAGTCAAAAAGAAATAGAAATTGCCCTGCGAGAGTCAGAGACAAAATTTGTGACAATTTTCCAGACTAGCCCCGATCCCATTTGGATTGCTGTTTTAGAATCAGGTTTATATTTGAATGTTAATCAAAGTCTCTGTCAACTATTAGGCACTACAGAGGAAAAATTGATTGGTAAAACCTGTGAGGAATTAAAATTGTGGAATAATCTACAAGATTTATCTGAAATTCGCCAGGCCTTAACTGAAAAAGGTTATGTCAAAAATAAAGAGGTAGCATTCCGTACATTCACAGGAGAAATTAAAACCATTCTCTTTTCTTCCAAGGTAGAAGTATTAGGGGGGCAGAATTGTTGCATTGCGGTGATGAAAGATATTAGCGATCGCAAGCAAGCTCAAGAAGCCCTCCGACTGAGTGAAGCTAGGTTACAAGCATTTTTACAAAATAGTCCGGCAATCATGTTTATGAAAGACTTAGATGGAAGTTATGTACTGATCAATAAACAATTTGAGGAAAACTTCAATATCACTCAAGATCAAGTAATTGGCAAAACTGACTATGATTTTCTTTCAACTAATATTGCTAAAGCATTCATCCAGCATGATCAAAAGGCTTTAGCAGAGGGGAAAGCTGTTAATATAGAAGAAATGATAGAAAAACCTGATGGTATTTTCACTTCTATTGTCACGAAATTTCCCATGTATAATGATCATGGTCAACCCTATGCTATAGCTGGTATAGCCTTAGATATTACTGATCGCAAGCGAGCTGAGGCACAATTAAAAGCAAGTGAAGAAAGATTTCAAAAAATTGCTGCTTTATCACCGGGTATGTTTTATGTTGTCCTCAATCACGCAGACGGCTCCACCAGTTTTGAATACGTTAGTTCGATGGTAGAAGAAATTATGGGGATTACAGCAGCGGAAATAATGGCTGATCCTACTTCCATTATTAGGTTATTCCACCCAGATGATATAGATGGTTTTTTCCTCACCTTATCTGAATGTAAAGCAAATTTATCAGTTTTTACCTATCAGTGGCGAATTATTACCCCCACTGGTGAAAATAAATGGTTACAGGCGAGTGAACGACCTGCCCTGAGAGCAAATGGTGATTTGGCTTGGTATGGCATTACCATTGATATTACGGATCGCAAAGAAGCAGAAGTGGCTTTAGCGGAAGCGGAAGCCAAATTACGGCAAGCTAATAAAGAATTACAGTACCTGGTTAATATTGATGGATTAACCCAAATAGCTAATCGTCGCCGTTTTGATCAGATTGTCCAAAAAGAATGGTACAGACATTTACGCTCTCAAGAATATTTATCGCTGGTACTGATTGATATTGATTTTTTCAAATTTTATAATGATCATTATGGACATCAACAGGGGGATGATTGTTTAATACAGGTTGCCCAGTTAATTGATCAGATTCCCCAAAGACCAGGTGATCTAGTTGCCCGCTATGGCGGAGAAGAATTTGTGGTGGTATTACCGCACACCGATGCGAAGGGAGCATTAATAGTGACGGCAACTATCCAAAAAGCGATCGCCTCTCTGAAAATTCCCCATGTGAAATCTCAGGTGAGTGAATATATTACCCTCAGTTTAGGTATATCTTCTCTAATTCCCCATTCAGCAATTAGTGTAGATGAATTAATTGCTCAAGCTGATCAGGCTTTATATCGGGCAAAACAACAGGGACGTAACCGGACAATTGTATTTGCTGGTATGGAAAGGGAAGCAACAGTTAATTAAGTAATTCACCTTGATCATGAATATTTTGTCTATCGCTATGTAAAATATGTAAAGTTTTATTACAAGGGTTGAATTTAGTCTTATACTATAAGTTAAAGTAGTCCTCTGTCATTTATGCCGGTTATTCAGTCTGATAATTATTACCAATTAAACAAGGCTCAAACCAGATTAAGCAAAAGGATTGCTCGATGTCTTGGTCTAAAGGAGAAATAGAACCTATGTCAAAAAAAAGAGTTGCAACAGATGTCACTAATGATAATAAAGTGAAAATTACGGCATCTTTAACCCAAGAGGGGATTAATGGTTTGAATGGTATTAGTAAGCAATTAGGTTTATCAAAGTCAGCATTAATTGAACGCATCGCTAAGGCTGATTTTCACCTAGAAGGCGATGTGGCTAAATTGTCTGTTCATTTAAAAAATACGGCGGGCCATAAGGACGAGGGCGATCGCCCTGCGGTATTAGCTGTGGGGGCAGTGACGGAAGTGCCTCTGGATGAGGATTCACGGCAACACCGTGATAGTCAATCACTGGAAATTGCTCAATTGCAGGCACAATTATCTCAAATGGTGACACGGGAAAGTTATGAGGCTTTACAGAAACAATCTCAGACGGAACTAGATCAATTAAATCAACTAAATCAACAATTACAGCAACAGTTAAAAACTACCACCAAGTCAAAAGACAATACTTCAGATAAAAACTGGCAGGCAGAAGTAGATAAATTACAACAACAGTTAAAAACAACTGTCACCAGAGAAGCCTATGAGACTTTACAAAAACAATCTCAGGTGGAATTAGATAAACTGCATGAAAGATTAGCCGCAACAGTGACAAAAGAGGCTTATGACTATTTACAACAGCAGTCCGAAAAACAAATGCAGGAAATGCAAAAACGTTTAGAAATGATGGTGGCACGGGAAAGTTATGAACAGTTACAAGAACAGGTACAACAACAATTGCAGGCTCAACGGCAAGAGTTTCACAAAAGATTAAATAATATGGTTACTAAGGAAAGTTATGATCATGTATTGCACCAGGTAGAGTCAGAATCGCAACAGTTACAACAGTTACAACAACAGGTAGCGCAGATGATTTCACCGGAAAATTATCAACATTTACAAACGGAAGCTCAATCTCAGAAACAAGAAATAGCGAATTTCCAACAAAGATTATTACAAATGCAGGAGCAGGATAGAATAGCGGGGGCAAGTGTTTCTAAGGTTGCTTATGATAATTTACAAAAGGAATTTACTGCCCAAGCAGAAGCGTTACGGGAAGCACAAAGTCGTATTGCTTATTTGCAAAGTATGACTACTATTGGCGAATCCCATTTGAATAAATGGCGACATCGCAATTTTTCCCACTAATTCTCTATAACATTAATATTTTTTGGGGGCAGTTCGATTCATTTCAATTGCCCTTTCTAGTTGAAAATAATTCATACACAGAATAAATTATAGAGCGATCGCCTTGCTAATATTAATATACTTAGTTAAGATAGAGGGCGATCGCCCGTCGGGTTAGATCTATTTTTATGAAAATATTATGTGATTAATATATATGGTGCGTATTTTCCTCTCAGCAGGACATGGAGGTTTTGAGAATGGAGTCAGGGACCCTGGTACTGTAGCCGCTGGTATTGTGGAAGCCCAAGAAATGATCAAGATTCGGGATCAGGTCGTGACAAAATTGCGATCGCAAAATATGACAGTATTTGCCGTGCCGGATCATCTCAGTCAAGTAGAAACCATTGATTGGATTAACTCCAGAGCCTATGCTGGGGATATAGCCCTAGAAATTCAAGCCAGCGGCTCTCCTAATCCTGCCACCAGGGGAACTAGTGTTTTTTTCATTGCGATTAATATTCAGAGAAGAACTAACGCCGAACTATTCCTGCGTCAACTATTACAAGCAGTACCACAATTACAAAATCGGGGAGCAAAACCAGATACTCAAACAGGTTTAGGTCAATTAATTTTTTGTCGTTGGGTCGTGATACCGTCGCTATTTTTGGAAATTGGTTATTTAACGAATCCAGAGGATCGGGCAATTATTGTCAATCGGCGTAGTAGTGTTGCGACTGGTATTACTAATGGTTTAATTGCCTGGGTTAAGGGCAATCCTATTCCACCGCCTCCGCCACCACCGCCACCACCGACAATCTATCCGGTGATTAATATTAATCTCAATGGCAAAATGTATATGTCACAAGGAATATTAGTGAATGGTAATGCGTCTATTCCCATTGATTTAGCAGAAACCTTGGGGATTAATATTGCTCAAAAACCGCACATTAGAAGAATATCCTATAAAAATTTGGTGTATGTGCGGGCAATTGATTTGCGAGATTATGGTGTATCAGTGGCTTGGGATAATCCTAATCGGTCTGTATTATTACGCAGTGTGCAAAATTTAGGGAAAGGTGATATTGATCGGATTATCCGTAATGGTTTGACCAGTCCCGCTCAATTAAAAGCCTTTTTGGTAGGTAATGCACCTAGTGTAGTTGGTAATTTCCCTAATATTGAGCAGGTCTATCGGGAGGAGGCAAGTATTGAGGGGGTAAATTATGATTTAGCTTTTTGTCAAATGTGTTTAGAAACTAATTTTTTACGATTTGGCGGGGAAGTGAAAGGCACACAAAATAATTTTGCGGGATTAGGGGCAGCCACGGGTAATGATTTAGCGGTTTTTCCTAGTATGAGAATTGGTGTGCGAGCACATATTCAACATTTAAAAGCATACGCTAGTACAGAAACTTTAATCCAAGAAGTAGTGGATCCCCGTTTTCGTTTTGTGCAAAGGGGAATAGCTCCTTTAGTTACTCAATTAAGCGGACGCTGGTCGGCTGATTTACAATACGGGGCGAGAGTAATTGCTTTGATTAGAAGATTATATGAACAGGCTGGATTATTTTAGATTTAGTAATAGTTTTAGACATTAATAATAATAAAAATATATGAAATTTGTTTCTGAATACCGAGACCAAAATTTATCAGAAAAATACGCTAAAGCGATCGCCCAAATTACGACAAAACCTTGGGTGATCATGGAAGTCTGTGGCGGTCAAACCCACGCTATTGTCAAATACGGTATTGATCAGTTATTACCAAAAGAAATAGAATTAATCCACGGTCCCGGTTGCCCAGTCTGTGTAACCCCGATGCAGATTATTGATCAAGCCTTGGCGATCGCCCGTTTACCGCAAGTCATATTTTGTTCCTTTGGCGATATGTTGAGAGTGCCGGGCAGTCAACAAGATTTATTAAGTGTGAAAGCCCAGGGAGGAGATGTACGCATAGTTTATTCGCCTTTGGATGCGGTGAAACTTGCCCAAGCCAATCCTGACAAAGAAATAGTATTTTTTGCCGTGGGTTTTGAAACCACTGCCCCAGCAACCGCCATGGCAGTTTATCAAGCAGCTAAACAAAATATTAATAATTTTTCCCTACTAATTGCTCACTTTCTTGTACCACCAGCTATCAATGCTCTTTTATCATCCTCGCAAAGTCGGGTACAAGGATTTTTAGCGGCTGGTCATGTTTGCACTGTCATGGGTTATCAGGAATATGAACCTTTAGCGAATAAATATCATGTACCCATTGTGGTGACAGGTTTTGAACCTGTGGATATTTTACAGGGAATTTATCTTTGCGTGCAACAATTAGAATTAGGTTTAACGGAATGTGTCAATCAATATACCCGGTCTGTGCAGAAAGCTGGTAATATTACCGCCCAAAATATTGTCAATCAGGTATTTTCACCAGTGACACAAACTTGGCGGGGGATTGGGGAAATTCCAGCCAGTGGTTTGGGTTTAAATCCGGCTTATGCTAATTTTGATGCTCAAACTAAATTTGCTGATCATTTACCGATAGCTCAAAATGATCAAACAGAATGTATTAGTGGGGAAATTATGCAAGGTTTAAAGAAACCTCATGAATGCCCAGCTTTTGGCACAAGATGTATTCCCGAAAAACCTCTTGGTGCGCCGATGGTTTCATCAGAGGGAGCCTGTGCTGCTTATTATCGTTATCGGCAACGGCAAGATTTACAAAATTAATTTTTGTAGTTTATTAGAGAGATAGTTGATCTATTCCATCAAAATTTGATTTATCCAACTAGTAGGGGCAATTCATGAATTGCCCCACGGTCGGGATAGCCAGAGAGAAACATCTGCCATTATTTTATTTACTCTACCAAAAATTTGATGAACATTTAATTGCAAATGATTGAACAATCATCATATTTAATAAATATGACGCATTTTTATAAGGCAAAATCTAAGGGAACATACGCATAACTTGCTTAACCAACGTAGGGCAATTCATGAATTGCCCCTACTGTTCTGGGATTTATTTTATATATCACCAATATTATGCGGATGCAAACCGAGCATATCATCATTATTATGACCAGGAATAACCATGGGGAAACAATCTTCATCCCTGCTGACTTTCACATTGAGAATCACCGCCCCATCATGCTCTAACATAATAGCGATCGCCCCCGATAATTCCTCCCGCTGGGTGACATTAATACCCTTAATACCATAAATTTCGGCTAATTGAGCAAAATCAGGAGAACCAGCCTCTAAATTCGTCGCCTCAAAGCGATCGCCATAAAAGAGATGTTGCCATTGCCGCACCATGCCTAACCAACCATTATTTAAAATCACGACTTTCAGTTTCACACCGTATTGCCGAATAGTTCCCAATTCCTGCATATTCATCTGAAAACTACCATCACCACTAATACAAATTACCGGCTGATCTGGCATAGCAAATTTTACCCCCACTGCAGCCGGTAAACCATAACCCATTGTACCGAGACCAGCGCTAGAAATCCAATGACGGGGGCGGGTTTTCAGAAATTGAGCAGACCACATTTGATGTTGCCCCACATCCGTAGTGAAATAGGCATCAGGAGCAGCCTGAGCAAGTTGTATGATTACTTCTTGGGGAGCAATACTATTGGCTGGTTGGGGTATTTCTAAGGGATAAGTTACCCGCAATTCCTGTAAATGTTGTCGCCAAGCTAAAGTCAGTTCTGGGTTAGGGCGATCGCCTATTTGCCGATCATAATGTAATAAATCTACTAATACCTGTCGCACATCTCCCACAATTGGAATATGGGGTAAATAATTTTTGCCAACTTCTGCCGGATCAATATCAATATGAATGACTTTCGCAGTTTTAGCAAAATCCTTGCGATTACTCATCACCCGATCATCAAATCTTACTCCCAGAGCAATTAATAAATCACATTCACTCACCGCAAAATTAGCGTAAGCTGTGCCGTGCATTCCTAACATACCGAGGGATAGCGGATGATTTTCATCAAAAACACTTTTCCCCATTAAGGTAGTTGTCACCGGCATTTGGAAATATTCAGCTAATTCTATGACCTCATGATGAGCATTAGATGCGATCGCCCCACCACCGACGTATAATAAAGGTTGGCGGGCTTGACGAATTAACTGAATTGCCTCTTGGATTTGGCGAAAATTGCCTTTAATCGTTGGCCGATAACCAGGTAAATGTACAGAACCAGGTGACACCGGTACATAATCAATTAATTGTGCCCCCACATCTTTGGGAATATCAATCAATACCGGGCCTGGTCTGCCCGTACTAGCAATATGAAAAGCCTCCGCCACAATCCGAGGTATTTCCTGCGGATCATGAATTAAATAGGAATGTTTAACAATCGGTAAAGTAATACCAAAAATATCTATTTCCTGGAAAGCATCGGTACCAAGAGCTACCCTAGGAACCTGCCCCGTAATTGCCACCATGGGAATAGAGTCTAAATAGGCGGTGGCTAATCCTGTAACTAAGTTCGTAGCTCCCGGTCCAGAGGTCGCCAAACAAACTCCCACTTGACCCGTTGCTCTAGCGTAACCATCGGCTGCATGGGTGGCCCCCTGTTCATGTCTGACTAAAATATGTTGAATTTTGCCTGCCTTCTCTGCCTGATAAATTTCATCATAAATCGGTAAATTTGCCCCACCGGGATAACCAAAGATATGTTTCACGCCATGCTGAATCAGACTTTCAATCAGGGCAGCTGCTCCGGTTAATTGTAAAGATGGTTTCGTTTGTACCTGCATAATTTTTTCCTAAATTTTATCTGTTTTTATTTGATCATGTAGTGAATATTCAAGGCATAATATATCTATTATTCCCAAATTTTTAGGGATTCATCAAGAGTGAAAAACCTTAATTATTAATATTTTAGACGAAAAATAAAGGGAAAATATTTGGGGCGATTGCCCGGAATTTACCCTAATTAATAGGGGATCAAGCAATATGAATAATTATCAATAATTAAGATGAATTTGATCCCCGTTAAAATAATATTAAAATGACCACCAACTAACTATTATTATTAATCATGATCATAGAGATGGCGGATCCATCGCCATTCCCGTTCTAAACCTTCAGCTAAAGCAACCTGTGGTTGATAACCTAAAATAGTTTTTGCCTTAGTCACATCCGCACTAGTATGGCGAGCATCTCCCATGGCTTTTTCTAAATAGGCACGTTTTACCGGCTGACCCACAATATTTTCAATCGTATCAATAATTTCCGTTAAGACTACCCGACTACCACCGCCAATATTAAAAACTTCACCGACGGCTTTTGGTGAAGCACTAGCCAATAAATTAGCGGCGATCACATCACTAATAAAAGTAAAGTCTCTAGTTTGTTGTCCATCACCATAAATGGGAATCGGTTGCTCATTTAAAATTAACTGAAAAAATTTGTGAAAAGCCATATCTGGTCGTTGATGGGGACCATAGACGGTAAAATAGCGCAGACAAGTAGTCGGTACAGCAAAATTTTGATGATATAAATTACATAATTGTTCCCCTACTAATTTGGTAATCCCATAGGGTGAAACAGGCTGCGGACAAATATTTTCCGGGGTGGGAAAGGTTTCCGCATTACCATAAATAGAGGAAGAAGAAGCGTAAACAAATCTTTGTAAATTAGTCTGATTTTTGGTCGCCTCTAATAATATTTGAGTAGCCGTAATATTCCGTTCTGTGTAAGAGGAAAAACCTTTGCCCCAACTGGCTCTCACCCCTGCTTGAGCTGCCTGATGATAAATCACATCGACATCGGTTAAAACTTCTAACCAGGCAATATTAATAATATCTTCTGCTATTAAAGTGAAATGAGGATGATCAATAAATTTACTAATATTTTGCTGTTTTAAATGCGGATCATAATAATCATTAAAATGATCAACCCCAATCACGATTTCACCCCGATCTAATAAAGCATTCACCAAATTAGAACCAATAAAACCAGCCGCTCCTGTTACAATACTTTTTGTCATGAATAAAAATCGGTTATATTAAATTAATAACTAACTGCACAATAGTTGATTTCAACTAAAATTTCACAATTATAATTTCCCTATTATTATGACCGACAAAGCATCATCAGTAAAAAAAATTTTTGATCGAATCGCCCCCGTTTATGACCAGTTAAATGATCGACTGAGTTTTGGCCTACATCGGGTTTGGAAACAAATGACTGTCAGTTGGAGCGGGGCAAAACCAGGGGATATTGGCTTAGATTTATGTTGTGGGAGTGGTGATCTAACTTTTCGCTTGGCTCGCACTATTGGTCCCAGCGGTCATGTCTATGGCCTGGATTTTTCCCTAGAACAATTAGCGATCGCCCGGCAGCGGGAAAAATTGCGGGTCGGACGTATGGCAAATATTACCTGGATAGAATCCGATGCCTTACATTTACCCTTTCAAGATCACCATTTTGATTGTGTGACCATGGGTTACGGTTTGCGCAATGTGACAAATATTCCCCAATGTCTGGGAGAAATTCAGCGGGTATTGAAACCAGGAGCCACCGCCGCTATTTTAGATTTTCACCGTCCGGCTAGTCAGTTGATGCAACAAGGGCAAAAATGGTATTTGGAGCAAATAGTCGTTCCCGCCGCCCGTAATTTAGGGGTACAGTCGGAATACGCTTATATTGATGAGAGTTTACAAAATTTTCCCACCGGCACAGAACAAAAAGCGATCGCCCAAAACCTGGGATTTGCTAAGGTTAACCATTATGCGATCGCAGGCGGTATGATGGGAATATTAGTAATCACAAAATCAGCCGAAAATAATTAGTGTTAGAATAAATATTAACTAACAAATTAAAAATTTATTAGTAATTTTAGTCAAAATCCGTAGCAAAAATTGACAAATTTACCCTTTAATCTCGCCGAAAATTGGATTTATTTTTCTGCCCCTGTAGTGGGTGGCATCATTGGTTATTTTACTAATGATGTAGCCATTAGAATGTTATTTAGACCCTATAAAGCCTATTATATTGGCAGAAGAAAAATACCTTTTACCCCCGGTCTTATCCCCGCTAATCAAGAGCGATTAGCCAAAAGAATTGCCGATGCAATTATGGGTTCTCTGCTCACCCCCTCAGAGTTACAAAATGTTGCTCGTCGCTTATTAGAAACCGAAAGAATCCAGGCAGCGATCGCCTGGCTATTAAGATTAGCTATTGAACAAGTAAAAGTTGATGCTGATAAAAAAACCGTCAAAATATTAGCAAATATTCTGCGGGATTTAGTGGGAGAATCCTTTCCCCGTTTATTAAGAACTTGGGCAAAGCGGGAGGACTTTTTAGAATCCCAATTAAATCAAATTTTTGATAAAGTCATTCTGGAATTACAATTCACCGAAAATCAAGCTAGTTATTTATCGGATTGGCTATTACAAGTCGTCTTACCGCCCGATATATTAAGACAGGGTTTAATTGACTTTTTAACTGATAAAAATATTCAGATTATTGATGAAGTATTTAAAGAAAAAACTAGTGGCACTTACTGGGTTGTTGCTAATTTATTCGGTTTAAAAAATGCTTTAACTCGTCTGAGAACCTTTTGTTTAGATGAAAGAGATGTGGCCGATAGAAGATTAGCAGAATTAATCATTTCCCTAGAAATTCAGAAAAGAATTAAGGAATGGTTACAGAGTTTATCTATGCAAAATTTACCTGTTCACACGGTGAGACAATTCAGAAAAACTGTGCGGGATAGTGTAAGAATTTATTTACAGGAAAAAGGAGCTGATTTATTAGCTTCTATTAGTGCTTCTATTGAGTGGGAAAATCTAGCAGATTTAATTATTACTCGTCTGCGTACTTCTGCTATTTTAGATGTATCTTTGGAACTAGTTAGTCAAGAATTAGCCCTAGTATTAGAAAGATATTTAGAGAAAGATTTGGAAACAATTGTTATCCAAGCTATCCCCATTTTAGACCTAGATACGGTAATTATTAATCGGGTAAAAGCAACTTCTCCCGCTGATTTAGAAGATGCGATTAATAGTATTGTAAAAAGTGAATTACAAGGTATTGTTAATCTCGGTGGAATATTAGGGGTATTAGTTGGTACATTACAAGCGTTTTTATTATATTTACAAAAGTAATTTGATTAATTTTATTTTTCAGAGGAAATAAAAATCTATGCCTCAATTTAGCGATCGCCCGGCAAATTCTAAATTAACCCCGCAACAATATGCCCGACTGCGGGAAGAAACTCAAGCCCCCTATCGACTGCTCAGACAATTAATTTATCTGGCCTTTGCCGCCTCCGGGGCAATTGGTGGCCTAATATTCTTTGTAAAATTATTAGCGGGCCAAGATGTGGGATCAACCTTGCCCAATTTGGCGTTACAAATTGGCGTGGTCGCTTTGATGATTTTTCTCCTGCGATGGGAGCAAAAGACGAAAAATCAACGATCTCAGGAAAAATGACTTGTTACAAAAGTTTACTGTTCTTGAAAAAAGTTAACATTTATCTACATTTCTTCAAGAAAACTTAAGAAATTATTAAGAAATTACTTTTTAGTCAAAATATATGTTGAGATGTAAATATATAGATCAATTGGGGTCAGCCAAATAAAGACCCTAAATATAGATGGGGTCAAATTTTATAAAGACCCTAAAATTTAAAATTTCACTTTTTGATTTTTCAACTTTTTTCTTTTTTAGTTTCTAAAACAAAGAGCAGGTCATATATGACCTGCTCTTTGTTTTTCAGATAGTATTAAATACTATTCACAAAACTAATTCGGCTAATCCTAAATATTGCACCCCTTGCGGACTAATCTGAAAACGACAGGGTAATATTTCCACTCCCATTTGATCAGCCTGACGTAATAGTTCACCATATTTTTTATCCGCCTGATCCCCCGGTGCAAAGCGATCGCAATCTGCCCGATTGATCAAATATAAACAAACTGCCCGATGACCAGACTCTACCACTGCCATTAATTCCTGTAAATGTTTATGCCCTCTAGTGGTGACGGTATCAGGAAACAGAGCTAAACTACCTTGACACCAGGTAGTATTTTTCACCTCTAAATAGATTTTTTGGGGCGATGTTTGATCAGCCGGCAATAAACAAAAATCGACCCGACTTTTTCCTTCGATGCCATAAACCACTTCTTTTTTGATTTCCCCGTATTCACCTAAAGAGGGAAATAATTTTTTTTCTAAGGCAAGTTTAATTAAATGATTTGGTAAAGATGTATTTACTCCTACCCAAACCGGCTGGTCATCATCATTATTCACCTGAATTAATTCCCAAGTGTAAGCTAATTTCCGTTTAGGATTATTACTGGTAGAAATTTGTACCAAACTACCAATTTGACAAACCCCGGTCATCGGTCCCGTATTAGGGCAGTGGGCGATAACTATTTCTCCCGATGGTAACTGAATATCAGCGAAAAATCTTTTTCTGCGTTCTACTAATATTCCGGCTTGTAACGGTGGATATTCATATAAATAGGGGGATGTAGTTTTTTTCATGTAATTAATAATTAATAACTCTAAATCCTGCTTAATAATTGAGATTGATTAGATCGGCACATCAATAGAACGTAAAAACTCGGCACTTTCTTCCGGTAAAGAAGTATTAATAAACATACCACTCCCCAACTCAAAACCAGCAGCCAAAGTCACCCTAGGAATAATCGCTAAATACCAATGAAAATAATCAGTGCGATTTTCCCCGGTGGGAATCGAACGAATCATATAATTATAATCAGGATTATTCAGACCATAATACAATTTACTCAAAACTGCTTTTAAAATTATGGCTAAATCTTTTAACTCTTCTGAACTAATATCTTCAAAGGAAGAAACATGACGACGGGGAAAAATCCAAGTATGAAAGGGAGAAAGAGCTGCATAGGGAACAAAGGCAACAAAATGTTTTGTTTCATGTACAATCCGTTCCCCAGAATTTAATTCATATTTTAAAGTATGGCAAAAAACACATTCCCCAGTGTCATCATAATAACGCATCGCTTCCTGCGCTCTCGTGCGTAACTGGCGGGGAACGATAGGAGTAGCAGTAATTTGGGAATGGGGATGCTCTAAGGAAGTACCGGCTCCTGCCCCATGATTTTTGAAAATAATAATCGTCTGCATCCGATGATCGCGCTTAATTTGCGTGTAACGCAGCCGATATACCCGCAAAATATTAGCAATTTCTTCCACCGTCAATAAAGCTGTAGTTAAATCATGGCGACGATTTTCAATAATCACTTCATGATAACCAATCCCTGACATAGAACGACGAATATCATTATATTGACGAGTCACATCCCCTACTGGTTGTAAAGCGGGATATTTATTTGGTACTGCCCGCACCAACCAACCTTCACTATTGGTTAAACGAAAAGATTCTGGTCCCGTCAAATCCTCATTGTCAGGGCAAAAGGGGCATTGCGGATCATAACAAGGTATAGCAACTTTTTCTGGATGTTTTTGACTAAATTGATCCGGTCTTTTTGCTCTTTCTGTGGCAATGATCACCCAATCTTGGGTAACTAGATTATGTCTAAGTTCTGTCATTAGTATAGTACCTAAAATTAGTTGACCGATAAAAAAGGGATAAACAAACTTAATATAGTCTGCTATCCCTCCTATATGATCAATTTACGCTATTATAATTTTGCTCCGCATTCAGGGCAAAAATTACTATTAGCTGTATTCACTGCTCCACAATGATTACAATGAATTACTCCTGTTTGTGGATCGGCGGCACTGCGTTCTGGTAAACCAAGCATTTGAGCGTTACTTTGACCAGGTGCTACCATGGGATAACAGTTTTCATCTTTAGTCACCACTGCATCTAAAACAAACGGACCATCATGAGCTAACATCAGGGCGATCGCCTGGGATAATTCACTGCGGTCAGTAATTTTCATACCCTTCACGCCATAAGCATCAGCTAGTTTGACAAAATCAGGTTGTCCGACTTGCATATTAGAAGAAGAATACCGCTCTCCATAAAATGCTTGTTGCCACTGACGAACCATACCTTGCCAGGTATTATTGATGATCAATACTTTTGCACTAATACCGTATTGAGCGAGAGTTCCCAATTCTTGAATATTCATTTGTACACTAGCATCACCAGCGATACAAATTACTTGGTGTTCTGGTAGAGCAACCTTTGCCCCCATAGCAGCCGGCAATCCATAACCCATCGTACCTAAACCAGCACTGGAAATCCATTGACGAGGACCATTTTTCAAAAATTGAGCTGCCCACATTTGATGTTGACCGACATCGGTAGTGTAATAGGCATCAGGAGCCTGTTTACCTACTTCCACGATTACTTCTTGAGGTGACAGACTGTGACTATATTGGGGAACTAATAAAGGATAATCCGTCCGCCAACGATCAATTTTGCCTAACCATTCTGCTGTTTGCTGGGGATTAGAGACATCTCCTAATTCATGGCAACGATGCAGAATATCTAATAAAACCTGTCGCACATCGCCAACAATCGGCACTTCCGGCACTCGGTTTTTGCCGACTTCTGCCGGATCAATATCAATGTGAATAACTTTTGCATGACAAGCAAATTGATCTAATTTGCCTGTTACCCGATCATCAAAACGGGCTCCCACGGCAATTAATAAATCACACTCACTTACTGCATAGTTAGCGTAGGCGGTACCGTGCATCCCCAACATTCCCACCGCTAAAGGATGCTTCTCATCAAAGGCTCCCTTGCCCATCAGGGTAGTTGTCACTGGTATTTGGAATAATTCTGCTAGTTCTACTATTTCTCGGTGTGCCCCAGCCGCGATCGCCCCGCCACCAATATATAAAAGGGGACGACTAGCTTCGGTGATCAAATTGACAGCCTGATTAATCTGGCGAGGATTTCCCTTCACCGTCGGACGATAACCCGGTAACTTGACTGTACCTGGCTCCACCGGCTCATATTCAAACTCTTCTAAACCAACATCCTTTGGTACATCAATTAATACTGGGCCTGGTCTGCCACTGCTGGCAATATGGAAGGCTTCTGCCACAATTGTGGCCATAAAGCGAGGGTCTCTGACCACATAGGAATGTTTGACAATCGGTAAAGTAATGCCATAAATATCTGTTTCCTGGAAAGCATCCGTCCCAATCATGGCCCGACCTACCTGGCCAGTAATAATCACCACAGGAATAGAGTCCATCATAGCGGTGGCAATACCAGTAACCAGGTTAGTCGCTCCAGGCCCAGACGTGCCAAAACAGACTCCCACTTTGCCAGTTGCTCTAGCATAACCATCAGCCGCATGAGCGGCCCCTTGTTCATGGCGGACGAGAATATGTTGCAGGTCTCCCCGTTCCTCAAAGCGATATAATTCATCATAAATAGGCAAAATGGCCCCGCCTGGATAACCAAATATATGCTTGACACCGTGACGCTTCAGACTGTCTAATAAAGCATAAGCGCCTGTAGCATGAGTCACTTCGATCTTAGTAGTTAATTGCACAGGATTTCCTCGGAGAATTGTAGTTAAATTATCAATCTTTATAAAAATAATGATGCTAGATCCCTGGGACTAGTGAGGGATTTTAACAAAACTTTACATTTCCTTAATATAGTCGAAAAAGGGCTAAGTTATGTTAACTTAATAAGGTTGTGGGTATTGCATTTGACGATAAATTCAATACTACCCGCTTGGGTAAACTGTAACATTTCTTACAAAATTTTCCTGTCTGACGGTGCTATCTAAAAAGCATCCGGTTTAAGGAATAAATTAACTATTGAATTTTAAGGAGAAATATCTTGAAGAAGGTAGAAGCGATTATTCGGCCCTTTAAATTAGATGAAGTAAAAATTGCCCTAGTTAACGCTGGGATTGTTGGTATGACTGTTTCTGAAGTCAGAGGTTTCGGTCGGCAAAAGGGCCAAACGGAGCGCTACCGGGGTTCAGAATATACCGTCGAATTTTTACAAAAATTGAAGGTGGAAGTGGTTGTGGAGGATGAGCAAGTAGATTTGGTGGTAGATAAAATCATGACTGCCTCTCGCACTGGTGAAATTGGTGATGGCAAAATTTTTATTTCACCCGTGGAACAAATCATAAGGATTCGCACTGGCGAGAAAAATATGGAAGCAATTTAATAAAATTAAAATTTTTGATTTTTGATTTTTCTTGGTCGAGATTGATTTATATTCACCCTGTCTAATCAGACGGGGTGATTTTATTAGTTTATTATTATGTTGAAATATGTTGAAAAATTGTCAGGATATTAGCAAAATTATCAAACTAAACATAGATTAACTATTAAGTGAAAAACTAATGACTCAAGTAAATATGGAGGAATTGATCGCCGTAGCTAAAGCGGGTAAATTAGTCAGTTTTCCTACCGATACAGTGCCGGCTTTAGCTGTGCAACCGGCACAAGCCGAGTTAATTTTTCAGGCAAAACAACGCAGTCAAGATAAACCTCTAATATTAATGGGGGCTGATGTAGCAGATTTACGTCCCTATATTTATGCCAGTGCAGAAGAATGGGCGATCTGGCAAGAATTAATTACTGAATATTGGCCAGGGGCTTTGACTTTAGTTTTGCCAACTATTCATCCTGTTGCTAAGTTAATGAATCCCTTGACTCCTAATACTTTAGGTGTACGAGTACCGAATAGTGCGATCGCCCGTACCATATTAGGGGCAACAGGTCCTTTAGCGACTACCAGTGCTAATCTATCAGGACAGCCGGCCCTAACAACTATGGCAGCCATTGATCAGCAATTTCCCCAAGTATTTACTATTGATACCCAGACAATTGCTCCAGAGGTAATCGGCCAAAGCGGGCAACCTTCCACGGTGGTGAAGTGGCAAACAGGCAAAGGTTGGCAAATTCTTCGGCAGGGGGCGATTCAGTTAAAGCAAGAAAATATTTGTCAATAAACTGTCAATAAATTCACAACTTACAAATAATTGTGAAGATTGCGAGGGATTTTACCCCAATACGGATTGATTAGATTTAAAATATTATTGATATAGATTGGTATAAACATCGGTACAAAGGTAAATATTTTATGGGCGGGATTGATTTATTATTTTTAGTTTTAGGTTTAGCGATTGGTTTGGGTATTCGGCGATCTAATTCAAAGCCCAATAAAGTTGCCACACCTTCCCCACAGAATAAGAATGTAGCCAGTCAATCTCCACCCACATCTCCTCAAATTGATCAGAATAATTCAGAACAAGAAACTACATCTGCTATTGTCTCAGAGAATATTTTAGAGAGTAAAACAACTGAGATCATACCTGTTAGCACTATTACCACAGACGAGAAAGAATTATCAGATGATTCCGATCAATCGTTAGATCATTCATCCGATGAACTATCAAATAAACTGAAACAAACGCAATTAGCCTATGCCATGGCGAGTGAAATGAGTAAATTTAAAGGAGGATTTTTAGCCCGAACTTCCCACGAATTGCGATCGCCCCTGAATAGTTTAATCGGCACTTTACAATTAATTACCGGCGATTTATGTGATAGCCCAGAAGAAGAAAAAGAATTTGTCCAGCAAGCCTATACAGCCGCTTTAAAGATGGTGGGTTTAATCGATGAATTAGTATTTGTTTCCAAAGTAGAACACGGTACAGAGAAAATGGATTTACAATCCCTCTCCCTCGCTAAAATTCTCTCGGATGTGGAAGATTTGACCTATTTACAAGCGGCTAACCGCAGTATTCGTCTGCATTTTCATATACCCGACGAAGATATTATGGTTTGGGGAGATGAGCGACGCTTAAAACAAGTATTAGTTAGTTTGATTGATGGGGCGATCGCCCAAATGGATGTAGGAAATATTGATCTAACAGTAGAATACCAACCAGCCAACCAGACAGTAAATATTTTCATTGACGATCAACGTCTGCTCAATAGTTGGAGTGAATCTTGGCAGTTATTAGAGACAATGCCAGAAAAATTAGATTTAGATGCAATTCAATTAACGCCTGGGGGCAAAATATTAGTCAATCAAATTTTATTAGAACTGATGCAGGGAAAATTAGCCATTTTGCCAGTTTCCAGTGACAAAGAAGGGGATGATATTCACACTCGAACGCAATGCACCTTAACCTGTGCTTAATTGATTTTTTCTAATTACTATTCAATAATCATGAATATTTTGCATGATGTGTAAGCGTTTTGTGCAAAACATTTTGCTGGACAAAACAAATTATCCTTAGACATAAAAATCATATTTGACTCTGACAATATTACTTTTCTTGGTATAAAGAATAGAATAAAAATTAATATTCTTAATATTTGTACCTGCTGAAAACTTGATTTTGCGTAAGAAAAACTAATATTTATGAGAATAATGTAAAGTTTTATAACAAAAAAGAATTTTGTAGCGAAAAATACAGAATTATCTGTTACAGTAAAAACTGAAAGGAGTAATCCAATCGTTGCAACAAATGATCGTCTAAACAAACAATCTAAAAAGTAACAAAAATACAAGGAGAAAAAACTATGTCTATTGAAAATCAAGCTCGTTCTTTAATGACCCGTCATCAAAATTTAGTAAGAAACCGTCAACAATCCTTATTAAACCGTGTAGCTGATGAAATGGGAATGGAAATCGACAATTTAGGAGACAAGTCCCAAAAGCATCAGTCTGAGTCTCGTCGCAGTTATGACCGTAGTGGTTCAACTATGAGCTAATGACAACAGTCAATTTTAATAAAAATCATTTTAATTTAGGAGTCACTTATTATGTCTATTGAAAATCAAGCCCGTTCTTTAATGATGCGCCATCACAACCTTGTGAAAAATCGTCAACAGTCTTTATTAAATCGTACCGCTGCTGAAGTTGGTATGGAAGTCGATAGTTATTGGACTCATACTCAAGGAAAACCTAGTTCTGATTCTCGTCAATCCTATGATCGTAGTAACGCTACAATGAGTTAATTCTATTAAATCATTAAAAATTAATTAAAATAATTTTTTAGAGTGAAATAAGCCACGCTTGCCTGATCGGTGAGTGTGGATTTTTTATTTAGGGAATAGGGCAAATTTTAATTTACTATTGATTTTAATAGCCAACCAATCATTAAACCTAAACCGCCAAAACGTATGGCTTGCCAAAAGGGTTCCTGTAAACTTCCCCAGCTAAATAAATGACTTTCTAAATTTAACTCTATACTTTCTAACTCGGCTTGTAATTCTTTTAATTCGGTATTTAATTGTTTAATTTTTTGGTGTCTTTGGGCAATATTAATATCTTCGATCCGATGCTTTAAGACTGCTTGTTTTTGTTGTAAAACTAGGACCTGCTCATAGCGGGATTTTAAATCCGTCAGCGATCGCTCTGTTGTATTAAGAGCCTCACCTATTTCCCGCATTTCCTGCTCAATCTGTTCTGCCTGAATAATATCTGAATCAGGAGTAGGATCCGATGACAAACCCATAAATTTCTCTTAAAATAAACTTAAAGTAAAACAAAATACTTAAACAAAACCTAATATTAAGTATTATCATAATTAGTCAAAATTTTCCTATTACCCATTACCTATTCCCCATTACCTAAATATGTCAACCCCTTTAATCTCTCAAACCAATTTAGTAGAACTTTCTACCCTAGAATTAGCCCAAATATTAGCATCCCGTTTAGCCATTCCAGAACGGGACTGGCATCGTTTAAAATCTAATCGACAAGCTCGCTCATCGGAACAAACTATGGCCGCCCTAATATTCATACTGAAAAACCAACCGGCAGAAGCGATCGCCCATTTACAACAGGCCACTGGTTGGTTAGATCATTCCATTTCTGCTCCTCCCTGTCCAACTCATGGTCATAACAACAGGAAGTCAAACTAAAACTAGCCCCCAACCATGGGGATGACTAATCAAAAACTTTTAATATAACTTAATATTTTCCTTGTTAACGGCCTTCAATCATAAACTGTGAGGAAGAACCAGCCGTTATTTATTTAATTGTGTGAATTAATCAGAAGAAAGAAATACTTACTTGATCAGGGGTGATCGCTGATATTGCAACATTTTTTTACCTAACTTTAACTGCGTACCATTGTGATTCCATTCAATGTGATCAAAGATTTGGTAAATAATATATAAACCTCTACCTGATTCCTTTTCCCATTGAGGTAAGAGAGCCTGTTCTAACTCTAAATCTCGCTCCCCTTTTACCGAATGTAATAAACACTTATTGGGTGGTCGGAAACCCGGACCATTGTCACATATTAGCCACCAATAATAATCATCAATTATCTGAAACTGGACGGCAACCTCTTTATTAGGATCAAGACCGTTACCATGTTTTGCCGCATTTACTAGGGCCTCTTGCAACCCTAAACGCATTTCTGCTTGCCACGTCTGGGGAATATCAGCTAACAATTTATCAAGGACAGGTGACAAATATAGGGTGGAAGCAAAACTCAATTGAAAAGATGGTTGTTGTTTCACTAAACGTGATGATAGAGTAATCACCCTGCACACTCCTTTCTATGAAAGTAAAGGGAATATAGACTGTGCAACATTGGGAAGGTCTCCTTTATTAATCTAAATTGACGACTATGCTGATTGACGATTGTCGGCAACTCTGCCTCTAACGTCCACAATACCAAAAGACCTAAAAAAAATAAATAGTTATCCTATAACTATTTTTTATATTAGCAGACTTGCCCTAAGATATGCTGCAAATCACAAGATTTTTAGTAACGATTTATACAATATTCAGGATCTGTACACAAATATTCATAAAATTTTTAACACCATAGCCGCCACTATTGATATTAGGGAATGTAAATTGCTAAATACTATTTAGTAGTTAATGGATTATTCAAATTAATACGGCAAAAATAGCAAATATCTGGATAAAAATTAGGTGATTTTATTTTTTGATTAGATAGCTAAATATGGAATAGGATCTGTTACCTAATGAATTTCCTGTCGTTGCAATTTTATCTTTTTAGTATAAAGAATAGTATGCAATTAATATAAATTAATAAATTAACTACATAAAATCATGACAATTTGATAAGTGATTAGTTAGAATAGAAAAAGTTAAAAATAAAATTATTTTGAGGTGAAAAGTCATATGACTTATTTTACAGATTTGGGATTAACTCCTCTCACCGGCGATATTACGGTAGAAATGGTAATCAACGATAATGTCATCAAAATGCAGATCGACGGGTTAGATGCTCCTGTGACGGCTGCTAATTTCGTAGATATAGTGGAAAGAGGGATTTATAACGCTACGAAATTTCACCGGCTAGAACCTGGTTTTGTGGCACAGGGTGGCGATCCTCAAAGCAAAGATTCTACTGTTTCAGAAGAATTATTAGGTACAGGTGGTTTTATTGATCCGGCAACTGATCTGGAAAGAAATATTCCTTTGGAAATTAAACCAGTTGGAGCCGATGAACCTATTTACAGTAAAACTTTTGCTGAGGCAGAAATTACCGCCGAACCATTTTTACCCCACAGTAAAGGGGCGATCGCTATGGCTAGGTCAAAGGAACCAGATACAGCTTCATCACAATTTTATTTTGCTTTAGATGATTTATCCCAACTAGATGGTAGTTATGCCGTATTTGGTGCGGTAACTGAGGGGATGAATGTGGTTGAGAATATTGCGAAAGGTGATGCTATTCAATATGTAGCGGTAACAGGTGGTAGTGTCGCTAGTCGTCAGTCTGCATTAGTAACGGATTTCGAGTTATTAAATTCTTTTATTAATGATACTAATACCACCAAAATTGAATACACTTTGGCAATGGCAACACAGGGTGAAATAGAAGATGATTCAACAAATGTAGAAAACTTAGATAATAGTATTGATCAAAATAATACAACTATTGCTACTGAAACGGAACCAACTGATAAGGATCCAAATAATGAATTGACGACTATTACAACTAATGCAACAGAAGCAACAGAAGCAACTGTTGCTGGTGAGGCTGAGGCTATTGGTACTGAAACAGAACTAACGGTTGAGGATCCAAATAATGAATTGACGACTATTGCAACTGAGGAAACAGAAGCAACTGTTGAGGATACAAATAATAAGTTAGCGAATATTGCAACTGAAACGGAACCAACTGATGAGCCTGTTGCTGATGAGACTGGTGCTGATGAGACTGGTGCTGATGAGACTGGTGCTGATGAGACTGTTGCTGATGAGACTGTTGCTGATGAGACTGTTGCTGATGAGACTGTTGCTGATGAGACTGTTGCTGATGAGACTGGTGCTGATGAGACTGTTGCTGATGAGCCTGTTGCTGATGAGCCTGGTGATGGTACTATAATAGCTGATGCTAATATAGATGAGACTGGTACTGATGATACTGCCGACCCTGCATTAAGATCAGCAACTAATCCAGAGGAAATAACAACAAATGAAAATCAAGATCAAGGAATAGATGATGCTTCTATAACTGCTCAATTATCCCCCGAAGATCAAGCCTTTGTTAATACACTTTTAGGTAAAACATCAGCAGATCAGCAAATTGATAATTCAGAAACAAGAGAGGCATCCACTCTTGATGCTATAGATACTACCAATGAGCCTATCACAACACGAACTGCTGCTATTATGGCTTTAGGTGGAAATGATCAAATCCAAGGCACTAATAATAATGACGTAATTAATGGTAATAGCGGAGACGATGAAATTTTAGGAGCGGGCGGTCATGATTTTCTACGGGGTGGTAAAGGTAACGATAAGGTATCGGGCGGAATAGGCAACGACTTCTTAGTCGGTGATTATGGTGTAGATACATTAACTGGCAATGAAGGAATAGATAACTTTATCTTGCGGGCTAGTACCGAACAAGGTGTAACTAGTCAAGATTTAGCTGATGTTATTGCTGATTTTAGTGTAACTGATGGCGATCGCATTAGTGTTATTGCTGACTTTATCACCAAGACTGATTTAGTTTATGAAGCTAGTGGCAATGATACTATTCTTAAATTGGGAACTACCGGCGATATTCTGGCTTTGGTGAAAGGAGTAACTCAAAGTATAATTGAACAAAATATTTCAATTATTGGTACTGATGATATTGCTCTGACTAGAATTGGTTAATTATTCTATCGCAATTTTTGCTTGAGGCAATAGGGGTAATTCATGAAATTTATGAATTGCCCCTACTATTTTAATCCTGATAAATTTGTAGATTATTTAAAAATGGAAAGTAGCGGAAAGCATTGGTCCGTTTAAATTCTGTTCAAACTTAAATTCATCATTACCGCTGCCATTACCGTATTTAATACCATAGAAACGATAGGCAAACTGGAGGGAAATCGTCCGACTTACCCACCAATCAGCCCCAGCAATAATATTCCAACTCATATCATTATCAGCACCCCAGTCAAAACCAGCAATATCGCCTCGTAACCAGAGAGTGACTGGATCAGAAACTTGTATGCCGAACTTTGCACCGATCATGGCTTGTACCCAAGTTCGGCTAACTTCCCGATCCTTTAACTCAAATCTCCTATTAGCAATATTAATTTCTGTATCCTCGACTGTTGCCTTCAGGTAATTGATCCGAGCGCCAATAATTGGTTCAAACCACACTTGGGGAAAGGATTTATTAGACGGTTGATCAGGCCTACTAAAAGGAGCGGGATCACCAAAGTGATAACTAAAAGCTAGATCATAAATACCTTGGTTATATTTGAGGGTTGATTCAATACCACCCCCATTTGGTAAACGTTGAAATTCTACTTCACCCGTACCACTCAGGCTAGTATAAAAACCATCGAAAATAAAACCAAAATTACTTTTCCATGTTTCAAAGCGGGCAGCTCCCGCAAAATTTAAGAAATCTATTAAATTACCTAAGTCTAAATGATAGTCAACTTCTCGACCTTTCACAATATTAGTACCATAGGTGGTGAAAGGTAGAGTGGCATAGGGCTGTAATTTGAAATGCCAATCACTACTCTCATCTAAGTTGACTGGATCATCACTAGGCTTTTCTTCTTCTACTTGCGGATTATATTCCTGAGTGTCTTGTCCGACAATTAGTGGTAAGTTAGATGGTTGATTGCTTTTTAATAAATCGGCTGCACAAGCACTGGTCGGTTCCGCTACTTTTTCTTTTTGTACTGAATTTTCCGGGGCGATCGCCCTTGTGAAAGATGGTAAAATTGCACAGGCGGATTCTAGGGAGGCAAATTTTGTTGGGTTGTCTGTTTTTTCTAGTATTGGTTGACTAGTGAAATTGCCACTAATTGCCTCTGTTGCTAATGGCGTTTGATCAATATTAGCTAAAGCATTGGGAGCTAATAAACAATAAATAGCTAATCCGCATCCCGATAAAAGGGGCGATCGTAACATTTTTAACATAATATCTCCTCACAAAATTAGGTAGATGACCAAAAATAATAATGGTGGTCGTATATTACCTGATTATTTGGGAGTTGACTAGCAATCAATATGGCCTGTCATGCCATTACTTAATTTTTTTTAAAATATGCAAAATTCGTATATGGCAATTTTCAGACTATGAATACACAAAAATCTGCTGTTTAACATACCGTAGGGGCAATTCATGAATTGCCTCTACTATTTTGGAATAAAAACCACAATGTTACATTTTTTCAGTACATACCCGAAAACCAAAAAGATTATCAATAAAAGAGCGATGAATATAATAGCGGGTAGCCACACGACAATAAACAGGACCGTCACACCAAGAACCACCCCGTAATACTTTGATATTTCCTTCTGTATTTAACCAGGCATTACCATCAGTCGGTGCACAGTCATAGTTTTTATGCCAATCATCTTGACACCATTCCCAGACATTGCCGTGCATATCATATAAACCGAAAGCATTAGGAGGATAATAGCCGACATCTGTAGTTTCACCCGGTTCTTCTCCGATTTGCCCGTTACCATAGGTATAATTAGCTCGATAATTCGCTAATTTGTCTGTTAAAGTTTCTCCAAAATGAAAAGGGGTTTCAGTACCTGCCCTAGCAGCATATTCCCATTCAGCTTCACTGGGCAGACGATAGGTTTTCCCGGTTTTAGCTGATAACTGTTGACAATAATTAATAGCCATATCCCAAGTAATTCTTTCTACAGGACGTTGATCACCTTTGGTATCAGAGGGGTTTTCACCGTTCATAATCGCCTTATATTGGGCTTGAGTAATCGGATATTTACCCATATAAAATGGTTCCTTAATATTAACCTGATGTTGAGGGTATTCATCTTGATTTGCTCCTATTTCGCCAGTATTTGCTCCCATGAAAAAAGTACCGGCAGGAATATAAATCATCGCTAAATTTACATCTTCTCCTAAATTTTCTTGTTTTTGGTGAACTGTAGTAGTTTTTCTACTAATTTCTTTACCCCAAATATCGACAGAAATCACCTCTAGTCTTAATATTTCACCCTTACTTTCTTCTGCTTTTTTTAACCGATCAATCTCTATTTGCCGTAAAACTCCTTGAGTAACATCCCGCCGATAAGCCAAATTAGGAATATGGGGATCTAGTAACCAAGCCTGATGATAATCATCAATAGCTTTTTCATATTCACCTAATTGATAATAAACTGAACCTCTTTCATAATAGATCTGAGCGTCATGTGTCTTTATTAATACTTTGTTAAAATCGGCGATCGCTTCCTCGTATTGATGGATACAACTATAGGCAACCCCCCGCTGATAATGAGCAATATGATCACTATCTAATTGTAAAACTTGCGTCAAATCATCAATAGCTAAAGCATATTCTCCCCGTTTCAAATATTCAATGCCTCTTTGGTAACAAGAATCAAGTATATTAAATTCTTGTTTTTCCCTAGCCAGTAGGAGACATTGATTCAGTTTATTAATATAATCTTGATCGGCAATGGTTAAATGATTAGCCAAAATATGGCATAAGTGACTAGCTCGCAGTTGACTAATTGGCTCTATATAAGTCGTTATGCCTCGCAAATTCAACCAACTATCAACGGACGCAAATATCTGACTAATGCCCCATTGTTTGTCGGGTAAAACTAATAAATGTTTGGCTAGTTGTAAACGTAAATCTGGAATCCAAGCTGATTCGGTCGGCTGTAAGAAAATATTATATAAATGATCATAAAAACTGACGATCATTTCTATTAGTGGTATCTGTTCGGCTGGCTCAATATCTACTAAAAGCTCTGGTAATAAATAGGGTAACAGGGGCATTTTTCTGGCATGAACTGGCACATGAACTAAAAAATATTCATCGGCAATCAGTCCGCCAATAATATTTTGACACAAGCCAATTATTTTCCCTAAGTCTTCATAATCTTTGGCATGGAGATGATAAAAACGATCATCCATACGAGTTACGTCTTTATTTCCTCGCCCTAAATATTTTTGTTCTCTCGCCAGCATTTTTAAATTATGCTGATGATTATTGCGGGTGCTGAGACTATATTCACTTTTAATAGCTGTTTCTTTTTCTCCGTTTGCTTGCCGTTGCTCAATGCTGGATTGCCAATTCATACTTCTTTGTTTGGCAAAGTTATATAAAAGTTCTCGCCATGGTAAATAGTTAATCGGTGATTGATAACGAAATGAGTAGGTATTACCGGGCCAGAAACTATATCTTAATTGGAAGTTATTTTCGGGGGCGATCGCATCTAAAATCAAAGTGGGAATCGCTTGTAATTTGACAAATAAATTATTAGTAGCGGTTTCTCCCCGTAATAGATTACTTTTCCAAGCCCCGCCAAAAAAATTAATAGTTCTGCCACTATCTGTATATTTTTCCCAAAAAGAACGTAAATAATTTTCTAAGGTTTCCTCGCTGATCGGAAAATCAGAATTATTCTGGTGACGTTCGTGACTGAGAGTAGGCGGGGCAAAAAATACCCGTAATGGTTGGGGAACTTGGCTAAAATCGGCCTGTTTAATAATATCTTCTGCCAAAATTAAAATTGGTAAATTGGCTTGGCGTTTTTCTTCCTGAATATTATTAATTGCTGTTTGCCGATGATAAATAGCTATTTTTTCGGCTTGTTGGGCTTCCACGTATTTCAACTCTAACTGCAATTCTCTTTGTTTTTGTAAACAATATTTTTGTAAATCAGCTCGAAATACCTCTAATTTATATAAATGTTGACGACTCAGTTTTCCTTTATTTTGGCTGAAATCTTGTATGAGCATAGCCAATCTGTCTTGTAATTTTTTATCTAATTGCTGTTCTTGTCCTTGAAAAATTTGTTGAGTAGTTCTTAAATATTCGGGTAAAGCCTCTTCCAAGAATAGAGGGTCTTTTTTTAAATTGAGACTGACATGATTTCGTAAAATATTGAATAGGGCTATTTCACTTTGTAATGATTGATAAGTCGCTATTAGTTCCTTATTTACTATTGGCTGGGTTAATTCTTCAGAAGCAGTAGTTAAAATTTTGCCTGCTGTCACAATAGCTGTTAATTCATCAGACCGTAGAAGAGTTTCAGAAATATTTTGCCATACTATCGTTAAAGGATAGAAATAGTTTGGTGATGGGGTAACCATAATATTTTCCTCAAAATTATTTAATTTAATTAGCAGAGCGACAAATACGAAAGCCGACGATGTGTTGCAGATTTGCTGGAATATTATGCGCTCGTTCTGCTACCCGGCAATTATCGGGTAAATCATGCCAAGAACCACCTCTAAATACTTTATCTTTGCCACTACCTTTCGGATCTAACCAAGCTAAACCATTGGTAGGAGCATTCTGATAATTGTCATGCCAGTCATCGGCACACCATTCTGCAATATTGCCGTGCATATCATATAAACCAAAAGCATTGGGTGGATAGGTTCCCACATCCGTGGGGGAAGCTACACTATAAGAACAATTTGCTAATTTTTCTGTCCAATTTTTACCGAAGTGAAAATTAGTTGTAGTTTTTGCCCTAGCAGCATATTCCCATTCTGCTTCACTCGGTAAACGGTAGGTTTTGCCTGTTTTGTTAGATAGCTCCTGACAATAAGCCTCTGCCATATCCCAACTCACCCTTTCTACAGGATAGCGATCGCCCTTAAAATAAGAAGGATTAGTATTAGTAATACATTCATATTGAGCTTGAGTAATGGGATATTTGCTCATATAAAAAGGTCTTTCAATTGTCACATAATGCCGGGGATATTCATCATTACTAGCACCTAATTCATTGAGATTTGCCCCCATCAAAAATCTGCCAGCGGGAATATATATCATTTCCAGCACTACCCCATTTACTTCTTCCTCTTGATATAAGACAGATTTTAATACTTGACTAAAATCGCCAAAGGCTAATTCATATTGATCAATATTAACGTAGGCTACCCCCCGATAATAACTAGCCATCGTGCGATCGCTGTCTAATTCTAAAACTTGACTAAAATCATTGATCGCTAATTGATAAGCCATATTATCTAAATGATTGCTTGCCCGTTGCCAACAAGCATCAATGATTCTCAATTGCTCTACCTGTTTACTTTCCGTTAAACAATAATTTAATTTAGCGATGTATTCCTGATCATCTATCGTCAAATAAACAAACATCATCTTCAGCAATTCTGCCAAGGATTCTCCATCTACTTCAATCTTCCGCAAACTCAACCAACTTTTCACCGAAGCCCTAATTTGATCAACTACCCATTGTTTATCAGATAAAACTAATAAACATTCTGCTAATCTCAAACGTAGATCAGCTAACCAAGCTGACTCGTTTTTTTCTAAAAAAGTATCGTACAAATTATTATAGAAATTCACCATAATTTCTATTAAAGGCGTTTCTTCTAAGATCGGCATACTCTCAAACATGGCAGGCAGTAAGGTTGGTAATAAAGGCATTTGCCTGACTGCAACCGGTACATGAATCAAAAAATATTCATCAGCGATCAAACCGGCTATTAATTGGTGACAAAGACCAATAAACTTACCAAAATCCTCATAATCACTACTATGAATTTGATAATCCCGATCATCCATGCGAGTAATATCTTTGCCACCTCTAGCTAAATATTTTTCCTCCCGCTCTAATATTTGTAAATTATGGTGATAGTTCTCTAACGTAACTTGGCTGTATTCTGCATAAATAGAGGCTTCCGTTTCCCCATTTTGTATCCGGGTTTGGACTTCTATTAACCAATTTTTGGCTCTGATTTTGGCAAAACTATATAAAATTTCCTGCCAAGGTAAATCACGAATAATTGACTTATAACGCAATTGATCAAAATTACCAGACCAAAACCCTAAGCGCGAGTGAAAATAACGATCCGGTGCAACTGAATCTAGGATTAAAGTAGGAATTGGTTTTAATATGAGAAATAAATTATGGGCAGCGGTTTCGGCACGAAACAAATTACTTTTCCACGCTCCCCCTCGGAAACTAATAGTTCGGCCTGTTTCGGTATATTTCTCTAAGAAATTGCGTAAATAACTTTCTAACGTTTCCTGATTGATGGGAAAACCAGGATTTTGCTGATCTGGAATATTCTGATAATCACTATGATTAGTGGGCGGTAACAAAAAGACCTGCAAAGGTTGAAAAGGCTCTGTAAAGTCAGTCTGTTTTAAAAAATCCTCCGCCAACATTAAGATCGGCGAATTATCTAAGCGTTTTTGTTCTTGGATCGCTAATATAGCGGTTTCCCGATTGTAGAGAGCTATTTCTTTAGCCAAAAGAGCATCTAACTGTTTTAGCTCTAATTCTAATTTCCGTTGTTTTTGTAATCTATATAACTGTGTATCCAGACTGGCCTCATTTTGCGAAACCCTTAACTCAAGTAAATCGGCCTGTAATACCTGCTTTTTTTTCAGTATTTCTTGATTGGTATCACAAATTAAAACAGTATTTTTACTCTCTTGTTCGTCTCTGATTGCCCCATTTAAACTAGTAGAAATACCATTCCATAAAGCTGTTACGGGATAAATCTCCTGTGGCATTCCGCTTAATAATTTTGTCTTCATAAATACCACCTTATTTCTAATAATTTTATTACAGTAAATAGGGGAGCATCTCAAATAGGCGATAAGTATTATAACTGGAAATCAAGATTACTCATTGTACTGTAATGAATACAGTACAAGCAACCTAATGATACTCAAGTATAAGTGTGTATATTTGATGTGGCAGATTTACTAGATAAAATGCTGTAAATATTTTTACTCATTGCATAATTGAGATGCTCCCGTAAAAAGGGACATTATATATATGATTTTATATATCTAAAACATCCCCTTAATAAAGGAAAGTGAATATCAAGAAATTGAAAATATAAGTAATACAAATTTTTTTTTTAAAAAGAAAATTGCATTGCTGGGGATCAATTTTATTGATAATTGATAGCATTTACTCTCCTGATCTGTGATAAATAAAATTCATGTAATTGTTAAAGTTTTGATAAAAAAGCCATATAAAGTATTTAAGATACTATAACAAACTTATCATCTAATCTAACCTAATATTTTCTGAAAGGCAATAGATAAATTATTAAGATTTATGTTTATATAGACTATACTTAGTTCGATTTAATACCACTACGGAGAGATAAATTAAATTAAATTAAATTAAATTAAATTAAAAAAGAGTAACTAACAAAGTAATTAATTGTATTTTTTATTTAATTTATGATAAATATTTATAAGATTTTATTTTTATTTGTTAATATAGCTAATTGCAGACTATGAATACACAAAAATCTGCTGTTCAAAATACAGTAGGGGCAATTCATGAATTGCCCCTACTATTTTGGGATGAAAACCACTATGTTACATTTTTTCAGTACATACCCGAAAACCAAAGAGATTATCAATAAAAGAGCGATGAATATAATAGCGGGTAGCCACCCGACAATAAACAGGACCGTCACACCAAGAACCACCCCGTAATACTTTGATATTTCCTTCTGTATTCAATCGGGCATTACCATCAGTCGGCGCACAATGATAGTTTTTATGCCAATCATCTTGACACCATTCCCACACATTGCCGTGCATATCATATAAACCGAAAGCATTAGGAGGATAATAGCCGACATCTGTAGTTTCACCCGGTTCTTCTCCGATTTGCCCGTTACCATAGGTATAATTAGCTCGATAATTGGCTAATGTATAGGTTAAAGTTTCTCCAAAATGAAAAGGTGTTTGAGTACCTGCTCTGGCGGCATATTCCCATTCTGCTTCACTGGGCAGCCGATAAATTTTACCAGTTTTAGCTGATAACTGTTGACAATAATTAATAGCCATATCCCAAGTAATTCTTTCTACTGGGCGTTGATCACCTTTGGTATCAGAGGGATTTTCACCGTTCATAATCGCCTTATATTGGGCTTGGGTAATCGGGTATTTACCCATATAAAATGGTTCCTTAATAGTAACCTGATGTTGGGGATATTCATCTTGATTAGCTCCTATTTCGCCGGTATTCGCTCCCATAGAAAAATTACCGGCAGGAATATAAATCATCGCTAAATCTATGCCTTCTGCCAAATTTTCTTGTTTTTGATGAACTGTACTAAGTTTTCTATTAATTTCTTCCCCCCAAATATCGACAGAAATCACCTCTAGTCTTAATATTTCACCTTTAATTTTTTCTGCTCGTTTTAACCGATCAATTCCTACTTGCTTGATTATTCCTTTTGTCACATCCCGCCGATAAGCTAAATTAGGAATATGAGGATCTAGTAACCAAGCCTGATGATAATCATCAATAGCTTTTTCATATTCACCTAAGTGGTAATAAACGGAACCCCTTTCATAATAGACCTCAGCGTTATCTATATTTAATGTTAATACCCGGTTAAAATCGGCGATCGCTTCTTCATACTGATTAATTTGGGTATAAGCTATACCACGGTGATAATTAGCAATATGATCGCCATCTAATTGTAAAACTTCCGTCAAATCATGAATAGCTGAAGCGTATTCTCCTCTTTTCAAATATTCAATACCTCTTTGATAACAAGAATGAAGTATATTAAATTCTTGTTTTTTGCCCGCCATCAAGAGACATTGATTGAGTTTATTAATATAATCTTGATCGGCAATGGTTAAATGATTAGCCAAAATATGAGATAGATGACTGGCTCGCAGTTGACTAATTGGCTCTATATCAGTCGCTATTCCTCGCAAATTTAACCAACTATCAACGGATGCAAATATCTGACTAATTCCCCATTCTTTATCAGGTAAAACTAATAAATGTTCGGCTAATTGTAAACGTAAATCTGGAATCCAAGCTGATTCTGTCGGCTGTAGGAAAATATTATATAAATTATTATAAAAACTGACGATCATTTCTATTAATGGTGTCTGTTCTGCTGGTGCAATATCTGCTAAAAGTTCTGGTAATAAATAGGGTAAAAAGGGCATTTTTCTCGCATGAACTGGCACATGAACTAAAAAGTATTCATCGGCAATCAGTCCGCCAATAATATTTTGACATAAGCCAATTATTTGCCCTAAGTCTTCATAATCTTTGGTATGAAGATAATAAAAACGATCATCCATACGAGTTACGTCTTTATTACCTCGCCCTAAATACTTTTGTTCTCTCACCAGCATTTTTAAATTATGTTGATGATTATTGCGGGTGGTCAGACTATATTCATTTTTAATAGCTGTTTCTTTTTCTCCATTGGCTTGTCGTTGCTCAATGGTTGCTTGCCAATTAATACTTCTCTGTTTGGCAAAGTTATATAAAAGTTCTCGCCACGGTAAATAGTTAATCGGTGATTGATAGCGAAATGAGTGAGTATTACCAGGCCAGAAACTATATCTTAATTGGAAGTTATTTTCGGGGGCGATCGCATCTAAAATCAAAGTGGGAATGGCTTGTAATTTAACAAATAAATTATTAGTAGCAGTTTCTCCCCGTAATAGATTACTTTTCCAAGCTCCCCCCAAAAAATCAATGGTCCTACCACTTTCTGTATATTTTTCCCAAAAAGAACGTAAATAATTTTCTAAGGTTTCCTCGCTGATCGGAAACTCAGAACTATTCTGCTGACGTTCATGACTGAGGGTAGGTGGGGCAAAAAATACCCGTAATGGTTGGGGAACTTGGCTAAAATCGGCCTGTTTAATAATATCTTCTGCCACCATTAAAATTGGTGAATTGGCATGGCGTTTTTCTTCCTGAATAGTATTAATCACTGTTTGCCGATGATAAATAGCAATTTTTTCGGCTTGTTGGGCTTCCACATATTTCAACTCTAACTGCAATTCTCTTTGTTTTTGTAAACAATATTTTTGGATGTCGCCTCGAAATACCTCTAATTTAGATAAATGTTGACTAGTCAGTTTTCCTTTATTTTGGCTAAAATCTTCCATGAGCAGAGCCAATCTATCTTGTAAATTTTGATTTAATTGGTTTTCTTGTCCTTGAAAAATTTGTTGAGTAGTTCTTAAATATGCCGGTAACGTCTCTTCCAACAATAGAGGGTCTTTTTTTAAATGGGGACTGACATGATTTTGTAAAATATTGAAAAGAGCTATTTCACTTTTTAATACCTGATAAGTTGCCGTCAGTTCTTTATTTTCTGTGGGCAGGGTTAATTTATGAGAACCAGCAGTGAAAATTTGATCTACTGACAAAATAGATAATAATTCATGGGGCATTAGGAGAGTTTCTGAAATATTTTGCCAGATTGCGGTTAAAGGATAGAAAGGGTTAGATAATGATTGCATAGACATAATATTTTTCCTCAAAATTGTGTGAATGAATATGAATGAAATTGTTAAATGAAGTTTTTAAATGAGGTTGTTGGGGCAATTGATCAATTACCCCTGGTAAATTTTTTCTATTAAGAAAATTTCAGAAATAGTCTGTTTTAACTAGCAGAACGACAAACACGAAAGCCAACGATATGTTGCAGATTTGCTGGAATATTATGAGAGCGTTCTGCTGCCCGGCAATTATCCGGTAAATCATGCCAAGAACCTCCTCTAAATAGTTTATCTTTACCACCACTTTTCGGATCAAACCAAGCTGAACCATCAGTAGGAGCATTCTGATAATTGTCATGCCAATCATCGGCACACCATTCTGAAATATTGCCGTGCATATCATATAAGCCAAAAGCATTGGGTGGATAGGTTCCCACATCAGAGGTGGAAGCTACACTATAAGAACAATTTGCTAATTTTTCTGTCCAATTTTTCCCGAAGTGAAAATTAGTGGTAGTTTTTGCCCTGGCAGCATATTCCCATTCTGCTTCACTTGGTAAACGATAGGTTTTACCTGTTTTGCTAGATAGTTCATGACAATAAGCCTCTGCCATATCCCAACTTACCCTTTCTACGGGATAGCGATCGCCCTTAAAATAAGAAGGATTATCGTTAATAATTGATTGATATTGCCCTTGAGTAATGGGATATTTACTCATATAAAAAGGGGTTTGAATAGTGACATAATGCTGGGGATATTCATCATTACTAGCCCCCAATTCCTCTGGATATGCCCCCATCAAAAATTCACCAGCCGGAATATAGACCATTTCCAGCACTACCCCATTCACTTCTTCTTCCTCTTGATATAAAACAGTTTTTAATACTTGACTAAAATCGCCAAAAGCTAATTCATATTGACCGATATTCACATAGGCTACCCCCCGATAATAACTAGCCATCGAGCGATCGCTATCTAATTCTAAAACTTGACTAAAATCATTGATCGCTAATTCATAGGCCAGATTATCTAAATGATTGATCGCCCGTTGCCAACAAGCATCGATAATACTCAATTGCTCTACCTGTGCAGTTTCTGTTAAACAATAATTTAGTTTAGCGACGTATTCCTGATCGTCTATCGTCAAATAAACAGAGATCATTGTTAGCAGTTCTGCCAAAGATTCTCCATCTACTTCAATATTCCGCAAACTTAACCAAATTTTCACCGAGGCCCTAATTTGATTAACCGCCCATTTTTTATCTGATAAAACTAATAAACATTCTGCTAATCTCAAACGTAGATCAGCTAACCAAGCTGACTCATTTTTTTGCAAAAAAGTATTGTACAAATTATTATAGAAATTCACCATAATTTCTATTAAGGGCGTTTCTTCTAAGATCGGCATATTATCAAACATGGCCGGCAGTAAGGTTGGTAATAAAGGCATTTGCCTGACTGCGACTGGCACATGAATTAAAAAATATTCATCAGCGATCAAACCGGCTATTAACTGGTGACAAAGACCAATAAACTTACCAAAATCCTCATAATCACTACTATGAATTTGATAATCCCGATCATCCATGCGAGTAATATCTTTGCCACCTCTAGCTAAATATTTTTCCTCCCGCTCTAATATTTGTAAATTATGGTGATAGTTCTCTAACGTAACTTGGCTGTATTCTGCATAAATAGAGGCTTCCGTTTCCCCATTTTGTATCCGGGTTTGGACTTCTATTAACCAATTTTTGGCTCTGATTTTGGCAAAACTATATAAAATTTCCTGCCAAGGTAAATCACGAATAATTGACTTATAACGCAATTGATCAAAATTACCAGACCAAAACCCTAAGCGCAATTGAAAATAACGATCCGGTGCAGCTGAATCTAGTATTAAGGTAGGAATAGGTTTTAACCTGAGAAATAAATTATGAGTAGCGGTTTCGGCTCGAAACAGATTACTTTTCCAAGCTCCCCCTTGAAAACTAATAGTTCGGCCCGTTTGTGTATATTTCTCCAAGAAATTGCGTAAATAACCTTCTAAAGTTTCTTCATTGATGGGAAAACCAGGAATAGGCTGATCTTGAGTATTTTTAGTATAATTACTATGATGGATCGGTGGTGATAAAAATACTCGCAAAGGTTGAAAAGGCTCTGTAAAGTCAGCCTGTATTAACAAATCCTCTGCCACAATTAAGATCGGCGAATTATCCAGGCGTTTTTGTTCTTGGATCGCTAATATAGCCGTTTCTCTATTATAAAGAGCCATTTCCCTAGCTAAGAGAGCATCTAACTGTTTTAGCTCCAATTGTAATTCCCGTTGTTTTTGTAAGCTATATATCTGTACATCGAGACTAGCTTCATTCTGCAAAGCCCTTAACTGAAGTAAATCAGCCTGTAAAGCCTCTTGCTTTTTAACTATTTCTTCATTGGTATCACAACTAAAAATATTCTGACTATCTTGCTCGCAACCAATTGCCCCATTCAAACTAATCGAAATACTATTCCACAGAGCGGTTAAGGGATAAATCACCTTTAGCACTCCGCTTAATAATGTTGTCGTCATAAATACCGCCTTATTCTTAAATGATTATATAAAAACAAACTGGGACATTTAATTTTTTGTAGCCAAAATGTCCCCATAAATACTGAGAGTGAATATCAAGGGATATTTGCAACAAATAGGTAATGAATTTTATTTTAAAAAAGAAAAATGTCTATTATCGGGGATCAGTGTATTGATGAGAGATACGGATTTAATTAGTTAGGTAAATCCCATGCACACTGAATCGATAATAAGGTTCAGGGTTCTCTGAAAAGTTAATGAAACCTATATCCTATAAGTTTTACATCAACAAATTTTAGTAAAAGTAAAAAAATTATTTTTGGAAAAGATACAAAAAATTTTATTTAATTATGTTATTCATTGTAACTAATATTTTTTGTTAACGCAAGGGTGAATTATTAAGATTTATATTAAAAAAATAGCTATAAAATGAACAAAACAATATACAAATATTATACTTGATTTTTCTTGAAAATATACCTAGTTCGATTGGATACCAACACTCAGATAAATATAAATATAAATATAAATATAAATATAAATATAAATATACAAAAAATTTATTATGAAACATCAATAATAATTGATTTATTGATATTGTATTTGCGATGATCATACTTGGCAAATTTGATTTTTCTTATTAGTGCAATTGATCAATTATTTTTAGATGAATTATTATTAACCTTCAGATATAATAAATCTGTCCTACGAACACACGACAATCTCAACTATGGAAACAGGTGAAAGAATAGAATTTAGTTTTTGGGAAGCCGGTTGCCTAATTTGGCTGGGAGCCAAAGACTTGGGAGGCATATCCTATCAAGAATTTTGTCATTTACTCTGGGGAGACAATCCCACTACTTTCCAACAATTTGTTTTAGAAGAAAATGCCTTTTTAGCCATGAATCTCTATCAAGATGATGGTTATCGGGTGCGGGTAGTATTAGGAGATTTAAACCCGCAGGAAGCAGAAGAATGGGTGGCAAGAGTTCGATGGAAATTAGATCTAACCTGTGGAGCCATGATCGTTTCTGGTATTCTGGATGAGGATGTCGATGAATTTATGAGTATGCCATCCGTTACTAATTTAGATGAAGATGGTATCTTACAATGTTATGTGGAAGTACCACCCGCTCTCTATCAAGTCGAAATTTATAGTTATGCACCGGGCGATTTATCTACAGGTTGGGGACAAATTATTAATAGTAAATTATTTCCTGCCACCCCTGGTATTGAGCCAGAGTCACTACGCAATTATTTTCAACGTACCCGACAACCAGAGGAAATATCCCCTTGGATTGCCTGTGAATTAGCAACAGAAACTAATGCAGATACAGCTAATATTAGTCAACTTTATGAAGAGGCTAGGCAGGCAAATTATATTGATTTTATTATTAGATTAACTGCCGTGATTGAGTATAACTTACCATTCCCTACTATTAATGATGATAATTCTATTGAGTGGGAATTTCGCAAGCCGGCAAAATGTCCGTTAGGTATTGTGGGTTTGCCCTAATATAGATAAAATACAATTTAATCTTTATTCAATAAACTAATAAAACTATCAAACTTATGTCAACCAAGATCAATAGCCCATTTTTAAACCGTTTACATAGTCCTGCTCGTCCCGTTCTGGTATTCGACGGAGCGATGGGAACTAATCTGCAAGTCCAAAATTTAACCGCTGATGATTTTGGTGGTAAGGACTATGAAGGCTGTAACGAATATTTAATTTTTACTAAACCGGAAGCAGTGGAAATAGTACATCGGGGCTTTTTAGATGTCGGTTGCGATGTAATTGAAACCGATACCTTTGGGGCAACTTCTATTGTTTTAGCTGAATACGATTTAGCTGACCAAGCCTACGAATTGAACAAACAGGCAGCCCAATTAGCGAAAAAATTAACAGTCGAATATTCTACCCCAGAAAAACCTCGTTTTGTCGCTGGCTCCATCGGACCTGGTACAAAATTACCCACCCTCGGACATATTACTTATGATGCTTTGCAAAGCGCTTTTGCCGAACAGGCTTTAGGTCTATTTGACGGTGGCGTGGATTTATTTCTGGTGGAAACCTGCCAGGATATTTTGCAAATTAAAGCGGCTTTAAACGGTATTGAACAGGTATTCCAGGAGAAAGGGGAACGGCGACCAATCATGGTTTCTGTGACGATGGAATCCTTTGGTACCATGTTGGTGGGTTCAGAAATTAATGCTGTTGTCACCACCCTAGCCCCCTATAATATTGAGATTTTAGGCTTGAACTGTGCGACAGGACCGGATTTGATGAAGGAGCATATTCGCTATTTATCGGAAAATTCACCTTTTATTGTTTCTTGTATTCCTAATGCGGGTTTACCGGAAAATGTCGGTGGTAAAGCTCATTATCGTCTGACTCCCATGGAATTGAAAATGTCTTTGATGCACTTTGTGGAAGACTTAGGGGTACAAGTAATCGGCGGTTGTTGTGGCACTCGGCCTGAACATATTGGGGCTTTAGTAGAATTATCTCAAGATTTAACACCAAAGGAACGTCAAGTTAATTTTGTGCCGGCGGCTGCTTCTATTTATAGTTCTATCACCTATGAACAGGAAAATTCTTTTTTAATAGTGGGGGAAAAATTAAATGCCAGTGGTTCTAAAAAATGTCGGGATTTATTAAATGCTGAGGATTGGGATGGTTTAGTCGCTTTAGCAAAAGCCCAGGTGAAGGAAGGCGCACAAATATTAGATGTCAACGTCGATTACGTCGGGCGGGATGGTGTCAAAGATATGTTTGAACTTGTGTCACGGGTGGTAACTAATGTCAATTTACCTTTGATGTTGGATTCCACAGAATGGCAGAAAATGGAAGCCGGTTTAAAAGTAGCCGGTGGTAAGTGTTTATTAAATTCCACTAACTATGAAGATGGGGAAGAACGGTTTTTTAAGGTATTAGAATTAGCGAAACAATACGGGGCAGGTATTGTCATCGGTACGATTGATGAAGAAGGCATGGCACGTAGTGCTGAACGAAAATTTGCGATCGCCCAACGGGCTTATTATGATGCGATTAAATATGGGATTGCCCCCTATGAAATATTTTTCGATCCTTTAGCCTTACCGATTTCTACAGGGATTGAGGAAGATAGAGAAAATGGTAAGGCAACTATTGAGGCGATCGCCCGCATGAGAAAAGAATTACCCGGTTGTCATATTCTCTTAGGGGTATCTAATATTTCCTTTGGTTTGAATGCGGCTGCCCGACAAGTGTTAAACTCCGTATTCTTACATGATTGTATGCAGGCTGGTTTAGACAGTGCGATCGTCAGTGCCAATAAAATATTACCCTTAGCGAAAATTGAGCCAGAACACCAAACTATTTGTCGGCAGTTAATTTACGATGAAAGAAAATTTGATGGAGATGTCTGCGTATTCGATCCTCTGATGAAATTAACCGATCTATTTGCCGGCAAAACCACTAAATCTAGTAAACAAAACACCGATAATCTACCGATTGAAGAAAAATTAAAACAGCATATTATTGACGGGGAAAGAATCGGTTTAGATGAAAACTTACAAAAAGCCCTGGAAACCTACGCACCTTTACATATTATTAATACTTTCCTCTTAGAAGGCATGAAAGTTGTCGGGGATTTATTCGGCTCCGGGCAGATGCAGTTACCCTTTGTTTTACAATCAGCTCAAACCATGAAAGCTGCCGTAGCATTCCTGCAGCCTTACATGGAAAAACAAGACATGGGTAATAATTCCAAAGGCAAATTTATTATTGCTACGGTGAAAGGTGATGTGCATGATATTGGCAAAAATTTAGTAGATATTATTCTCTCGAATAACGGTTATGAAGTGATTAACCTGGGTATTAAACAACCTGTGGATAATATTATCGCCGCCTATAAAGAACATCAGGCCGATTGTATTGCCATGAGTGGTTTATTAGTAAAATCTACTGCCTTTATGAAAGAAAATTTAGAAGTATTCAATCAAGAGGGTATTAATGTACCAGTCATATTAGGGGGAGCCGCTTTAACTCCCAAATTTGTCTATGATGATTGTCAGAATACCTATAAAGGGCAAGTGATTTACGGCAAAGATGCTTTTTCTGATTTGAATTTTATGGATCAGTTAATGCCCGCTAAAAAATCAGGTAATTGGGATGATGCCCAGGGATTTTTAGGGGAATTTGCCCAATATAATCGGCAAGCAAAATTGACTCAGGTTACAGAGAATAAGGAGTCTGAGAATACGGCTGAAACATCTGATATGACCGAAACTGACACTTGTCGATCAGAAGCAGTAGATATTAATATGCAACGACCGACACCTCCTTTCTGGGGTAGTCAAATATTACAGCCAGCCGATTTACCCCTAGAAGAAATTTTCTGGTATTTAGATTTACAGGCTTTATTTGTCGGGCAGTGGCAATTCAAAAAACCGCAGGATCAGTCACGGGAAGAATACGACGCTTTTTTACAAGAAAAAGTACATCCTGTATTAAAAGAGTGGAAAAAGAAAGTTCTCCAGGAAAATCTCTTAAAACCTCAGGCTATTTACGGTTATTTTCCCTGTCAGTCAGAAAGTAATACTCTTTACGTTTACGATCCGGTAGCGGTACAAAATGGCGAAATACCAAGTGAACCCCTTTATACTTTTACTTTCCCCCGACAAAAATCCAATAAACGTTTATGTATTGCCGACTTTTTTACCCCAAAAGACTCTGGCATAATAGACGTTTTCCCCATGCAAGTAGTGACTGTCGGAGAAATTGCCACAGAATACGCTAATCAATTATTTGCTGCCAATGATTACACTAAATATTTGTATTTCCATGGCATGGCAGTGCAAACAGCGGAGGCAATGGCGGAATGGTTACACGCCCGTGTGCGGAAAGAATTAGGTTTTGGTGACTTAGAACCCAATAATATTCGGGATATTCTCGCCCAACGTTATCAAGGTTCCCGTTATAGTTTTGGTTATCCCGCCTGCCCGAATATTCTGGATCAACATAAACAATTAGCCCTATTAGGGAGCGATCGCATTGGTATGTACATGGATGAGAGTGAGCAACTGTATCCAGAACAGTCAACCAGTGCTATTATCACCTATCACCCGGCAGCTAAATATTTTTCTGCTTGATCACTGAATTGTTAATCAAAAAATAGATCATCTGCCCAGCCATTACGGTAGCCTGATTATTGACAAAATGACCATCAAGTACCAAGTAAGCCAAGGGCAAAAAGTTCCCGATCATTTTCAATAATTCACTAAGGGCATTCTAATTGTGCTAATATTTTTACCATAGGCTTTCTGCTTTTTTTGAGTTGTCGTTTTGCTTAACAACAACTCTACTACGGAAAGCCCAATGTAGAGAGGGCTTGCTGAAAAAATTCTTATGATTGGCAATAACAACTGGAAAAGGTAATAGGTAATAAATTAGGATATATGCCATGGTAAAATTTTGGGACATTTAGACGAAAAATGCAAGCATTTGAGAGACTGATTCTCCATAACCTTGCACTTTTTTCAAGAAAAAATAGATGAAACCCTTATTTGATGAAACTTCTGGATTTAATCAGCAACCCCTAGCTAAATCTAAAAATCCCTAGTAATAACTAAAGTTTCCCCATCTTTTAATTCTTTTATTCTATCAGTCAAATCATACCAAGGTTGCAATTGTCCTCTTTGAAAAGTTCGACTCATCACCACATAAATAGAAGTTTGATCCCCTGCTATTCCCGCATTAATAACCCCTTGCCAAGACCTTGCTCGGATCTCATCAGTAATTCGCCAAACACCATTTGCGTAAGCTATTTTGCGGAAAAAATGAAAAGGACTCTCCCGCTTACCCGTAATTAACATTTTTTGCAAAATCTTTCTAATTAAATTAGGAAAAAACCGCCCAACAGTTAACATAACCATCCGTAAAATAATTAATTTGAATGGAGACATCTGAGTTTGTTTTGCCCAACCCATCTCCCCACTAATCAATATTTCATCAGCTTCCACACTTATATTATAACTTCCCATTAAATGACAAACAGCATTAACTAAACGTTTACCCTGAAGCACCTGCAAAGAAATATTTGTGTCAGAAACCACTAACTGATTATTCCTAAAAAGTTTAAATGTTCCCCCCTTATTGAGAGCAAGATATATTACTGTATTATCTCTACGTTGAACTAAAATACCAGCCTGTTTTAACCACAAATCATTTGTAAGACAAGGTTTTTCCATCGGACGCACATCAACAAAATTCTGCCATGCTAATAAATAATTCCAAGTATGATGACCAATAATATGATCATCTGCATAACAAGCATTTAAACCCTGTTGCAAACCAACTAAAAATTGATCATTAATCTGTAACGCTGATGGCAACCATTTCCCAACCAATTCAAAACCATAGGGAAAAAAATTATAAGTATTCCGACTACCATATTCCCCACCATAGGAACCATCTGGATGGATAAATGCTGATGCTAATGCCACCGCTGTAAGAATAGCCTGCTTAACTCTTTCATCTTGGGGATATAACTGATAAATACGACCTAGACAGGAAATAGTTAAAGTGTGATAACCAGGATCAAAACCCTCGTATTCAGCAAACCAACCTTCCTCACTCTGCCAACTTAATAACCTAGTTAATCTTTCTGCCTTAATACTTTCCCACTGATCAGTTTTTAATAACCTAGATAATAGTTCTAAACAAAGCACAATTAATGCCTCATGATTAGCTAAACGCCCACTCTCATAATGATGTGCTAACCAATTTGCCCGCTTGATAAAAAAATCAAGTATTTGAGAATTTTCTAAACCTAAAATAATATAACTTTCTATACAAGCTAATAAGGAAAAAGCAGCTGCTCCACTAGCCCGCTCAAAAGGAAAATAATCATCACAGGAACCATCAAGATGCGAACTATGAGCCGTATAAATAATTCCTACTTCTACCCAATCCGCTATGACTTTTTGCTGATAATAAGGATTATTTGGTATATCTAAACTATAGACTAAAGCTAATGGCCAAACAAATTCCTGAGACATACCACTAGGAAAATCAATAATCCTATATTGCCAATAGTTTCGATCAAAACAACCGTAAGTCGGACTATGGGGATTACGATCCAATAACGTTAATATTTTTGGTATCTGGGCGATCGCTTCTTGGGCAAATAATTCTTTCATCTCTTAAAAAAATAGAAATATGCTTGATGAAGCATAATCGAAACAAACCAGAATAATCCAGAATTAGATTAGAAAAATTGCCAAAACAAAAACTCCCTCTCAGTGTTTATCAGTAAGAGAAGGAGTTTTTGTTATTGTCAGTAATAAACCTGGCATCGAGCTATTTTACCAGACAGCTACCCATCAAGTATCTTCGCCACCGCAACGTTTAACAGCCGAGTTCGGGATGGAATCGGAGTGGGTCCATTGCGTCATAGACACCAAGAAATCCTAGTTAGGGATATGACCCTGAAGACTGCATAGTTTCGAGCGAGAAAAATATTTAGACTACCTTTTATCGAAAAATAATGAGGTCAAGCCCTCGGTCTGTTAGGACATCTCAGCTACATACATTGCTGCACTTCCACTTAATGCCTATCAACGGGTGTTCTTCCCGTGACCTTACCTGGTTGACCCAGTGAGAGTACTCATCTTGAGGTGGGCTTCCCACTTAGATGCTTTCAGCGGTTATCCACTCCAGACTTGGCTACCCTGCGTTTACTGTTGGCACAATAACAGGTACACCAGCGGTCTGTTCTTCCCGGTCCTCTCGTACTAGGGAAGATTCCTCTCAATACTCTTACGCCTGCACCGGATATGGACCGAACTGTCTCACGACGTTCTGAACCCAGCTCACGTACCGCTTTAATGGGCGAACAGCCCAACCCTTGGGACGTACTTCCGCCCCAGGTTGCGATGAGCCGACATCGAGGTGCCAAACCTCCCCGTCGATGTGAACTCTTGGGGGAGATCAGCCTGTTATCCCTAGAGTAACTTTTATCCGTTGAGCGACGGCCTTTCCACTCAGTACCGTCGGATCACTAAGACCGTGTTTCCACCCTGCTCGACTTGTCTGTCTCGCAGTCAAGCTCCCTTCTGCCTTTGCACTCTTTGGCTGATTTCCAACCAGCCTGAGGGAACCTTTGTACGCCTCCGTTATCTTTTAGGAGGCGACCGCCCCAGTCAAACTGCCCACCTGAAACTGTCTTTAGGCCGGATATACGGCACTTAGTTAGAATTCTAGCCTCTCCAGAGTGGTATCTCACCGTTGGCTCCCAAATCCCCACAAGGATTTGCTCATAGCCTCCCACCTATCCTGCGCAAGAGAAGCCCGAACCCAATTCCAGGCTACAGTAAAGCTTCATAGGGTCTTTCTGTCCGGGTGCAGGTAGTCCGTATCTTCACAGACATTTCTATTTCGCCGAGTCTCTCTCCGAGACAGTGCCCAGATCGTTACGCCTTTCGTGCGGGTCGGAACTTACCCGACAAGGAATTTCGCTACCTTAGGACCGTTATAGTTACGGCCGCCGTTCACCGGGGCTTCAGTCGTCAGCTTTAGATTTCTCCTGACCAACTTCCTTAACCTTCCGGCACTGGGCAGGCGTCAGCCCCCATACTGCGTCTTACGACTTGGCGGAGACCTGTGTTTTTGGTAAACAGTCGCCTGGGCCTCTTCACTGCGACCAGCTTGCACTGGTACCCCTTCTCCCGAAGTTACGGGGCCATTTTGCCGAGTTCCTTAGAGAGAGTTATCTCGCGCCCCTTGGTTTTCTCAACCACTCTACCTGTGTCGGTTTCGGGTACAGGTCATATATGTTTATGGTGTTTAGAGCTTTTCTTGACAGCTTGACAGCTACGACTTCGCTTCCTTAGAAGCTCGGACTCACGCCTCAGCTCAAATCGTTTTCGCCGACTCTCAACGCCTCGAACGTTTGCACCGGTAACCAACTTCCGGCTCGCTCTTACCTTCTGTGTCCCTCTGCACCAACATACATAAGTACGGGATTATTCACCCGTTGTCCATCGACTACGCCCTTCGGCCTCGCCTTAGGTCCTGACTCACCCTCCGCGGACGAGCCGTCCGGAGGAACCCTTAGAGTTTCGGGGTGTAGGATTCTCACCTACATTTGCGCTACTCAAGCCGACATTCTCACTTCTGTTTCGTCCACACCTGCTTGCCGCTAGTGCTTCATACTACTGCAGAACGCTCCCCTACCAATAGTTTCCTATTCCATAGCTTCGGTATATAACTTAGCCCCGGTCATTTTCGGTGCCGGAGTCCTTGACCAGTGAGCTATTACGCACTCTTTCAAGGGTGGCTGCTTCTAAGCCAACCTCCTGGTTGTCTCTGGACTCCAACTTCCTTTTTCACTTAGTTATAATTTTGGGACCTTAGCTGATGGTCTGGGCTGTTTCCCTTTCGACGATGAAGCTTATCCCCCACCGTCTGACTGGTAAGCTCATTGACTAGTATTCAGAGTTTATCTCGATTTGGTACCGCTCTCGCAGCCCGCACCGAAATAGTGCTTTACCCCTAATCATCATCACTTACCGCTGTGCCTCAACACATTTCGGGGAGAACCAGCTAGCTCCGAGTTCGATTGGCATTTCACCCCTAACCACACCTCCTCCGCCGATTTTTCAACATCGGTCGGTTCGGACCTCCACTTGGTGTTACCCAAGCTTCATCCTGGACATGGTTAGATCACCCGGGTTCGGGTCTATAAACTGTGACTTATTCGCTCTTTTCAAACTCGCTTTCGCTTTGACTTCGATTCTTAGAATCTTAATCTGCCACAGCCTATAACTCGCCGGCTCATGCTTCAACAGGCACACGGTCACTCGTTTAATCGAGCTCCCATTGCTTGTAAGCTAACGGTTTCATGTTCTATTTCACTCCCCTCCCGGGGTTCTTTTCACCTTTCCCTCGCGGTACTTGTTCACTATCGGTCACACAGGAATATTTAGCCTTACGAGGTGGTCCTCGCTGATTCACACGGGATTTCTCGGGCCCCATGCTACTCGGGATTCAGTTAGGTATAGTAACTATTTCAACTACGGGACTTTCACCCCCTCTGGTGTAGCTTTTCACTACTTCGTTTATCTTTACTAAGTCCTTTATCACTGTCCCACAACCCCAGCTGTAATAACAACTGGTTTAGGCTGTTTCCCTTTCGCTCACCACTACTTGGGAAATCGCTTTTGCTTTCTCTTCCTCCAGCTACTAAGATGTTTCAATTCACTGGGTTCGCTTGTTCTGACCTATTTATTCAGTCAGTCGTCTCTGGGTTGCCCCATTCGGACATCTCCGGCTCATTGCTTGCTTCCAGCTCCCCGGAGCTTTTCGTTGGTCGCCACGTCCTTCTTCGCTTCTGTGTGCCTAGGTATCCACCGTTAGCCCTTTGTAGCTTGACCACTTTTGGTCTTTTTCTTTGCTTGATTCTTTTTGATTTGACTTCACTGTCTTTCAACAGCTACATCGCCTCACCCGGCCAGATTTCCGTTTTTTATTACTTCTATCTGACTTTTTGCTTTTTCTCGCTTTACTTCTATGCAGTTTTCAAGGTTCTTTCTGGACTTTTTCAAGCCCAGCATTTGGGTATCTCTTTTCATACCTCAGTGCTGAGTTTTTCTGTCTCTTTTATTTAGTTCGGGGTTTTCTCTGGAGGTAAGCGGACTCGAACCGCTGACATCTGCCTTGCAAAGGCAGCGCTCTACCAACTGAGCTATACCCCCCTGTCTATAAGGTACTTTTACTGGGCCATCCTGGACTTGAACCAGGGACCTCACCCTTATCAGGGGTGCGCTCTAACCACCTGAGCTAATAGCCCTTTCCCCGAACCTATCTTTAAGTTTAAAAGCTATTTCTACTTATATACCTTGCCACGACCTGGGATGACTGTTCTGGAGGTGTCTTTTTTAGGTTCTTGCGTTTGCCTCTCATACAGTTTGGTCTCCCTTATAAGGAGGTGATCCAGCCACACCTTCCGGTACGGCTACCTTGTTACGACTTCACCCCAGTCATCAGCCCTGCCTTCGGCATCCTCCCCCTTACGGTTAGAGTAATGACTTCGGGCGTGGCCAACTTCCATGGTGTGACGGGCGGTGTGTACAAGGCCCGGGAACGGATTCACCGCAGTATGCTGACCTGCGATTACTAGCGATTCCTCCTTCATGCAGGCGAGTTGCAGCCTGCAATCTGAACTGAGGATAAGTTTATGGGATTGGCTCGGCCTCGCGACTTGGCTACCCTTTGTCTTACCCATTGTAGTACGTGTGTCGCCCAGGACGTAAGGGGCATGCTGACTTGACGTCATCCCCACCTTCCTCCGGTTTATCACCGGCAGTCTTCTTAGAGTTCCCATCTTACTGTTGGCAACTAAGAACGAGGGTTGCGCTCGTTGCGGGACTTAACCCAACATCTCACGACACGAGCTGACGACAGCCATGCACCACCTGTGTTTTGGTTCCCTAAGGCACTCCAGGCTTTCACCCAGATTCCAAACATGTCAAGCCTTGGTAAGGTTCTTCGCGTTGCATCGAATTAAACCACATACTCCACCGCTTGTGCGGGCCCCCGTCAATTCCTTTGAGTTTCACACTTGCGTGCGTACTCCCCAGGCGGGATACTTAACGCGTTAGCTACGGCACGGCTCGGGTCGATACAAGCCACACCTAGTATCCATCGTTTACGGCTAGGACTACAGGGGTATCTAATCCCTTTCGCTCCCCTAGCTTTCGTTCCTCAGTGTCAGTTTTGGCCTAGCAGAGCGCTTTCGCCACCGATGTTCCTCTTGATCTCTACGCATTTCACCGCTACACCAAGAATTCCCTCTGCCCCTTCCATACTCTAGTTATGTAGTTTTCACCGCTCTCCCAAGGTTAAGCCTTAGTCTTTAACGGCAAACTTTCATTACCACCTACGAACTCTTTACGCCCAATCATTCCGGATAACGCTTGCCTCCTCCGTATTACCGCGGCTGCTGGCACGGAGTTAGCCGAGGCTTATTCCTCTGGTACCGTCATTCTTCTTCCCAGAGAAAAGAGGTTTACAACCCTAGGGCCTTCCTCCCTCACGCGGTCTTGCTCCGTCAGGCTTTCGCCCATTGCGGAAAATTCCCCACTGCTGCCTCCCGTAGGAGTCTGGGCCGTGTCTCAGTCCCAGTGTGACTGCTCATCCTCTCAGACCAGTTACTGATCGTCGCCTTGGTGTGCTTTTACCACTCCAACTAGCTAATCAGACGCAAGCCCCTCTTCAGGCAATTAATTTTTCACCTTTCGGCACATCCGGTTTTAGCAGACGTTTCCCTCTGTTATTCCAGTCCTGAAGGCAGGTTCTTACGCGTTACTCACCCGTCCGCCACTATCGTATTTCTACGACCGTTCGACTTGCATGTGTTAAGCAGACCGCCAGCGTTCATCCTGAGCCAGGATCAAACTCTCCGTTTTTTTCCTTTCTCTTTGAATACCTCTTGACTTTTTTACGGTCTCCTTGTATTCTTTCTCTTAAAGCAGTTTATAAGTATTTTCTACTTACTCCCCACTCTAAAAAATTTAAATAATTTTTTATTGACGAGGTATATTTGCTTCTTTAGCTTTTAAACTTATTTTCTTTTCTAGGTTCAGTTTGCTTGGCTTTGGTTCGTTTCCTTCCCTCACCCGCTTTACTAATCTAGCAACTTCATTCTGAATTGTCAACTCTTTTCTCAATCTTTTTTTGAGTTTATTTCCTCACGACCTCCTAACTATTACTCTGACTACTCTTCAGGCTTTATACATCTCTTTTCTTCTGGACTTTTATTGGATATTGAATGGACTACTTAGGACCTTTTCTGACTTGCTTGTTTAAGTTGAACAAGGAAGATCAGTAGATTTTTTAGTCTTTCTTCTAGTTGTCTGGCCATCTGAAATGTGTTTTCTCAATATAATCTGTTGATATATTCTTCGTCAGGCCATAGTTGTTAAAGATAGGACTGAAAATTAAAAGTCCAATTATTCATTTTTATGTCACTTAATAATTCAGGCCGCTACTTGTTTTATGGAAAGGTGAGTAAATCCTTATTAATGAAGTTTGATCGGTGCTAATTTCAGTGCAAACTATCTATATATGTATGAAGAGTGTTAAATAGGTGTTCAATGTTCTTAAAATTTAGGTATTCCTTATTTCTAGCAAATAATATTAATTAACTTGGGCATTGGATATAGATGATGAAAAATCATGCTTGTATGGCCATTGGTATTAATCAGTACCAATTTCTTGAGCCTTTAAGTTACGCAGAACGTGATGCAAAGGAACTTTATAATCTGTTGGTCACAAATATGGGTTTTATGAAGGATAAATCCTTGTTATTAACGGATAGTCCTTTAGTCAATAGCAACAATAGTCTTCATGCGGATCGTCAGCAAATTTTAGATTCTCTACAGGATTTATGTGAACGTAAGTTAAAACCAGGAGATACCTTATGGTGTTTTTTTAGTGGTTATGGGACAAATTATGAAGGTGATGACTATATATTACCCATTGAGGGAAATTTAAAAGAAGTTGCTAAAACTGGTATCTCTATTCGTTCTATTTTGGATTGTTTAAAAAAGGCCCCGACAGATAAAATACTGGTTTTGTTGGACATAAATCGTAGTCAGGTTTCAGGTATTAATGATCGAATTGGTAATCAATCTTTGGAATTGGCACGTCAATTAGAAATTCCCACGATTTTATCCTGTCGCCCTAATCAAGTAGCTAGGGAAACATCTGCTTTACATCATAGTTTTTTTACTTCGGCCTTATTAGAAGGTATTCGCTCTAATAGGTTTAAGACATTGAGCGAATTGGATCGTTTTTTAGGGATGCGTTTACCAGAGTTATGTGATGAACACTATCGTCCTAAACAAAATCCATTAATGGTTGTCCATCCGCCAGAGAAAATTCATCAGGTGATTTTGCCCAGTCCTGAAAATGAGGAAAAGAGTCCAGCTTATATTGGGTTAGGAGATAGTAATCTGATGGATAAATCTGAGGTGACTGGTGGTAGTCCGCACCAAAATGGGGTAAACAAATTATTAGTAAATTCTCATAAAGGCCATTTAGTATCTTCTCCATTAAGTAATGGTCATGTATCTAGTGGTTCTAACTTGGCAAGTAACTATGAAAAAATAGAGGAAGGTAAAAACAAAATGTCCCAAGATATTCAATCTGATCAGTCTTTTGTGCAAAAGTTGATGTTATGGAGCGGTGCAACTGCTTTATTGTTGCTTTTAGGGGTATTTCTAACTAATAAGGATGTGTTTATGGGAGAGTCACAATTACCCCAATCTTCAATGTCATCCCCATTAATCAATAAGTCAGGAAATACTCCTGTTGGGGTGTCTTCACCAACTTCCTCTAATACTAGTTTTTCTCCTAATACCATTGTAAATACGGATAAAAATAGTACAAACAATCTACCTAGTCAAAAAATTTGGCAAGAGTCTTTACTTTCCTTACAAGATGTTTCGGCTTCTGGATTAAATCGGGCGATCGCTAAAGCGGGAAGTATTCCTAAAAATGATCCTTTATATGAAATTGCTCAAACTAGTATTGCTCGTTGGAGTGGGACGATTTTAGATATAGCTCAAGCCCGTGCTTTGAATGGTAATTATACGGAAGCGATCGCAGCAGCGGAATTGGTACCAGAAAGTACTAATAATATTTATGAACAGGCTCAACAATTAATTGCTGAATGGCAACCTTATCTCAGTAATAGTTTAACTATTCTGAAGGGGGCTAAGACTATGTTTCAGCCTGGTCAGGCATCTTCTTATAGTAAGGCGATTGATCAATTAAGAAAAATTGCTCCTGGTCAACCTGGTTATGAAGAAGCTCAAAAGTTGATTAAAGATTGGAGTGCAACGATTTTGCAGATTGCTAGTCTTAGAGCTACTCGCAATAAGTTTGATGAGGCAATTTTAGCAGCTCAATTAGTTCCTACGGATACTCCTTCCTATGATCAAGCTAAAAGGGCGATCGCTAATTGGGAAAAGCAAAATAAAAAGTCAAACTAGTTATACGAGTTTTGATTATTTGCTTGAAGCTATTTTGATTGATCACGTTTTTGAGCAAACCAGTCATGCAATAGGTTTTGACATTCCCATTCCATAATGCCTGCACATACTGGTAAATGGTGACAAGAAGTTTTGCTATCAGGTAAATTGGTAACTGTCCTAATACTGCCGGTTTTGGTATCACTAGCACCATAAACTAACAGACCAATGCGGGCGAGAATAATTGCTCCACTGCACATAGGACAGGGTTCTAGGGTGACGTAGAGGGTACATTGTTCCAAGTGCCAGTTTTGAGAAAACTGGCCGGCTGCTCTGAGGGCGATTATTTCTGCATGGGCAGTTGGGTCTTTTTCCCTTTCCCGGCGATTCTCACCCTTGGCAATTACTTCACCCTGTTGATTAACTATCACTGCTCCCACAGGTATTTCACCCGCTTCTCCTGCTTTTATTGCTAAGTTAAAAGCCTGACTCATCCATTGACGATGGGTTAAATATTGATCAACTATCATGAGATGCTTAGTTATTGAATTTGTTTATTATTAATTTTTATGGTCCTAGCAGTGCAATGGCAAAGAGTCAAAGAATATGAAGACATTATTTATGAAAAAATTGATGGTATAGCCAAAATTACTATTAATCGTCCCCATAAAAGGAATGCTTTTCGGCCAAAGACTATTTTTGAATTATACGAGGCCTTTGTTGATGTGAGAGAGGACCCATCGATAGGTGTTGTATTATTTACCGGGGCGGGACCACATACTGATGGGAAATATGCTTTTTGCTCTGGTGGTGATCAAACAGTGCGGGGAGAAGGCGGATATATTGATGATACGGGGGTCCCTCGTTTAAATGTATTAGACCTACAAAAATTAATTCGCTCCATGCCAAAAGTTATCATTGCTTTGGTGGCTGGCTATGCCATTGGTGGAGGCCATGTTCTACATTTAATTTGTGACTTAACTATTGCTGCTGATAATGCTATTTTTGGTCAAACTGGTCCAAAAGTCGGTAGTTTTGATGGTGGTTTTGGCTCAAGTTATTTAGCTCGAATAGTAGGCCAGAAAAAAGCTAGGGAAATTTGGTTTTTATGTCGGCAATATTCCGCTCAACAGGCCCTAGACATGGGTCTAGTTAATCATGTCGTTCCTGTGGCAGAGTTGGAAAGTGAAGGAATTAGTTGGGCCCAAGAGATTTTAGAAAAAAGTCCCTTAGCTATTCGGTGTTTGAAGGCTGCTTTTAATGCTGATTGTGATGGTCAAGTGGGATTACAAGAATTGGCTGGTAATGCTACCTTGCTTTATTACATGACAGAAGAGGGAGCAGAAGGAAAACAGGCCTTTTTAGAGAAGCGATCGCCCGATTTTAAAAAATATCCTTGGTTGCCCTAAATACTTATGAAAGATGGTTGCTACCCTCAAAAAACAGAAAGATTTTTTCTTTCAAAGGTCATATTTTCCGCTTCTATATGATTCACTTCTAAATTCAGTTGACTATCTAATGTAATTGCTGGTTGATGCCAAACCATAATATTTTCCAGTGTTTCCCAGGAAGGAGCAAAAGGGGGCAGAGCTAAAGAACAGACTCCCCAATGACTTTCCACAGGGGCACTCAGACGTTGACATTGGCCACCACGTCTTCCTTCTGGAATAAAATAACGACAGTGACGACAAGACATTTGGCAATTGTCAGTGCTTTTCATAATTATTTGGGCTCCGTCGGACAAATTCTGTGAGTCTTTTAGGTCTTTAATTTAATTGTCTATTACTGAATAAATCTGTTTTAATAGGTCTAATCTCCGATCTGATATAGGATTGAGTGATCCCCGACAAAATAAAAAATTTTATAATTTCTTTATAATTGCTTAACATATAGTTACATTAGTGTTTAGGCCAGAATAAGAATTCGTGATTTGATATAGAACTCATTTGGGATCTATTATGTGATCCTTGCCCAGCAAGGATTTCAACCAAAATCTAGTTTAAGGTCAAATCTTTTGGTAGTAAGGGTTATGGCAAAAGATACCAAATGGGTTCTATACAAATGTCTAATAAAACAAATAGGGATCAATAAAAATTATTTGAATGAAATTTATACTTAAAGCCTAAAAATCTATTTCATGATCAATTAAATTTGTGATTTTTTCATCTTTTCGCCGATTTTGCCCCATACAAATAAAACAGACTGACCAGCGATCTAATTCACCTTGTGGAGTGGGAGCCTGACATTGAGGACATAATGGCAACCCATGAGATCGTTGTTCCAGAATATTTCGCCATCGTTCAAATTGTTCTAGCGGATGGTTACTAGGTTTAGTAAGTTTTTCTAAAGGTTTGGCTGCTTGTGTCGGTACTAAGCTGGGGTGTTCTGTTTCTATCAGGTCTGGCTCTACGGTTTGTCGGGTGTTCTTTTGCCATTGGGCAGTAGAAAAATATATTTTTTCTACTGGTGTGGGTAATAATTGATTAACTTTATTTAATATGTCCACACTTTGTAGGGTGAGTTCTTGGGCTAAAGTTGGACTAACTGTGGCAATATATAATGTTTGTCTTTCTATAGAAATTGGATAACTATAGTTAGCAAATTGTCCTAGCAATTCTAGCCAAGATTTATTTAATATTTGTAATTGTTGTTGTGTGGGCGATCGCTCTAAAATTCTCAGCGACTCTAAAACCCGTTCTAAAGAATTAAAGCCCATTAATATAGATAAATAGTGATTGAGATATAGGGAGAATATATAAATTATGGGTCCAAATTTGACTAATTCAGAGAGGGAATCAAATAATCAGTTAGATCCTGTGATTAAAACAGTTTTAGGGTGTTTAGATATAAATTTAGAAAATGAATTGAGTCTTTATCGGAAAAATAAGAGATTACAAGAAAAAAATAATACTGTAGGTAGTATGGGTGGTTATCGTTCTACCCAAGGTGCTGGTGTGATTATTGATGCTACTGGGACGGAAGAACCTGGTATTCCCATGGGTGAGATGAATAATGTCGATGTTTTACAGCCAGAAAATAATCATGCTGATATTTTAGACAATCAACAAAGCATTTCTGCCACTAATGATGCCGAGCCAGTGATTGAGAGTGATGGGCCAAACCCCTATCAGGCCATTATGAAAATTGCCAATATATCAACTGATGCCAGTTTAGTTAAGAAAGAAAATGATCTGGTCATAAAAGACGAGAAAACAAAGGAGACAAGTATTGTCAGTAATTTATTAACTCCTTTAGGTCTTTTATCAATGTTGTTATTTTTCCTATCTTGTCTGGGTTTAGGTTATTTATTAAACTCTCCTGACATGATCGCCCGTTTTAATTGGCAAAATTGGTTAGAAAAGACACCGGCAGAGCCTATCAGTCAACCAACTATTGCACCCACCACAGTTCCCACGGCGATTATTTCTGTGAATCCTGATTTAACATCCAGGGAATTTATTGATTTAGACCTGAATACTCTCAGCAATATTAATCCGAAAGCTACTCCTATTCCCACTCCCAGTCCGGCAATGACTATTCCACCAGTGCCTTCTCCTGTGGATTCTAATAAAAACCCCAATAATAAAAATAATCAAGTTTCTTCTGGTTTAAATAATCTTTCTACTACTCTTTTACCACCACCTCCCACTACTGCCCCGCAGGTAATTAGTCCTAGTCCTACTAATACTATTTCCCCATCGGCAAGTGTTTCCCCTAAAAATAGCCCGTCGCCCTTAGTAACTAATAGCCCTAATCCTATTCCCCTCAAATCCAATGATGGATTTTATTATGTGGTTATTAACTATGTGGATGAAGCATCATGGCAAAAGGCTCGTGGTGTCATACCGGATGCCTATATTAGACAAGGCTCCGATGGTTCTCGCAAAATTCAATTGGGAGCATTTAATGATGAAAAATCCGCTCGGAGATTTGTGCAGGAGTTACAAGAAAAAGGTCTGGTTGGACAGTATTATCGTTTTTAATTGGGGCCAATTTAATCAATATTATGAAATTATTGACGATAACTTAAAAAGACAAAATCATGATTATTGAAAGTTTTCAATATTTCACGTGATAGCTACAGGACTTTTAGCTGATGGGCAAAAAATATGTTTGAGCGTTTATGGCGTTTGATACGGGCCAATATTAATAGTTTGGTGTCGGGGGCAGAAGATCCTGAGAAGGTTTTAGAGCAAACCATTCTTGATATGCAAAATGATTTAATCCAAATTCGCCAGGCGGTTGCTACGGCGATCGCCACCCAAAAGAGGACAGAACGGCAATATCAACAACAAGACCTGACAGCTCAGGAATGGTATCGGCGTGCTCAATTAGCTTTACAGAAAGGCCAAGAGGATTTAGCCAGAGAGGCCTTGGTACGTCGCAAAACCTACGAACAGACAAGTGAAACGATTAAAGCCCAATTAGAACAACAGGTACAGATTATTAACCAATTAAAATCTAATATGCGATTGCTGGAAGATAAACTGGCAGAAGCCAAGGCCAAAAAGAATTTATTTATTGCCAGAGCTAGGTCAGCAGAGGCAACCCAAAGATTAAATGAGGTGTTAGGTAATCTGAAAACGGGTCGCTCTATTGATGTATTTGAGAAAATGGAAGAAAAGGTTTTACAAATTGAGGCCAAATCTCAGGCGATCGCTGAATTAGGAAATAATCCCACAGATCAACAATGGCAAAGTTTACAATTAGGAAAAGACATTGATACTGAATTGGAGGCCATGAAAGCTAAAATGTTATCTGATAGGATAAAAGAACAAAAAGGCAATTTAGAGAATTAGAGCTAAGTTTGCTACTTTTCTTATATCTCTAAGTTGATTATTAGTTTATTAATAACAAATTGATAAACTATATATAGTTTGGGAAGTTAATCATAAATTTAGCCAATCATTTGCCAAATATTAGCTAATCATAAATTTTATATTGATCAGCAATTGAGGCAGATTAGCATTGATATAAATTTGATATTTAATATAATATTTAATTTAATATTAAATATTTATTATCCCAACTTATTTTTCGTTGTTACAATACAATTTTAAATTTACAGGAAAAAGTGTCTTATGGGATTATTTGATCGGATTAGTCGAGTAATTAGAGCGAATATTAATGATTTAGTTAATAAAGCTGAAGATCCAGAAAAGATTTTGGAACAGTCTTTAATTGATATGAATGAAGATTTAGTACAATTGCGTCAAGCTGTTGCCAGTTCTATTGCTTCGCAGAAAAGGACTGAACAACAATATAATCAAAATGTTACTCAGACTAACCAGTGGTTATCAAGAGCCCAATTAGCTTTACAAAAGGGTGATGAAAATTTAGCCAAAGAGGCTTTAAAAAGGAAAAAAAGTTATGAAGAAACAGCCACTTCTTTAAAAATTTCTCTTGATTCTCAAACAACTCAAGTCGATGCAATGAAACGCAGTTTGACGGCTTTAGAAGGTAAAATTTCTGAGGCAAAAACCAAGAAAGATATGTTAAAATCTCGCCTGACAGCGGCGAAAGCTCAAGAACAATTAAATAATACTATTGGTTCTCTGAATACAAGTGCTGCTACAGCGACTTTTGAGCGGATGGAAGAGAAGGTATTACAAATGGAGGCCCGATCTACAGCAGCCGCAGAATTAGCTGGTGGTGGTGGTTTAGAAGATGAGTTTAAAAAGTTGGAAGCGGGTAGTAGTGTAGATGATGATTTAGCCCTATTAAAAGCTCAATTAGCTGGAGGCAGTCAGCCAGTTGGTACTTTACCTCAAGGTCAAGCCACTACAAGCAATCAGGCTCAAGCGAATGTTGATGTAGAACTGGAACAATTACGTTCTGAACTTGATAAAATGTAATTAAATATTACACAATTAAATAAATTTTACCTTGGTAGATTAAAATACTTGCCCATTAATCTGTCAAGGTATTTTTGCATAAAGACTAGATTAATGATATACTATAAAAAGTTTTAGAGAACTCAGATAATCTAATAATGATAAATATATTGACTGTTTCCAGCATTAGTTTATTAATTATATTTCAATTATGTTTAAAGTAAAATTATTAATAATTAGTTCATTCGCTGCTGGATTTGGTTTATGTTCAATTATATTTGCTTTATTTACTATTATTAATCAAGTTAACTTTGCTAATATTTTTCGCTTGGTTCTCGCCACAGTTTTTTTCTTAGCTAATTTAATTTTTGTGATTCAATATTATCGCTTATTAATTAAAGAATTATATTATAAGAAAACTTCTAAATTTTCTCAAAATTAACTAACTGTCAATTAAATTTATTTGCAATATTTAAAAATACAAAACTTATGTCTAATTTTATTAATAAATTATTAGGTCGTCAGCCTGAAAATATGAAAGCTCAAGTGGAAATTTATACTTGGCAAACTTGCCCTTTTTGTATTAGAGCGAAAATGTTATTAAGTTGGAAAGGGGTAAAATTTATTGAGTACAAAATTGATGGTAATGAAACCGAGCGTTCTAAAATGGCAGAAAGAGCTAATGGACGCAAAACCTTACCACAAATTTTTATTAATAATCAACATATTGGCGGGTGTGATGATATTTACAGTCTTGATAATCAAGGTAAATTAGATCAGTTATTAAGTGAATCTTTGATTAATTGAACATTTAATAATATGCAAAAAGAGGTAAATTTTCTAAACGCCATTGAGCATCATGATGGCGATTAGTTTTGAGTTCTAATATTCTTACTCCTGTGGTTGGTAAAGGATTTAATCTAGCTCGTAATACCTGCCAATCGTCTATTAATTCATAGTCAATATTATAGGTTTTAGACAGTTGAGAAAAATCAATATTTTGTGGGGTGGCAAAGTATTCTTCAAAGGGTAAATCGTATTTGGCAATCGGTAACATTTCAAAAATTCCCCCACCATTATTATTAATTAAAATAATAGTTAAATGTCCAATAAATTTACTAGTAATGAGAAAACCATTTGTATCATGTAATAGGGATAAATCACCAGTTAATAAAACACTACTTTGCTGACGATGAGCGACACCTAAAGCTGTTGATAAAGTGCCATCAATACCATTAGCACCCCGATTAAAAAAAGGTTGTATTTCTAAATTATTAGCTTGCCAGAAAAATTCACAATCTCTCACTGGCATACTATTAGCTATAAATATAGGTGTTTTATTGGGTAATATTTGCGAGATTAACCAGGGAACTTTCGGTTCAATAATCTGATTAATTGACAACATTTTTTCTTGAATATTATTTTTAACTTTTTCTTCTATTTCACACCATAAACTGAGATAATTAGATAACTCCTTTGTTTTTATCTTAATATTTTTTAATATAGGATAACTAATAATTGTTTCTATTGATAATTTAAAATGATTAGTTGGTCCGTGTAAAGAATCTAAATTATCATAGCTTTGATCGATCACCCAACGTTCTACATTAATTTTTTCTAACCAATTTCTTAATTCCTTACTAGTAGGTAAATCACCAACTTGAATAATAATATCTGGTTTTAATTTTTCTGATAAATGCTTATTTCTTAAAATTAAATCGTAACTAGTAATTAAATTAGAGTTTAATTTTTGATAATTTCTAATTGGTGACAAAACATCAGCAATGATAGGAAATTTTAAAAGGTGGGCTAATTGAGAAATAGCACAACAATATAATTCTGGATTAGCTGGCTGGCACGTACCGGCAATAATTAAACCTTTTTCTATTTTTAAGAAATGTTGGATTAATGATAAAAATTGAGCAGGTGGATTATTATTTCCAGATATAATGGGGAAAATATGATCAAAAAAATCACTGGCAAAATTAGACTCTATTTCTTGAATTTCCTTTTGTACAATAGGGGCTAAAGGGTCCCGAAAAGGAATATTAATATGCACTGGTCCAGCAGTTGGATTGATCGCTATATTCCAACTATGAATTATCATTTGTCTAAGGTAACTTAATTTGCTAATTTCTGGTAATCCTAAATCAATTTGCCAATTAGGATAATTGCCATACATTTTTACTTGATCTATTGTTTGTCCTGAATGACAATGACGTAATTCGGGCGGGCGATCTGCTGTTAAAAAAATTAAAGGGACTCGACTTTCTTTTGCTTCTATTAAGGCTGGATAAAAATTAGCTGTAGCGGTACCGGATGTGCAAATAATTACGACGGGTTTATGGATTTGTCGGGCGATACCTAAACCAAAAAATGCCGCTGATCTTTCATCTAAAATCGGTATAGTTTCTATATTTTTATGCTGGGCAAAGGCGATCGCTAATGGTGCGGAACGGGAACCAGGACTAATAATAGCCGTGGTTAATCCTAGTCGGTATAAAGTTTCTACTAAAATACTAGACCAAAGGGTATTAATATTACGAAAATCAAGAAGCATTTTATAAATTAATTTATTTTCATTAAAATTAAAACAATTAGACTAAAGCATTTAAAAGAGCTTGTAATTTTAATTGTATTTCAGCAAATTCTTTATCAGGTTGAGAACCAGCAACAATACCTGCACCAGCATAAAGACGGGCGTGATATTTGCGATTAGCTCCCATCATATTATTAATTAAAGCAGAACGAATACCAACAGCAAACTCACCATTGCCCTGATGATCTATCCAACCAATTGGACCAGCATAAAGTCCCCGATCAAAACTTTCAAAACTTCTAATTTTAGCTTGAGCAATATTCGTTGGTACACCTGCCACTGCTGGGGTTGGATGCAATTTAGCGAGAATATCTAAAATATGAATTTGTGGTGCAATATTCGCAGTAATCGGGGTCCATAAATGTTGAATATTAGATAATTGTAAAATACCTGGTTCTGGTACAAAAATAGATTTAATACCTAATTCATATAAATGATTTTTAATAAAGTCAATAACTATTTGATGTTCCCTTAAATCTTTCTCACTATTTAATAAATTATAGGCTAATTGTCGATCTGCTTCTTGATTTTTTGAACGGGGAGCAGAACCGGCTAAAGCATCTGTAATTAATTGATGATTGTGTAAATTAATTAATCTTTCTGGACTAGCCCCAATAAAAGATTGACCAGCTTTATTACTGGTAGAAAATACATAACAATCAGGATAAATTAAACGTAAATTATGTAAAGATTCAACAATATTAAAAGGACGGGGTGAATAAATATCTATGGCTTCTGCTAAAACTATTTTTTTTAGATGATTTTCGTCTATTAACTTTAAAGCATCATTTACGGTATTTTGAAATTTTTCAGCCGAATTAATAGGACTTATAGTTAATTTTTGCCGATTTTTATTAAGAAAAAATAGAGGATGATAATTAATATTTTTATTAGATTTTTCTAATTGCTGTAATTGCTGACATTGCCGGCATACCATATCAGCTAAATTATTTATATCTAGGGGAGAATTAATGACTGTATTAATATTTAAAATACATCGCTGATTATGCTGGGTAATTTGTAGTTTTGGTAAAAATATTGTAGCGGTGGGAAAAGATTTATTTTCGTATTCACAATTATTATATTGATCATGCTGAAAGGGGTCATAATTATAAATTTCTTGATTATAAATTTTGTGATTATAAATATCTTGGGAAGTATGAGAATTACTTTTTTCTGCTTCATGAAAAAAAGTGAAGCTACAAAAAAAGTGGGGGCCAGCAAAAGGTAAATGATTTGCCCCTAAATTAATAATATGTTCTAAACAAGATTGAATAAAATATTGAGATTTAGTAAATCTTTCTCCAGCATCTATGGTTAAATATTTGACAGAATCTAGGGCGACAATCGCTAAGTTTTCCCTATAAAATCTGCCTTTACTTTGACCTTTTTCCCAATAAAAATGCAGTTGATTTGGTTGAGAAAATTTCTGTAAAACCAATAGGGGATCAACCGCTGGTATTTCAAGGGAAATACTGATTATTTTCTCTTGCATTTTTTCTATTAAATCCCCTGGCAAATTTAACAGAAATTGATGCAGTTCTTGACCATTTTGAAAGTGATGAACAGGGTTTGGTATAACTGACATGAAAATTACAATAGCAAATTTTCTTAAAATTTATTGATGTCGTTTTTTATGTCCAATCCTGGTTTTGAGGCCCGAATTGATCGGCTAAATATCATTCTATTTTGTTGACAATAGGTGATCTAGGTTATTTCAGGCAAGGAAATTTTTTGAGGAAAAAATGTAAAGAAAAAATAAGTTTAATTATATTTTGTAAAGTAATGAAAAAAAATAACTGATAGCGTTCACTAAGATTCTCAATGGAGAAATATTAGATTAATTTGCTAACAAGTGAGATCGTCAAAATTTTAAAATCCAAAATAGCAATTTTCATGCCAGCGATGTACACAAGTATTAATGATCAATATTATGGTAGCGATAATTTATAAATTGCTCCTAAATCATGAGTTTTTAACGTTTCCTGCTACGTGAACGACGATTTTTAGTTTTAGACCTTTTAGTATTTTTGGAATTATCATCGTTATCCAATTGATCTGAGCTTGTGGTTAGAGTAGAAGCTGTTTCAGCTTGTTTAATTAACTGTTGGGCAGTCATTTTATTATTAATAGTCAGACGAGAAATTCTCATTTTATTATTAATACGGTTAACCCGCACAAACTTATCATCATATACAAAACCACTAATGTAATAAGGTTTTAAAGCCTTTTCTACTGATTTATTAACGGCTCCGTAGGGATAAGCAATATGAGCCGCCACTAGTTTATTTTTATCCAGATCATGTAAACATTTTCTCAGCGCAAACTTTGCCAGGCTTAGTTCATTATCAAGAGCTTTACCTGTTAATTTGGTTAAATCTTCATGAGAATAACCGTGGGATTGTATATCATAAAATCCTTTCTGATAACCTTCTCGTAAATCTTCACAGGTTGTATGGGGAACATCTTTTTCGTCATTTTGCATACCCATGGTGCGAGGATTAATAAATAATACCAGTTTGCCTTTTCTATTATATTTTTTCGCTAATTTCTCTAAAATAGGCAAGGCATTTTCATGGATTCCTTGATAACCGTCATCAAAAGTTAACATGATCGGTTTGCGACCTTGGTATTCAGTGGGAATCGGCTGAGATTTTTCGACAAAATAAATGTATAAATCTTGGGCTGATAAAAACCAATAATTTTCTTTGATTAAATATTCTAAAAATTTTTCTAGGTCTTGTTTCGTGTAGTCAATCTCAAAACTTTGCCGATAGGGTGGAATTTGGGCGGGATTTTGCAAATCTATAATGTCATGAAATCCTAAAATGGGTATGCGTTCCCTTTTTGCTGTGAAATTTGATCCAGTTATTCCCAGACTAGCGATCGCTAATAAAAATAAGCCAAGAGACCGTCGCCATTTATTACCAATCAAATTAATCATATTAGTTATCAAATAGTTATCAAAATTTTAGATAAAATCTCAGAATGTTATCAATAAGTTTCCTGTATTCTCTCATCAATAGTTGATTATTATAAAAACGGCTCGGTAAAATTTTTCCTGATTTGCCACAAAAATTTATACTTCTCCCCTAGAATATAACTAATGAGTTCAGTGCAAGGAGGTGGATCTAATGTTGAAAGTAGAGGAACACACTCAATTGGTAAAACTGGCCGAGGGAATTATGATACAAACTCACCTAAAAGAAGATTGTATCCCCGCACTAAGATCAGGTTTTGCCGGGTATCCAGTTAATCCTCGTTGGAGTGGCATGAAATTTCATGCTTGGAAAATGGGACGAGAGTGGCGACAAAGTTATCTCAAAGGTGAAATGATTGTGCGTCCCACTGATTTGATGTTAGTAACTGTGGCGGAGGCAGAATCACGATCGCCTGACCCAGCACCAAAGATTAAGGGCCATAATGATGGCTTATTAAAATTTACTCATTTAAAGGGCCTCTTAAATCATAAGCATTTGGAACATTTAACTATTTAATTTATGATCACTGTCCCTTTACGAAAGAGCTTAGTTATTTATAACTAAGCTCTTTCACTTTTTGGGGATGAATTTTGGGGAATTAGGAGATTAATATTATCTTTGCTCTGCTTTAGCTGGTAACACTTTCATGCTTTAATGAAATTGCTTAACCTCAAAAAATCATGGAAAATTAAGTAATTATGTCTGATCAGTTGGCGATCGCCGAAGCAGAAAAAATATTAAAAGAATACAGTTGTTTGCAGACAAAAACAGTGGATTCGATCAGCGAGAAAAAAACACTCCAACAGGCTTTATTAACCCTTACTAAAAATTCTGACTATCAAATGTTAGGTGTCTGTGCTGATCAACTGGATGAGGGGAAAACAGCTTTAATCAGTTATTTACAGGCCTTAGGATATACACCAAATTTACCAGAACAGTTAGTGAATAATCAGATAGATGGAGCCATTTATATTAAATTTAATGGCATGAAGCAAACCTATCATTCTGATTCTTATCAGGGTGAATATCGAGGGGTATTAGTTTCTTGTCAATCTAGTGATCCGCAAATGGTTAATGGTACTTATGGTCATTTACCTTTAGATTTATTTATCGATTAATTTGATAATACTTTTTATCTATTGTGAAAGGGCGATCGCTAGAATTAATGAAATTTAATTAAATTTAATCAATTCTATTTATGTAGAGTTTTTTTGGCTATCTTAAATACAAAAAGAGGACTCCCACCACACCGAAGGTTGGTGGTGAGATGAATTTTTGCCAACAATTGACAGCGAAGCCCTGCTTGTAGTAATCTTAAGAAGCCAACGCACCCAAGTGTGCATAAATAGGCAGATTGGTGTTCTCGCCAGATAAAATGTTTGACCAAAAAGAAGTACCTGATTAGCAGGGGCGACATAGTTTATGAATGAGAAAGCGAAACATAATTTAAGATTTTTTGTCTGCTGTCGGGCAGTCAGTGGACGTTAAACAGATGCTTGTGGAGGGGAATCTGGACGGGGTTTTAAAACAGAGATGATTTAAAACTAGACAAACCCAACGAAACAAGAATCTCCCGTTACAATCTTTGATTTAACGGAAGAGTGTCAAATTGGGAAAATAGCAAGAAAAAAGAGACCTACAAATATTTGTAGGTCTCTTTACTCAATTTTTTTTATAGATTTTTATCTGAATTCTGCAAGAAGACCCTTGCTAAAGCGGTGGGAGTGTCAATAACTACATTTTACTGATAAGCCGTTGTAAAATTTCCACACCTGTGAACGCTTGCCAGCCAAATAAACCCAGTAACACAGTATTTAACATGATGTGAGTATAGCGAGCCCAATCAACACCCTTTTGCATCATCGGTGTTAAAGAAGCAGAAATAGCAATCATACTAGTCATCGCTAAACCAGCTAATAAGTGGGGACCAACAAATAATTTATTATTATTAATGTAGGTAACGGCCATTCCCCCAATACTACCTGAGACCATTAAGGCTAGAATGATTGAACCGACTAAATGATGCTTAGTGTTAAATTTGCCTTGAATTAAAGTTTTTTTCTCTTCACCTGTGGCACTACGAGTTTGCCGTATTTGCCAGCCCAAATACATAGCATACAAACTGAGGGCCAATAACACCCACATTAACAATGGGTGAAAAAAGTTCAACCAGGGTTTAGTTTCTGGTGGAATGGGTAGATCCATAATTCTTAAAATGATTTTAAAAAAGTTTTACAAGATTCAGCATAACAAAAAACGACCTAAGTAAAAATACTAATTTTTCCAAAATTTGCTAATAGAAACTTCTGTATAACCTATATAATCTATATTTCCTATAAGAGATAGATCCTAGTGACAGTAAAAAAACTTTTTTCTATACCCTAGCCTTTTTGCCAAGATCAGTAATAATTAAACAATTCAAATATTCTTTTAGTTACACCTTAACTTATGACTCAATCTTCATACACTTCCCCTCTCTATCCTATGAGCGATCGGGAACGGCATAACTTGAACCAAAGTACAACTTATCCCCAGATTAATAGTTTGCCGGAAATCTGGTCGATAGCCTCTGAGAAATTTGCTAATATTACTGCTGTTCACGCTCCCCACCATCAACCAGTCACAAAATTAACCTATCAAGAATTGTGGCAACAAATTCAATTATTTGCCTCTGGTTTACAATCTTTAGGAGTAGTTAATAATACTGATAATAATCATATTCCGCCGAGAGTTGCCCTATTTGCTGATGATAGTCCCCAATGGTTAATTACGGATCAGGGTATTATGACGGCGGGTGGTGCGGATGTCGTGCGGGGAGCAGGAGCCGACCCAGAAGAACTGTTATTTATTTTACAAAATAGTGGTAGTAGCAGTTTAGTTGTAGAAAATTTAGCATTGTTGAAAAAATTAGCGAATCATTTACAAGATTTACCGATTCATTTAATTATTTTATTATCAGAAGAATCAACCGATGATTTGCCAAATTTGCCAGTGATCACATTTTCTCAAGTAATAGAAGCTGGTAAGAAACATACTTTACAACCAGTCAAATTAACTCCTCAAACCTTAGCTACTCTCATTTATACCTCTGGCACGACAGGTAAACCAAAGGGTGTGATGCTCACCCATGCTAATTTTTTATATCAAATTAATTATTTAGGCGTGACAATTCAACCGACACAGGGAGAAATCACCCTAAATATTCTACCGACCTGGCATAGTTTTGGGCGAACTGGTGAATATTTTTGTTTTTCCCAAGGTTGCACACAGGTTTATACAAATATCCGCTATTTAAAGAGTGATTTTCAAGAATATTCGCCTCACTATATGATTAGCGTTCCCAGAATTTGGGAATCAATTTATGAGGGTGTGCAAAAACAACTACGGGAACAACCAGCGAAAAAACAAAATTTAGTAAAATTTTTCCTGACGCAAAGTCGTCAATATATTAGGGCAAAACGCTTAATCAATGGTTTAGATGTGGCTAATCCCAATCCTAGTCTTAGTCAAAAATTGTCTGCCTATCTCCAAATATTAATTTCTGCTCCTATTCATGCGATCGCTGATCGAATAGTCTATGTCAAAATGCGAGCAGCCACCGGCGGACAACTGAAATTTGCGATTAGTGGCGGTGGTTCCCTTGCCATGCACCTAGAAGACTTTTTTGAAACTATTAATATTGGTTTATTAGTCGGTTATGGTTTGACGGAAACTTCACCCGTATTATCAGCCCGCCAATATTGGCAAAATTTGCGAGGCTCTTCCGGTCGTCCGATTCCTGGTACAGAATTTAAAATTGTCCACCCAGAAACCCGCCAAACCCTAGCTATTGGTGAAAAAGGTTTAATTTTAGCCAGAGGCCCCCAAATTATGGCAGGCTATTATGAAAATCCTGAAGCTACAGCCAAAGCAATTGATCCAGATGGTTGGTTTGACACAGGCGATTTAGGTTATTTAACCGCTAATGAAGATATATTCATTACAGGCCGGGCCAAAGACACGATTGTTTTAACCAACGGCGAAAATATTGAGCCACAACCCATAGAAGATGCTTGTTTACGCAGTCCCTATATTGATCAAATCATGTTAGTTGGTCAGGATCAAAAATCTCTAGGGGCTTTCATCGTCCCTAATGTAGAAGCCTTAGAAAAATGGGCAGAAAGTCAATCTATTTCCCTAGAATCACCGCCCAATTTAGATAGCAAAACAATCCAAGACCTATTCCGACAAGAATTAAATCGGGAAGTGAAAGATCGCCCCAGCTATCGTATTGATGATAGGATTGGACCTTTTGTATTATTAACTACTCCCTTTAGTTTAGAAAATGGAATGTTAACCCAAACATTGAAAATCAAACGCAATGTCGTAATGGATCACTACCACGATATGATTAACAAAATGTTTACTTGATTAACTCAACTGATAATTAATTCAGATAAAGTTATTTAGACAAATTCAGGAAAAAAGAAGAAATATTCTATGGATGAAACCACTGCACAATTATTGTTGAAGCGGGCAATTAACGTTAAGGTGATTGTTACGTCACGTTGGAAAGAAGAAGCACAACAGCAATTACAAGGCCAAATCAATCAAATTGATAGTCAATTGCAACAGTTAGAAATGCAAGGTCAGAGAATGATTGCTGATATTCAAAAACAATCAGTGAAACCACCTGGACCGCAAACCATGCAACAAATTGATAATATTCAAGTCCAGGTAAATCAGCGCAAAAGTGAACTATTAGACCAGAAAAATCAAACCTTACAACAACTGCAACAGGTTCAGGTCTTAGAAATAGAGCAGGAAGTTAGTCAGGGTCAAATTGAAAGTGTTTTTTATGCAGGGGTTGGTGACAATCTCATTGAAAAAATGCAAGTAGAAGTCCTCCTGCGTGATGGTGTGATTGAGGAAATTAGAGGCGATTTATAAGCCAAATATTTGGCTGTATATTTAACCTATTAATCACCCATAACTTACTAAGTAATTAGGAATAATTTAGGAAAAAAGCAAAAACTATGATTCGGGAAATTTTCATGCCAGCCTTGAGTTCCACCATGACTGAGGGAAAAATTGTCTCTTGGCAAAAGTCTCCTGGGGATAAGGTGGCAAAGGGAGAAACTGTATTAGTTGTAGAGTCTGATAAGGCCGACATGGATGTGGAATCATTTTATGAAGGCTTTTTGGCAACAATTTTAGTTGATGCCGGGGATAGCGCTAATGTTGGATCAACCTTAGCTTTGTTAGCAGAAACTGAGGCAGAAATTGAGGAGGCTAAACAAAAAGGTGCTGGTAGTCCTCAAGCCAAGGCTCCTAGCACTCCTGTCCCTGTGGCTGAAATAGCCGTACCTGTAGCCACAACTGCTGCTAATAATATTGCAGCCACAAATGGTGGTAGATTAATTATTTCACCTCGTGCCCGCAAGTTAGCGAAGGAATTAAAAGTTGATCTGCATAATCTGAAAGGTACTGGTCCCCATGGTCGTATTGTAGCGGAAGACGTGGAAATAGCAGCCGGTAAAACACCTACTGTTTCTGCACCTGTAGCGATTGCCCCGACTACTACTCCGGCTACTTCCAGTATTAGTCAACCCGTTTATACACCGCCAGTGCCAGCTACCCCTGGTCAGGTGACACCGATGAATACCTTGCAAAATGCCGTAGTCAAAAATATGGTGGCAAGTTTAACGGTACCAATTTTCCATGTCAGTTACACTATTACCACGGATAATTTAGATAAGGTTTATAAACAACTGAAATCTAAGGGTGTGACTATGACAGCTTTATTAGCCAAGGCGATCGCTGTCACTCTGCAAAAATATCCTATTCTCAATGCTAGTTATGTAGAACAGGGAATTAAATATAACAGTAATATTAATGTGGCGATCGCTGTTGCTATGCCGGATGGTGGTTTAATCACGCCTGTATTAGCGAACGCTGATCAAGTTGATATTTATTCTATTTCCCGCACTTGGAAAGATTTAGTCGAAAGAGCCAGAGCAAAAAAATTACAACCTGATGAATATAGCACTGGTACATTTTCTCTCTCTAATTTGGGAATGTTTGGGGTAGATCAGTTTGATGCTATTCTACCGCCGGGTCAAGGTGCCATATTAGCAGTAGGTGCATCTCGTCCCCAAGTTGTCGCAAATGCTGATGGGATGTTTGGTGTAAAAAATCAAATGAAGGTAAATATTACCTGTGACCATAGAATTATTTATGGTGCTGATGCAGCAGCATTCTTACAAGATTTAGCGAAATTAATTGAAAATAACCCACAATCTTTAACTATGTAGTTATTGAAGATTAACCATAAATCTTTCCCATAAAAATAGAGGTAGTTGCTCAATTACCTCTATTTTTTTTGATCATTATTTATTGAATATCAATCAGTAAAACCAGGCAAATGCCATAACTCTGGCTGAAAATCTAGCAAAGAATTTAATACCTGATCTGCCTGGGCAAAAATATTTTGATCGGCATCGGCATCCGGTACTATGATCACTGACATTCCAGCAGCTTTGGCTGCCTGCATTCCCGCCAAAGAATCTTCAAATACTAAACATTTTTCAGGAGCAGCCTCCCAATATTTAGCAACTAATAAAAAAATATCAGGAGCCGGTTTACCCTGTTTTAATTCTGGATTATCCCCCAAAACTATTTGATCAAACAACTGAAACCAATCTTGATGTTTAGTAGTTTTTAAACTAAAAGGTTGCTGGGAAGAACTAGTTGCCACCGCCTGGGGAATATGATATTTATGTAAATGTTTAGTTAAACGTTCGGCTCCTGGCAAAGCATCCGCCATCGGGAAACGTTGAAAAGTTAGAGTATTTCTTTGTTGTAAATAATCCTCCGGCGACACGGGTAAATCTAATAATTCCACAATAGCACGGGCAGAATCAGCCGATTTTCTGCCGGTAATTTGCCCCTTAATATAACTATCAAAAACCTTACCATAACCAGCAGTTAATTCCGTATTAACCTGGGCATGAATAGACTCAGTATCTAACAATAAACCATCTAAATCATAAATAATATGAGTGATTGCTGGAAAAGTTACCATAATTTAAGAAATTTAATTTATATGATTTATTTACTAATTTATATAACAATCTTAAATAGACAATAGGCAGCGAGAATCATATCTCACTGCCAAATTATATCAAGCCGATTATATCAAAAAATATTCAGATTAACGGAAAGGCGGGGAATACATCAAACCACCCTTATTCCACAAATTATTCTGACCACGGGGCAATTTAAAGGGAGATTGTTCACCCAAATTGCGATCATAAACCTCTTGATAATTGCCTACGTGCTTAATAGCCCTGGCCGCAAAATCATTAGTCAAACCTATACCTTTGCCTAAATCACTTTCAGTTCCTAAAAATCTCTTGGTAGTTGGGTTAACATCAGTTTTCTTTTGTTCCACATTTGCCTGAGTAATACCCTGTTCTTCCGCTTCAATCAAAGCAAAAGTTACCCATTTAACCGTGTCATACCAAGCTGAATCATTATTGACAGTGACTGGTCCCAAAGGTTCTTTTGATAAAACTTCCTCTAATAAAGTATGTTGATCAGCATCCGGTAAAGTGCTACGACGACCAACTAATTGAGAACGATCAGAAGTAATCGCATCACAGCGTCCCTCGGCATAGGCAGCATAGGCCGGATCAGCTTCTTTGAAAGTTAAAACCTGTGCCTGAATATTCTGTTGTCGTAATACATCAGTCACATTTAACTCAGTAGTTGTACCGGCTTCCACACAAATAGTTTTGCCCGCCAAATCAGCCATGGTTTGAATACCACTATCCACCCTCACTAATACACCTTGCCCATCAAAAAAGGTGGTCGGAGCAAATTCCATGCCACCAGAAGTATCCCGACTAATAGTCCAAGTTGTATTACGGGATAAGACATCCACTTCCCCACTATTCAGGGCAGTAAATCTCTCCGTTGAATCAAGATTTCTAAATTCCACCGCATTAGGATCATCAAAAATAGCGGCCGCCACTGCCCGACAAACATCCACATCTAACCCAGAATATTTGCCCGTCTGATCAACAAAACTAAAACCGGGTATTTTGCCATCCACACCACAAATTAATTTGCCCCGGCTCTTAATCGTCTCTAAACGACTAGCTTTAGTAGCAGTGGGTGACGCTGTTCCCCCAGCTTGAGGACTAGCAGTTTGATTACCTGATGTAGCTGTTGGCCCTGTTTCGCAACTGGTTAATGGTATGGTTAACAGTGCTGATAATAGGAATAAAGAACCCCACTTGCGCATAAACTTTCCTCGACTTTTTAACGTTAATAAATGATAAAACAGGGAATCACCATCATATTGACTAACTAAATTTTCTTAGTTAATCGAGCATGGCCTATCAATTTCTAGTTTGATCAATATTAACAGTAGAAAGTAAAGTCACTACGCCGAATATTAAAATTATATGAAGAATTATATTGAAAATTGTATGGAAATGAGGTGGTAAGAGACATTTAATTGTATAAATTTCCTTTCAGCAAAATATCTCACCATTATCGACACCAAATAACCTGTATCAATAATTACTTTAAATCATCATTTTTGACGATTATCAACAAACAAAAATATTAATAATACCTAACAGCCTAAATACTCAGACTCTAAACGCTCTTCAATGATTGTCCGAATCAGGGACAAACGGGACTGAATATAATCATTAACAATATTCGCTTCATTCAAATTCAGGCTACTATTGGCCTTCAACTGCTTATTTAACCATTGCACCAAGCTGGCATCATCTAATGCTAATAAAAACGTTGCTTGGGTATTTTCAACTAAAGACCAAATCTGGCGCAAAATTGTGGGACTCATATAACCTCCTTAATTGGTAATTAGGCCCTGTGACGGTGAATTAACTATGGGTTTTCCTTACTTTTAACATTTTCTTTATATTTCTCCTGATAGTAGCATAGTCATATATATAACGATAGAAAAAAATACAATATGTTACATTTATTACCAATTGTTAACAGAACCTAGATTTGCTCAGTAGAATTACTACCGCAATTTCTATGTTATTTTTTCCCCTCATTTATGCAACTAGTTTTCTTCTCTTTATTAGCACTTGCTCCCATTCTCCTAGCTTTTGTATTGTTGGTCGTCGCCAATCGTCCTGCAACTCAAGCCATGCCTATGGCTTACCTGCTTACTGTCTTATTAGCTTTAGGAATCTGGCAAGTTCCCTTCCTACAAGTTTTAGCTTCCACGATAGAAGGACTAGTAACCACCCTAGAAATTCTCTATATTGTCTTTGGGGCAATTCTCCTATTAAAAATCCTGCAAATATCAGGGGCTATTAATAAAATTCGTCAAGGTTTGCTCGGTATTTCCAGCGATCGCCGGCTACAAGTAATTATTATTGCCATGCTATTTGGCAGTTTCATTGAAGGAGCTTCAGGATTTGGTACACCTGCGGTAATTTGTGTTCCTTTATTAGTTGCCATTGGATTTCCTCCCATGGCTGCGGTCATTGCCTCCCTAATTACCCAGGCTGCTCCTTCTACCTTTGGAGCGGTGGGAACACCAATAATTATTGGTGTGGCAAGTGGCTTGCAGGATGTGCAGGCAGTCCAAGAGGAAATTAGTAGATTAGGACTCAACTTCAGTGATTATTTAGGGGAAATCACGATTAAAACTGCTCTCATCCAAGGGGTAATCAGTCTATTCATCCCCTTAGTATTAGTATCAGTTCTCACTGGTTTGTTTGGGCAGAATCGCTCTTGGCGAGAAGGATTAGGTATTACTCCCTTTGCCCTCTTCGCTGGGGCTGCCTTTGCTCTTCCTTACGTCCTAACGGCCTACCTGATCGGTCCAGAATTTCCTAGTATTTTAGGTGGCTTAGTCGGATTAATGATCGTAGTACCAGCCACTAAAAACCATTGGTTTACTCCTAATACTAATTGGGATTTCCCGCCACCTGCCCAGTGGCCGGAGACTTGGCGCGGATCAATACAAACATCAGCCCCTGAAAATACAGGCAAAATATCAGCTTTCAAGGCTTGGATGCCTTATATTCTCCTCGGTATTCTACTAGCCCTTTCCCGTTTTCACTTTCTCCCCTTTCGCCAATGGTTACAGTCATTACAAATCACATTACCTAACATTCTAGGCACAGACATTACAGTCACTACCCAACCCCTATTTTTACCAGCGACGATTTTTATTATGGTCGTTGTGATTACCTATTTTCTGCATGGATTACAACCAAAACAATTACAACTAGCTATTGTGCAATCGTTCCAAAAACTGTTAGGCACTGCTTTAGCAATTGGAGCTTCTGTGCCGATGGCTAAGGTTTTTATTAATTCAGGGGTGAATGAATCGGGTTTAGCCAGTATGCCTCTCACCTTAGCAGACGGGGTATCTAGCCTGGCTGGTCAAACTTGGCCGTTTTTCGCCCCCGTCATTGGTGCAGTCGGTTCCTTTGTGGCAGGCAGTACCACTGTTAGTAATATGATGTTTTCCCTCTTCCAATTCGGTGTTGCTCAACAAATCGATGTCACTTCCTCAGTGATTTTGGCTCTGCAATCGGTGGGAGCCTCCACAGGTAATATGATTGCCATTTCTAATATTGTGGCAGCCGCCGCTACAGTCGGATTAATTGGTTGTGAGGGAATTATATTAAGTCAACTATTTTTGCCGCTAGTTTTATATTTAATCTCGGCAGGTATTCTAGGGATAATCGCTACATTAATTTTTTGATCACTCACCTTCATAAATTTCTCTAGTTTCTTTTTTGCAAATAATGGGTGATACCCCCTAAAATGGAAAATAGAGATTCTTGCTGAAGCAATCAGATGGCTGAAGTCAATAGTTAGAAAAATAATTTAAGGTGGGAAAAACTACTGTGAGAAATATCTATAGGAAAATAGGCCAACAATTAACGGCTATATCAGGGTTAGGAGTCATAGCCATTACCACTCTCACAGTGACCACCCTCTTATTAGGATTTAAACATATTGGTTGGTTACAACCCTTGGAATTAATGACCCTTGATTTAATGGTGCGATCGCGGCCGGAGCAATTACCAGATGATCGTCTATTAATAGTTGGTCTGACGGAAGATGATATTACTAGTCGTAATAGATGGCCCTTATCCGATGAAATAGTAGCAGAGTTACTAGCGAAATTACAGACCTATGAACCGAGTGTGATCGGTGTAGATTTATATCGGGATATTCCCTATGAACCGGGTTTGAAAAAATTAACCAAGCAATTACAAGCACCTAATGTCATCAGTATTCAAAATTTAGGGGATGAAAAAACTAGGGGAGTACCCGCCCCAGCCGTTGTACCAGAAGAGCAGATTGGTTTTAATGATCTTGTTTTAGATCCTGATGGCAAGGTGAGGCGTACTTTATTAATTGCTGGTTCTAATTTATCCTTCGCCTGGCAAATAGTCAGCAAACATTTACAAAAGGATAAAATATTTCCCCGTAATTCAGAATATTCAGAAGAAATCATTTGGGGAGAAGGCCGATTTTCCCCCCTCAATCGGAATAGTGGTGGTTATCACGGCATAGATGATCGGGGTTATCAAATTTTATTAGATTATCGGGCGGAAAATATTGCTCGGCAAGTTAGCCTAGAAGATGTATTAACAGGCAAAGTTGAACCGGATTGGGTGAAGGGAAAAATTGTGTTAATTGGTTCCGTTGCTCCCAGTTTAAGGGATCTATTTTTTACTCCCTACAGTTGGATTACCAAGGAAGATATTCCCAAAATGCCGGGGGTATTAGTACACGCTCAGATGGTTAGTCATTTGTTAGATGTGATTGCGGGCGATCGCCCCCTCTTCAGCTTTTGGCAGGAATCAGTAGAAACCTTGTGGATTATTAGCTGGGTTTTTATCGGAGCCTGTACCGCCTGGAATTATCGTCGTCCCTGGGTATTAATTATTAGTTATCCATCATTAATTCTATTAGTCACCGTTGTCGGTTTTACCCTCTTCTTAAATGGTATCTGGGTATCAGTCTGGACTCCCTTAACTGGTTTGCTGGCCAGCGGTACCATGGTTTTTGCCTATCGCTCCTATCAATCTCAAAGACAACATAATACAGTTATGCGACTATTAGGACAAAATACCTCACCAGAAATCGCCACAGCTCTTTGGAATAATCGGGATCAGCTAATTAATGATGGTAAATTACCAGGGCAAAGATTAATAGCCACCTTATTTTTTACCGATTTGCAAAATTTCACCACCGTTGCCGAAAAAATGCCACCCGAATCATTAATGGATTGGTTAAATGAATATTTAGGGATGTTAACCCAAACTGTCACTGAATATCGGGGTATTGTCAATAAATTTACGGGTGACGGTGTGATGGCTGCTTTTGGTGTGCCGGTAGCCAGTCGCACTACCCAGGATATTGATCGGAATGCTCAAGATGCCGTTGCCTGTGCCTTAGTGATCGGCGATCGCCTCGTAGCGATGAACGAAAAATGGCAAGCCACTGGTTTACCCCTTTGTACCATGCGAGTAGGCATATTCACCGGACCAATTGTAGCAGGCAGTTTAGGCAGTAAGGATCGCTTAGAATACGGACTATTAGGGGACACGGTAAATATTGCTTCCCGTTTAGAAAGTTGTGAGAAAGATCGGCAACCCTCCGACTGTCGAATATTAATTGCCGAAGAAACCTTAGTACATTTAAAAGATCGTTTTCAGGTAGAAAATTGGGGTCCTCTAAGTTTGAAAGGTAAACATCAAACTGTGAATGTCTATCGTGTGATCGGTTCTAAAAATGATGCGTTATTAAAATCAAAAAGAGAGAAGAGTGAAAAAAATAGCGGGAGCAATTCACAACCCCTGCCACTAGATCATAAAAACTTGTTATAACAATTGAAATACAAAAACCTAATCTTAACCCGACAACCGCAGGGCAATTCATGAATTGCCCTTACTAGATTACGGGAAAAACTACTATATTTTGATTATTAAATTGAATATTAGAACGTCCTTGATTCTTTTTTACAAAACCAAGATTTTGGTAAACAAGTCAGCATTTATTCCATATCTCTAATCAATTCACGAGCTGCAGAAGCTCCGGCACTATTACTTTGTTCTTGATATAAGGAAACAGCCTTATTTAAGTCATTCATGGCAGCCGACATTTGACCTAATTTTTCTTCAGCCTGTGCCCTGATTAAATATGCTTCCGCTAGATCAGGATTAATATCGATGGCTTTATCCGCATGAAAAATAGTATTTTGGAAATCTTGGGCGGAAAAAGCTGATTTAGCTAAATTCATGAAATCACTACCTTCCATCACTTGCATGGTTTGCGATGGTACTGGAGCCGTTTGAGCAAAAGTTTTTGTAGGAATACTGCAACCGATAAAAGTAATTAAACTAATAACTGCTATTCTTTTGTAAATCTTCATAGCCAACCTCCTCAAATTTCACTGGTGGCACAACATAAATTTTCTATCAACTAAAGATAAAAAATGGTGAATTGCTAGGAAACTAGGCGATTTATTAATATATCTAACTTTACTTTGATTTTACTTATGATCAATCACCGCTCAGAATCAAATCTAACAATTAACTCTCAATATTTCATCTGATACCCTTTATTATCCATCTCTTTTCTGACGATTTACAACAAATAGTTACGAAACTTTACAATTATTCAAAAAAATCTTGATCCCCGTATTTTTGATTAGTTTTACCTATGGGGAATGAGATTTTTGAGGATGAGCAGTGTTATAATATCTCGACAAATTTTCTTGATAAACAGCAATTAGTTTTGGCATGAGTACTTCTACCGTGACAGTACGATTCTTGGTAAAAGACGGCCAAACATAAGCTAGTTTAATGAAAGCGCTCTCTAATCTACCTTCTTCAATATCAGTCAGAGCCTCTTTTGACTTAATAATTTCAATCGCTACTAAATCCTGATTAGTCGGACTAAAATCCTTGACACCGATCGCCCCGCCATACAAGTCCCAGGATGTACTGAGAAATTGATAACGTCCGGCTGCGTCAGAACATAATTGATTATTCCTAATATCGGTACCACAACGCATTTGCCTGGGATGTTGGCTTAAATCTTGAATTTTTGTGCCGGTATATTGCATATAATAGCCGGCTGGTCCCGTTGTCCCCTCCATCACGGCAATGGTATCAAGAAAGGCCCTTATCTTCGGATTATTAACTGGATTAGCACGGGCATTATTCATCACATCAGGCATGGGAATAGTGGTAGAGAATCCCAAAAATTCATTATTAGTGGCCCGGTGATGGAAGCCTAATAAACGAGGTGTCAGCCAGCCGAGACTAAAAAATAAACAAGTAGAAATACCAATCCGCCACCAAAATTTGCTTGGCAATTGGGCAACCCGTTGCCAGTTACTGGTTAATTTACGGGTTGATAAAGATGATGGGGTAACTCTATGGGATTTCCGAGACTTCACCTTAGTAAATAAACCTATTTCCCAACCAAATCTAACGAGTGAAGTAACTATATAACAGATTTGTTGTTGGCGGTATTGATCAACGATAATGCCCGGTCGGCGACCACCCATCGGCCAAATATGATAAAACCTGGCAAACTTACTAATATCTTTGTCTGTGACTTTGACTAAGGGCTTCCCGACGAAATTAGCAAAACTTACTGCTATTTGCCAATAATATTCCCGTTCCTGAGCAGGGTATTGAATCACCCAAAGATAAATTAACTTACGATCTATGACGGAGGTTTGATCTACTGTTTCACTGGTTAAATGTTGATTGCTGTTTCCCCCTACCATGCTAATCGCCTGTTCATAAAATAAAATTGACTTAAATTAACAAATTTTCTAAATTAAGCCATCCATTTGTAATTCCTCAATAATTTGTAACCCTCTGGGGTCGCCTACTCTCAGCAGGGATGATTTAGCGTCTTCTTTCACTCCCATATCTGGGTCTTCTTCCAGGGATTCAATTAAGGCATCAATCGCCGTGGCATAAACCACATTAGAAGGTAATTCCCGACATAATTGCCCAATTGCCCAAGCACAATTACTTCTGACTGCTGGTACTGGATCGTGACGGAGTGCTTCTATTAGGGGAGGAATACCGGCTAATACAACATCATAACCAGTTTTTGCCATTTGTCCTAGAGAACTGGCCGCCCATAAACGCACAGCCGAAATATCTTGTTTCAGGGATTGAATCAGGGGAGTCAGGGTGCGGCGATCGCCACAATTACCGAGAGCCCAAACCAGCCCTTTGCGGACATAACCATTAAAATCCTGTTCTAATTGTTGGATCAGAGGTTCTACTGCTTGCACGCTAGGATTGCGTCCCAAAGCATAGGCAACACTTACCCGCACTAAGGGACAATCATCATTTAAAAGATTAATCAGGGGAGTAACGGCCCGTTGGTCTTGTAATTCACAAAAAGCTCTAGCGGCGATCATCCGCTGGGATGGTTCAGCCGCCGACAACAAAGGCAACATTTCCTCTGGATCTGGTTTGACGATTTCTTCTTCGCCCAGTTCATCCAGAGGACTATAAGCACTATTTCCGTGGAGTAGGTCTTGGTTGTACATGACCCTCAGTTTACTTTAATCTGGCAACAATCCCTATATTATTAGATTTTAGATTTTTATTGTATGGTGTGTAAATATTGGTTATAAGCAAATATGAAAAATATATTTTAGCTAAGTAAAAAATTATCTTAATTATAAACGCTATAAAATAATTAAATTCTTACAGTATAAGACTTTTATATTAATAAAATTTTTATTAGATAAGATGAAAGACAAGTTAAAATTTTATATTGACTTATTTTTTTATTCATACAAAAATATTTAAAAACCGTAGATATAGCTCTTTTTAGTCTATCGGCATACAAGAATCTGTTGATCAACCAACCGTAGGGGCAATTCATGAATTGCCCCTACTACCCTAGAATGAAAACCGCTATCTGTAATGCAAAAAGAGGACTCCCGTTAAACCTGAAAGGTTAACGGCGAGATGAATTTTTGCCAATAAAAAACTGAGCGATAGCGAATCCTTTTGACGGATAGGCCAAATATTGTCAACTGAA
>Ga0209262_10000061_pt1 | contig 83956 bp, 66 predicted proteins | sample Lowcelwee11metaG_FD_187171 | JGI IMG/M metagenome (GOLD analysis project Ga0209262, IMG submission 187171) | Freshwater pond sediment microbial communities from the University of Edinburgh, under environmental carbon perturbations - Low... | ecosystem: Environmental > Aquatic > Freshwater >... | reverse complement strand
AGTTTTTTAGCCGCATATGGCATCACGCGCGACGCATCCTGGGTGAACTTGATGCAACAGGAATTGCGCCAGACTCACCCCAAATTCGAAGTAATCAATGCCAGCATCAGTGGGGAAACCGCGTCCGGCGGCGTCCGGCACATCGGCAAGGCCCTACAGAAACACCGGCCCGAGGTGGTCATCGTCGAACTGGGGGCCAATGACGGCCTGCGCGGGGCAGCCGTCGCGGGGATAGAAAAGAACCTGGACCAGATCATCCGCCAGTCGCTCAAGTCCGGCGCCCGGGTGTTGCTGCTGGGCATCCAGCTGCCGCCCAACTATGGATTGGAATACCCCAGACAGTTCCGCGCCATCTACCCCGTACTGGCGAAACGGCACAAGGTCGCGCTGGTGCCGTTCATTCTCGAAGGTATTCCGCCGGAACAGTTCCAGCCCGACAACCTGCATCCGATCGCGGCAGCACAGCCGCAGATACTGCGCAACGTGCTGCCCGCGCTCTCCCCTCTGCTTAACGCAAAGTAACGCCGGTCGCCTCCGCCCCGAATCCCGGGAACGCACTCGCCACGCCCGCACCGAGCTTCTTCGCCAGACGGTCGGCGATGTTCTCGTGGGCGGTGAAGTCGACGATCTTTTCTGCCTTGAATACGTCGCGCGCGACCGAGTCGACGCTGCCGAGCTCGTCGGCCAAGCCCATCTTGATGGCCTTGTCGCCGGTCCAGAACAGGCCGCTGAACATCTCGGGCGTTTCCCTCAGGCGCTTGCCGCGCCCTGCGCGCACCACGTCGATGAACTGTTGGTGCACATCGCCCAGCAACTCCTTGGTGAACGCCTCATGCTTGGGATTGCGCGGCGAGAACGGGTCCATGAAACCCTTGTTCTCACCCGCCGTCATCAGGCGGCGCTCGACACCGAGCTTCTGCATAGTGCCGGTGAAGCCGAAACCGTCCATCAGCACGCCGATGGAACCGACGATGCTGGAGCGGTTGACGTAGATCTTGTCGGCCGCCGCGGCGATGAAATAGCCGCCGGAGGCGCACATATCTTCCACCACCACATGCAGGGGAATCTCGGGATGCAGCGTGCGCAGCCTGCGGATCTCGTCGTTCACCAGCGCAGATTGCACCGGACTGCCGCCGGGGCTGTTGATGCGCAGGACGACGCCCGCCGTGTTCTTGTCGTCGAAGGCATCCTGCAGGCTGGCGATGAGATTGTCGGCATTCGCGTTGCTTCCCGCCGAGATGACGCCGTTCACGTCAATGAGCGCGGTGTGCTTGTCGCCGGACAGACCGTCCTTATTGTCGTCAAACACGCCGAGGAACAGGAACAGCAGGATGAAAAGGTAACCGAAGGTCAGCACCTTGAAGAAGATGCTCCAGTGCCGTGCGCGGCGCTGTTCCTGGATGGCGGACATCGCCAGCTTCTCCAGTACGCCGCGTTCCCAGTTGCTGTTGTTCTCTTCCATCATGTCCATTCCTTTCGATAAGCTTATGCGTGCGCTTTGAACCATGAACGCAGTTCATGAAAATCATCCAGCAGGGCGAGCGGTTTCAGATCGCGCAACTGCTCTTCGGGATGGGCGCCGTAGGTCATGCCGACCGCATCGACCCCGGCGTTGATCGCCATCTGCAGGTCATGCGTGGTATCGCCCACCATCAGCACCTTGTCTGGCGCCACGCCCAGTTCATCCATCAGTTCCAGCAACATGGCCGGATGCGGCTTGGAGAAGGTCTCGTCGGCGGTGCGCGAAGCGTGAAAGTACCCGCGCAGGCCGCTGCTGTCCATCACCCGGTCGAGTCCCTTGCGACTCTTGCCCGTGGCCACGGCCAGCGTGTATCCGGCTGCATGCAGTTCGGCGATGGTATCCGCCGCACCGGCGAACAGCGGGATGGACTGGTCCTGTGCCAGGAAATAATGGCGGTAACGGTCGGCCAGCGGCTCGTACATATGTTCTGGCGCACTTGGCACCGCGTGCTGCAAGGCTTGCACCAGCCCCATGCCGATCACATGGCGCGCGTCTTCGTCGCAGGGAACCGGCAGACCGAGGTCACGACAGGCCGACTGGATCGAGGTGGCGATCACCGCCGTGGAGTCCATCACCGTGCCGTCCCAGTCGAACACGATCAGGTCATATCGTTTAGTCATTGCTACCGCCGAAATAAAACAGGCGCGGATTCTACCATTTCGCTTGCCTGCCTTTGTGACAACACCTACCATCCCTCGCCATGACGACCCCGATGAACACATTACATAGCTGGCTGATCTACTGCCGCCCCGGTTTCGAGCGCGATTGCGTCGAAGAGACCCAAGCCAAACCCGTCGAAACCGCCGAGAACAGCGGCTTCGTCGTGCTGCAAGGCAAGCCCAAGCTGGCTTACAAACAACTCACCTTCGCGCGCCAACTGCTCACCCTGCACGGCGAAGTGAACGACCTGCCGGAACGCGACCGCCTGAGTCCCTTGCTGGCCGCACTGCCCGCGACATCCGAAAAATTCGGCGCTCTGTATCTGGAAGTGCCCGACACCAACGAAGGCAAGACACTCTCCGGCTTCACCAAACGCTTCCAGCCACTGTTGGATGAGGCGCTGCGCAATGACTCGCGCCTGATCGACGACCCAACCCTGCCGCGGCTGCACATCTTCTTCCCCGACGAGCATCGCGCCCTGATCGCCTGCAGCGACCCGCACAACAGCACCTCCGCCCTCAACGGCATCCAACGCGTCAGCATGGCGAGCGATGCGCCCAGCCGTTCCTATCTCAAACTCGCGGAAGCGTTCGAAGTGTTCCTCGACAAGAAGGAACAGGCGCTATGGCTGAAGCCGGGCATGACCGCCATCGACCTCGGCGCAGCGCCCGGCGGCTGGACATGGCAACTGGTGCAGCGCGGGCTGAAAGTCATCGCTGTGGACAACGGCCCGCTCAAGGGTGCGGCGGCAGGTCATCCCAATATCAAACATCTGCGCGAAGACGGCTTCCGCTTCCGCCCGCAGCGTCCGGTGGACTGGCTGGTGTGCGACATGGTGGAGCAACCGCAACGCGTCGCCGCGTTGATGACGGAATGGTTCGTCGGTGGCATGACACAACGCGCCATCTTCAACCTCAAACTGCCGATGAAGAAACGCGTCGCGGCATTGAAAGAGGCGCTAGACAGCCTGCGCACAGTGCTCAACAACAAAGGCATCCGCTACCAACTGGAAGCCAGACAGCTATACCACGACCGCGAGGAAGTAACTATCTATCTGGCGCGCAAGCGCTAGGTTGCTTTGGGGGCGCTGAAAGATCGGTTGCTAAATGCGTTGGTGACAAGGCATGGTTGGACAAATTCTATGCGATGCCTTTGATTTTTGATTACTAGTGGCAATAGGGGTGTTTTGGACCGACTTGCTGAATGTGCCGAAATCCAATTTCACTATTCAACTTTCGTTTGGTTTCGATATCCACCCTAGTGGGAGCCGCACTGAACTTAAGAAATAAATTCGTTGCGCGCTTATCAAAGTGCGGTGGAAGCTGCTCCTCAACCCACCCCTCGTTCCATCTGTACTTAAAATACATTTGACAGCCACGAACATATCCACTCGAAAAAATCACTGGCGCATCAGACACTACGTCTAATACCAAAGGAATTTCTGGGTACGTCTGCATATCAATTTTGGTTGACCGCCATTCGACTGTCTTACCTGAATCAAATGGATACTCAAACCGAATCCGATATTCCTTCGGCTTTGAGCCACTTCGGTTGATAGCCCACTCGTCGCCGCCACTCTCAGTTAGAAGTTCTCTTTCAACGACAATGACTCGCCCATCACTCAACTGGACTTCCTCTTTCCAGTGCTGGTCGTTGGAACACGCTCCCATACTTGCCCCCATCATCAGGACCAATCCTAGTCTTGCAATTCGTTGCATCAATGTTTGCATTTCAAAGGAGGCTGCATTGTGATCGGCATAGAACATGTGAAGAATTGTCAGAGGAAAATGGGCAGTTCATGAAAACGAATGCCCGCAACCTACCCCGCACGCTCTACAGGGTCAATATGCCATTCGGCCTATATCTTTTCGGGAGAACGCTCAGACTTCGATATCGACATGCTCATCCGCCCCACTCTCAAATAGATTGTGGCGGCGGCGCTCCACACCAGAACGCAATTCCACCAGCACCGGCAAGTGCTGCGTGCGGCGGCAGGTCTTGCGGCGGTCTTCGGCGGGGAGTTCGTGATGTAACTGCGGCTCGACAGGATGCAGGGCTTCCTGGTGCGGGTGGCGGGGTTCGACGTACTGGACGGGTTGTTCGCGCGGATACACCGGCCTGACTGCCTGTGTTGCGGTCAAGCCTCTTACCTGGCGGCTATCCGGGCTTGTCGGTACTGGCGGAATACTGGGTACGAAGCGCATCACACCTCCCCTGCGGCCACATTCGACCGCCTGTAAATTCCTTATCGACCTTTATTGCCAGATACTTAGGCTGCGGCGTCGAGCTTGTCGATGAACTTCTGCAAATCCGGCGGCAGCGGCGCGGTGATGCTGAGCGGTTCGCCGGTCAGCGGGTGATTGAAGGTAATGGAATGGGCGTGCAGGAACATGCGTTTCAGTCCGCGTTTCATCAGCTCCTTGTTGCGCGCGAAGTCGCCGTATTTGTCGTCGCCCGCGATGGGAAAGCCCAAGTGCGAGGTGTGCACGCGGATCTGGTGGGTGCGGCCGGTCTTGAGTTGCGCTTCCAGCAGGGAAAACTCCGGCCAGCTCTTGAGTAGCGTAAATATAGTATGCGAGGCCTGCCCGTCCTCGCGCACCATCACGCGCTTCTCGCCCTGCGGGGTGTCGAACTTGTGCAGCGGCAGCTTCACATGCTGTTTGGCGTTCTTCCATTGCCCCAGCACCAGGGTGAAATAGCGCTTGTCGCTGTTGCCCTCGCGCATGATCTCGTGCATCGCGGTGAGCGCCGAGCGTTTCTTGGCCACCAGCAGCACGCCGGAGGTCTCGCGGTCGAGGCGGTGCACCAGTTCGAGGAATTTGGCCTGCGGCCGCGCGCTGCGCAGCTGTTCGATGACGCCGAAGCTCACCCCGCTACCGCCATGCACCGCCGTTCCGGACGGTTTGTTGATGGCGATCAGGGCTTCATCTTCATAAAGAATAGGGAATTCGGTGGCCGGGACGTACTCGCTTTCGGGTTTTTCGGCCACGCGGATGGGAGGAATACGCAAAATATCGCCCATTTGCAGGCGGTAGGTCTGATCGATGCGTTTCTTGTTGACCCGCACTTCTCCGCGCAAAATACGGTAAACGTGGCTCTTGGGCACGCCTTTCAGGTGTTTGAACAGGAAATTGTCGATACGCTGACCTTCGCTTCCCTCGTCGATCTCGACCCAACTCACGGATTCTTTGCTCAAACCACTCATTTTGAATATACTCCGCCCTCGCGTGTGCGCCTTCGTGAAACGGAATACAGTTTTCCGTCCAACCTAAGGCAGGCAATCAAGCCGCCTACGAAGCAGCCCCGCCCGGTTATCTCACTCACCGGAGACAAGCAGTGATGGTAATTGATTTGCGCGCTCTAAGCACCAAGCAGATAGATTTTAGCGTGTTGCCCCTACTGGTTTTGGCAACATGCATACACAGACAAACTAAAACGAGAAGAAGAACTTGAACCACCGTCGTCATCACAACTCTTTACCAGTTTGCACGACCGAAATTCTCGCGCGCTAACCAGCGCGTAGCTTTGTTCTGCCCGTGTAAGAGCGCGGGAGAAAAATATGAAACGCATGTTATTCAATGCGACGCAGCCGGAAGAACTCCGCGTCGCCATTGTGGATGGTCAGAAACTCGTCGACCTCGACATTGAAACCGCCGGTAAAGAGCAACGCAAGAGCAACATCTACAAAGCGATCATCACGCGCATCGAGCCCAGCCTCGAAGCCTGTTTCGTCGAATACGGCGGTACCCGCCACGGATTCCTCCCCTTTAAAGAAGTCTCCCCGCAGTATTACCAGCCGGGTGCCGGCAGCCGTTCCACCATCAAGGAAGCCCTGCGCGAAGGCCAGGAATTGCTGGTTCAGGTGGAAAAAGACGAACGCGGCAACAAGGGTGCTGCGCTCACCACATATATAAGTCTGGCCGGCCGTTACATCGTGCTGATGCCGAACAACCCGAACGGCGGAGGTGTTTCTCGCCGCATCGAGGGCGAAGACCGCAATGAACTGCGCGATGTGCTGGCTCAGATGGAAGTGCCGCAAGGCATGAGCATCATCGCCCGCACCGCCGGCATCGGTCGCAACCTCGAAGAACTGCAGTGGGACCTGAACTACCTCAAGCAGCTGTGGGACGCCATCGAAGGCGCCGCCGAGACTGAAAAGGCCCCTTCCCTGATCTATCTGGAAAGCAGCCTGGTGGTTCGCGCCATCCGCGACTACTTCAATCCCGAGATCGGCGAGATCCTGATCGACACCGACGACATCTTCCAGCAGGCACAGGCCTTCATGGGCACCGTGATGCCGGACAACGTGAACCGCATCAAGCGCTATCACGACGATGTGCCGCTGTTCTCGCGTTTCCAGATCGAACACCAGATCGAATCGGCGCATGCCCGTCAGGTGAACCTGCCTTCCGGCGGCGCGATCGTCATCGACCACACCGAAGCGCTGACAGCTATCGACATCAACTCCGCGCGTTCCACCCGTGGCGGCGACATCGAGACGACTGCCTACAACACCAACCTCGAAGCGGCCGACGAGATCGCCCGCCAGTTGCGCCTGCGCGACCTGGGCGGCCTGATCGTCATCGACTTCATCGACATGGAATCGAGCAAGAACCAGCGCGACGTGGAGAACCGTCTGCGCGACGCCCTGCGTTTCGACCGCGCCCGCATCCAGACCGCGAAGATCTCGCGTTTCGGCCTGCTGGAACTGTCGCGCCAGCGTCTGGCGCCGAGCCTGGAAGAAGGCAACCACACCACCTGCCCGCGCTGTAACGGCATCGGCCATATCCGCGGCACCGAGTCTTCCGCACTGAACATCCTGCGCATCATCCAGGAAGAAGCGATGAAGGACAGCAGCGCCGCCATCCACGCGCAAGTACCGGTGGACGTCGCCACCTTCCTGCTCAATGAAAAGCGTTCCGATATCTTCCGTATCGAATCGCGCTTCAAGATCAGCGTGGTGCTTATCCCCAATCCGCACATGGAGACGCCGCATTACAGCGTCACCCGCCTGCGTCTGGATGACATCACTTCCGATCATCTGCAGGCCAGCTACAAGCTGGTCGAGAAGCCCGAAGAGTCGAAAGCAGACGCCAAGGCCGCGCAGGAAGCCAAAGCAGCCGCGGCACAACGTCCGCAGGCAGCGGTAAAAGGCATCACCCCGGCACAACCGGCGCCCAAGCATGAAGCCAAGGAAGAGAAGAAGATCTCTCTGCTCGGCAGCCTGGTCGGCTGGCTGAAATCGCTGGGCGGCGAAAGCGAACCAGCAAAACCTGCCGCAGCAGCCAAGGGCGGACGCAACAACCAGCGTCGCGACCGCAACGAGCGCGGTGAACGCGGCGAGCGTAGCGAAGGCGGCAACAAGCAACGCCGTGAACGCGGCGAGCGCGGTGAACGAGGCGAACGCAGCGAAGGCGGCAAACAACGCCGCGACCGCAACGACGCCCCGCGCGCCGAGGGCAAGGAGCCAAAGGAACAGCAGGAGAATCGCGGCGAGCGTCAACAGCAGCAACCGCGCCAACCGCGTCCGGCCAACACCGAAAAACCCGCACTGGAGACGCAGAAACCTGCCGTCGCCGGTGAACAGGGCGAAGAAGGCAACGGCAATCGCGAGGGCCGCAAGCGCGGTCGCCGCGGCGGTCGTCGCGAGCGCGAGCGTCGTGAACAGCAGGTGGCAGCACCGGCTGGCGAGAACGTCGAGATGCAAACAGGCGAGCAGAACGCGATGCCGGCAGCAGTCGTTGCCGCGGCACCCGCACCTGCCGCACGCGCGAAACCGAGCGAGTACATCGCCTATCCGGACGCATATCCGGAATCGATGAAGAAGGTCGAGCCGACCGAAGTGGTGAGCCAACCGGCACAGGTGGCAGCACCGGCAGCGGTCGTTGCGGCTCCTGCAGTCGTTGCTCCGGCTGTCGTGGCTGCGCCGGTTGCAGCTCCCGTCGACCTCTCCAGCAGCGGTCTGACCATGATCGAGACCGACCCGAACAAAGCCGCGACCGTGGCTCCCGTGGTCGAGAACCGCTCGCAGGCACCGCGTCGCCGTCAGCGTCAGCGCGAGGTCTACACCATCGAGAACAGCGAACCGCTGCAGCAGGTGGAAACACAGTCGCCGAACTAAACAGATTGGCGGATAATAAAAGCGCACGGGATACCGTGCGCTTTTTTATTTCGGGGAAGCTACATGCGCCACGTCCTGCTTGCACTCTGCCTTTTCGCCATCGCGTCCGCCGCCCAGGCGCTCGGGCCCGATCCGCATCAAGACTGGCTCACTGCAGATAGTGAACATTTTCGCGTCAACTACGCCGATCCGCAGCGTGTGCAGGCCGAGCGCATCACCGACATCGCCGAACGCGTCTATGCCCAGTTGACCCGCGAAATGCAATGGGAGCCGCGCAGCAGGATTGAGATCATCGTGCTGGACGAGTTCGATATCGCCAACGGCTTCTCCACGCCCTACCCGTTCAACGAGACCGCCATATTCCTGACCCCGCCCGACGAGGGCGAACTGCTGGACAACAGCGTCTGGCTGGAGCTGCTCATCACCCACGAACTGACGCACACCATCCATATGGACAAAGCGCGCGGCGTGCCCGGCGTGATGCGCCAGATATTTGGCCGCCATCTGCCTTTGTTCCCCAACCTGTGGCAACCGGGCTGGGCCATCGAAGGCATCGCCACCTATAACGAAAGCACTCCCGAGGCCGGCCAGGGCCGCCTGCGCGGCCCCATCTTCGAAGCATGGATGCGCATCGAGCATGAACGCGGCTTTAAATCGCTGGCGGAGATGAACGCCGATGGTCGCGCGCTGCCGACTTCCAAACAATATCTGTACGGTGTCTACTTCTACGACTTCCTCGCACGCAATTACGGACAGGAAGCGATCTACAAATACATCCACCGTTACAGCGGCAACTTGCCGCTGGTCGCGCGCGTGCATACCAATCCGGTGTACGCGACGGGCAAGACCATGGATGTGCTGTGGGACGAATTCATCGCCGACCTGAAAGAACAGATGAACCGGCGCGAAGCGCCGCTGAAGGCGATGCCGCGCGCGACCGGCGATGTCATCCTGCCCGCCCAGTTCGCGATCGACTCGCTGGCACCCGCGACCGATGGCGGCGTGCTGGCGGTTGTGAACGACGGCCTTTTGCGCACCAAGCTGCTGCATATCGATGTACAGGGGAACAAACGCCGTCTCGCCAACGTCCGGCCCGGCGCGCATATCGACGTGCGCGCGGACGGCACCGTCCTGATCGCGCAACCCGAGATCTGCCGCAACTACAACTACTATTACGACCTCTACACCCTGAGCCCGTCTGGCAGCAAGCAACGCAAGACCGAATGCGGACGCTACCGCCGCGCGGTCTGGCTGGGCGAACAGGTCGCCGCACTGCGCACCGTTGGCGGTATCACCACGCTGAGTATCCTCGACACGCGCGAATGGAGCGAGGTAAAGAAGCTGTACCAGACACCGGACCAGGTCGAAGCCGTCGACCTGGCCGGCAGTCCGGACGGAAAACATATCAGCCTGTCGATCAAACATGCCAATGCCTGGCAAGTGCTTGAATTCGACAGCGCCGGCGGCGCGCCGCGCGTGCTGTTCAACCACGATGCGCCAATCCACAGCCTGCGCTACACGCGCGACGGCAGCGGTCTGGAATTCATCGCCGCCAAGGATGGCGTCTACAACCTCTGGCGTTATTCATCGGACAACCCGGAATTGGCGCGCCTGAGCCACACCTACACCGCGGTGATGTTGCACAGCGGCGTGGTGCAGGACGGCTCGGTCGTGCTGGGCGTGCTGGCCGCAGGCGGCACCGAGTTGCGGCGCATGCCGGCCACCACGGTGCTCGCCCAGACCAAACCGGATACCCGCCTGACCACCGTGCAACAGGGCGACACACCGCCGATCACCTATCCGCTGGGCGAAGCTCGCGACTACCTTGCATTGAGATCACTGTATCCGCGCGCATGGATGCCCGCCTCGTTCATCGACCGCGGCCTGAGTGCCTACGGCGTCTCCGTGTTCGGCAGCGATGCCCTGATGTGGCACAACTACACCGCCAATCTGTTGTGGGAGACCTCGCAACATGAAGCGATGGGCAGCTTCAACTACGAATACCTCGGTCATCATTTTTTCAATGTCTCGCGCGAGTTGTGGGCAAGACAATGGATCAACACCAACAGCAACGAAACCACCACGGCCTATGATCGCACCACCGACTTGCAATGGGCATCGATGCTGCCGCTTCTGCAAAGCGATCGCCGCTTCTATTTCGGCGTGGGTGCCGCCATGCAGACCACCGACCGCGTACTCGGCCACAACGACGCACAGACCGCCGGTCTGTCCACGCGGGCACAGGACGAGCGTATCGCCGCCGCCTTCCTGCGCTACGACACGCGCGACAGCAACTGGTATGCCGACGGCATCAACCGCGGCAATCTGACCACCCTGCTCTACGAGAGTTACCGCCCGTTCAACAGCTACTACGACGGACACATAGTCCGTTTCGACACGCGCGGCTACCTACCGATCGGCAGGACGGTGCTGAGTGCCAGATGGACGGAAGCCCGCGCGCAGGACATCACCGAACCGTTCTATCTCGGCGGCGCCTTCGAGCACGGCCTGACCCAGGCCCCCATGCTCAACCAGCACGACCTCCCGTTGCGCGGATACCGGGGCGGAGAGATGGTACTGCGCGGGCAGAACGCCCGCACCGCCAGCATCGAATGGCGCACGCCCATCGCCGACATCGACCGCCACGCGATGACCCCGCCTATCGGCATCAACCGTCTTTCCACCGCGGTGTTTCTGGATGCGGGACGTGCCTGGGACAACGGCAGCCAGCGGCCGAAATACTATCGCGGCGTCGGTATCGAACTGCTGGGCGAGATCAGGCTGATCTACCTTGCCACCATCCCGCTAAGGATAGGCATCGCGCACGGCATGGATCATCCTGGAAAAGTGCTGGGGTATCTGCAACTGGGACAAACGTTCTAGCGTCAACGCCGGCAATACAAAAACGCCATGGATATCTCCATGGCGTTTTACATTCCGGGCGGACCGCAAGTAACGTTCTACCGTCTCCCTAACCCTCGCCTGCAAGGGAAAGTATGTGTGAGGACGCAGAGCATCCTCAGTCGGCCCATGCCCATGCGCGGCCTGTGCCGGTAAACCTGGCATACACGCCGCTGGAGTTGAAGCGGGTATCCAGAGCCTGTGTTCCACTCTGGAAACTCACATAGGAACCGGTGCGCGACATGGACACGTAATCCGCCCAGTTGCCCCCGGCATAAACGGTACGCACTTCGTCGGTAACCATATTGCGCATCACCAGATTCATCGACGAGGTTGCCGCGGCATCCAGATTGGTTGCCGCGGTATTGAATGCCGCCCAGGTGCTGTCATGCGACAGCGCCACCCGATCCAACTGGCCAATCGGGCTATTCCCATTCGCTTGCGCGCCGGTGCTGCTTACACTGGCGCGAACAACGTTAAGGCTTGCACCCGATGTTTGCGTATCGACGATGAAAACATCCCTGAAACCATTGGTATCGCCCGCAACCACATTGGTCGACCAGGACGGATAGGCCACATAGCGGCCGTTGCCGGAGATGGCGGGCGAAGCAATACTGCTGATGCCGTCCCCGCCCTGATTGCGCTCGCCGCCGCCAGCAGCGAGACTGACGCGCGCGAGCCCGTTGGTCGTGTCGTACACGAAAATATCCCAGATGCCATTCCCATCGCCTGCCACCAGATCTGAGGCATACGACCAGAATGCCAACCGCGTCCCGTCTTCCGACAGGGTAGGACGCGATGAACCAAAGTTGCCTTCGTTGCTCGTGCCGGTAACAGCACTGACCAACGTATTAACGTTATTAGCCAGATCACGCAGGACGACATTGCTGTTGATCGTACCTGCAACCGTCCCGGCGAGGTTGTTGGCATATGTACTGAAAGCCACCACCTGGCCGTCGCCGGACACGGTCGGCTCGAAGCTGGCCGCATTGCCTTCCACCCCAGCGCTGCTTACGCTTGCGCGAGTCACACTCGTGGGCAGATTGCCTGCCACAACCGACCATACGAACACATCGGTGACGCCATTATTGTCGCCTGCCACCAGGTTGGTGGCGGAAGACTCGAACACCACCGTCAGGCCGTCGGCCGAGATTGCCACCGCGCCGCTTGTAGCGTTTCCTTCTGCGCCATTCGGTGCTGCGCTGACCAGCACGGTATCGCCCGAATAGCGGTCGTGCCAGAACACCTGGCGGATAGACCCGCTGACACCAGCTGCAAGATTGGGCATGTCGGAGACAAAGGCGACAAAGCGTCCTTCGCCCCAGCCGGTGGCATTACTGGCCACGGCCCCGGCGGCCCCGCCGATCATTTGTCCGAACGTTGTCGTGTTATAACTCAAGACCGTACTATCGCTGCTGCGGCTGACGAGGTCATGCGTAAATTCGCAGCCTGCCTTGAGCGTCGTGCTGGTTACCGGCATCGTGCCCGTCGCGCCTTTGTAGACCGAGCAGGTCTGGCCGGCGGGCGCCGTCAGCATGCTGACGGAATAGGCCACACCACTCGACATCTGCGTGGCAAAGGTAAAAGCTTGCTCGTTGTAATCGTTGCCGGGAGCAGTAGCATCGGCTGGCACAGTCACATTCAGGTTGTCGCCACCGTTATTCTGCAACACCACTTGCGTGTCTACCGGTGCAACGACCGTTCCGGTTAGCGAAGTACCTGTGCCGGGAGGTGTGCTGACTGTGGCATCGCCACCGCCACCACAGGCGGAAAGCAGAGCCAAAACCAGGGCGGCAGTACCCATCAAATGTACGTGCTTAAGTTTTTTCATCATTTATCTCCCTAATTTTCAGACTTGCTATTCGTTTCTGCGAAAAGTGACGATTTGTCCGGGCTGCGACGAATGGAATGTATGTGCTTTGATGCGCTTTTCATATAGTCCATTTGGACTGCCGATCAGATTCCCGTCCTCAGATGCGACTAAAAGAAAGCAGCGGAAACTCTGTTGGTGAAGTTGATTTTCAATTTATCGAATAGCAGATGCCCGGTTTGCCAATTAGCTTCTCGTCACCGCCTGCTCTGTGATCGGTTTACTGATAGCGGTTGGCCCAGATATTGTGGAGCTGGTTGCCGTTGGTGGCGGACTGAAACCATACCGCCAGCGCATTGCCGCTGGTATCGAGGGCGATCTGCGGGTCCGAGGCGCCGCCCACGTCGTCCGTCTCGATGAGCGTGGCCGTGCCCCAGCCAGTGGCGATGGTGTAGTGGTTGGCCCAGATGTTGTCGCGCGTGCCGTCGGATTGCTGCCACACTGCGATGGCATTGCCGCTGGCATCGAAGGCAATCTGCGGCGCACCGACAGTGCCCGTGTTATTGGTCTCGATAAGTGCGGCCGTGCCCCAGCCGCTACCGTTCGTGTAACGATTGGCCCAGACGTTACTCATGCCGTCGCCCTGAACCCAAACCGCCAACGCATTACCGTTGGCATCAAAGGCGATCTGCACGGTGCCGGCATTGAACGCGTTGTCGGCTTCAATGAGCGCCGCCGTGCCCCAGCCGGTACCGACCGTGTAGCGGTTGGCCGCGATGTTGTTGCGTGTGCCATCGTGCTGCTGCCACACCGCCACGGCATTGCCGCTTGGGCTAATGGCGATCTGGGGAGTATAGACACTACCCGCGTCGTCGGTCTCGATGAGCGCGGCCGTGCCCCAGCCGGTACCGACCGTGTAGCGGTTGCCCCAAACGTTGGTGCGCATGCCATCGGACTGCTGCCAAACCGCGATGGCATTGCCGCTGGCATCAAGGGCGATCTGCGGCTCGTCGGCTGAATGTCCTATTACGTTGTCGGCCTCGATGACGACAGCGGAGCCCCAGGCATTGTTCGATGCAGTGTAGCGGTTGGCGAAGATACTGTTCTCTGTGCCGTCGTCCTGGACCCACACCACCAGTGCATTGCCACTGGCTTCGATGGCGATCTGGGGAGTTTGGGCGCCACCCACGTTGTCGGTCTCGATGAGGGACGCCGTGCCCCAGCCGGTCCCGACCGTGTAGCGGTTGGCCCAGATGTTGTTGCGCGTGCCGTCATGCTGGGCCCACACCACCAGTGCGTTGCCGCTGGCATCGATGGCGATCTGGGGAGTTTGGGCACCACCCGCGTTGTCGGTCTCGATGAGCGCGGCCGCACCCCAGCCGGCGCCCGCCGTGTAGCGGTTGGCCCAGATGTTGTAGCGTGTTCCATCGTGCTGGAACCACACCGCCAAGGCATTGCCGCTGGCATCGATGGCGATCTGGGGGTTATAGGCCCCGCCCGCGTTGTCGGTCTCGATGAGCGACGCCGTGCCCCAAGCTTTTGACGTTGTGGCCGGGGTCGGACTGCTGTCTCCCCCACCGCCACACGCGGCGAGCGTTGCAAGAGTAATGATGAGAGTGGCGACACCGCCCAACCCGTGTTTGCAAGTCATGATTTTTCCCGTGGTCTCGAATAATTCGTGGGTGATAAAAACACCGTCTGTCTGGTGACGAGACGGGCAACCTGATTCAGGAACAAGGGGGTACCGTTTTCAGACAGTTTTCCAGAGTATCGCTGCATTCGGCACCCAATTTGGTCAATGTTTCGATCTCCAGTTGGCGGGCAAGGCTGACCGCAGCCTCTTTGTCCTGGCGATCGCTTTCCGCGACGCTCAATGCTCCCAACAAGCCAACCACAATTGCCTCAATTACCGTTGCCGCCGCGAACAGCGACGGGGCAAGGATCAGGCCTATGACCGGAATGGCCAGTGCCGTGTACGCCGCGGCCAGGGCAACTGCCGCAGCAATAGCCGCATCTCTCAATTGTGTGGACAGATTGTCGACACGCGCCTGCGCGGTCCGGGCAGCTGCCTCGGCGGTGCATCGGTCGGATCGCCGATTGCGAAGCTCGACACACAATCCACTGCAGTTTGTATTGCCCGAGTCGGAGTTCAGGGTAACGGTGGGAGGGTTCTGGCCTCCGGCAATCCCTCTTCCGATGAAAAATACGACAATGGTTACGACTACGCCGAGAAAAGCTTCCATGTATTTACTCCTTGTGTTGTTGGGTAAAAATCCGCACGGTTCAATGGCTAGTGCTTGCAACCTTTTCTGGCTGCCCCATACGCGCCAGCACGGCAGCCATGCGGTTAAGTTCCTGCCGTAGCGCAACGATTTCCAGGGCCTGTTTTTCCAGCTCTGCCACACGCTGGCTCTGTTTAGCCAATGCCGCTGTCTGAGTCTCGATCAGGCGTTGCTGCTTCTGGTATTCGTTGAGCAGCATCGGGGGGAGGTGTTGATAGAACACGGTTTCGATTTCACCGCCGGCCGAGCGCGCCACCAACCCCGGGGCGACTTTCTCCACTTCTTCGGCGATCAGCCCGTATTGCAGGCTGCGGCCCTTCGTGTTCTGGTCGGATTTGTAATGAAAGGTCACTGGCCGCAGTTTCATTAGCATGTTGCTCGCCTCTCCCATGTCGGCAATGTCGTCCTTGAAGCGCCGTGAGGAACTGACGGTACCAAGTTGGCCGCTACTGTCGATGACGACGGCTATCGCGTCGGCGGTGCCGGTGGTGACCCCGCGGATGCCGACAATGAAGGCGCGGTTCTGATTGGCGGCATCGCCAAGCCGGATGGTGTTCGACTCGCCGCCGCCAGCGTTGCCGATAACGATGTTGCTGCTGCCGGTCGATATACCCAGACCGGCATTTAGCCCAATGGCGATGTTGCTATTGCCGGTCGTGTTGTTGGAGAGCGCCCCAACGCCGTTGGCTGTGTTGTTGCTGCCGGTGGTGTTGTTGCGGAGCGCAAACGCGCCACTGGCGGTATTGCTGTTACCGCTGTTGCCGACAGCCGCCTCGAGTGCAAACGCACCGCTGGCGGTGTTGTAGGAGCCGGTGCTATTGCCATAGAGCGCGCTCACGCCATTGGCAGTATTGCTATTACCGGTGGTATTGCTCCGGAGCGCATTCAGACCGCTCGCAGCATTGTCGGTACCGGTGGTATTGCTGGAGAATGCCAACCTGCCGCTGGCAGTGTTGTTGGTGCCGGTCATCGTGAAGTTTCCTGCATCCTGTCCGAGGAATGTGTTGCTCTGACCGTAGTTGTGCATGAATCGGCTCGCGCCTTTCATGATATTGCCCGTGCTCGCCGTCGAGGGCGCCAGCACGATGTTGCCACCGGTGACCGCCGTCTCCAGCGTATTGATGCGCGTGTCGATATCGCTGAAATTGGCGTTCATCACGCTCGAGCTGATGGTGGTGCCGCTAGTGAAGAGAGTTGGTGCAGCGGCAAGAGCAAATGCGCCCGCGGTAAGCATCATTGCGCCGCTGAGGAGCTGGGTGCGACTGGGTTTGAAGCGCTTAAACAGCTTTGAAGTTTTGCTCACATGCAGTTCTGTGTTGTTTCTCTGCTCTTGATGCATGTCATTTCTCCTTTGAGTGAAATCGGCTATCAATGAAAGCAATTTAATCGCGGTTCACGTTTTTCAAGATTCACTCCAATTTGCAGTTATCCCAAGTTGAGTTGTCCCAAGCGCAAGTCGTGGATCCAGTTGTCGTTCCGCTGCCTCCGCCTCCGCCGCACGCAGTGAGAAGAATCGCAAGCAGGAATAGCACTCCTAGTGCAATCAACTTTTTGCGAATGAAATCCATTTGGGGTTCTCCTTAAGTTGATAAGTGATCCAGCTTGGCCATTTGCATTTGATATCCACGTGTGTCGCTGATCATTTTTGCAATGTAGGCGCATGGAAATTAATTTCATATAGTCTGTTTGGACTGATGCGGCATAATTCACATAGTCCATTTGGACTAGTTGCGCTGAAATGCTTGCGGAATGAGTGCGGCGCGGTTAAGTTGGCAATTATGACAACGACTAATATTTTGCTGATCGACGACCATGCGATGTTCCGCTCCGGCCTGCGCATGGTGTTGAATGCGCGCATGGCCGATGCCGAAGTTTTCGAAGCGGGATCGCTGAATGAGGCAACAAAAAGCTCCCCGGAGAAAATAGACGTAATCCTGCTGGACATCAATCTGCCCGGCCTGAACGGATTGGACGGCATCGCCCTGCTCAAGCGCAAATGGCCGCAGGTTCCGGTGGTAGTGCTGTCATCCCAGGATGGGCCGGAAACCGTGCGCGATGCGCTTGCGCGCGGTGCAGTGCGCTTCATTTCCAAGGCCGACACGGCAGACAGAATCATCGCTTTGCTTAACCGTGTAATACGCGGCGAGTACGATGCACCGCAATCTCGGCCGGGGGACAGTGAAGAAGCTTTGCCCATTCCGCAGCACTTGACCCCGCGTCAGTGCGAGGTGCTCGACCTTGTGTGCCGGGGCATGTCCAACAAATTGATCGCGCGGCAATTGGCGCTTTCCGAAAACACCGTGCGCGGACATGTGCAGGCCATATTGGGCTTCCTTGAGGTGTCGAGCCGCTCGGAAGCCGCCTTTGCGGCGCGTCGCCGTGGGCTGGTGGGCTGACGGCAAATGCCGGACAATGACCACACGTCTGGAATAGCGGTAATGAAGTAGCCGGAGATTGCGGGAATATCGCACCGATGTTAGCTTGCTCCGCACGAACAACCTTGGTATATCCAGGCCATGATCAACCCGTTTGCAGCGCATGACGATGACCAGCCAGCCGATGAAAAGCGTGTAACCATCGAGGCCATACACCAGATGGCGCTTGTGCTGCATGCAGCATGGCTCGCGCTGCCAGTGCTGGCGCTGCTGGTGGCGCTCGGCATGTGGTGGCAAACGGACCACACCAAAGTACTCGCTTGGTTGCTGTGCGCGATCACGATGCCGGCAATGCGGTATTGGCTATTGCGCCGGCATTTTGCCCATACTCCCGATTACACGTCGGCAGTGCGCTGGGCACGACAACTGACGCTGGTTGCGCTGCTGGACGGATTTGTCTGGGGCGGCGCGTATATTCTGTTCTTTACGCCTGATTCCGTGGCCGAGCAGGTGCTGTTGCTCAGCATGCTGGTTTCAATCGTGGCTGGTTCGATTTTTGTGTCGTCTTTCTGGCCTGCTACACTCATCGCGTTTGCAACACCAGCCATTTTGCTCGCGACAGTTCCGTTCCTGCAGCAGGGCACAACCACCTCGTTCCTCATGGCAGGCGCACTGCTGTTCATGCTCATGATCCTGTACCAGATGCTGCAAGCCGCGCACCGCCTGTCGCGAGAAGCCATCGTATTGCGCTTCGAGAATCTGGATTTGGTCGAAGGCCTGCGCGAGCAAAAGCAGGTGGCCGACGATGCCAACATGGCAAAATCAAAATTCCTCGCTGCAGCCAGCCATGATTTGCGCCAACCCATCCATGCCCAAGGCCTGTTTCTGGAAGTGCTTTCGCGCACCGAGCAGACTCCGCACCAGCAGGAGTTGCTTGCCAGCGCGCGTTCCGCATCGGAAGCCACCAGCGAACTACTCAATGCGCTGCTCGATTTCTCGCGCATCGAGGCAGGCGTGATCGAACCGCAACTGCAACCCTTCCGCCTGCAGCCACTGCTCAACAAGATCGAAAACGAACTCGCGCCGCAGGCCGATGCAAAAGATATCGTGTACCGCTCTCGCGAAACGCAACTGGCGGTGAATACCGACCCGATGCTGCTGGAACGGGTCATCAGGAATCTGGTGTCGAATGCCATTCGCTACACCGAGTACGGCGGTGTGCTGGTGGCATGCCGCCGACGCGGCACAAAAGCCGTGCTGGAAGTCTGGGACACAGGCATTGGCATTGCGCCAACACACCAGACGGAAGTGTTCCGCGAATTCCATCAGCTGGGCAATCCCGAACGTGATCGCAACAAAGGCCTTGGGCTGGGGCTTGCCATTGCAGAGGGACTGGCGCGCACATTGGGGCATGAGTTGACATTGTCTTCGGTGCCGCAGCGCGGCAGCGTGTTCCGCCTGTCGCTGGATATCGATGACAACATCCCGGCCATGCAATCCTCCATGACGCAAAGCAAGTCGCGCCTGCTGAATGCGCGCCTGCTGGTCATCGACGACGACGAAATCGTGCGTTCTGGCATGCTGCACTTGCTGCGCGACTGGGGTTGCGAATGCGACGCGGCCGAAAACATAGAAGAAGCGCTTGCGCTGGCGCGTTTGCACAGGCCGGATGTAGTCATCAGCGACTACCGTCTGCGCGAACAACGCACCGGCGTGGAAGCCATCGCGGCGCTGCGTGCATTGCTGGGCGAATCGCTGCCCGCCCTGCTCGTAACCGGTGATACGGCACCGCAAAGATTGCGCGAAGCGCAGGCCAGCGGCATTCCGCTGTTGCACAAACCGGTTGCGCCCGGCAAGCTGTATCGCAGGCTGGTGGAACTGCAGCAGAAGGGAGCCTGACATGTGGCATGCCAGCCGGCCCGGAATATCCATAAACCGGGCGATTGCAATCGACAATATCGTGTTGGAACGAAGGAATGAAAAATAGAATCCCGAATATTCTGAGACTGGATGAAAACCGTATTCTGGTCGAACAGCTATACCTGATCCTGCGCAACGAGCGTAGCACCCTCATTCCCGACTTGGCCCTGCCTGTTGCATTGCTGTGGATCCTGTCGAACGAAAGCAATGCGTTCGGCCTGTGGATGTGGCTCGTTTCCGTGATCATGATGAAACTGGCCCTGTATTTTGTCGCGCGTCATTTTCTGTCCGCGGGCATCAAGGAAGTACGGGCGCACAAACTGACCTGGCTGGTGGTGCTCATGCAAGCCATGTTCGGCGCGATCTGGGGGGCTTTTGCCTGGGCGGCCCTGGATCCGGGCGAAGTGATGAGTTCGCTGCTTGTGCTCGCCGTCCTCGCCGGCGTCGTGGGCAGCGTGGTGGCGCAGATATCCTCGATCCTGCCCGTTCTCATGGCATTTTCGACCGCCATGTTGCTGGCCATGGTCTCCAGAATGTGGACGCTGGACGATCACACCTATGACGTACTGGGCGTACTCTCGATTCTGTATGTCGCCATCATGTTCCTGCATGCCGTCAACAGCTATCGGACCGTGCGCTCGGTCATCGATCTCCGCTTCGAAAATACCGAACTGATCGGACAGTTGCGGATCGAGACCGATATTGCGGCGGCCGCCCAACTCGAAGCGGAACAGGCCAACACCGCCAAATCCAAATTCCTCGCCGCGGCCAGCCACGATCTGCGCCAGCCGATACACGCTCAGGGATTGTTTCTGGAAGTGCTCTCCCGCACCGAATTGAATAGCTACCAGCGCGGGCTGGTCGACAGTTCGCGCGCCGCCGCAGAAGCTTCCAGCGAGTTGCTTAATTCCCTGCTCGATTTTTCGCGCATCGAGGCGGGTGTGATCCGACCGCAATTGCAGCCCTTCCACCTGCAACCCCTGCTCAACAAGATCGAAACAGAACTTGCCCCCCAGGCCGACGCAAAGAATATCGTCTACCGCTCACGCGAGACCCAAGCCGTGGTGAAATCCGATCCGATGCTGCTGGAGTTGATTCTGAGGAACCTGGTATCGAACGCGATCCGCTACACCGACCGTGGCGGCGTGCTGGTAGCCTGCCGGCAACATGGCAGTCAGGCAGTGCTGGAAGTCTGGGATACCGGAATCGGCATCGCCGCCGAACATCAAAAGGAAGTGTTCCGCGAATTCCACCAGCTCGGCAATCCTGAACGCGACCGTCGCAAGGGACTCGGGCTGGGACTTGCCATCGCGGACGGCCTGTCACGCACACTGGAACACCCGCTCTCGCTTTCGTCCAAACCGGGATGCGGCAGTGTCTTCCGTTTGAAGCTGCCGATCAGCCTTCACTCCGAGACTCAACAAAACCCCATGGTACAGAGCAGATCGAGATTGCTGAATGCGCGCCTGCTGGTTATCGACGACGACGAGATCGTACGCGATGGCATGCTACATCTGCTGCGCGACTGGGGATGCGAATGCGAGGCGGCCGAGTCTATCGAGGAAGCGCTAGTGATCGCGCGAGCGCATCCGCCCGATGTTGTCATCAGCGATTACCGCCTGCGCGAACAACGAACCGGCGTGGAGGCCATTGCCGCCATGCGTGCACTGCTGGGTGAATCGCTGCCGGCATTATTGATCACGGGCGACACCGCACCGGAACGGCTTCGTGAAGCACAGGCCAGCGGCATCCCGCTGCTGCACAAGCCTGTGTCTCCCGGCAAGCTGTATCGGCAATTGGTGGAATTGCAACAGGTGACCACCTGATCAGAGAACCGTCAGCGCGGGTGTTTCTCAAGAATGTGGTGTAGCAAGCCCTTGGCCGCGTCTTCCACCATATCCAGCACGCGCTCGAAACCGTCCGCGCCGCCGTAGTAGGGATCGGGCACTTCGCGTTCACTGTGATGCTCGGCGAATTGCAGGAACAGGCCGAGATGACTTTCCGCATCGCTCGGACGCAGACTCTCAAGGATGGAAAGGTTCGCCTCGTCCATCGCCAGCACGTAATCGAAATTCCTGAAATCCTCCGTCCCCACCTGCCTGCCGCGCAGCTTGCTCATGTTATAGCCGCGTTGTTTCGCGACACGCTGTGTGCGCGCATCCGGCGCATCGCCGATGTGGTAATCATGCGTACCGGCCGAATCAATATGGATGTGCTCGGCCAGACCTTCTTGCTCGACGTAGTGACGGAACACCGCTTCGGCGGTGGGTGAACGGCAGATGTTGCCCATGCAGACGAACAGGACTTTGACTTTCATGCTTCAACTCACAACGGGGAAATGAAAACGCTCTCGCGCAGCTTCTTCAACTGGTCGCGTACTTGCGCGGCCTTCTCGAACTCCAGATTCTTGGCAGCCTGCAGCATCTCTTTTTCCAGCCGCGCGATCTCCTTAGCCACTTCCTTCTCGCTCATGGCCAGATACTTGGCCTGCGTCTGCGCAGCTTTGAGCGATGAGCGCTCGTCGTCCACGTCGTAGGCGCTGTCGATGATGTCCTTGATGCGCTTGACGATGGACTGCGGCGTGATGCCGTGCGCTTCGTTGTGTGCGATCTGTTTGGTGCGGCGGCGGTCGGTTTCACTGATCGCTTTACGCATGGACTCGGTGATGCGGTCGGCATACAGGATGGCGGTGCCGTGCAGATGGCGCGCAGCGCGGCCTATGGTCTGGATCAGCGAGCGTTCGGAACGCAGGAAGCCTTCCTTGTCTGCATCCAGGATCGCCACCAGCGAAACCTCGGGGATATCCAGACCTTCGCGCAGCAGGTTGATGCCGACCAGCACGTCAAACATGCCTAGGCGCAGGTCGCGGATGATCTCCACCCGCTCCACGGTCTCGATATCCGAGTGCAGGTAGCGCACCTTGATGCCGTGCTCTGAGAAATACTCGGTCAGGTCTTCGGCCATGCGCTTGGTCAGCGTGGTGACTAGCACGCGTTCGCCCACGTTGGTACGCAAAGTCACTTCCGACATCAGGTCGTCCACCTGATTGGTGGCCGGACGCACTTCGATAGTCGGGTCGATCAGGCCGGTCGGGCGCACCACCTGCTCCACCACCTGCCCGGTGTGCTCGGCTTCGTAGGTGGAAGGCGTGGCGGAGACGAAGATGGTCTGGCGCATGATCTTCTCGAACTCGTCGAAGCGCAGTGGGCGGTTATCCAGCGCGGACGGCAGGCGGAAACCGTAATTGACCAGGTTCTCTTTGCGCGCGCGGTCGCCTTTGTACATGCCGCCGATCTGCGGGATGGTGACGTGGCTCTCGTCGATGACCATCAGCGCGTTGGGCGGCAGGTAATCCATCAGCGTGGGCGGGGCTTCATTTGCGCCGCGCTGTGACAGATGGCGTGAGTAGTTCTCGATACCCTTGGTGAAGCCGATCTCGGCCAGCATCTCCAAATCGTGGCGCGTGCGCTGCTCGATGCGCTGCGCCTCCACCAGCTTGTTCTCTTTCACGAAGAAGGCGATGCGCTCGGCCAGTTCCACTTTGATGGTCTCGATGGCGTGCAGGGTCGTCTCGCGCGGCGTCACGTAGTGGCTGGAGGGATACACGGTGTAGCGCGGCACGCGGGTCTGGATATGGCCGGTGAGCGGGTCGAACAGTGCCAGCGATTCCACCTCGTCGTCGAACAGCGTCACGCGCAAGGCGTTCTCGCTGCTTTCTGCCGGATAGATGTCGATCACATCGCCGCGCACGCGGAAGTTGCCGCGAGCGAAGTCGATATCGTTACGTTCGTACTGCATCGCCACCAGGCGCTGGATCACGTCGCGCTGCGCCATCTTCTCGTGCTCGCGCAGGTGCAGGATCATGCCGTGGTAATCCACGGGGTCGCCGATACCGTAGATCGCCGAAACCGTCGCGACGATGATGCAGTCCTGCCGCTCCAGCATCGACTTGGTGGCGGACAGACGCATCTGCTCGATCTGCTCGTTGATGCTGGAATCCTTCTCGATATACACATCACGCGACGGCACATAGGCCTCGGGCTGGTAATAGTCGTAATAGGAAACGAAATACTCGACGGCATTGTCGGGAAAGAAATCGCGCAACTCGGAATACAACTGCGCCGCCAGCGTCTTGTTCGGCGCCATCACAATGGCCGGCCGCCCGGTGCGCGCGATGACGTTGGCGATGGTGAAAGTCTTGCCGGAACCGGTCACGCCCAGCAGGGTCTGGTAGGCCAGCCCATCCTCGATGCCCTCCACCAGCTGCGCGATGGCCGTGGGCTGATCACCTGCCGGATCGAACGGCAGGTGTAGCAGGTAGGGACTGTCGGGGAAGGTGATGGTTTTCATGGTCAGCCGCGTATTGTACGGGGAATGCCAGGAATACCAAACCATGCGGACAGAATGCTACTGACAAAAGCTGTCAGCCAGTATTCCGGGGTCTATGTGTCTTGTTATAGTCTATCGAGGGATCGTTTGACTTGAGTGCCAGGATAATTTCCCCCTCTTTCGTGCTCACCTCATCTTTATCCTTTGACTCAAAGATAATCTCTTTACGAATCGTGAAATCTCTCAACTCTGCATCAGTGAAATCTTCCTGCACAAGTTCATTATCCCAAGTCCCAAAATAACGTAGCGAATGACCATTCGCTCCTATGTCTTTTCCTACGTAGATTTTTCCATTTGGAAAAGTCAATTTGTATACAACATAATCAATGCGCATATATTCTTTCAGTCATTTTGCATTCAACTTCTCCGCGCCAACGGATCCTGTCGGTAGAAGCTTGCCAATAAGCCATACACCGCCGGGTACTCCAGCTTCAGCAGGTCCGGCACCTCGAAGAAATATTCACTGAGCACGGCGAAGAATTCGGCCGGGCTCTCGGTGGCATAGGGGTCGATCACCGTTTCCTCGCCGTTTTCCACGCGGCGGCAGAGGTCGTCATAGGCAGTCTGGAATTCACGCGCCCAATCTTCCGGGATCATGCCGGTATGCAGTGGCGGCCGGCCGTTCGCATCGCCGTTCATCATGTCCAGCTTGTGGGCGAATTCGTGGATCACGACGTTGAAGCCCTCGCGCTGCCCTGAATGTTCCACGTCTTCCCACGACAGCACCATCGGGCCGCCCTGCATCGCTTCGCCGCTGCGCACATCGCGCACTTGGTGGACGATGCCGTCTTCGTCCATGTGCTCGCCTTCGTAGATGAATTCACCCGGATACACCACGATCTCACACCAGCCTTCGTAGCCCTCGTAGCCGATGTTCAGCACCGGCAGTGCCGCGAAGGCGGCGATGGCGGTGGCCATGCCATCGTCCACCTCGATGCCGCCGGCACCGGAGAAGGCCTTGTCGGCCAGCAACTGTATCGCCAGTTCGCGCAGCCGCGCGCGTTCTGCGGCATCCAGCCCGTCGAACAGCGACAGTCCCATGACCGCCTGCCAGGTTGCCTCGTCCAGCGCATGGCTACCCTTGCCACCGCCGAATAAACTGGCAAGCAGCGCCAAGGGGATATGTTTCGCGTCACGCCCACGCATTGTTCGTTTCCTTTTTCAAATCGGCAGCCAAGCAGCACCGCGCACTCCGCTTGAATCGCCGAACTGGTGCTTCACCAGCTTCGTATCCACTCGGTCCGAAAACACCCATTGGCCCCACAACACAGGCACGTTCGCATACAGCCGCTCGATGTTGGACATGCCTCCGCCCAGCACGATGACGTCCGGATCGAGGATGTTGATGACGTGCGCCAAGGAACGCGCAAGGCGGTGCTCGTAGCGTTGCAGACTGCGCTCGCAGACCGCATCACCCTGCTCTGCGCGCGCCACGATCTCCTCTGCGCTCAGTGCGATGCTTGCCTCGATCTGGTGCAGCTTCGCCATACCCGGCCCGGAGAGAAAGGTCTCGATGCACCCCTGTTTGCCGCAGTAGCATGACGGGCCGGGGAGTTCTTCTGCCTGTGGCCAAGGCAGCGGGTTGTGGCCCCACTCGCCCGCGATGCCGTTGGGGCCGGTAAGGATGTGGCCATTGACGACGATGCCCGCGCCGACGCCGGTGCCGAGGATGACACCGAACACAACGGAAGCACCCGCTGCCGCGCCGTCTGTTGCTTCTGAGAGCGCGAAGCAGTTGGCGTCGTTGCTGATCTGCACCTTGCGTTGCAGCAGAGCTTCGAGATCTTGCAGGATGGGCTGACCGTTGAGTGCGACCGAGTTGGAGTTCTTGAGACAGCCGGTTGCTCTTGAGAGCGCACCGGGGGTGCCGATGCCGAGCGATCCTCGTTGGCCGAGTTCGGCTTCAGCGTCACGCACAAGTTGGGCGATGACTTGCAGGGTCTCGTCGTAGTTGCCTTTTGGGGTGGGTACACGGCGGCGCAGGAGTTCTTTGCCGCTGTCGTCTAGCGCGATGATCTCTATCTTGGTGCCGCCGAGGTCGATGCCGAGTCTCATGATTTCTGTCTTTCTGTGCCGAGCTTCTGCGGCGAATCATCTCAGCCCGGATTGTCTACCGAGAACATGCTCCATGGATAGGTGATGAACAACTGGCTTTGCACGCCTTCCCTGCCGTTCGCCAGATCGAAGCGGATGATGACGCCGGACAGTATCATGCGCGCGCCGATGCCGTAGCTTTCACGCCCGTTCTTGAACAGCTGGCCGAATTCATCCGCCACCATGCCGCGCTCCCAGAATGCGGCAAGCTGGATACCGGTACGCACGCCCCTGGCCAGATAGATGTCGAACGGGGTGCGTTCGTCGGTGAGGTTCCAGCGGTATTCGACGCCGTAGAACAGCGACTGTCCGGCGTAGTAACGCCAGTTGTCGTAGGAACGCAGACGCTGCGTACCGCCCAGCGGCGAGGCGGTGCCGTAGATGTTGTTGGCCAGCTTGCCCGCCAGCAGTTTGTCTTCGGTGGCTTGGCAGGCATCGCGGTCGGGGCCGACCGGGTATTGGCTGCAGTTAAGCCCGTAGCGCTGTTGCAGCAGCGTGGTGTCGGTGAGCCCCTGACGGGTGACATGGGCGCGCGAGTAGAACAGATTGAAGGCCAGCGTGTCCCACTGGCGCATCGGTGCATAGCCGGAGAAGTTGTAGTCATTGACGTAATACTCGCTCTCGTCGGCACTGCGGCTGTCGGGCAGGCGGCTGGAAAACTCAAAGCGTACGCCGTTGCGCGGATCGAGACGGTCGTCGGTCAGGTCGATCGAACCGCCCAATGAGTAATAGTTACCCTTCTTCCAGCTGGTATCCACGCCGACGAACGCTTGGTCGTTGATATCCAGCACTTCGATCAGCCGGTTCCTTCCCCTCAGAGCACGCACGAAAAGCTCATAGCGGCGCTCGTCGAATGTGAGGGTCATCTGCCCGATGAAGTAGTTCCCTTCCACCTTGGGACGGATCAGATCGTCCGGGGAAGAATCGATGCCGCGATTGTAGGAAGTGGAAGCAACCTTGTAGTCGTTGTAACCCACATCGACGATCAGGCGCTGCGGCACGACGTGGTAATCGAGCAACGCTGCGCCGGTGGCCTTGATGTCCCCGCGCACGTAGTAGCCGGTGAAATCGGTGTCGCTGTCGCCCATGTTGGAGACGCTGGCTCCGACCCCGGCGGCTGTGCCCATGCCGGGTATCTCGCCCGCAATGGGATAGAGGTAATAGGCAAAGTCCTTGCCGAACTGATCCTTGCGGCGTTCGACCACTTCTGCATGAGTTGCATTGCCGATCAGCGTCAGCACCAACACCCAGCCAAGACACTTTTTGGTCCCCATATGCTTGATGGTCCAGATTGTTCGAAGGACTAGGTCAGATTCTATTCTGACACCATGCTTAATTCAATTTAATGCCGGCAAAATGAAATCTCGGATGTTTTTGGCCTTTGCCGTTGACACATTGCAAAACCCGCACGCATGGCAGATACTGAAACTCTGGCTCAAAAAAACCTTAAATTCGGACTGATCGTGTTTCCCACCGCACAATTCTTCTCTGCACACACTGCCTGTTCCCCCACGCGGGTGAACAGAAATCTCATCCAGACATTCAGCCTGCAATTCCTGGCTGCGTTTTGCATCTTCAGTCTGTTATGGATGACTGCTGCGAACGCGCAAACGGTGAGAATAGGCGTACTTGCCTTCCGCCCCAAGCCGGAGACACTTAAGCAATGGAATCCACTTGCCAATGTGCTGAAGCGCCGTATTCCGCAGCATGATTTCATCATCGAGGCCTATAACTACCCCGAATTGGAAAGTGCCGTTTTCGACAAGCGGGTGGATTTCGTTCTCACCAATCCGGCACACTTCGTGTTGTTGAGCCGACGGCTCGGATTGTCGGCCCCGTTGGCTACGATTGTCGTCGAAGACAACGGAGTGCCTTTGTCCAACTTCGGCGGAGTCATCCTCACCCGCGCCGACCGTACCGATCTGCAACAGTTGACCGATCTCAAGGGAAAAACAGTGTCGTCCCCCGATACCGGTTCCTTTGGCGGCTACCAGATGCAGGCTTACGAGCTGGCACTGCAGGGCGTATCAGTGTCAAAAGACATTTCGCTGCTGATCGTGGGCATGCCGCATGACAATGCGGTCAAGGCGGTACTGGATGGACGCGCCGATGCCGCTTTTGTACGCAGCGGCCTGCTTGAAAGCATGGATCGCGAAGGCAAAGTGAAGTTATCTCAATTCCGGATACTGAATCAACAGCAAGAACCCCGCTTCCCTCTGCTGCTTTCTACACGACTCTATCCAGAATGGCCCTTCGCGGCACTGCCGCACGCGAACGAGGACATCTCGCGACGCGTGGCTTCCGCTCTGTTCGTGCTGAAAGAAGATCCCGCTGCCGTGCACGCGATGAATATCCACGGCTTCTCCACGCCCAAAGATTACACACCAGTGGAAGATCTGCTGCGTGAACTGCGGCTGCCTCCGTTCGACAAGACTCCCGAATTCACCCTGCACGACGTATGGACGCGTTACTACTGGCAATCCATTTCTGCAGTTTCGGTCAGCCTGGTGATCCTGCTACTCGCGATCAGCCTGTTCCTGACCAATCGCAGCCTCAAATCCAAGCGGCTCCAACTCGAAAGCGAGATACGTATACGCCACGGCCTGCTCGATGCCCTGGGTGAAGGCGTATACGGAGCCGACCATAGCGGACGCTGTATCTTCATCAATCCGGCAGCTTTGAGTATGCTCGGGTTCAGCGAGCAAGAGGTGATCGGCAACGATCAGCATGCACTGTTCCACCATCACCGACCCGACGGCACGGAATACCCTGGGTACGACTGCCCCGTCCACCTGTCGCAGATCGACGGCGAAACACGCAGCGGCGAGGACTGGTTCTGGCGCAAGGATGGAACCGGCTTCCCGGTCGCGATCACGGTTTCGCCGAACCTGACGAATGCCGGAGAGATCGGTGCGGTGGTGGTCTTCCATGACATCACCGAGCGCAAACGCCATGATGAACGCATCCGCCATCTGGCTCAGCATGACACCCTGACCGATCTGCCAAACAGGGCCTTGTTGAAAGACCGCTTGCAGCAGGCGCTGTCCTACGCCAAGCGGGACAATCAGCACATCGCGGTCTTGTTCATCGATCTTGACCGATTCAAGCCGATCAATGACACGCTCGGCCATATTGTTGGCGACTGGCTATTGAAAGAGGCCGCGAACCGCATGCGCGCTTGTGTGCGCGAATCGGATACGGTGGCACGCGTCGGTGGTGACGAATTCGTGGTTTTATTGCGCACAGTGGAAAATGAATCGGATGCCGTGATGGTGGCCGAGAAGATACGCAATCTGATGAACAAGCCTTTCGATCTCGCCCAGCAGAGCCTGCAGATCTCCTGCAGTATCGGATTGGCGCTGTTTCCGGAGCATGCGAAAAACGAGAATGAACTGCTGGACTATGCGGACATCGCCATGTATCAGGCCAAACAGCTCGGGCGCGACAAAGTGCAGGTGTTTTCGCCCGAATGCAACAAGGGGCACTAATCGCTCAAGATGAGGTCCGACAACCCCTTTGGCCGAGCCATTCTTTCTACCGGACAGGTATAATTCTCCCCAACGTTCAACCCCAAGGAAATATCGTGTCACTCTCCACCCGCGTACAAGCCATCAAACCCTCTCCCACCCTTGCCGTGACCGCCCGTGCGGCCAAACTGAAAGCCGAAGGCAAGGACATCATCGGACTGGGGGCCGGCGAACCAGATTTCGACACGCCGCAACATATCAAGGACGCCGCGATCGCCGCGATCAACAAGGGTTTCACCAAATACACCGCGGTTGGCGGTACCCCCTCCCTGAAGCAGGCCATCATCGCCAAGTTCAAGCGCGACAACGGTCTCGACTACACGGCAAAGCAGATCCTGGTGTCCTGCGGCGGCAAACAGAGCTTTTTCAACCTCGCGCTGGCCACCATCAATCCCGGCGATGAGGTCATCATCCCTGCGCCCTACTGGGTGTCGTACCCGGACATCGTGATCATCGCGGAAGGCAAGCCGGTGATCGTGCAGGCAGGTATCGAGCAGGGTTTCAAGATGACTCCCGCGCAACTGGCGGCAGCGATCACCCCCAAGACCAGGATGGTCGTCATCAACAGCCCGAGCAACCCGTCCGGCGCGGTATACACACTGGAAGACCTGAAAGCACTGGGCGAAGTGCTGCGCAAGCATCCAAACATCCTCATCGCCACCGACGATATGTACGAACATATCGCGCTGACCAACGAGAAGTTCTGCAACATCCTGAACGCCTGCCCCGACCTGTATCCGCGCACCATGGTGCTGAACGGCGTATCCAAGGCCTATGCGATGACCGGCTGGCGCATCGGCTATGCGGCGGGCCCGGAGAACATCATCACAGCGATGGAGAACGTGCAGTCGCAGAGCACCTCCAACCCGACCTCCATCTCGCAAGTCGCGGCTGAAGCAGCCTTGAACGGCGATCAGGGCTGCATCGCGCCGATGCTCAAGGCCTTCCGCGAGCGCCACGTGTTCGTGGTGAACGGGCTCAACAAGATCCCGGGACTGAGCTGCCTCATGGCTGGCGGGGCGTTCTATGCCTTCCCCGATGCGCGCAAGGCCATCGCGACATTACACAAAAAAGGCACCCTCAAGGAAGCGACCGATATCGCGCTGTCCGAATATCTGCTGGTGGAAGCCGGCGTGGCCGTGGTGCCAGGGTCGGCGTTCGGCAGCGAAGGTTATATCCGCCTGTCCTTTGCCACCTCGATGAGCAACCTTGAGGCGGCGCTCGCGCGCATGGCGAAGGCACTGAGCTAAAACGACTAAGCAACTGACGCCTTAAAACAAAACCGGCCAGATCGGTGACGATCTGGCCGGTTTATTATTTCAGGGAGGAATCAGCGCCCTGCGCGCAACTTAGGCTCAGCCAAGGTACCGAACAAGGTCATCTGGTTGTTTCCCGCGCGCATCTTGATCTCCGCATTCAAGTTGCCAGAAAGCTGGCCGGTCGGCGTCACATCGAACGAACCGCTCGCGCTCAGCATGGACGAAACGATCTTCAGTTGACGGAAGTCACTTGCACCATTCTCGACACGCACCGTGCCGATCAGATCGTCAAAGCGGGTGCGCCCCCCCACCAGATTCTCGCGGCTCAGCAAACGGGCTGTCTCCACCATATCGATAGCGCCGATCTCACCGTTCTTCACACTGAAGGTGGCGTCCAGCCGCCGTGCGCCGCCGAACTGCGATAGCTTGTCGCCGCTGAGCATGAAAGTGCCCTCTCCGTACATCTCTCCTTTGATGCCGTATTGCGGGAACATCTTGTCCAATTCGAAGGTCTTCGCTTCGAGGCGCCCCTGCAACTGCCAGCCCTTGCGCCAGTTCAACTTGGCACTACCCAGCAGGATGCCCTTGAAGATATGGGCGTCCATCTCGGTAAAGTTCACCTCGCCGTCGCTCAGGATACCCTTTGCGCTGAGGTCACTGAACACGATGTCGGTCAACAGTGGAAGACTGGTCTCTTTCAGACTCACGCCCAATTGCCAGCGCCCTTGATCGGGCTGCAGATCAATGCTGTATTTTTCGTCTGCACTGTGTAAAGCGATGCGGGCAAATGCGCCCTGCGCATCCAGTTCGGCAACGCCACTCAGACTCGGCAGGACGACTTCGTCGGTGACGATCTTCACGTTCTGCAACGTCAGGTGGCGAACGGGGAATTGTTTGTCCCCGCCCAGCAGCTTCAAACTCGGTGCAAGTCTTTCAAGCTGATTGCCTTTGATGCTGACGTCGTCAAATTGTGCATCGCTGATCACTTTGGTCTCAGAGAACAACGACAGCAGATCAACACTCAAGACCACGTTGGAGACCTTCATCTCCTGCTCGTTGCCGACCGTGACGTTCTGCAATTGCAGTTTGGGCGGAATGGATGCGGCGCTCATGCTGCCGATGCGTACCGGCTGCTTCAATTGTGCCGACAGCCGTTGTTCCAACGGTGCGATGTAGTCCTGCAGTGGGTAAACATAGGGCAACACCACCACCGCGATCAACGACAGTAAAACCAGTCCAAAAGCGATCTTCCCCAAAGGCAAAGGCTCACGCCGTTTTCTCGGAACCGACTTGTTGGCTGCCTTGGCCTGCGACAGGGCTGCCTGTTGCGCAGCCTGTTCGGCCTCGATCTTGGCCTGTGCCTGGGCACGCTGTTCAGCTTCGGCCCATGCCTTGGCCTGCTCATCGGCCAAAGCGCGCTCTTCTTCTTTTCTGCGCTCATCCTCCTCGGCTCTTTGCCTCGCAACATCGGCTTCCGCCTTGAGTCGCGCCATCTCGGCAGCCATATCCGGCTTGGAAATCTTTTCTACCTCAGCCTTGGCCTCGGCAGCAGCGCTCTGCTCCGCTTTCTGGCGGGCCTTGGCTTCGGCCTCGGCTGCCAGATCTACCGGGGGAGTGACCGGCTGAGTCGGCGTTTGTTCTTCATTCAGGAAACTGTCCAGATCGATCTTGAAAGAGGATGCCGAAGCTGCCTTGGCAGGCTGTTTCTGGCTATTGGCTCGTGCCAATGCTTCCTGGGCAGCTGCTGCTGCGACCACTTCTTTTCTGATGCGCTCTTCCGCTTCACGCGCTGCAGCCGCATCTGCTCTGGCTTTGGCTTCAGCCTCCTGCAATGCCTTGGCGGCGGCCTCCTGTTCGGCTTTGATATGTGCAGCTTGAGCTTCCTGCTCTGCCTTCAAGCGGGCCGCTTCTGCCTCCCGACGTGCTTTTTCTTCCGCTTCCTGACGCGCTTTCTCTTCCGCTTCCCGACGCGCTTTCTCTTCCGCTTCTCGGCGCGCTTTCTCTTCTGCTTCCCGACGCGCTTTCTCTTCCGCTTCCCGACGCGCTTTCTCTTCCGCTTCCCGACGCGCTTTCTCTTCCGCTTCTTGTTTTGCCAGCGCTGCTGCCAGCGCTTTTGCTTCCGCCTCGGCGCGAGCCTTGGCTGCCTCCAGTTCGGCTTTGACGCGCGCAGCTTCCTGCTCCGCCTTGATTCTGGCCGCTTCGGCTTCTGCCTTGGCTTTTGCTGCAGCTTCCAGTTCAGCCTTGACGCGGGCAGCCTCCTGTTCGGCTTTCAATCTGGCCGCTTCTGCTTCCTGTTTGACCTTGGCCTCGGCTACCTGTCTGGCTCGAGCAGCCGTTTCGATCTCGGCACGAACGCGCGCATCTGCTTCGGCTTTGGATTTGGCCACTGCTTCAAGTGCTGCCTTGGCTTTCGCGGCTTCACGAGCTGCTTCCTGTTCTGCACGCATCCTAGCGGCAGCTTCCAGTTTCGCTTTGGCTTCGGCCTGCTCCCGATTCGCCGCTTCCTGCAAGGCTTTCGACTCGGCTGCAGCCCGCGCGCGCGCAGCGATATCTGCTTCATGTCTGGCTTTGGCTTCAGCCTTTGCCGCCGCATCGGCACTGGCTCTGGCTTTGGCTGCGTCTATACCCGCCTCCAACTCCGAGCGGGCACGCTCTGCTGCCGCCACTTTGGCCCTTAATTTTGCTTCCTTGCTTGCTTCGTCTTCCACGACCGGCTTCATGCCGGACTGAGCCATGGCGATCTCCAGTTCGGCTCGGGCAAGTTCCGCTTCATCGTCCTTGCCCATAGCTCTGGAAGCCGTTGCTGGATTAAAGGCCGGCTTCGAAGCCAGAGAGGTGAAATCAAGCTCTTCCGATTTTGAGGGGGTAGATTGCTTGGGCACGAACATCTTCGGCGCCGTTATCTTGGGGGCAACGATCTTGGCTTCTACGGGCCTGTTCTTGTCGCGGATATACTCACCTGCGACCAGTTCGCCCAGGACTTCATATAGATCATCGCGCAGGCTGGGAGGGGCACGCCTGAACATCTCATCGACGGTGGATTTATTGTCGATGAGTGACATTGCTCGCCGCAAGTCTCCAGACAGGCTGGAAATTTCCTGCTCACCTTTTGCCGTTTTGATAAAAACTGTTTTCTTGTCCATGATCCCAGTTGAAAATATTCCTGCCAAGCATCCGTGAAAGCGGAATTCCCCGCAATAAAATGTCCGAATTCTGCGTCAGAGCGTGTTTCTCGTATTGACCAAAACGCTCACAGTCATTAGTATAGCGCCCTCATCAATTCCCTGATAGCTCAGTCGGTAGAGCGACGGACTGTTAATCCGCAGGTCCCTGGTTCGAGTCCAGGTCGGGGAGCCAAAAAATAAGGGCTGGCGCATCACGCGCCAGCCCTTTTCATTTTCCGCAGCCCATGGAAGCAGTCAGCGGACTGACTGATCGATATCGATCTTGACTCCCTTTGTTCCCAATGGCAGCGGCTTGCTCATCCCCATCAGATCGCCGGGTTGGGGCATCGCATTGCCGGACTTGGAAACGCGCGCCACCACGACTACCTGATCGAAATTGGACATCTTCATCTCGGGCGACATCGCCATGCTGTCGTCCAGACTGAATTTCAGCGGCAAGTCCTTAACCTGTTTGCGTACGATAGCCAGGGGCATCTTGGGGCCCTGGGCCGCACGCACCAATACGAACAATGTGTCGTTGGCATCTGCTTGGCCTTTGAGGGCATCGTTCAATGTCACCGTTCCGGTGATACGTTCATTGCCTGCCGCCTGAACCGGCGCTTCGTTGATCTGCTCCAGCGCAGCCTTGCCGCCCTTGCTCTGAGCCAGCAATTGGCGCGCCTGATGCACGCCATCCTTGATCATCTGCGCATCCGCGTTATCCGGCGGCACCAGTTTGAGCAGTTTTTCCCAATGGCGGACGGCTGCGGCATAGTCGCCGCGCTCCATTGCTGCCGTGCCGGAAAGTGCCAGAGTCTTGAGGTTGTTCGGATCGAGTTTCAGCGCTTTTTCCAGCAACTTTGTCGGCGCACCCATCAACGTACTGTGCGTCATCGCCAAGGCATCGGCATAGTCAGCCCAGATCCAGGCCTCATCCGGTACGATCTTGGTCAGGCTGTCATAGGTCCTTGCCGCATCGGAGAATCGACCCAGTTCAGAATAGGCGCGCGCCAGCATGAGCAGCGCTTCCGGGTCTGCCGGGCTCTGTGCCACTCTCTCTTCCAGAGTCTTCAGCGAAGTGTCAGAAACGGCCTGCCCGGCCATCTCTCCGCCGTGCGCCGCCACCTGCGAGAAAGCTTGCATGTTGCCGAGCTGGAAATACAAGCCAACGGAAGCCAGCGGCAGCAGCACAACCAGCACGATGGTCAACGTCTTGTAGGGATTGCGCGGCGCGGGTGCATCCTGTTGCCCGGCGGGATGCACTTCGTCCAGCAGCCTGGACTGCAATTCGCGCTTGCCCTGCTCGTGCAGTTCCGGCGTGAGCAGGCCGTTGCGCAGGTCAGCATCCATCTCGGCGATCTGGTCGCGATAGATCTCCAGATTCGCGGCATCGCGCGCCACGGTGTTGTTTCTCGCGATACCGCGCCACAGCGGTATCCCCACGAACAGCACGGCCACTACCAGCAGCAGTGCGCTAATCATCCAGAAAGTAGTCATCGATTCTATTCTTGGTCGTTAAGAAGGGCAGCGGCACGCTTCTGAGCTTCGTCGCTGAGTTGTGTCTCGGGTACGGTCTGACGGCGTTTGCGCACCTGATAGAGCAGCATGCCCACACCGATCAACAGCAGGGCGAAAGGGCCGAACCAAAGCAATACGGTGTAGCTCTTCATCGGCGGGTCATACAGCACGAAGTCGCCATAACGTGACACGAGGTAGTCGATGATCTCCTGATCACTCTTTCCCAGGCTCATTTGCTCGCGCACTTCGCGGCGCAGGTCCTCGGCCAACTCGGCATGCGAACTGGCCAGCGATTCGTTCTGGCACACCAGACAGCGCAGTTTCTCGGCCAACACGACCATGCGCTTTTCCAGCACCGGATCGTCAGCTAGGTCCTTGGCTTCGCCTGCATGCGCGAACACCGGCAGCAGACTCAGCATCAATATCGGGAGCCATTTCATCATTCTTTCTCCAGTTTCGCCACCAGCGGCAGGATGGTATCGCTCAGGCTTTGCATGGTGACCGGGCCGATCTGCTTGTAGCGGATCACGCCCTGCTTGTCGATCACGTAGGTCTCTGGGACGCCGTATACACCGTATTCGATGCCGATACGCCCTTCGGTATCGGATACGCTCAGTACATAGGGGTCGCCGCCGCGCTGCAGCCAGAGTTCGGCATCCGCACGCTTGTCCTTATAGTTCAGGCCGTAGATGGCAACGGTCTTCTGTTCCGCCAGCGAGACCAGCAAGGGATGCTCGTCGCGGCAGGAGACGCACCACGATGCCCACACGTTGAGCATCCAGACCTTGCCCTTCATGTCAGCCGGCGAGAACTGTTTCTTCGGGTTATGCAACTGCGGCAGGGTGAATGCCGGTGCCGGTTTATCGATCAGCGGCGACGGGACTTCGCGCGGATCGAGGCTCAGACCTTTGAACAGGAACGCGGCCAGGGCCAGAAATATGACCAGCGGCAAAATGAAACGCATCATGCTGTCTTCTCCTGCAAGGGTTGTTCGCCACCTGCCACGGCAGGTTTTGTTTTGCGCGCATGGATGCGGTAGCGGCGGTCGCTGATGGCCAGGATGCCCCCCAGCGCCATGAACAGGCAGCCAGCCCAGATCCAATCCACGAATGGTTTGATGTAGACGCGTACAGCCCAGGCTTCACTATCGGGAATGGGTTCGCCCAACGACACATACAGATCGCGGAACACGCCGGTATCGATGGCCGCCTCGGTCATCGGCATGCCGGATGCGTTGTACTGGCGCTTCTCGGGGAACAGTTCGGTGACCAGCTTGCCGTTCTTGCTGACACTCATGCGTCCTTCGGCGGCGACATAATTGGGCCCCTGCTTCTCGCGCGCACCTTCGAAGCGGAACACATAGCCACCCGCTTCCAGCGTATCGCCGACTTCCATGCGCACGTCGCGTTCGGTCTCGTAGCCTTTCACCATGGTCACGCCGATGATGAACACGGCCACACCGAGGTGGGCGAATTGCATGCCGTAATAGCTGAGCGAAGGCTGCTTGATGCGCTGCCACAGGCTGCCGGTACCGGCCAAGCGTTTGCGCAGATCAAGTGCCGCTGTAAATATCAACCAGGCTGCGAGCCACATGCCGAGCGCGATCAGCGGTGTCCACAGGCCGAGCGTCAGCGGCAATACCAGCGCCACGATCACGCTAGCGGCGAGCGCCCAGCGCACGCGCTTCCAGATATCCGGCAAGCTCGCTTGCTTCCAGCGCGCGATCGGCCCCAGGCCCATCATCATCACCAGCGGCACCATCAGTGGGACGAACACCGTGTGGAAATAGGGAGGACCGACAGAGAGTTTGCCAAAACCGAGTGCATCCATGAACAGCGGATACAAGGTGCCCAAAAAAACTGAAGCAGAAGCGACCGCCAGCAATACGTTGTTGGTCAGCAGCATCGATTCACGCGAGATCAGATCGAACTTGCCGCCCAGCCCGACCTTGGGCGCACGCCAGGCGAACAGCAGCAGCGATGCACCGATGACCACCACCAGGAAGGAGAGGATGAACACCCCGCGTTTTGGATCGGTGGCGAAGGCATGCACCGAGGTCAGCACGCCGGAACGGACCAGGAAGGTCCCCATCAACGACAGCGAGAATGCGGCGATGGCGAGCAGCACCGTCCAGCTCTTGAACGCGCCGCGCTTCTCGGTGACCGCCAAGGAGTGCATCAATGCCGTGCCCACCAGCCAGGGCATGAACGAGGCGTTCTCGACCGGATCCCAGAACCACCAGCCGCCCCAGCCCAATTCGTAATAGGCCCACCAGCTGCCGAGCGCGATACCGATTGTCATGAACACCCAAGCCACGGTCGTCCACGGGCGCGACCAGCGCGCCCAGGTCGCATCCAGTCTGCCGCCCAGCAGGGCCGATAGGGCAAAGGCAAAGGCGACGGAGAAACCGACATACCCCATGTACAGCATGGGCGGATGGATGACCAAGCCCGGGTCTTGCAACAACGGGTTCAAGTCGCGTCCGTCCATCGCCGCAGGCAACAAGCGGTCGAAAGGATTGGAAGTGAACAGCATGAACAGCAGGAAGCCAACCGAGATCAAGCCCATCACACCGATCACGCGCGCCACCATTTCTTCCGGCAGGTGTTTGCTGAACATCGCCACCGCGACCGTCCACAATGTCAGGATGAACGCCCACAGCAGCAGCGAGCCTTCATGGCCGCCCCACACTGCCGCGATACGATAGGCCGTCGGCAGCTGCGAATTGGAATGCTGGGCCACGTACAACACGGAAAAGTCATTGGCGATGAACGCGTAGGTCAGACAGGCGAATGCGATTGCCACGAACACGAACTGCCCGGCAGCCAACGGGCGGGCGATGCCCATCAACACCGGATTGGCGCGCGCGGCGCCAATGATGGGCAGGATGCCCTGCAACAGCGCCAGCAACAGCGCAACGATCAATGAGAACTGCCCTATTTCTGGAATCATGCGTCGACTTTCAATAGTTATTTGGCTACGGGATATTCTGCGGAGGAGCTGGAGCCCGGCTGCGCGGAGGCAGCCTTGGCTGCCTCGGCTTTCTTCAGGGCATCGGCAGCCTCGGGTGGCATATAGTTCTCGTCGTGCTTGGCCAATACTTCTTCAGCTCGGAACACATTGGCCTCGTCCAGCTTGCCCTGCGCGACCACGCCCTTACCTTCCTTGAACAGGTCGGGCAGGATGCCTTTGTAGACCACCGGCATGATCTTGGCGTTGTCGGTGATATTGAAATGGACGGTCAGGCCGTCGGTCTCGCGCTTGACGCTGCCGGCCTCGACCAGACCGCCGATGCGAAAATTGCGTCCTTGCGGCGCTTCCTTGTTGTACACCTGCGTCGGTGTGAAATACAGGCTGACGTTGTTCTTCAGCGCGTACAACACCAGTCCCACCGCCGCTGCCACCAGCATGACGCCGGCCACGATGAATCCCAGTCTTTTCTGTCTCGGTGTCATGCACGATCTCCATTCTCTTCAGTATCCAAGCGCATCAACTTCAGTTCACGCAGGATGTTCTTGCGCCGGTTGCGCACCAGCCAAGCCTCGATGGCAAACACCAACACGGCCACGCCGTACGAGCCCCACACATAGAACGCGTAGCCGTTCATGGCAAAGAATTCGCCCACGCTCATGACCGCACCTCCTTGAGTTCATTCACCCACTGCGTGTTGCGCTCGCGTTCCAGGATGATGCTGCGCACGCGTGCCAAGGCAACAGCAATGACGTACAGCCAGCAGGCGACCAGCACGATGAACATGGCCTGCTGCATGGCGACATGCATGCTGGTGCCGGTCATCTTGATGGTGGCGCCCTGGTGCAGGGTGTTCCACCACTTCACCGAGAAATAGATGATGGGGACGTTGACCGATCCGACGATGGCAAGCAAGGCGGCAGCCTTGTCGGCACGGCGCGTGTCTTCGATGGAGGCTTGCAAAGCGATGAAGCCGAGATACAGGAATAGCAGGATCAGTTCCGAGGTCAGACGCGCATCCCAAACCCACCAAGCGCCCCACATCGGCTTACCCCACAGTGCGCCGGTCCACAGCGAGATGAAGGCGAACAACGCACCGGTGGGCGCCAGCGCCTGCGCCATCATGGAAGAAAGCCGGGTATTGAAGATCAGTCCCAAGGCCGCATAACCCGCCATGATCAGATAGATGAACATGGACAGGATGGATGCAGGGACGTGGATGAAGATGATGCGGTAGGCTTCACTCTGCACCGCATCGGTCGGCGCGACGAAGAAGCCGATGTACAGACCGATCGCGAACAGTATCGCGGCGGGCCATGCGAAGAACGGGATCAGCTTGCCTGCCAGACCGTAAAAGGTCGAGGGTGCCGAATATTTGAACCAGTTGATAGCCAAATCTCTACTCCATTGAAATGCGCAGGGCCTGCGCCGCAACGAACGGCGTAAACACCAGCGCGAATAACATGAACGCTCCCAACAACGCCAAGTTGGAAACGGCACTCATACCGCCATTGACAGCCTCCACAGCGCCCGCGCCAAAGATCAGCACAGGGATGCACAGCGGCAGCACCAGCAGCGACACCAGCACACCGCCGCCACGCAAGCCCAGCGTCAGCGCCGCACCGATGGCTCCTATCATGCTCAGCACCGGCGTCCCCAGCAGCAAGGCCAGCACCAGTATCCACAATGCCTGCGCCGACATGTCGAACTGCAGCCCCAACACCGGTGCGATCAGCGCCAGCGGCAGACCGGACAACATCCAGTGCGCCAGTATCTTGCCCAGCACCAGCACCGACAGCGATTGCGGCGCCAGCATCATCTGTTCCAGCGTGCCGTCGGCATGGTCGGCCGAGAACATGCGCGGCAGCGACAGCATCGAAGCCAGCAAGGCGGCGACCCACACCACACCGGACGCCATCTTGCGCAGCATATCCGGTTCCGGTCCGACACCGAGCGGGAACAGGCTCACCACCATCACGAAGAAGACCAGCGTGGTCAACACATCGGTACGGCGACGCATCGCCAGCAGCAGGTCGCGCCTGACCACCAGTCCCAGCAAACCGAAGAGCGAGAGCTTGATCATGTCAGCACCAACTGTCTGATCTCTACACCGGCAACCTGCAGCGGTTGATGCGTGGTGAAAATCGTCATGCCACCTTTCGACAGGTGTTCTCCAATTAGTTCCTGCATCAGGCCGACTGCCCCCACATCAAGTGCGGTCAAAGGCTCGTCCAGTACCCACAGATGCGCGTCGCCGATCAGCAAGCGCGCCAGCGCCACCCTGCGGCGTTGGCCCTGCGACAGCACCCGTACCGGCAGATGTTCGCGCCGCTGCAAGCCCATGCGGCGCAACGCAGCGACAGCCTGCTGGTCGCTCACGGTATATCCGGCCAGTCCTGCACTCATCTGCAGATTCTCCAGCGCGCTCAATTCATCCTTGATGGCATTCAGGTGACCGAGGTAGCACATTTCAGCATGAAAATCGTCGTCCCATTCACCGATGTCCTGACCGTTCCAATGTACCGTTCCCTGCACCGGTTGCACGAATCCGCACAGGCTGCGCAGCAAAGTGGTCTTGCCACTGCCGTTCGGCCCCTGCACCTGCATCAACTCACCGGCTGCCAGCACGAAGTTCAGCCCGCTGAACAGGCGATGGTCGCCCCGCTCGCAAGCCAGATCTTTCACTTCCAGAAGAGGAGCTTGTTGCATGAAAAAACGCGTCGCGCGCCGGAAACAAAACAGCGTCGGATTATATACGATAGCACCGCCCGCGGTGCAGACCATCTATTGGGTTATAATCCGCGCCGCTACAGCCGTTCGCAACCATTTTGAGCCGGGAAAAACATGGGATTTTTGGCAAAGAAACGCATTCTTGTCACAGGCATGATCAGCAACCGCTCAATCGCTTACGGAGTCGCACAAGCCATGCACCGCGAAGGTGCCGAACTGGCGTTCACCTATCAGGGGGAGCGCGTCAAAGACCGCGTGACGGAAATGGCCGGTGAGTTCGGCAGTGGCATGGTCTACCCTTGTGATGTATCCAGCGATGCAGAGATAGAGCGATTGTTCGCCGAACTGGGCGGAAAATGGGGGCATTTCGACGGCTTCGTGCATGCGATCGCCTTTGCGCCACGTGAAGCGCTGGACGGGGAGTTCCTGGACGGTTTCAGCCGCGAGGCCTTCCGCATCGCGCACGACATCAGCGCCTACAGCTTCCCCGCCATGGCCAAGGCAGCCCTGCCTTACCTGAATGACAGATCCGCGATCCTGACCATGAGTTACCTTGGCGCAGTCCGGACCATGCCGCACTACAACGTGATGGGCATGGCGAAAGCCAGTCTGGAAGCGAGCGTGCGATATCTGGCGATGGAATTGGGGCGCAAGGGCATACGCGCCAACGCCATCTCAGCCGGTCCAATCAAGACCGTGGCGGCGGCGGGTATTGGCGATTTCGGTAAACTGCTTGCCTACAATGCCAAGCATGCCCCGCTCAAACGCAATGTGACAGTCGAGGAAGTGGGCAACGTTGCCGCGTTCCTGTGCAGCGACCTCGCCAGCGGCATCACCGGGGAAATCACCTACGTCGACGCCGGCTTCAATACCACCTCATTGGGATCAACCGAAGCCTGATCTTGTACTTCCCGCAAATAGAAAACGCCGCTCGATGAGCGGCGTTTTCTATTTGTGACATGCGGAAGTCACTTCTTCTCGTCAGCAGCGAATTCCTTCATGGTGATATCGGCCCGTTTCTTCGCATCCGCCAGATAGGCCATCAACAATTCCTCGCCGGTGAGCTGGCGTATCTGCTGCGCATAGCCATTGCGCTTGCCTTCATCGATGACACCGGTTTCTTTCACCGCATCGATTCGAGCCAGCAGATATCCGCCCCGGCTATTAACCACACCGACATAAGCAGGCAGCTTGGTGGTGTCAGCCCGGAACACGGCTTGCATCAATTCCGGCTCAACCGCGGAACGCTGGCTGCGCGACATGCTTTGCGCGGCTTTCCAGTTCACGCCCGCTTTTTCGCCGCGCTGCAAGCGCGCCAGAATGTCTTTGCCCTGCTGCTCCGCCATCTCGGCGGCACGCTGACGTTGCAGAGACTGACGGATCGCTTGGGCGACTTCAGCCAGAGGACGCGTGCTGGCCGCCTGGTATTCCACGACCCGCGCAGCCAGCAAAGTGTTTGCTGCGACTTCTACGGCAGCCGTATTGCGCTTGTTCTTCAACACGTCCTCGGAGAACACCGTCTGCAAAACTTTGTCCGTCCAGATTCCCTTTGCTGCCTGACCTTTGCTCAGCCAGCCGCCGCGCTGCACAGTCGCCTTCACCAGTTCCGCTGCAGGCTTCAGGGTATCGCTCTGCTCATAGACAGTGTTATTGAACTGATCGGCCAGTTCAGCGAACTTGTCGCTTGCCTGTTGCGATTTCAAGCGCTGCACGATCAGGCCGCGCACTTCGCTCAGTGGTTGCATCTTGACTGGCTTTACCGACAGCAGCTTGATGATGTGATAGCCGTATTCCGACTGCACCAGACCGCTTATTTCTCCCGCCTTGAGACTGAATGCGCTGTCCTCGAAAACCTTCACCATCGCGCCTCGACCGAACATTCCCAGATCGCCACCATTGGCTGCAGAGCCGGGATCCTGAGAATATTGTTTTGCCAATACCGCGAATTTCCCGGGCGATTGCTTTGCTTGCTGCAGCACTTGCTCGGCCTTTGCCTTTGCTGCCTGCTTCTCGGCATCCGATGCCTGTTTTGCCACCGCGATCAGGATATGCGCGGCCTGGCGCTGTTCTTGTGTTCCAAACTCTGAAGCATGGTCTTCGTAATACTGCTTGATCTCGCCGTCAGCGACGGTAATCGTCGGCAACAACGAATCTGCCGAGAACAGCACATATTCCACATTGGCACGTTCCGGCAACTGGAATTCACTGGCATTCTTTTCATAATAGGCTGCGATGTCCGCGTCGCTCACCTGCACTTGCTTCAGCAAGGACTCGGGGCTCAGAGTGGATATGGCAAAGATGCGTTGTTGTTCATTCAGGCGAATCAGCATTTCTGCGACTGTGTTCGCCGCATAGCCGTTCTGGGAGTAGACATCGGTGATCTGACGCACCGCGATGTCCTGGCGCAAACGGGCTTCGAAACCCAAGCGGTTCATACCGCGTTCTTTTAGCGCGGCTTCATAGCGCTCATTGTCGAATTTGCCGTCTTTCTGGAACACGCCTATACCGGCTATGATTTGCGCCAGTTGCGCATCGTCAGGCATCAAACCTGCACCGCGCGCCTCGATGCTCAGCACGCGCTGCGCGACCAAGCCCTCCAACACCGAGCGTTTGATTTCCGGCTTGTCGAAAAATGTCGGATCGAAATTGGCTCCGGCCATCTCGCGTATCCGTTGGCGCTGCTGCTCCAGCGCGTCATCGAATTCCTGCTGCCCGACCGCTTCTCCATTGACCTCGGCCAATGCCTCCGGACCGCCCGAGTTGCGATAGGAATCCACTCCCCAGAAAGCGAACGGCAGAATGATGAGGCCCAATACGACCTGCACCATACGTTTTTTCTCATGCACGAAATCGAACATAACAGCCTACCTCTAAGAGAATAGATGTCGCCCGGACATCCAACATGAAAAAAGGCGAACTTTCGTTCGCCTCTGTTTGGCGGAGTGGACGGGACTCGAACCCGCGACCCCCGGCGTGACAGGCCGGTATTCTAACCAACTGAACTACCACTCCAAAAACTTGCGCTGCTATTACGTCTAAACTACTGGTGGGTGCTGACGGGATCGAACCGCCGACAATCGCCTTGTAAGGGCGGTGCTCTACCAGCTGAGCTAAGCACCCCAAGAAAGACCGCTAGTTTACAGCATCTTTCAGACCTTTGCCAGCCCGGAATTTTGGAACTTTAGCTGCCTTGATCTTGATCGTCGCTCCGGTCTGCGGATTGCGGCCATTTCGTGCGGCGCGTTTACCCACATAAAAGGTGCCGAAGCCTACTAGGCTCACGTCCTCACCTTTTTTCAGCGATTTCTTGATGGACTCGATTGTCGCATCCAGCGCGCGGCCGGCTGCTGCCTTGGAAATGTCGGCGGATTTTGCGATTGCATCGATCAGATCGGATTTATTACTCACGCGATTCCCCTTTGCTTGTTGGTTATGAAGACACAAAAATCCTGCGGCGGCTTTATATCAAGGGTTTTCGGGCGGGTCAAGCAAATGTGCAACAATTCGTCGCACGCCGCCTGCCCGCAAACCCGCGTCAATGCTTGATCGCAGACGATGTGCCGGTTTCACCGATGACAGCTGGTGCAGCCACCGCAGCCACTTCCGGTTCCGGCAAGGGCTCGGGTTTCCGCTCCAGCGCCATCTCCAGCACCTGCTCTATCCACTTGACCGGATGTATCTCCAGCTTGTTCTTCACGTTGTCGGGAATCTCGACCAGGTCCTTGGTGTTCTCTTCCGGAATCAGCACCAGTTTGATGCCGCCGCGCTGTGCTGCCAGCAGTTTTTCCTTCAGACCACCGATCGGCAACACCTCTCCGCGCAACGTGATCTCGCCGGTCATCGCGACATCTGCTCGCACCGGGATGCCGGTCAAGGCAGAGACCATCGCCGTGCAGATACCGATACCGGCACTCGGACCATCTTTCGGCGTCGCGCCTTCCGGCAAGTGAATGTGCAGATCGCTCTTCTCATAGAAGTTCTCTGCGATCCCCAGTGTGCGCGCACGGCTACGAACCACACTGAGTGCCGCCTGAATGGATTCCTGCATCACCTCGCCCAGCTTGCCGGTGGTCGTGGTCTTGCCTTTGCCGGGCAAAACGGCAGTTTCTATAGTGAGCAACTCGCCGCCGACTTCCGTCCACGCCAGTCCGGTGACCTGACCGACCTGATTGGTCTTCTCGGCGATGCCGTAGCTGTAGCGGCGCACACCGAGGTACTTGTCCAGATTGCGCGCATTGATCGTGACCTTGTTGTCGCGTCCCTTCAGCAGCAGCGCCTTCACCACCTTGCGGCAGATCTTGGAAAGCTCGCGCTCCAGACTGCGCACTCCGGCCTCTCGCGTGTAGTAACGCAGGATGTCGCGGATCGCGCTTTCGGAGACGCTGATCTCTTCTTCCTTGAGGCCATTGTTCTTGATCGCCTTGGGCAGCAGGTAGCGTGTGGCGATGTTTACCTTCTCGTCCTCGGTGTAGCTCGACACATGGATCACTTCCATGCGGTCCAGCAGCGGCGCCGGGATATTCATGCTGTTCGAGGTGGCGACGAACATCACGTCAGACAGGTCGTACTCGACCTCGACGTAGTGGTCGACGAAGGTATGGTTCTGCTCCGGATCGAGCACTTCCAGCAGCGCAGACGAAGGATCGCCGCGGAAATCCATACCCATCTTATCCACTTCATCCAGCAGGAACAGCGGATTCTTTACGCCGACCTTGCTCATGTTCTGCAGGATCTTGCCCGGCATCGAACCGATATAGGTGCGGCGATGGCCGCGAATCTCGGACTCGTCGCGCACGCCGCCCAGCGACATGCGCACGAACTTGCGGTTTGTTGCGCGCGCGATGGATTGCCCCAGCGAGGTCTTGCCCACGCCGGGCGGCCCTACCAGACACAGGATAGGCGCCTTCATCTTGGCCACGCGTTGCTGCACGGCCAGATATTCGACGATGCGTTCCTTGACCTTGTCCAGGCCGTAGTGATCCGCTTCCAGCACGTCTTCGGCATGTTTGAGATCGGTATCGATCTTGGTCTTCTTCTTCCACGGCAGTCCGACCAGCACGTCGATGTAGTTGCGCACCACGGTCGCCTCGGCAGACATCGGCGACATGAGTTTCAATTTCTTCAACTCGGCCTCGGCCTTGGCGCGCGCATCCTTGGGCATGTGTGCAGCCTTGATCTTCTTCTCGACTTCCTCGATATCGGCGCCGTCTTCGCCTTCGCCCAGTTCCTTCTGGATGGCTTTGACCTGCTCGTTGAGGTAATACTCGCGCTGGCTCTTTTCCATCTGACGCTTCACGCGACCGCGGATGCGCTTTTCCACCTGCATGATGTCCAGTTCGGCTTCAAGCAAGCCCAACAGATGCTCGAGGCGCAGACGCACGTCGAATATCTCCAGCACTTCCTGTTTTTGTTCCAGCTTGAGGGGCAAGTGTGCGGCAATGGTATCCGCCAGACGGCCAGCATCGTCGATTCCCGCCAGCGAAGTCAGAATCTCGGGCGGTATCTTCTTGTTGAGTTTGACGTATTGATCGAACTGGTTGATCAGCGCGCGGCGCATCGCCTCGGCTTCGTGCCCGATCTCTTCATCGGCAGGCACGGCTTGTATCTCCGCATCCAGGTGGGACTTGTCGTCGAATATGCGCAGTACCTTGGCGCGCTGCGTCCCCTCCACCAGCACTTTGACCGTGCCGTCGGGGAGCTTCAGCATCTGCAGGATATTGGCGATGCTGCCGATACGGTAGATATCTTCGGTCGCGGGCTCGTCCTTGGCGGCGGATTTCTGTGCCACCAGCACGATACTCTTGCCGGCTTCCATCGCGGCTTCCAGCGCCTTGATGGATTTGGCACGACCGACGAAGAGCGGAATGACCATGTGGGGAAATACCACCACGTCGCGCAAGGGCAACAACGGGTACAGGTCTGCGTCGGTAGAAATGGGATCGAATTCGGCCATGATGTGCTCTCTCGGTTAACTGTGCATCGCAGATGGGGGCAGACTTGAAGGAATTCAAGTCCTGCCCGCCGGGGCCATCACTACGCGGCTTTTGGCGTATCCGCGTACATCACGACGGGCTTGATCTCGCCCGCACTGTTCTCGTCCAGCACGACTTTGCTCACATTTTCCGCCGATGGAAGATCGAACATGGTATCGAGCAGTGCGTGCTCGAGGATGGAGCGCAATCCGCGCGCGCCAGCCTTGCGAGCAAGTGCCTTTTTGGCAATCACGTTCAGTACACCCTCGCGGAACTCCAGCTCCACACCTTCCATTGCAAACAGTTTCTGATACTGCTTGGTCAATGCGTTCTTGGGCTCGGTCAGGATCTGGATCAGTGCAGCTTCGTCCAGTCCTTCCAGAACAGCGACCACCGGCAGGCGGCCGACGAATTCCGGAATCAGACCGAACTTGATCAGATCCTCCGGCTCGACTTCGCGCAGCACCTTGCCAACATCCTTGCCGTCGTCACGTTTGGAAAGGTTGGCGGAGAAACCAATGCCGGCTTTTTCGGAACGGTTGCGGATCACCTTTTCCAGACCGTCGAATGCGCCGCCGCAGATGAACAGGATATTGGTGGTATCCACTTGCAGAAATTCGGTATTCGGATGCTTGCGGCCACCCTGTGGCGGGATCGCGGCCTTGGTGCCCTCGATGAGCTTGAGCAACGCCTGCTGCACACCCTCGCCGGATACGTCGCGGGTGATGGATGGGTTGTCCGACTTGCGCGAGATCTTGTCGATCTCGTCGATATAGACGATGCCGCGCTGGGCCTTCTCGACATCGTAATCGCAAGCCTGCAACAGCTTCTGGATGATGTTCTCGACATCCTCGCCGACATAACCGGCTTCGGTCAGTGTCGTGGCATCTGCCATCACGAAAGGAACATTGAGCAGGCGCGCCATCGTTTGCGCCAGCAGGGTCTTGCCGGAACCGGTCGGACCGACCAGCAGGATGTTGCTCTTGGCCAGCTCGACACCGTCCTTTTCCGTGTTCTTCAGCCGCTTGTAATGGTTATACACCGCAACCGAAAGCACCTTCTTGGCCTGGCGCTGGCCGATGACGTACTCGTCCAGACGTTCGCAGATCTCGTGCGGGGTCGGCAACTCGCTCTTGTCGGTCTTGTCGCCGCCGATGACGCTTTGCGTCTCCTCGCGGATGATGTCGTTGCACAGCGCGATACATTCGTCGCACACGAACACCGACGGCCCCGCGATCAGCTTGCGCACCTCGTGCTGGCTCTTCCCGCAGAACGAGCAGTACAGCAGCTTGTCACCCTTGTTCTTGTCCGTCGTCATTTGCACCTCCACTCCGAAATTATCGGCAGCCTACAAGATTACTTAAACCCGCTTGTCCAATACCTGGTCGATCAGGCCGTATTCCATCGCCTCCTTGGCGGAGAGGAAATTGTCGCGCTCGCTATCGCGCGCGATCTCTTCCATGCTGCGGCCGGTGTGCTGCGCCATCAGGGTGTAGAGACGCTCGCGCAGGCTCAGGATGTACTTGGCATGGATCTCGATGTCCGATGCCTGGCCGCGGAACCCGCCCAGCGGCTGGTGGATCATCACGGTCGAATTGGGCAGTGCGAAACGTTTGCCCTTGGCGCCCGCCTGCAGCAGGAAAGCGCCCATAGATGCCGCCATGCCGATGCATAGCGTGGAGACCTGCGGCTTGATGAACTGCATGGTGTCGTAGATCGCCATGCCAGCCGAGATCGAACCACCCGGGGAATTGATGTAGAAATGGATGTCTTTTTCCGGATTCTCCGATTCCAGGAACAGCATCTGCGCCACGATCAGATTGGCGGTATGGTCGTTGACCTCGCCGACCAGAAATATCACACGCTCCTTCAACAGGCGCGAGTAGATGTCGAACGCGCGTTCGCCGCGTCCGCTGGTCTCGATCACCATCGGGATCATGCCGATGTCTTGCGGTTCCGTCATTTCCGAGGTGGCGTCAAATTGCATGATCAGTTACTCCCCATCAGTTCAGTCAGTGTGACAGCTTGGTCAGTCACTTTGGCACCGGCCAATACCCAGGCGACCACGTTGTCTTCGAGCACCAGATTCTCGATCTCGCGCATGCGGCTGGGATCGGCGTTGTACCAGCGCACCACTTCTTCCGGATGCTCATAGCTCTGCGCATACTCCTGCACCAGCGCTTTCATCTGCTCCGGCTTGGGAGTCAGGTCATGCTGCTTCACCAACTCAGCAAGAATCAAGCCAAGTTTTACGCGCTTGGTCGCGCGCTCGGCGAACAAATCTGCCGGCAACTGCATTCCCTTGGGCACCTTCATGCCGCGGGCTTCCATGTCGTGCATGGTCTGTTGCATCAGGCGCTCGGCTTCGCTGTCCAGCAGTGCTTTTGGCACGTCCAGTTGTGCGATGTTCAACAAAACGTCCATGGCGCTGTCTTTGTTACGCACTTTGGCGCGACGCTGAGCTTCGCGACCGATGTTCTCGCGAATCTCGGCCTTGAGCTTGGTCACATCGCCGTCCTTCATGCCCAGCGACTTGGCGAACTCGGCATCCACCTCGGGCAGATGCGCTTCTTCGACCACATGCGCGGTGATGGTGAATGTGACCTGTTTGCCCGCCACTTCCTTGCCGTGATAATCCGCAGGGAAGGTCATGTCGAAGGATTTGGTCTCACCCGCCTTCATGCCGACGATGGCTTTTTCGAAATCGGGCAGCATGCGGCCCGAACCCAGCAGTACATTGAAATCCTTGGCTTCGCCGCCTTCAAACACCACGCCATCCAGCTTGCCGGTGAAATCGATGCGCACCTGGTCGTCGTTCTTTGCGGCACGGTCCGCCTTCTTGAACACGGCGCGCTGCTTGCGCAGGGTGTTGATGGTCTCGTCCACATCCGCATCGCTCATGGCGAAGGTGACGCGGTTCACGCTCTGGCCCGCGATGTCGCCAAGCTTCACCTCGGGATAGACTTCAAAGGTGGCACTGTATTCGATCTGCGGCGCGTTCAGGTCAGTGGTCTTCAGTTCGAACTGGGGATAACCGGCCACCTGCAGTTTGTTGGCGACTGCCACTTCGGCGAAGGAGCGTTGCAGGCTCTCGCCCAGCACTTCCTGCTGCACGGACTGGCCGTATTGCTGTTCCAGCACTTTGAAGGGGACTTTGCCCGGACGGAAACCGTGCACTTTGGCGGTGCGGCCCAAGTGTTTCAGGCGCGCTTCCACTTCGCCGCGCAATTGTTGTTGGGGGATGGACGCGCTCAAACGGCGTTGCAATCCACTCAGGGTCTCTACATTTGACATACTGACACTTTCCTTTGAATTTTAGGCAGGCTGGGAAAACGAATATCGCGGACGGAATGATACATGAAACAGGGCGGGAAGGCCCGCCCGCTCACTCTGCGTGGGCTGAAACCTGTGCTAACTTCCAGATTTCACGGTTGTAATCCTGAATGGTGCGATCACTCGAGAATTTGCCGCTGGCCGCGGTATTGAGGATGCTCATGCGAACCCATCCTTCCTGATCGCGATAGGCGACCGCCGCCCGGTGTTGTGCATCGACATAGCTGCGAAAATCCGCCGCGGTCAGCCAGGGATCGTGCGGATTCAGGATGGCTTGCACGATAGGATCGAACAAGCCCGGCTCGAACAGGTTGAAATGCCCGCTTTCCAGCAGGTGCATCACCCGACCCAGATCGACATCGGCCGCGACGATGGCTGCCGGATCGTAATGTCCGCGCGCCGCCTCCACCTGCTCCGCGGTGAGGCCGAACAGGAAGAAGTTCTGCTCTCCCGCTTCTTCGCGGATCTCGATGTTGGCACCGTCCAGCGTTCCGATGGTGATCGCCCCGTTCATCATGAACTTCATGTTGCCGGTTCCCGAAGCTTCCTTGCCCGCGGTAGATATCTGCTCGGAAAGGTCGGCGGCTGGACAGATCACCTCCATCGCCGAGACGCGGTAATCCGGCAGAAATGCCAGCTGCAACAGGCCTTTGGTCGCCGGGTCGTGGTTGACCACCTCGGCCACGGCCGTCACCAGCCGGATGATGCGTTTCGCCATCATGTATCCCGGCGCGGCCTTGCCGCCGATCAGCACGCAACGCGGAGTCCAGCTGGCGATGTCGCCGCGCTTGATGCGGTCGTAAAGATGGATGACATGCAGCACATTGAGCAACTGGCGCTTGTATTCGTGGATACGCTTCACCTGCACGTCGAACATCGCCGCCGGGTCGAACTCGACACCACAATCGCGCGCGACCATCGCGGCCAGCCGCTGTTTGTTAACCTGCTTCACCTCGCGCCATTCGGCGCGGAATTTCCTGTCTCCGGCATATTCCCGCAATCCCTGCAGCTGCGACAGATCGGTACGCCAGTTTTCGCCGAGGTGCTTGTCGATCAGGTTGCTCAGCAAGGGGTTGCTGGCTGCCATCCAGCGGCGCGGTGTCACGCCGTTGGTCTTGTTGTTGAACTTGTGCGGCCACAACTCGAAGAATTCGTGGAACAGATGCTGTTGCAGCAACTGCGAATGCAGGGCCGCCACGCCATTAACCGAGTGGCATGCCACTACCGCCAGATAGGCCATACGGATCTGCGGCTCGCCGCCCTCTTCCACGATTGACATGCGCCGTTCGCGCTCAGTGTCCCCCGGCCAGCGCAGGGAGACTTCTTCCATGAAACGCGCATTGATCTCCAGGATGATGTCGCGCAGGCGCGGCAACAGGCGACCGAACATGTTCACCGGCCAGCGCTCCAGTGCTTCCGGCAGCAAGGTATGGTTGGTGTAGGCCATGGTGTGCGAGGTGATGTCCCATGCCTCTTCCCAGCCCATGCCGTGCTCGTCCATCAGCAGACGCATCAATTCCGGCACTGCGCAGGTCGGATGCGTGTCGTTCAGCTGGAAACAGTTCTTTTCGGCGAAGTGGGAGAAGTCCTCGCCGTGCTTGTACACCCAGGCACGCAAGACATCCTGGAGACTGGCGGAGGCCAGGAAGTATTGCTGGCGCAAGCGCAATTCCTTGCCGTTCTCGCTGGCATCGTTGGGGTACAGCACCATGGTGATGTGCTCGGCGGCATTCTTGGCGGCAACGGCTTCGGTGTAGCTGCCGGCATTGAACTCGTCCAGATCGAACTCTTCCGTCGCTGCCGCTTTCCACAGCCGCAGCGTGTTCACCGTGCCGTTGCGGTAGCCGGGGATGGGCATGTCGTAAGGTACCGCCAGCACGTCCTGGGTGTCGACCCAGCACACGTGCATGCGACCATCAGTTCCGGACAGAAAATCGCTGCGCCCGCCGAATTTGATCCTGACCGTGTATTCCGGCCGTTCAATTTCCCATGGATTGCCGTTGCGCAACCAATGGTCGGGTTCTTCCAGTTGCCGTCCCTGTTCGATCTTCTGGCGGAACATGCCGTACTCGTAGCGGATCCCGTAACCAGTCACCGGCAGTCGCAGCGTAGCGCAACTGTCGAGGAAGCAGGCCGCCAAGCGACCTAGGCCACCGTTGCCCAAGCCGGCGTCACTTTCCAGTTCGCGCACTTCTTCCAGCTCCAGGCCCAGATTGCGCAATGCCTCAGCGCTTGCCTCATCGAGATCCAGATTCAGTAGCGCATTGCCCAGCGCACGCCCCATCAGGAACTCCAGTGAAAGGTAATACGCCTGCTTGCAGTTGGATTCATCGTAGGCACGCTGGGTGCGACGCCAGCGTTCCACCAGACGGTCGCGCATCACCAATGCGCAGGACGCATAGACATGGTGCGACGATACGCTCGCCTTGTCCCACCCCAGGGTGTGATTGAAGTAGCGGCAAAAATCCTCCTCCACACCGATGGCATTCATTCCCAGCAGCGGGATCTTGCGTGTGTTGGGATGCTTGGCGATGAACGGTTTTACTGTATTCATTTATATTTTCCGAGTCAGGTCTGGCGCGTTCACGCGACCTCCAGACAGAATTCCAGCGTGCTGTCCTGTGCATCCAGCACGCATTCGAAAGTCATCACCACAGCCTGCATGATCTTCTCAAAACCAGCTTCCGATTGCGACACGCTGAAGCAGGGTTGCGAATCCAGCGCCACGACACGATTCACCGAAACCTTGAGTTTGCCTCCCAGCACCGCGTCTTCCAGCACGATCTGTTGCACCGCGTCCAGCTGCAGCAACTGGCCAAAGCCGCCCATGATCTCTTCGCCCACACGGAATCGGCCGGCGGGCCCGTCGCAACTCGGCATGGCGATATTGACGGTCACTCGGAACACCCCCGCGCCGATGCCGTCGAAGTGATACGCGACATACAGACGCGCATCGTCGAGCACGATCGACTTGCGCACTTTGCCCGCACCCAGTGCCGCTTCATAGGCCGCACCCAGCGGCATACCCGCATACCTTGCCGGCGCATACAGCGGCGTCGTGGCGGCAACACCGTCCGACCACTCGTCCATGAACATCAGTTTCTGCCGCGGATCGATCACCATGTCATCCGCGGTGATCTCGTGCTTGTGGATGACGCGTTCATGCGGATTGGCTATGCCTTCACCCTGGTGTTCGGCAACAGGTTGCGCATGCACCTTGCGGTGATAATGCTCGTGCGGCATCGACAGCGTATCGGCAAAGTTGTGGTTCAATCGATAGGCATCGAACTCGCAGATCGCCGCACTGCCGTCCTGCCGCAACACCGCCTGCAGCACGCCGTTCTGCAGGAACACCTCGTCGTCGCCGTCCAGATCGATATCCGCCACCTGTTTCTGCTGGCGCGGCGCGACCTCGTCCAGCAGGGCCTCCAGCCGCACGATGGCGTTATAGATGGCACGGCGAAGGTGCGGCAGATAAAGCCCCCCGAACAGTCCATGCCAATAGGCATCGTTGGCCTGCGCCTCGTAAAGGGCATCCAGCATCTGGTCGGTCTGCTTCTTTTTCGGCAAGGCATGCAGGCGTCGCGACAATCCCAGCATGCGTTTGTGCATCCAGTTGGATTCCGGGTAGCGCATCAGGAAGTTCTTCCAGATGCCGCCGCGCAGGAAGGATTTGCTCTGCTCGAACTGGCCGCTCGATTTCGACGCCTGCACCAGATCGGCATAGTGATGCGCCGCGGGCACCGGCAGCGTCCATTCGTTCATCTCGATGTAGGAGGTGGTCGGCAGGTACACCACGCCGCGCGTCTTGGCGCGCGCATGGTAGTCGCAATAGCGTTCGGTCTTGATGATGCTTGAGGCCAGTACGCCCTCGATGAACTGGGTGAGCCAGCCGCGTTCGTACACCCAGTTGTAAGTCTCCGGCCAGATGCCGAACTTCTCGATGTCGTCGAAATAGATCGCGGCGGGCGCGCCCTCCTCTTTCGCCAGACTCTCCAGATAGGCCACCACTTCTTGCGCGGGCGAGAACGGCAGGCGGTAACGCAACGCTTCCGAGATCGGGAACAGATCGAGCTGGCGGCCATTCTCTTCGGTGGTGTAGTAGCCGTCCAGATCGCCTGCGTCCTTGCCGGTACAGAAGAAATGGTAATCGTCGACGGTGGAATAACGTATGCCGGTGTCAGCCAGCGAGGGCACCACGGTCGCTTCCCACACGCGCTCAGTCAGCCAGGCTCCTTGCGGACGTTGTCCCAGGGTCTCTTCGAGACGGTCCGACATGCGTTGCAACTGGCCCAGGCGGTCCGCCTCCGGGATCACCGCCAGCACCGGTTCGGTATAGCCGGCGCCAACCAGTTCCGCCTGTCCGCGCGCCACCATCTCCTGCAACAGCTTCATGTCGTCCGGATAGTTCTCAAGCATGTAATCCAGCAGCCAGCCGCTGATATGGATGGCGAACTTGAACGCCGGATAGCGGTGCAGCACGCGCAGGAATGGGCCGTAACAACGCACATGTGCATCGTCCAGCACGTGGGTGAAGTTACCCACCGGCTGGTGCGCGTGAACCCCAAGCAACAACGAGATCGATTTTGCCATGCTCAGTCTTTCAGGAAATTAAATGTCGGAGCGACGCATCGCCCCGCCCACGGCTGGATCACCCGTGCCGACACTGATGACATGCTGCAACTCCAGTGGCGGTTTCAGTTTGAGTAATCTGTAAAGATTGGAAAGGTTGCGGCGGAACAGATTATCGAACGAAGCGACGCTCATCGCCGAATTGTAGTCACCGAACCACCAGAACCAGTCCGAACCTTCACAATCGGCAAGCTGTATGGTCGCCAGCCGCATCTCTTCCGCATCCAGGCGTCCGCTCGCCATGACGATGTCGTAACTGCGCTTGGCCTCGCACAGCAGATCCCAGCCGCGGTTCTTGTCCGGAGAACCTATCCAGGTGCTGAAGGTACCGTACACCCAGCTGCCGGCTACCATCTGCAGCAATTTGCTCGGCGTCACGCGCGTGTTCGGTTCACCCAGACTCTGCACACACTCATGGAAGGTAGTGGTGCGGATGGTGGGATGCTCTTCCAGTTTCGAGTACAGTTCGGACAGGAAATAATAGGCGTTATAGGGATAGTATTCCCACGCGTTCTCGCCATCGAGAATCACCGTGACCACGGGTTCATCCTCACCCGGCGCATGATGCAATATCTCTTCCAGCTGATGGACGAAATCGGCCGCAGCATCGTCACCGCGCCACTTCGCATACTCGAAGCCGACCTTGTCGGACAGATGGTCGTCGCGGAAGAAACAATGGATCGGCTTGCCGCCGGTCTCGACCAGGTAGGGTTTATACAGATAACCGGAACTGCCAGGCAGCGGGTTGTCGTTCATCTCGCGGCGCAGGCTGTTGGCCAGCACAGCCTGCCCGGTCGCGGTCCACTCGCAGCCATGCTCCGACAACAACTTGAGGGTGCCGCGCGACACACCGCCCTCGGAAGGCCACATGCCGTGCGGTGCGGTGCCGAAATTCAACTTGTGACTCTCCACCGCATTGGACAGATGCGCGTGGACGCGCGAGCGCCCGCCTGGATACTGCGCGGCCTGCGGCAGCGGGGCATCCGGCTCGCTCTCGCGTGCGGACGCGAAATCGAGCAACAGCGGCATGATCGGATGGTTGTAAGGCGTGGTCGAGATCTCGACCTGACCGCGTTCGGCCAGTTTGCGGTAACGCGGCAGGATATCGGCGATGAGAGATCCGATCAGGTCGAACAATTCCCTGCGCTCGGTGTAACTGAACTGGCTGCCCTTGGTCATCAGACGCGCCACCAGTTCGCTGCCGCGGCGCACGCTCTCGCCCATCCACACCAGGTGATACCACACCAGCAAGTCGGCCAGATATTGGCCGGACAGATAGGTCACGTTCTCGCGTCCGTGCCCTTCCAGCAGGCGCTGCATATCGAACAGATGCTGATAGGCGCGATAGGGTTGCAGCATCTTGGTATGGTTGCTCTTGAAGCAGCTATCCAGGATATGCAGACGCTCCTGTTCGCTGATCCCGTCCAGATCCTCCCTGCCCAGCATCGCAAGCAGCGGGTCGCGTATCTGTCCGGACTGGAACTGCTGCTGGTAGTCCTGCAACTGCTCGGCAAGGATGGGAACGAAGTTCACCACTGCTTTTGCCTGCGGATGCTGCTCCAGATGGAAAGCCATGTCGGTGTAATCCTTCATGGCGTGCAGATAGGTCCACGGCAGCAGGTATTCGCCGTGCAGATATTCCCGATAATCCGGTTGGTGCATGTGCCAGCACAGGATAAGGTGCAGTTTTTTGCCCGCATCCCTGCGCGCCCCTTCATGCGTCATGACTTTTTCCAAAACATTCCTCGATTCGGTTCAGCGTATGTGGTGGATGGACTGACCCAGCATGTCAGGCGTAACCAGGGTGACGCCCCCGGCCGAAACATGGAAACGCCGCGCATCCTCTTCATGGTCGAAACCGATCGACATTCCATCGGGGATCTCGCAATTGTTGTCCAGCACCACGCGATTCAGCTTCACGTCGGCGCCGATGCGAGCCCCGGACAGGATCACCGAGTCATTGATCTCACTGCGCTCGCCTACACGGATGTCGGAGAACAACAGTGAATGATGCACGCGGGCACCACTGATGATGCAGCCACCGGACACCATGGAGTCGATCGCCACGCCGCGCCTGTTCTCGTCGTTGAACACGAACTTGGCCGGCGGCAATTGTTGCTGATAGGTCCAGATCGGCCAACTCTTGTCATACAGGTCAAGATCGGGAACCACATTGATCATCTCCATGTTGGCCTCCCAGTAGGCATCGATGGTCCCCACATCGCGCCAATATGCCTGGCCACCGTCGACCATCCCGACACAACTCTTCTCGAAGCGATGGGCATATACGCGGTAGCGGTCGATCAGATACGGGATGATGTCGTGACCGAAGTCATGTGTGGACTTCTTGGTATCGGCATCGCGGATCAGCTGTTCGTACAGGAAGGCAGCGTTGAACACATAGATGCCCATGCTGGCCAGCGCGCGCCCTGGTTTGCCCGGTATCTCGGTCGGTTTTGCCGGCTTTTCGTCGAACTTGACGATACGATCCTTCTCGTCGACCGTCATCACTCCGAAAGAACTCGCATCCTTCACCGGCACCTCGATACACCCCACCGTCATATCAGCCTCGCTGCTCACGTGATGCGCCAACATCTCGCCGTAATCCATCTTGTAGATGTGGTCGCCGGCAAGGATGACGATGTATTCCGGGTTGTAGCCGCGCAGGATGTCGATATTCTGGAACACCGCATCCGCGGTGCCGCGATACCACTCTTCCTGAATGCGCTGTTGCGCCGGCAACAGCGCAACGAACTCGTTGAACTCGCCACGCAGGAAACCCCAGCCCTTCTGGATGTGCTCGATCAGCGTGTGCGCCTTGTATTGTGTCACCACACCGACGCGGCGGATGCCGGAATTGATGCAGTTCGACAGGGGAAAATCGATGATGCGGAACTTGCCGCCGAACTGCACTGCAGGCTTGGCATTCCAGTCCGTCAGATTATGCAGGCGACTGCCGCGACCGCCAGCCAGTACCAAAGCCACGGTGTTCTTGGTCAGTGCGCTGATGAAACGTGGTGAACGCATTTCTTTTGCCATGTTACTCCCCCTTTTAGGTCTTTCCTCAGACCGTCCTTTTCCCTATTCAATCTTACGATATAGTTCGATATATCTCTGTGCGCTAGCTCTCCAACCAACGTCGCGGTGCATACCGTTCATCTGGACACTGCGGAATCTGGGCTGATCGCGATAACAGTCGATAGCCGCAACCACCGTACGATACAACGCTGCCGGCGTCGCTTCATCGAACATGAATCCCGTCCCGTCCGCAAGACTCGCATCGCTGACCGAATCAGCCAGACCGCCCGTGCGGCGCACCACCGGCGGTGTGCCGTAATGCATGCCGTACATCTGGTTGAGACCGCAGGGCTCGAAGCGCGACGGCATCAGGAAGATGTCCGCCCCCGCCATGATCTGATGCGACAGGGCCTCGTCGAAGCGCACGGTCACCGAAACACGGCCGGGATAACGCTGCGCCAGTTGCTGATAACGCCGTTCCAGATCAGCCTCGCCACTGCCGAGGACGGCCAGCTGCGCGCCCCCGTCGAGCAGTTTAGGAAGACACTCAAGCAACATGTCCAGACCCTTCTGGTAGGTCAAACGGCTGACCACGCCAAGCAGGGGCGCACGCGCTTTCACTTCGAGACCGAGACGCTGCTGCAGCGCCATCTTGCCGTCCGCCTTGGGTGCCAGATCGCTGCTGTCATAACGAGCGCTCAAGTGCTTGTCGGTCGCCGGGTCCCACTCGTTCTCGTCGATGCCATTCAGTATCCCGCTGACATCGCCGTTGCGCGCGGTGAGCAAGCCCTGCATGCCGTAGCCCATCTCGGTGGTCTGTATCTCGCGCGCGTAGGTCGGGCTCACCGACACGATGCGGTCTGCGTAATGCAGCCCTGCCTTCAGGAACGACAGATAGCCGTGGAACTCGACACCGTGCATGTCGAAACAAGACTGCGGCAGATTGAGCGGCTCCAGCCAGTCACGGTCGAAGTTGCCCTGGAAGGCGATGTTATGGATGGTCATCACGCTCTTCGCATGCACATCCTCAATCAGGTGAAGATAGGCCGGAGCCAGTCCGCTCTGCCAGTCGTTGCAATGCACGATATCTGCCCGCCAGGCCACGGGCGATGCAGCGCTGCCCAGCATGGCCGCAACCTTGGACAGCATTCCAAAACGCATCGCGTTGTCCGGCCAGTCACCGCCAAGTTCATATTGATAAGGTCCCGCCACGCGGCAGAAATATTGCGGCGCATCCAGCACGTACACCGGCACATCGGTGTCCGGCATCTTCGCGCTCAGCAGCTTCACTTCCGGCTGGCCGGGGAACACGCTGAAGGAGGCGACGGCGCGCTTGTTCTCCAGTTTTTCCAGCACCTGGGAATAACCGGGAATCAGCAGGCGCACATCCTCGCCCAGCGCCTGCAGCGCAGCGGGTAGCGCGGCGCTGACATCGGCGAGTCCGCCGGTCTTGACCAGAGGATGGACTTCGGAAGTGACGAACAGTATCTTCATTTGAGCGCGTTATAGTGATGGATCAACCCGTTGGTGGAAGAGTCGTGCGCAGTGATCTCGGCGCCGCTGCTCAATTCCGCCTGGATATGCGTGGCCAGCTGTTTGCCCAGTTCCACGCCCCACTGGTCGAAGGAATTGATGTTCCAGATGATGCCCTGCACGAATATCTTGTGCTCGTACAGCGCGATCAGCCGCCCCAGCGTGCGTGGCGTCAATTGCTCGAACAATATGGAATTGGTCGGCTTGTTGCCCTCGAACACCTTGTGCGGCAGCAATGCCTCGATGGCCTTGGCATCCATGCCGGCGGACTGCAGTTCGGCACGCGCCTCGTCGGCGTTCTTGCCGCGCATCAACGCCTCGGACTGGGCGAAATAGTTCGACAACAGGATCGCATGGTGTTCTCCAAGCGGATAATGGGTCTGTGCCGCAGCGATGAAATCCGCCGGGATCATCTGCGTGCCCTGGTGGATGATCTGGAAATAGGCATGCTGACCGTTGGTGCCGATGCCACCCCACAGGATGGGACCGGTCGAGTAGTCCACCGGCACGCCGTCGCGATCGACATACTTGCCGTTACTCTCCATGTCGGCCTGCTGGAAATACGGCACGAAATGTTCCAGCGCCTGGTCGTAGGGCAGCATCGCCTGCTTGGTCACATCGTGGAAATTGTTGTACCACACGCCCAGCAGCGCCAGGATCACCGGCATGTTCCGCTCCAGCGGCGCGCTGCGGAAATGCGTGTCCATATCGTGGCCGCCGCGCAACAACTCCTCGAAGTTGTCCATGCCGACCGCGATCGCGATGGGCAGGCCGATGGCCGACCATAGTGAATAACGTCCGCCCACCCAGTCGGAGAAGCCGAACATGTTCGCCGTATCGATGCCGAAAGCGGCGACTTCCTTCGCATTTGTCGACAGCGCGACGAAATGTCTTGCGATGTGTTTCGCGTCACCCGCGCGCTGCAGGAACCACTCGCGCGCCGAACGCGCATTCATCAGTGTCTCCTGGGTGGTGAAGGTCTTGGATGCGACGATGAACAGCGTGGTCTCGGGGTCGAGCGCCTCCAGTTTCTCAAGCAGGTCGGTGCTGTCGATGTTGGAGACGAAATGCGCTTTCACCCTGCCCTGATAAGGATGCAGGGCCTGGCAGACCATCAACGGACCGAGAAAGGAACCGCCGATGCCGATGTTCACCACATCGGTGATCTGTTTGCCGCTGTAGCCGCGCCAACTGCCGCTGCGCAACTCGTCGGAGAAACGGCGCATCTTGGCCAGCACATCGCGCACGCCCGGCAGCACATCCTGACCGTCGACCATGACCGGTGCATGCCCGGGATCGATGGCTGCGCGCAGCGCGGTGTGCAGCACGGCGCGATGCTCTGTGCAATTGATCTTCTCGCCCGAGAACATCCGCTCGCGCCACCCCGCCACATCGGCCTGACGCGCCAGCGCGAACAGCAGCTCCATCGTCTCGGACGTGATGAGGTTCTTGGAATAGTCCAGCAGCATGTCGTCCATGCGCAGCGAGAAGCGCTCGAAACGCTGCGCGTCCTCGGCGAACAACCGGCGCATCGAAAGCGAGCGATTCGCCGCATGATGGGCAAGCAAAGCTTGCCAGGCTTTTGATTGTGTCAATGCAGACATACTCTTCCCTTTCAGCGCATCTGTTGCAATACGATCCCGGCCAGTGGCGGCAACGTCAATTGCAGCGACTGCAGCTCGCCGTTCCAGCCGACGTCCGAGGTATCCATCCCCAATCCGTTGCCTGCATTCGATCCGCCGTAGAAGTGCGAGTCGCTGTTGAATATCTCGCGGTAACAGCCCTTGTGGCGCACCCCGACGCGATAGCCATGGCGCGGCACAGGTGTGAAGTTGAGCACCACCACCACAGAGGAACCGTCACGCGCGATGCGGCGGAAACTCAATACCGACTGGTCGGCATTGTTGCAGTCCAGCCACTCGAAACCTTCCGGCGAAAAATCCAGTTCATGCAATGCGGGGACATCGGCATAAAGACGGTTGAGGTCGCGCAGCAGCGTCTGCACACCGCTGTGCTCGCCACGCCCGAGCAGCCCCCAGTCCAGTTCGGCACCGACCTTCCACTCGTGTCCCTGCGCGAACTCGTTGCCCATGAAGTTGAGCTTCTTGCCCGGATAGACCATCTGGTAAGTGAACAGCAGGCGCAGGTTGGCGAACTTCTGCCAGGGGTCGCCCGGCATCTTGTCGAGCAAGGACTTCTTGCCGTGCACCACTTCGTCGTGCGAGAACGGCAGCACGAAATTCTCGGTGTAATTGTAGAGTTGCCCGAAGGTGAGCATGCTGTGGTGGTAGCGCCGGTGCACCGGATCGTGCTCGATGAATTTGAGCGTGTCGTTCATCCAGCCCATGTTCCACTTCATGGTGAAGCCCAGTCCGCCGAGATAGACCGGGCGCGACACCATCGGCCAGGACGTCGACTCCTCGGCCAGCGTGAGTGTGCCGGGGAAGCGCTCGTGGGTCATCATGTTCAGTTCGCGGAAGAAATCCACCGCTTCGATGTTCTCGCGACCGCCGAACTTGTTCGGCAACCACTCGCCCGCCTTGCGCGAATAGTCCAGATACAGCATGGATGCCACCGCGTCCACGCGCAGCCCGTCGATGTGGAACTCGGAGAGCCAGAAATGCGCGTTGGCGAGCAGGAAGTTGCGCACCTCGTTGCGGCCGTAGTTGAAGATCAGCGTGCCCCAGTCCTGATGTTCGCCCAGGCGCGGATCTTCGTGTTCGTAAAGTGCAGTGCCGTCGAAACGCGCCAGCGCCCAACTGTCCTTGGGGAAATGCGCGGGTACCCAGTCGAGGATCACGCCGATGCCGACGATATGGCATGCGTCGACGAAATATCTGAAATCGTCCGGTGTACCAAAACGACTGGTCACGCCGTAATACCCAGTCGTCTGATAGCCCCAGGATTCGTCCAGCGGATGCTCGCTGATCGGCATCAGCTCGATATGGGTGAAACCCATCTCCTGCACATAGGGCACCAGACTGTCGGCCAGTTCGCGGAAGTTGTAGAAGCGTCCGTCCCAGTGCCGTTTCCAGGAACCGGCATGCACTTCGTACACATTGAGTGGCTGGTGCAACCAGTCCTGCTTCGCGCGTCTTTCCTGCCAGGCGGCATCACGCCACTGGTAACCGTCCAGCACCACCACGCGTGATGCAGTACCCGGCCGCATCTCGAAGCTCAGCCCGTATGGATCGGTCTTGACGAAGACTTCACCGCTCTGGCGGTTGCGTATCTCGAATTTGTAGAACTCGCCGAGGCCGATATCCGGCACGAACAGTTCCCACACCCCGGCGCTGCCGAGTGCGCGCATGGGATTGACGCGACCGTCCCAGCCGTTGAAATCGCCGACCACGCTGACGCGCTCAGCATTCGGCGCCCACACCGCGAAACGCACCCCCCACACCCCTTCGCACTCCATGTGGTGCGCGCCGAGCATGCGGTAAGCCTGTTCCAGCCTGCCCTGTGAAAAAAGGTAGAGATCGTGCTCGGTGATGCTGCTGCCGAAACTGTAGGCATCGTGCACTTCGATGACGTGATTGAAGAAACCCAGCTTGAGACGGCAAGGCACGGGCGGCGCCTGCTTGCCCTGCCAGATATAGAAACCGTCGGAAGGATCGCGCGTCAGCGCCTGCCACGAGGTACCGTCATGAACGGCGATCTCGGTCGCATGAGGTTGAAAGACCCGCAGAACCCAACCGGACTTGTTCTGATGCAACCCCAGATATGCAAAGGGGTCGTGATGGCGCGCTTCTAGGATGGAGCGCTTGTTCTGTGTATCGCTTGGCATTCGGGGCTCCTGAGCTGCAATATAGCCCTTTAGCGCAGGGGCGGCAATTCAAAAACGAAAGATTAATCTTTTCGTAACGGGGAATACACTTGCTGCCAGGAGGGGATGGGGCGTCCGATGCTGGTGCGGAAGACAGGACTCGAACCTGCACACCTTGCGGCGCTGGAACCTAAATCCAGTGCGTCTACCAATTCCGCCACTTCCGCGTGAGGGGCGCGCATTATAACCGAGCGTTCTTCAGGCGCCAGCGATTTGCACCACCGCGCGGCCGCGCATCTCGCCCTGTATCAGCTTGGGGAACACTTCCGGCAACTGCGCGAACGGGACCTTGTGAGTCAGTTGCGCCAGTTTGATCGGCTTCAATTCCACCGCCATACGTTGCCAAAGTTTCTTGCGCAACGGCATCACCGTTGCCGCCGAATCCACGCCCAGCAGTTTCACCCCGCGCAGGATGAAAGGGAACACATTGGTGTTCAACTCGACCCCGCCCGCATTGCCGAAACTGGCGATGGCGCCTTCCAGCTGCATGGTACGCGTGAGCCAGGAAAGCGTATCGCCGCCCACCGCATCCAGCGCCCCCGCCCACTGCGCCTTCTCCATCGGTCTTGTACTCTTCAGATCGATGCTGCTGCGCAGCAACACCTCCTTCGCACCCAGCGACTTGAGGTATTCCTCCTCGCTCGCCTTGCCGGTCAGTGCCACCACGTGATATCCAAGCTGCGACAACATCTGAATACCCAAACTACCCACCCCGCCGGTCGCACCCGTGACGATCACCTTGCCCTTCTCCGGCGCGAGTTCATTCTGCTCCAGCCGGTGGATGGCCAGCGCCGCAGTGAAACCCGCCGTACCCAGCCCCATCGCCTCGAACAGCGACAGATTCAACGGCAACGGCACCACCCAGTCAGCAGGGACGCGCACATACTCGGCAAAGCCGCCATCGTGCGCCACGCCCATGTCATAACCGGTGACCAGCACCGCATCGCCAGCCTTGAAACGCGCATCCGACGAACTTTCCACCACCCCGGCGACATCGATGCCACCCACACAGGGGAAACGGCGAATGACCTTACCCGCACCGGTGGCAGCCAGCGCATCCTTGTAGTTCACACCCGAGTAATGCGCCTTGATGACGACCTCGCCCTTGTCGAGATCGTCCAGCGAGAGGTCGGTGAAACGGCCTTGCGATCTGCCGTTGTCGTCGAAGATGCGGTATGCGCGAAACACTGTCATGGCATTACAGATCCAGAAGAACGAGTCCCGGCATCTCCAGGAACTCTTTGATCGCCACCAGGAACTGCACCGCTTCGCGGCCGTCGATGATGCGGTGGTCGTAGGACAGAGCGAGGTAGTTCATCGGGCGGATGACGACCTGGCCATTCTCGGCCACGGGGCGGTCCTTGGTGGCGTGGATACCGAGAATGGCGCTCTGCGGCGGGTTGATGATGGGCGTGGAGAGCATGGAGCCGAACACGCCGCCGTTGGTGATCGAGAAGGTGCCGCCGGAAAGTTCTTCCATGGTCAGCTTGCCGTCCTTGGCACGTGCAGCAAAGGCCGCGATCTGCCTCTCGATGTCGGCGAACGACATCTTGTCTGCATCGCGCAGGATGGGCACGACCAGGCCGCGTTCGCTGCCGATGGCGACGCCGATGTCGAAGTAGCCGTGATAGATGACATCGGTACCGTCCACCGAGGCGTTGACGACGGGGAACTTGCGCAGCGCGTGCACCGCGGCTTTGACGAAGAAGGATGAGAAGCCCAGCTTCACGCCATGTTTCTTCTCGAACGTATCCTTGTAGCGGGCGCGCAGATCCATCACCGGCTGCATGTTCACTTCGTTGAAGGTGGTGAGGATGGCGGCGTTGGCCTGCGATTGCAGCAGGCGCTCGGCGATGCGCTGGCGGATGCGCGTCATCGCCACACGCTGCTCTGGTCGATCACCGGATGGAGCTGCCACGGGAGCCGGACTTGCCGCAGCCGGCTGCTGCACCGCGCTCAACACATCTTCCTTGGTCACCAAGCCATGCTTGCCGCTTCCTTTCAGCTGGCTGGCATCAACATCATGTTCATGCGCCAGTTTGCGTGCCGAGGGTGTCGCGGCGGCAGCGGCGATTTCAGCCTTCGCCTTGGGCGCTACAGCGGCAACCGCTTCGGTATCGATCTGCGCGATGACTTCGCCGCTGCCGACCTTGGCGCCGTCCGACTTGATGATCTTGCTGAGCACACCGCTCTTGATCGCAGGCAGTTCCAGCACGACCTTATCGGTCTCGATGTCGATGAGGTTTTCGCCTTCGCTCACCGCATCGCCGACCTTCTTGTTCCAGGTCAGCAACGTCGCTTCGGAGACGGATTCGGAGAGTTGCGGGACTTTGACTTCAATCAGCATGATGTTTAACTCCTGGTTTGTTCTTTACATCGAGGTCGGGACGGAAAGCGGCATCGATCACCGCTTTCTGCTGTTCGTTGTGCACTGCGAGATATCCCGCCGCGGGCGATGCGGACGAGGGACGCAGTGCGTAATCCAGACGCATGTTCTTGCGCATCTGGCGCAGCAGGTAATGCTGGATGCGATGCCACGCGCCCTGGTTGCCCGGTTCTTCCTGACACCACACCACTTCGGTCGCCTTGGGATAGGCGGCGATCTGCGCGGCGAAGTCCTCGTGCGGGAAGGGATAGAGCTGTTCGAGGCGGATGATGACCATGTCGGTGATGCCGCGCTCGCGCCGCGCCTTGAGCAGGTCGTAATACACTTTGCCGCTGCAGGCGATGATGCGGCGCACCTTGTTCGCCGGGATGTCGTCGATCTCGGGGATCACCGGCTGAAAGCGGCCCTGGGCGAAGTCTTCCAACGGTGAAGAGGCATCCTTGCTGCGCAACAGGCTCTTGGGCGTGAACACGACCAACGGCTTGCGTGTCGGCCGCAGCATCTGCCGGCGCAACAGATGGAATATCTGCGCCGAGTTGGACGGCACGCAGACCTGGATGTTGTAGTCGGCACACAGCTGCAAATAACGTTCGATGCGGCCGGAAGAGTGTTCCGGCCCCTGCCCCTCGTAACCGTGCGGCAGCAGCATCACCAACCCGCACATCCTGCCCCACTTGGCTTCACCCGAAGTGATGAACTGGTCGATGACCACTTGTGCACCGTTGGCGAAGTCGCCGAACTGCGCTTCCCAGAGGGTCAGGGTATCCGGCTCGGCGGTGGCGTAACCGTACTCGAAACCGAGCAAGGCTTCTTCCGACAGGATGGAGTTGATGACCATGAAATCGGCCTGCTCGGGCGCGAGGTTCTGCAGGGGGATATGCACTCCCTTGTCCCATTGGGTACGGTTCTGGTCATGCATCACGGCATGGCGGTGGAAAAAGGTGCCGCGTTCGCAGTCCTCGCCGGACAGCCGCACCGGATAGCCTTCGGTCAGCAGTGAAGCATAGGCCAGGTTCTCGGCCATGCCCCAGTCGAGCGGCAGTTCGCCTTTGCCCATCACGGTGCGGTCGGCGACGATCTTCTCGACGCGAGAATGCAGTTTGAAGTTGGCCGGCATGTCGGTCAACCGCTGCGCCAGTTGCTGCAGACGCTCGCGCGGCAGCGCCGTCTCCACCGCCACGTTCCAGTGCACATCGGCCTTGAAGCGCGTCCAGTTGACGCCGAATTCCGGCACCACATCGCGCTGTGCCTGTTGCAGGGGATCGCGCCCCTCGTCCATCGCACGGCGGTACTCGGCCACCATCGTTTCCGGTCCGCCCGCGGCCAGCACACCCTGCTCCACCAGGCGCTTGCCGTACAGCGCGCGCGTGCCGGGATGCTGGTTGATATAGCGGTACATGAACGGCTGGGTGACCAGCGGCTCGTCCTGTTCGTTGTGCCCCAGCTTGCGGAAGCACACCATGTCGATGACCACGTCCTTGCCGAACTGCATGCGGAAATCGAGCGCCAGTTCGGTGACGCGCAGCACCGCCTCGGGATCATCCGCGTTGACGTGGATGATGGGCGCATCCACCATCTTCGCCACGTCGGTGCAGTACAGCGAGGAGCGCGCATCGCGCGCGTCCGAGGTGGTGAAGCCGATCTGGTTGTTGACGACGATGTGCACGGTGCCGCCGGTGCGGTAACCGCGTGTCTGCGACAGATTGAAGGTCTCCTGATTCACGCCCTGCCCGGCAAAGGCAGCGTCGCCGTGCAACAGCACGGGCAGCACCTGCTTGCCCTGATGGTCCTTGCGGCGGTGCTGGCGCGCGCGCACCGCGCCCTCCACCACCGGATTGACGATCTCCAGGTGCGAGGGATTGAAGGCCAGCGTGACATGCATGTGGCCGCCCGGCGTGAGGATGTCTGAGGAGAAGCCCTGGTGGTACTTCACGTCACCGGAAGTCAGATGTTCGGCATGGAAGCCCTCGAACTCGGCGAACAGTTTCTGCGGCAGTTTACCCAGCGTGTTGATCAGCACGTTGAGGCGTCCGCGATGCGCCATGCCGATGACGGTCTCTTTGACGCCCTGCTCGCCCGCGCGCTGCAGCAGGTGATGCAGCAAGGGGATCAGCGTCTCGCCACCCTCGAGCGAAAAACGTTTCTGCCCGACATATTTAGTATGCAGATAACGCTCCAGCCCCTCCGCCGCAGTGAGCCGTTCGAGGATGCGTTTCTTGGTCTCGGCGGGGTATTGGGCTTCGCCGCGTTCGCCTTCCAGGCGCGCCTGGATCCAGCGCTTCTGTGCGATGTCGCTGATATACATGTATTCCGCTCCGACGCTGCCGCAGTAGATGCGGCGCAGGCGCTGCAGTATCTCGCGCAGCGTCATGCGCGCACCACCCACCAGCGAGCCGGTGTTGAAGGTGCTCTCCATGTCGGCTTCGCCGAGGTTGTAGTAGGCCGGGTTCAGTTCGGCGATCTGCGGCTTGGTGTGGCGGGCGAGCGGATCGAGGTCGGCGACACGCACACCCAGAAAGCGGTGGGCATTGATGAGTTGCAGCACCGAGGCCTGCTTGCGCGCATCGTCGGTCGGCATCGCGCTCGGCGCGGCGGTCACGCCGGCGGCCGGCATCGCTGCGAAGCTGCGCTGAATCAGCGAATGGCGCACATCGGGCAACTTGCCGCCCGCGATCATTCTTTCAAAATATTCGCGCCACTCGCGCGGCACACTGGCCGGGTCACCGAGGAAGTCCTCGTACAGGCCCTCGATGAACACATTGTTGCCGCCAAACAGCATGGAGCTGTCCTGCATCATCTTCAAGAAATTCACGGGCTCGTTCATAGGTCTCGTCCCTCGTTATGAGCTGCATGAGCCGCACCCCGCCGCTGGCCGGGGCAACTTGCTAGCTGCGCTTGTTGACCGGCACGAAATCGCGCTTCACCGCACCGCGATACAGTTGGCGGGGACGCCCGATCTTGTGGTCGGCATCGGCGATCATCTCGTTCCACTGCGACACCCAGCCGATGGTGCGGGCGAGTGCGAAGATCACCGTGAACATGGAAGTGGGGATACCGATGGCGCGCAGCACGATGCCGGAATAGAAGTCCACGTTCGGATACAGCTTGCGCTCGACAAAATAAGGATCACTGAGCGCGGTCTTCTCCAGCTCCATCGCCAGTTCGAACAATTTGTTGTTCTCCAGCTTGAGCTCCTTGAGCACCTCGTAGCAGGTCTGGCGCATCACGGCGGCACGCGGATCCATGTTCTTGTACACGCGGTGGCCGAAACCCATCAGGCGATACTTCTTGTCCTTCACACCCTGCACATATTCCTTCACGCGCGACACGTCGCCGATCTCTTCCAGCATCTTCAGCGCCGCTTCGTTGGCGCCGCCGTGTGCCGGCCCCCACAGCGCCGCGATACCGGAGGCGACGCAGGCAAACGGGTTGGCACCGCTCGATCCGGCCAGACGCACGGTCGAGGTCGAGGCGTTCTGCTCATGGTCGGCATGCAGGATCAGGATACGTTCCAGCGCGCGCACCAGCACCGGGTTCGGCACATAGTCCTCGGTGGGCGTGCCGAACATCATGTAAAGGAAGTTCTCGACATAGCCGAACTTGTTCTTCGGGTACATGAACGGTTCGCCGACGTTGTATTTGTAGGCCATCGCCGCCAGCGTCGGCACCTTGGCCAGCAGGCGGTGCGCCGAGATCTCGCGGTGCTGCGGATTATTGATGTCGAGCGAATCGTGATAGAACGCAGACAGCGCGCCGACTACACCGACCATCACCGCCATCGGGTGCGCGTCGCGGCGGAAGCCGTTGAAGAAGCGTGCCAATTGGTCGTGCACCATGGTGTGCTTGGTGATGAGGCCGCTGAACTCGGCCTTTTGCGCCGCGTTCGGCAACTCGCCGTTCAGCAACAGATAACATACTTCGAGGAAATCGGATTTCTCGGCCAGCTGCTCGATGGGATAGCCGCGGTAATAAAGCAAACCGGCATCACCGTCGATGAAGGTGATCGCCGAGGTGCAACTGGCGGTGGCGAAGAACGCGGGATCGTAGGTGAACAGGCCGAGCTTGCCGATATTGTGGATATCCAGCACATCCGGCCCCAGCGTTCCGGACAGGATGGGAAGCTCGATAGTGCGACCATCGTCCATGGTCAGTGTCGCGACTCGCTGTTTTGTCATTTTTATTCCCTCTTCTCTCAGGCTGTCTTCAGCCACTCCAACACCGTTCGCAGCCCTTCCTGCGGCGGTGCCTCCCGGCCTGTAATCATATCCCACAGCACCGTATCCGGCATATCCAGCAATTCGTCGAATGCGACCAGCTGTGCCTCGTCAAGGCCGGCATAGCGCTGCTCGACGAAGCGCCCGAGCACGATATCCAGCTCCAGCAGGCCGCGGCGGCAACGCCAGCGCACGCGCTCCAGCTCTTTCATACCGCGCGCTTGACCATCATATCCTTGATCTTGCCGATGGCTTCCGTGGGATTGAGCTCCTTCGGGCAGACATCCACACAGTTCATGATGGTGTGGCAGCGGAACAGGCGGTACGGGTCTTCCAGGTTATCAAGGCGCGCCGCCGTGTCCTGGTCGCGCGTGTCGGCGATGAAACGGTAGGCCTGCAACAGACCGGACGGGCCAACGAACTTGTCCGGGTTCCACCAGAACGAAGGACAGGCCGTGGTGCAGCAGGCGCACAGGATGCATTCGTACAGGCCGTCCAACTCGGCGCGGTCCTGCGGCGACTGCAGGCGCTCGGTCTCGGGCGGCGGGTCGTTGTTGACCAGATAGGGCTTGATCGAGTGGTACTGCTTGAAGAACTGGGTCATGTCCACGATCAGGTCGCGGATGACCGGCAGCCCCGGCAAGGGACGTATCTCGATGGGTTGCTTGAGCGAGGACAGCGCGGTGATGCAGGCCAGTCCGTTGCGGCCGTTGATGTTCATCGCGTCCGAACCGCACACGCCTTCGCGGCATGACTTGCGGAAGCCGAGGCTGTCGTCCTGCTGCCGCAGCAGCATCAGCGCGTCGAGCAGCATGGCATCGCCCGCCTCCATGCTCAGCTCGTAGTCCTGCATGTAGGGCTTGGTGTCGACATCGGGGTTGTAGCGGTAGATACGGAATTTCATCGTCGCCCCCTCAGTACACACGCGGTTTGAGCGGGAACGATTCCACCGTGAGCGGTTTCAGCCGCACCGGCTTGTAATCGAGCCTGCTGCCTTCGCTGAAATACAGCGAATGCTTGAGCCAGTTCTTGTCGTCGCGCTCGGGGAAGTCCTCGCGCGCATGTGCGCCGCGACTCTCCTTGCGCGCCTCGGCGGCGACCATCGTCGCCTGCGCCACCTCGATGAGATTGTCCAGCTCCAGCGCCTCGACACGTGCGGTGTTGAACACCTTGCTCTTGTCCTTGATCACGGTGTTTTTCACACGCTCGGCCACCTCGCCTATCTTTGTCACGCCCTGTGCCAGCAAGTCGGGGAAGCGGAATACGCCGCAATGCAGCTGCATGGTCTTGCGCATCGCGTCGCCCACCTCGGCCACGCTCTCGCCGTCCTTCTGGCTCTCCAGCCGCGCCAGCCGTGCCAGCGGACGCTCCGCCGCATCGGCGGGCAAGGGTTTGGGATTCGGATTGGTCTTCAGGTCTTCGATGATCTGGCGTGCCGCGGCGCGGCCGAACACGATGAGGTCGAGCAGCGAGTTGCAGCCGAGACGGTTGGCTCCATGCACCGAGACACAGGCGCACTCGCCCACCGCGTAGAACCCCTGCACCACGTCTTCCGGTGCGGTGCGGTGCGGCGCAACGACCTGGCCGTGATAGTTGGTCGGGATACCGCCCATCATATAGTGCGCGGTCGGCACCACCGGGATGGGCGCTTTGGACGGATCGACATGCGCGAACTTGATGGCGATGTCGCGGATGCCGGGCAGACGGTGGCGGATCACTTCGTCGCCCAGATGGTCGAGCTTGAGCAGCACGTGGTCGCCGTGCGGGCCGCAGCCGCGCCCTTCTTTTATTTCAGTCGCCATGGCGCGCGACACCACATCGCGGCTGGCCAGGTCTTTCGCGGTCGGCGCATAGCGCGGCATGAAGCGCTCGCCGTCCTTGTTCACCAGATAGCCGCCCTCGCCTCGCACACCTTCGGTAATGAGCACACCCGCACCGTGCACACCGGTCGGATGGAACTGGAAGAATTCCATGTCTTCGAGCGGGATGCCCGCCCTCGCCGCCATACCGAGACCGTCGCCGGTGTTGATGTAGGCATTGGTGCTGGCGGAGAAGATGCGCCCCGCGCCGCCGGTGGCGAACAGGGTCGCGCGGGCCTGCAGGATCATCACTTCGGAAGTTTCGATCTCCATCGCAACCACACCCAGCACATCGCCGTCTTCGTCGCGGATCAGATCGAGCGCTTTCCACTCGATGAAGAAGTTGGTGTTGGCTTTGACGTTCTGCTGGTACAGGGTGTGTAACAGTGCATGGCCGGTTCGGTCGGCGGCGGCACAGGCGCGCGGCACCGGATTCTTGCCGTAGTCCTGCATGTGGCCGCCGAAGGGACGCTGATAGATCTTGCCGCTGTCCAGACGGTCGAAGGGCATGCCGAAATGTTCCAGCTCGTAGACAACTTCGGGTGCGGCGCGGCACATGTATTCGATGGCATCCTGGTCGCCGAGGTAGTCCGAACCTTTCACGGTGTCGTACATATGCCAATGCCAGTTGTCCTCGTTGACGTTGCCCAGCGAGGCGGCGATGCCGCCCTGCGCCGCGACGGTGTGCGAGCGCGTCGGGAACACCTTGGACAGCACGGCGACCTTGAGCCCGGCCTGCGAGAGCGTGAGCGCCGCGCGCATGCCCGCACCGCCCGCGCCCACCACCACCACATCGAATGTTCTTTTTGCGATTGCCATCAGAGTCCCCAAAGTATCTGCACCGACCAGATCACATAGAGGATCAACGCCAGTATGACCAACACATGGATAAGCAGGCGGATGCCGGCCGGTTTCACGTAATCCATCACGATATCGCGCACGCCGATCCACGCGTGGTAGAACAGGCTCAGCAGGAACAGCAGCGAGAACGTGCGCATCACATTGCCCGAGAACAGATAGACCCAGGTGTCGTAACCGAAACTCGGTTGCAGCAACAGATAGACGGCGACCACGACCACATAGACCGCCATCACCACCGCGGTGACGCGCTGTGCCAGCCAATCTCGCAGCCCGTAGTGCGCTCCCGTGACGACGCGGTTCACCATAGCTTCGCTCCCAGCAGAACGGTCAGCGTCAGACTGACCGCCAACACCCATTTGCCGCTGGCGCGCGCTGCGGCCAGCGTCGGCAGGAGGTGCAGGTCGATGGCCAGATAGCGCAGCCCGGCGCAGAAGTGATGCAGGAACGCCCACATCAGCCCGAACAACATCACTTTGAGCAAGGGATTCGCCAGCACGTCAGTCAGGTTGGTGTAAGTTTCTATCGAGCGCAGACTCTGGTCGAGGATCATCAACAGCAACGGCAGTGCAAGAAAAAGAACTGCACCGCTTACGCGATGCAGGATGGACACATAACCGGCGAGTGGCAGCTTGATCAGGTGCAGTGCAAGATGCTTAGGGCGCGTTTTATTCATTTCTTTGTTCTGACCTCAAGCAAATTCCGATGGGCCAATCCTACACCCAGCCGTGGCGGGAGAAAAGCAAAAGGACTATGATCAAACCCGAAATCGGCGGGAGAAGAAAAATTTAATAATCACATTCGGATAATTAATAATCGGATACCGGAAACTGGATATCACAATCGTCCATAATCCGTACCACCAAACCAGAGAGGACATCATGAAAGCTCCTATCCGTGTCGCAATCACCGGCGCCGCCGGACAGATCGGTTACAGCATGTTGTTCCGTATCGCCAACGGCGATATGCTGGGCCGCGAACAACCCATCATCCTGCAACTGCTCGACATCCCCCAGGCGCAACAGATGTTGCGCGGCGTGGCGATGGAACTGGAAGACTGCGCCTTCTCCAGCCTGCAACAAGTTATCTGCACCGACGATCCGCGTGTCGCCTTCCGCGATGCCGAGGTCGTGCTGCTGGTTGGCGCGCGTCCGCGCAGTAAGGGCATGGAACGCAAAGACCTGCTCGAAGCCAATGGCGCCATTTTCTCCGAGCAGGGACGCATCCTCAACGAGGTCGCCGCGCGTCATGTGAAAGTGCTGGTGGTCGGTAACCCCGCCAACACCAACGCGCTCATCGCGATGAAGAACGCGCCCGACCTCGACCCGCGCAACTTCAGCGCAATGATGCGACTGGACCACAACCGCGCCATCACCCAGATCGCGCTGAAGCTGTTCCAGCCCATCCAGGACATCAAGAAGATGGTCATCTGGGGCAACCATTCCGGCACGCAGTATCCCGACCTGTCGCATGCCGAGATCCGCGGTCGCAAGGTGCTCGATGTTTTGCACCAGAACGGCTGGGAAGAATGGGTGGAGAGCGAGTTCATCCCCACCGTGCAGAAGCGCGGCGCGGCAGTCATCGAAGCGCGCGGCTTAAGCAGTGCGGCCAGTGCGGCGAACGCCGCCATCGGCCACATGCACGACTGGCTGCTGCATTCGCACCACAACGACTGGGTCACCATGAGCGTGCCGTCGGACGGCAGCTACGGCATCCCGGAAGGCGTGATCTACGGCTTCCCGGTCACCTGCCGCAACGGGCACTTCAGCATCGTGAAGGATCTGCCGATCAGTGAGCTCGGACGCAAGCACATGCTGGACAGCCACCAGGAACTGCTTGGCGAGCGCGAGCTCGTCAAACATCTGTTGGGCTAAGCTGGCTCAGAAACGGTTCGTCGGGTCGGCAGGCTCGCTGCGTTCCACGTAATACACGCACACATCCTCGAAGTTCGCATCCACCTTGTCGAGGATGGCTGTGCACAACAGCCCGTCCGGGTCTTCGCGCATCCTGATCGTCTTGCCGCACCGTCCGCAGGACGCGGGCAGGTCGGCAGGTTTATTGCCGTTTCTCACTTTCACTCCTGTGCTCTCTCTCCTGAACTGCATTTGGGGGCCGTGCATATCCTTGCGACGTGCCCGATATCAGCATTGCAAGCTCTGTGCCACATACCGGCACTCGTGTCGCCCTGCAGCACAGCGGCATATCAAAGCAGCGCCAAGCGCGCATAATGGGGCAACGTCCATATCGCGTCATATGTGATGGATGTGCGTCAGCGGACCGGTGCTTGAATACCCGCATCAAGCCGCCATATTACGGTTATCACCCGATGGAGATCGCCATGACTATCTGCCGTCCACCTGCTGTTGCCGGAACGTTCTACCCCGCCGATGCAGGACAGCTCATGCACGAGGTGCAGGGTTTTCTCGGCGCTGCCCAATCCCACTCTTTGAAACCCAAAGCGCTGATTGCGCCGCATGCGGGCTATATCTATTCCGGCGCGGTCGCGGGAAACGCCTATGCCTCTTTGAAAAAGAACGCCCACCGCATCCACCGCGTGGTTCTGCTCGGACCGACGCACCGTGTGGCGGTACGCGGTCTGGCCTTGCCCGACAGCGAGGCCTTCGACACGCCACTGGGGCGCATCCCGCTGGATATCGCCGCGATGCGCGATATCGCGCAGTTGCCCCAGGTCGTGGTTAACGATGCCGCCCATGTCCAGGAACACTCGCTGGAAGTGCAACTGCCCTTCCTGCAAAACGTGCTGGACGACTTCACCCTGCTGCCTCTGGCCGTCGGCGACGCGACAGCGGAAGAAGTGGCTGAGGTGCTGGAAGCGGTCTGGGGCGGCGACGAGACGCTGATCGTGATCAGCTCCGACCTGTCGCACTACCTGCCCTATGCGGCGGCGCAATTCGTCGACGGCAAGACCGCGGACGACATCATCAACCTGCGCCAGCCCATCGAACACGAACAGGCCTGCGGCGGCACGCCGATCAGCGGCCTGCTGCTGGCGGCACGCAGCCACCACCTCACCCCGCACCTGCTCGACCTGCGCAACTCCGGTGACACGGCAGGATCGCGCGACCGCGTGGTCGGCTATGCCGCGTTCGCCTTTACCGAAGGAGACGATCATGTTCGACACTGACAAAGGCAAGACCCTGCTGCATCTGGCGCGGGCAGCCATCGCCCGCGAACTCGGCCTTCACTCCCACGACCTGCCGCGCACCGACTGGCTGGAACAGCCCGGCGCGACTTTCGTCACGCTGACACTGCACGACCAGTTGCGCGGCTGCATCGGCAGTCTGGAAGCGCGCCGCTCGCTGCTGGAAGACGTGTGCGCCAACGCGGTGGCATCGGCTTTCCGCGACCCGCGCTTTGCACCGCTCGGCAAGGAGGAATTCGCCGAAGTCGGCATCGAAGTATCGGTGCTTGGCAAACCGGAACCGATCCGTTTCAGCGACGAACAGGATGCGCTGGCGCAACTGGAGCCTGGCCTGGACGGTGTCATCCTTGAATACGGCATGCACCGCGCCACCTACCTGCCGCAGGTATGGGCACAACTGCCCTCCCCGAAAGAGTTCATCGACCAGTTGAAGGTGAAAGCGGGTTTGCCGGACGACTTCTGGTCTGACGACATCCAGCTCTCGCGCTACCGCGTGCAGAAGTTCAAAGAGGGCGAATGACATGGACGAGCCCATCGGCATCGCGGAACGGTATCCCGCCAGATACTGGCACAAACTGGATGACGGGCGTCTCCAGTGCGACCTGTGCCCGCGCGACTGCAAACTGAACGAGGGACAACGCGGCGCCTGTTTCGTGCGCGGCCGTGTCGGCGACATCATGGTGCTCACCACCTACGGACGCAGTTCCGGCTTTTGCGTCGACCCCATCGAGAAGAAACCGCTCAATCATTTCTATCCCGGCAGCAGCATCCTGTCGTTCGGCACGGCGGGCTGCAACCTGGCCTGCAAATTCTGCCAGAACTGGGATATCTCCAAGTCGCGCAGCTTCGACAAGCTCGCCGACCTGGCCTCGCCCGAAGCCATCGCCGACACCGCCGTCGAGCTCGCTTGCAAGAGCGTGGCCTTCACCTACAACGACCCGGTGATCTTCGCCGAATATGCGATGGATACCGCCGATGCCTGCCACGCTGCGGGGGTAAAGACCGTGGCCGTGACTGCGGGCTACATCCACGCGCAACCGCGCGCGGATTTCTACGCAAAGATGGATGCCGCCAATGTGGACCTGAAGGCGTTCACCGACGAGTTCTATTTCCGCCAGACTGGCGCGCATCTGCAGCCGGTACTCGATACGCTGACCTACCTGTGTCGGGAGACTTCGGTGTGGGTGGAACTGACGACCTTGCTCATCCCGGGTTACAACGATTCGGCGCATGAGATCGGGCAGATGTGCGAGTGGATCGCCAAAGAACTGGGACAGGAAGTGCCATTGCACTTCACCGCCTTCCATCCCGATTACAAGATGACCGCCATCCCGGCCACACCCGCAGCCAAACTGACCGAGGCACGGCAGATCGCGCACTCGGCCGGATTGCGACATGTGTATACGGGAAACGTGCACGACCTGAGTGGCGGCACGACATTCTGTGCATCCTGCAAACAGCCGCTGATCGTGCGCGACTGGCATCTGATCCGGGACTACTCTCTCACGGAAAACGGCAACTGCCCGCATTGCGGCAGCAAACTCGCGGGACACTTTGAAAGATTCGACGGACAGTTAGGCAGACAGCGCATCCCCATCGTGGTCAGAGAGAGATGATATTGCTCAGTGATCCCTGTACTTCTCGGCGATCTCGATGAACCGCCCCTGGATCTCCAGGAAGGCATCGACGACATCGGGGTCGAAATGCTTACCGCGACCCTCAAGGATGATCACTTCGACTTCATTTGATGCCATGGCCGATTTGTAGACTCGCCGGCAGGACAAGGCATCATAGACATCTGCCAGCGCCATCAATCTTGCCGGGATGGGGATCTCGTCACCGCGCAATCCGGAGGGATAGCCGCTGCCATCCCATTTTTCATGATGCCGCATGGCGATCTGGCATGCGATGTTGAGGAACGGGCTATTGATGCCGCCACCATCCACGATGGCCGCCGCAATGGCGTTCCCCCCAAGCGAGGCATGTGTCTTCATGATCTCGAACTCTTCCGCAGTCAACTTGCCGGGCTTGTGCAGGATGCTGTCGGGGATGCCGACCTTGCCCACATCGTGCAATGGCGCGATCTTGTACAGCAGACCGATATTCTCTTCGGTGAGAAAATGATTGAAGCGCGGATGTTCCTTCAACTGCAGGGCAAGTTCGCGGATGTAATTCTGGGTCCGGCGAATATGATTTCCCGTCTCGTTGTCGCGTGTCTCGGCCAGAGAGGAAAGCGCCATGATGGTCGTATCCTTGATCAGTTCGATCTCCTGGGTCCTGTGCAGCAGCTCGGCCGTGCGTTCGTGCACCATTTGCTCCAGTCTTGATTCGCTGTCCCTCAACACCAGATTCACGGCCTCAAGGTCTTTTTTGGCCGATTCCGTCTCTTCCTTTTGTGCTGTGAGCTGCTGCAGCAGCTTGAGGTTATCGAAGCGCTGGTTCAGCGATTGCATGAAGGTCCTGCTCAGAACCTGTCCCGCGACAAGCACCACCAGCAAGAACAACACCAGCATCATGGAAAGTATCCAGTGCAGATTGTCGCCTTCCGACATCACCCGCGAGATGAGCGGCAGCATGATGCCGAACAAATAGGCGAGCGAGGCCGGCGGGTGGACCGGATTCATGGTGACTGCACCGGCAACCAGACCTAGCATGATGCAGATCATCAGCCCCTGATAGAAGATATCCGCGGGGAAGAACAGCATCGCCGCCACGCCCCACAGCGCACCGGATGCCAGCGCAAAGAAGGTGAAGTGCAGATGCCAGTCACGGCATTCTTCCACCGTATTCAGCCTATCCTTTTGCAAGACCAGATTCACGACCTCGACTGCATGCAGCGCATAGGAACAGGCGAGCCAGAACAGTAGTTGCGAGTGGGCAGCCTGCCCCCAGAACATCCAGACGAACAGCGGTTGAAGTATGACCTGACTGAAGATGAGCGATGGATACATCACCATCCGGGTGCGCAATTGCTCGGCGCGGACAAGCAGATTGTCCTGGTCTATCCGGAAAGCAAGATCATCCAATTGGAAGAGCGGTGCTTTGCGGTTGATGAAAGCGGTTTCCATGATCGACTCCGAACTGCACTTGATACTGCGTCACTGCACCGGGATTCTGCTACGCCCGCACATGCACCGCAATATGCCAAAGGGACTATACCTCGGACTATACCTCTCTGGCTCGGTAATCAGACACTGCAACTCATTCAACCACCCTGACCAGCGCAAAGCCGCCGCCAGGCGTGCGGAAGTTGGTGGTCTGACCTTGGTATAACCTTGCTGCGATAAGCTGCACTCGTCCATCGTAGACATAACAGCGCACATCGTATTTGAGCGACTGCGGCTCCAGCCCCGCCGGACACACCTTGCGCTCGCCCGGCAAAGCCAGGCGTTGCGCTATGTAATCCGCCTGCATGATCTCTTCGAACACGCGCTTGGTCAGCTTGTCGCCGCGATACGCGCCCTTGCTGCCATAGCCGCTCACCGGCTTGAAGAACCATTCCTTGCGCTCATTCCACCACTGCGCGGCATCCGCCGAATCGACGATCCTGGTTTGCGGGACACCCACAGACAGTGCATCGATGCCGGCTTGCGATACACCCTGCGCACGGAGAGCCGCAGAATCTGAAAACAAGGCCAGCTTGCGTTTCTCCGCATAGCGTTCGTGGTGCGACGGGTTCGGCGTCACCACGACTTGCCGCTTGTCCCATGCCGAACGGAGATGCGGAAATCGTTGCAGCGTGAAATCGGTGAGGCGGTTGTAGACCAGATCAACGCGCTGCCCGTCGCAATACAGCCCGTCATCGCGCGCCTGCAATGCGGACGGATCGGTGATGAACGCCGTGATGCCCGCACGTCCGAACATCTTCTGTGCCAGCAGGAACTCGGGATAGAGATACTGTGCTTCGGGTTGCTCGTCCACGATGGCGACAGTCTTGAGCGGCACAGCGCCGTGTACCAGCCGCCACTCATTGCGGAACATCTCGATGAAGACCTGCTCAAGATCCTGCTCACAGACTTCTGCACCATACAGCGTCGCTTCGCGCTGACTGCCGATCAGCACATCAAGCAGAAAAGCTCCGCCCGCATTGGTATTGACCTCGATCAGGTGAGTGCCCTGCGCGTTTAGGTGGAAGTCGTAGCCGTAAAAGACTCCCAGCGCGGCTTGCGGCTCCGGTGCACCGACCACCTCCTCCACTGCCGCAATCACCGCCTTCATCTGCTGCAACTGCAACTCGGTGATGAACACAGGCGCCGCCGCGAACACATGCGGACAACGCTCTCTCACCAAGCCGTACCAATCTGCACCCTGCGCCTGCAAAGCCTGTTGCAGCGCCTCGCCATCCATCCCCGCCCAATCGAGGCATTCCCCGTTCAGGTGCGCGATGAAATCATGATCCACATCGAAATGATCCTTCGTTTCCAACTGCTCTGCCAAATCAACCACCCAGCATCTCTTTCTTCAGGTCATCCTGAACAGGTTTGTCACCCAACCATATCTTGAGCAAAGCGCGATTGAACGCCGCCCCCGCAATAGTACCGCGCGCCGTGCCGTTCACGTTGATCTGCGTGCCGCTGGCCGGCAGATAATCGAGCGTGACCACATCGCCCGGCTTCACTTCCTTCACCGCATTAAAGATCTGCGCCATCTGCTTGAGCTGCCCGTCCAACGCGGCCAGTTCCTCTTTCGTATGGTTCGCCGCGATCGCCTCGTTGAAGGCATTGAGCAACTTATCGCTGCTCAGATCGCGCACGATATGCAAAGCCACGCGATGCTCGTGCTCGTCGGCGATGATCGCCTCGGCCGAAGCCTGCTTCTGCGGCAGATACAGCGCGCCGACGTAGATCTTGAAGAACAGTTTGGTGCGAACACCCGCGCCGTTCAGTTGCAGGTTCGCGCTACCGACCTGGGCCGTGTCGGCGAGCTTTACGCCGGCAACTTCCAAGGCATAGGCGTTCCAGCTCAGCAGCAGACTGCAAAACATCAACATTGCTTTTTTCATGCGCCACACCTCCCTCAATTCCGTTCGTGTTGAGCCTGTCGAAACATGAACGGCGATGCTATCTCAGCAGGGTTCATCCTTCGATACACCGCACTTCGTGCGGCACTCAGGACGAACGTTATTTGTTTACAAAGCCTCAAACACCCCAGCAGCCCCCATCCCTGTCCCGATGCACATCGTGACCATTCCATACTTCTGCTTCCTGCGCCGCATACCATGCATCAAAGTCGCGGTACGTATCGCCCCCGTCGCCCCCAGCGGATGCCCCAGCGCGATCGCCCCACCCAACGGATTTACGATCTCGGGGTTCAGCCCCACATCATTGATCACCGCCAGCGACTGCGCCGCGAACGCTTCGTTGAGTTCGATCCAGTCCATGTTATTCAGACTCAGCCCCACCTGCTTCAACACTCGCGGGATGGCTTCTTTCGGCCCGATGCCCATGATCTCCGGTGGCACGCCCGCCACGCTGAAGCCGAGGAACTTGCCGATGGGCGTGAGGTTGTAACGCTTCAATGCCGCCTCGCTGCACAGCAGCACTGCACCCGCGCCGTCCGACATCTGCGAACTGTTGCCCGCCGTCACCGACCCCTTCTGCATGAACACCGTCTTGAGCTTCGCCAGCGCTTCGAGCGAAGAATCCGCGCGCGGGCCTTCGTCCTGTTTCACCTCGCGCGTCTTCGTCTGCACCTCGCGGCTGTGCATGTCCGGCAGATGTTCGGTGATGAGGTAAGGCGTGATCTCGTCTTCAAACTCGCCGTTATTGATCGCCGCGATGGCGCGCAGATGGCTCTGCAGGGCAAAGGCATCCTGCGCCTCGCGCGAGACCTTCCAACGCTCCGCCACCTTCTCGGCAGTGATGCCCATGCCATAGGCGATGCCGTAGCGCTCATCGCGCTCGAAGATGGAGGGGTTGAACGCGATCTTGTTGCCCATCATCGGGATCATGCTCATGCTCTCGACCCCGCCCGCGATCATCACGTCCGCCTCGCCGAGCCGGATGCGGTCCGCCGCCAGCGCCACCGACTGCACGCCGGAAGAACAGAACCGGTTCACCGTCATGCCCGGCACCGTGTTCGGCAACCCCGCCAGCAACAGCGCGATACGCGCCACGTTCATGCCCTGCTCCGCCTCTGGCATCGCGCAACCGACGATCACATCGCCAACACTGGCCGGATCGAGCGACGGTGCCTGCGCCAGCACGCTCTTCAGCACATGTGCCAGCAGATCGTCTGGACGCGTGTTGCGGAACATGCCGCGCGGCGCCTTGCCCACTGGCGTGCGGGTGGCGGCGACGATGTAGGCTTCCTGGACTTGTTTGGTCATGATCGTCTCCTTTAATTGCGCAGGGGTTTGCCGCTCTTCAACATATGCTCGATGCGCGCCTGCGTCTTCTCGGTCGCCAGTAGCTCCATGAAGTGCTTTCGTTCCAGATCAAGCAGCCAGGTCTCGTCCACTAGACTGCCCGCCTCAACATCGCCGCCGCATAGCGTGTCGGCGACGCGACAGCCGATGTTGTAGTCGTGCTCGGAGATGAAGCCGCCTTGCAGCATGTTGATCATCGCGGCCTTGAGGGTGGCGGTGCCGGTGCGGCCGGCGACGGCGATCTGGCGCTGGTGCAGCGGCGGACGGTAGGCGGTGGCGTTGAGTGCCTTGGCTTCCTCCTTGGCGATGTGCAGCAGCTCGAATTTGTTCAGCACGATGCGGTCGGACGGCCTGAGGTAGCCCATCTCTCTTGCCAGCTCGGCGCTCTTGGCGACTTCACCCATGGCGATGTGCTGGAAGTAGCGGCGCACGAAGGGGAAGATGTCGACGCGGTTGTCGCTGGAATAGCGCTGCGCTTCCTGCGCGGCGCGCTGTGCCATCTCCTTGCAGCCGCCGCCTGCAGGCAGCAGACCCACGCCGACTTCGACCAGGCCGATGTAGCTTTCCAGCGTGGCGACGATGCGCGAACAATGGATGGAGAATTCGCAGCCGCCGCCGAGTGCGAGGCCGTCCACTGCGGCGATGGTCGGTATCTGCGCGTATTTGAGACGCATCGAGGTCTGTTGGAACTTGGCGACCACGGCTTCCACCTTGGGCACGTTGCCCGTCGCCGCATTGAACAAATCGCCCATGCCGCCACCGCCAGCAGCGGTGTATTTGACGCGATTCACCGCGCCCTTAAGCTTGCCGAACATGCCGGTGTCGGGTGTCTCCTGCACGCCCTGCATGAGTTGCAGCAGGTTGGCACCCGCCGAGAACGGCGGCTCGCTCTGCCACAGGATGAGCGCGCTGAAATGCGCCTCGGCTTCGTTCACTGCACGCAGGATGCCGTCCAGTACTTCGTTGCTGACGGTGTGCATCTTGGTCTTGAAGCTCAGGATGGCGATGGTGTCACCGGTGTGCCACAGGCGGACCTCATCGGTCTCGAAGATGGTCTCGCCATAGTAGCGCTCTTCGCCGAGCAGACGGTCTGGGTAGATTTGGCGTTTGTAAACCGGGAGCGTTGAGCGTGGTTGATATGCGTTGCCAGTAGCAGAGAAGGAACCCTGCATGCCATGCACGGAAACACGCGCCGGATCGGTGGCCCAAGCGGGCAGCGGCGAGGCGGCCATGGCCTTGCCTGCCGCGATGTCGGCAGTGATCCAACCGGCCACCTGTTGCCAGCCCGCAGCCTGCCATATCTCGAACGGGCCGTTGTCCCAGCCGAAGCCCCAGCGCACGGCGAAGTCGAGGTCGCGCGCGTTGTTGGCGATGTATTCCAGATGCAGCGCACAGTAATGGAACACGTCGCGGAACACCGCCCACAGGAACTGCGCCTGCGGATGCGGGTTGCTGCGCAGTCCGGCGAGTTTCTTTGACCAGTCGCGCTCGCGCAGGATGTCTTTCACGCCGTCGTCCACCTTGGCATCGGACAGTTTGTATTCGCGCGTATG
>Ga0209262_10000060_pt1 | contig 85111 bp, 76 predicted proteins | sample Lowcelwee11metaG_FD_187171 | JGI IMG/M metagenome (GOLD analysis project Ga0209262, IMG submission 187171) | Freshwater pond sediment microbial communities from the University of Edinburgh, under environmental carbon perturbations - Low... | ecosystem: Environmental > Aquatic > Freshwater >... | reverse complement strand
GCGGTCACGGCCGGGGTGCACTGCAACCTGGTGGTCAACCCGCGCACGGTGGAGGCGCAGGTGCAGGGCGCGGCCCTGATGGGCCTGGGCATGTGCCTGCCGGGGGCGGCCATCACCTTCAAGGACGGCGTGGTCGAGCAGCAGAACTTCGGCGACTACACCGTGGCACGCATCACCGACATGCCGGCCATCAGCGTGCACACCGTGCCCAGCGCCGAGCCGCCCACCGGCATGGGCGAGCCCGGACTGCCGCCGCTGGCGCCGGCGTTCGCCAACGCGATGGCACGGCTCACGGGCAAGCCGCTGCGCGAGCTGCCGTTCAAGCTGGCCTGAGGAGCCCCACCATGGAAGACCTCGACACCCAGGTCCTGCGCTCCGCGGAGGGCTGGCACGCGGCGGGCCTGCCGGTGCTGCTGGTGACGGTGACGCGCACCTGGGGCTCATCGCCCCGGCCGCCGGGCTCGCTCATGGCGATCAACGGCCGGGGTGAAACCGTGGGCTCGGTCTCTGGCGGCTGCATCGAGGACGACCTGATCCGCCGCGTGCGCGACGAAGGCCTGGACGCGGTCTGCGCGCAGAGCCGGCCCGCCACGCTGCGCTATGGCATCTCGGCCGACCAGGCGCACCGCTTCGGCCTGCCCTGCGGCGGCACGGTGGAGCTGGTGCTGGAGCCGGTGGCCGCGCACAGCCGCTTGCCCGAGTTGCTGCAGGCCAATGTGGAACGGCGCAGCACCCAACGCCGACTGGACCTGCACACCGGCGCGGTGGACCTGAGCCCTGGCCGGCGCGACGGTGTGCCCGAGCTGACCGACGACACCCTGGTCACCCACTTCGGGCCGCGCCACCGGCTGATCCTCATAGGCGCGGGCGACCTCTCGCGCTTCCTGAGCCAGATGGCCCTGAGCCTGAACTTCGAGGTCATCGTCTGCGACCCGCGCGAGGAGCAGCGCGCGAGCTGGCCGCTGGACGGTGCGATCCTCAGCCACGAGATGCCGGACGACCTGATCCTGCGCCTGAAGCCCGACGCGCGCACCGCGGTGGTCGCGCTCACGCACGACCCCAAGCTCGACGACCTGGCGCTGATCGACGCCCTGCAGTCCAAGGCCTTCTATGTGGGCGCCATCGGCTCGCGCCGCCACACCGCGCTGCGGCGCGACCGTCTGCGCGAACACTTCGGCCTGGGCGAGGCCGAGCTGGACGCGCTGCACGGGCCGGCCGGCCTGTACATCGGCAGCAAGACGCCAGCCGAGATCGCGCTGTCCATCATGGCCGAGGTGGTGGCGGCGAAGAACGGCATTCAGCGGGCCACGCTGGTGCCGGTGGCCGAAGGCAAGGCGGCCTGGCTTGACGGCGGTGCCGCACCCGCAGACCTGCCGGCCGTCTGTCCGGTGTGAGTAGTGAGTAGATGAGCCAGCCTGCGCACCCCGGCGTCCCGGTGGCGGCCACTCTTCTGGCGGCCGGCTTGGGCCGTCGCCTGGGTGGCGTGCCCAAATCGGCGCTGCTGATCGATGACGAAAGCCTGTTCGAGCGGCAGGTGCGTGCACTGCGCCAGTCGGGCATCGACGCCATCAGCGCTGTGATCGGCCCGTACGCCGACACCCTGTTGCCGTTCGCCCGGCGTTGCGATGTGCAGGTCATCCGGCACACCGGGCCCACGGACGAACTGGCGGTCTCACAGCGGCTGGCGGTGCATGAACACCTGCGGCACCAGCAAGGCGCCGACCTGATGCTGCTCGTGGCGGACCTGCCGCTGCTGGCGGCCGACGACATCCGGCCCCTGCTGCGGGCCTGGGCGCAACGACCCGCGCACACGCAGGCGCAGGTGCCCATGGTCCGCGGTGTGCGCGGTCATCCGGTGCTGCTGTCCTGGCAGGCCGTGCAAGCGATCGCCGGGCAGCCCTGGCCCCGAGCAGTGAGGGAGTGGATGTTGGCCAACACCGGCTCGACACAGTGGCTCAAGACCGACCGCGACGCCCACGTCACCGATCTGGACACGCCGGACGACTTGCAGGTGCTGAGGTCCCGTCTGGCGGGCGCCAGCATCGGATGGCCTGAACAACCCTGACGCGGCCGACCCCATGGGCGGCGGGTACTTGGGGCTTGTCCCATACTGCGGGCCAAGGAGAATCAACCATGACCCTATCGACCATCGTGCTCGGCGGCGGCTGCTTCTGGTGCACCGAGTCCGTCTACAAAGAAGTGCGCGGCGTCACTGACGTCGAGTCCGGCTACAGCAACGGCCAGGCTGAACGGCCGAGCTACGAAGACGTATGCACCGGCCGCACTGGCTGCAACGAGGTGGTGAAGCTGGCGTACGACCCGGCCGTGATCAGCACGCGCGAGATCCTCGAAATCTTCTTCGTGATCCACGACCCGACAACGCCCAACCGCCAGGGCAACGACGTGGGCACGCAGTACCGCAGCGGCATCTATTTCACCAACGACGAACAGCGCGAGACCGCGCAGACGCTGCTGGACGAACTGGCGCGCGACAACGCCTTTGCCCGGCCGGTGGTGACCGAACTCGTGCCGCTGGCGAACTACTGGCCCGCCGAGGACTACCACCAGGACTTCTTCGAACGCAACCCGCACCAGGGTTATTGCATGGCCGTGGCGGCGCCCAAGGTGGCGAAGTTTCGCAAGACCTTCGCCCGCCTGGCCAAGTAGCTTCGCTTCAGTTCAGGCGCGCCCGCAGCCGGGGCCACAGAACGATCACGGCCAGGCCGCCGAGCACCAGGGCCGCCGCCCCCAGCTTCCACGCTGGCAGGCTTTCACCCAGTGACAAGGCCGATGCCCCCATGCCGAACACCGGTACCAGCAGCGCCAGCGGAGCCACTGTGGCGGCCGGGTGGCGGGCGAGCAGCCAGTTCCAAACGCCGTAGCCAAAGAGCGTGTTGCCCAGCGCCTGCCAGAGCACGCTGGCCCACACCAGCGGCGTGGCCTGGGTGATGGCACTCTGCATCAGCGCCGGCCCCTCGACCAGCCACGAAATCGCCAGCAGCGGCGGCACGGCAAACACGCTGCTCCAGACCATGAAGTGCAGCATGTTCACCGGCCCGAGGGACTTCACCACCAGGTTGGCGCCGGCCCAGAAGAAGGCGGCTGACATCACTAGGCACAGCCCCAGCAAGGTGACCACGGCAGCGTCGAGGTTCAGGGCAATCACGCCCAGCCCGGCCAGCGCCAGCAGCAGGCCCATCAGCTGAAAGCCACGCACGCGCTCGCCCATGAGCGCGAGCGACAGGCCGATGGTGAAAAACACCTGGATCTGCACCACCAGCGAAGCCAGTCCGGGCGAAATGTGGCCTTGCATGGCGACGAACAAGAGGCCGAACTGGCCCACGCCCAGCAGCGCACCGAACGCGGCCAGCTTGGGCCACGGCGTGTTCGGCCGGGGCACGAACAGCAGCCAGGGCAGGGCGGAGAACGCGAAGCGCAGCGTGGCGAACAGGAACGGCGGCAAACCGTCCAGACCCCATCGGATGACCACGAAATTGGTGCCCCAGACGAACACCACTGCGAGGGCGAGCAAGAGGTGGTTGAGGGGCAATCGGGGCTCCGGCGGTGTGGGGAGGGCAGTGTATCTGCATGGTCTGAAACCGGCCGCCACCGCCAGATGTGTCTGGGTTCCAGGGTGCCCGTCAGGCAAGAGGCTTCAGTTGCCCACAGGGTCCTTGAACCAAAGCATTCAATCGGGGAAAGAGCTTGATTTACTTCAATTTTTCTCCCGAAATGGCTTCAGTCAGATGCCCTGGGTGCCGATGAGCTAGGTGTACCGGTATTCCGTCTCAAGACCTGCAAGGGCAGTGTCGATCCGGTAAGGAGGACAACAACATGAACAGGTCTTACAGGTCAATCTGGAACGCAAGTCTGGGTTGTTACGTTGCGGCGCCAGAGTGCGCCACGGCCCATCCGGCGAGAACGTCGTCATCGCGCGCGGTCAGCCGCTGCCAACCGATGCGTTCAAAAGTGGCGATGGTGCTGGAGTCTCGCATCCTGTTTGACGGTGCCATGGTCGCTACCGCCATTGAGGCCGACGGTGTCACCGATGCGCCCGAGATCGAAGCGGTCGAAGAAGTCAATGACGTCGTTGAAGAGTCGGCCGAGTCCACGCAGGACGTTGTCGAGCCCGAGGTGGTTGCCCACACGGTGACCGACGATGCCGAAACCGCTGAGACCCCCGCAACGGACGCCGGAGATGACGAAGCCGACGTGTTTTCCGAGCCGGTACCCGCAACCCGCAACGAAGTGGTTTTTGTTGACGGTCGCGTGAACGATCCAGCCGCCTTTGCCTCAGAAGGCCGCGAAGTGGTCGTGCTGTCGACCGAACAGGACGGCATGACCCAGATCGCCAGCGCCCTGTCTGGCCGCACAGGCCTCACGGCGATCCACATCGTCAGCCACGGCGGCGACGGTTACCTCTCGCTGGGCAGTGGCAGCGTCACCGCCGAAACCATCCAGTCGACCAACCAGGCCTCGCTGCAACTGATCGGCCAGGCGCTGGCCGAAGACGGCGACATCCTGATCTACGCCTGCGACTACGCCGCCGGCGAATCGGGTCTGGAGGCCATGGAACTGATCGCCGACATCACCGGCGCCGACGTGGCCGCTTCGACAGACACCACCGGTCACGAGTCGCTGGGTGGCGACTGGACGCTGGAACAGTCCACCGGTGAGATCGAGGCGCAATCGCTGGACGTGTCGTCCTGGGATGGCGAGCTGGCAACCTACACCGGCGCTGAGCTGACCTCGCAACTGACCCTCTCGGGCAACGCAACCACCGTGTCTTCCGACACCATCCGCCTCACGCCCAACGTCGGCACCCAAAGCGGGGCCGTGCAGTCCTCCTTCGAGATCGACCTGGCCACGGATTTCAACCTGTCCTTCAGCGTCTACCTCGGTACCAGCGATGCCGGCGCGGACGGTGTGACCTTCGTGATGCACAACGACCCCGCTGGTGCGCAGGCCTTGGGCGCTTCTGGCGGTGGTTTGGGGGCCAGCGGTATCGAAAATGGCGTGGTGATCGAGTTCGATACCTACGACAACGGTTCGCCGGACCTCCCCAACGACCACACCTCCATCTGGGATTCGGACAGTTCCGAAGTCCTTCTCGCTGCCCGCGATCTGGGCAACATCGAAAATGGCGCCTGGCATGCGGTGACGGTGACCTGGACAGCGTCCACCGAAACCTTGTCCTACACGTTCAATGGCGTGTCCATGGGCAGCACCTCGGGACTGGTGGCCGCAGGCCGCTTTGGCACCGGGGGCACGGTGCACTTCGGGTGGACGGCCGCCACGGGGGGCGCTATGAACGATCAACAGGTGCGCATCAACTCGTTCACCGGTGATCTCAACTTCGCACCCACCGCCGTCAACGACAGCTTCACCGCGAGCGAAGAAGGCGCCACTGTGCTGGGCAACGCAGCCTCCAACGACACCGATCCGGAACTCGGTGCCCTGAGCGCCGTTGTCGACTCGGTTGTGGGCAGCGATGGCGGCACTCTTGGGACCGACGATTCCGGCAATCTGGTCTTCATGGCCGATTCGTCGTTCGACGATCTCCGTGTCGGCCAGACACGCGACACCGTATTCAACTACACCGTGTACGACGACGGTGGCGCCACCGATACCGCCACCATCACCGTGACGGTGCAGGGCGCCAATGACGCACCGGTGGCGCAAGACGATCACTTTGACGTGACCGAAGACGGTGGCCACACACTGGGCAGTGTCCTGGGCAACGATGCCGATCTGGACAGCGCCGAAATCTGGGCCGACATCAACGCCACCGCTGGCAGCAACGGCGGCGAGTTCAGCCAGGACGATTCGGGCAACCTGATCTTCATCCCGGGCAGTTCGTTCGACAGCCTGGCGGTCGGCGAGACACGGGACACCAGCTTCTCTTATGTGCTGCACGACAGCGATGGCGGCCAGTCGGCCGCTACCGTGACCGTGACGGTGCATGGCGTGAACGATTCACCGGTCGGTGGGGCAGACGACTTCGTGGCCTCGGAGGACGCAGCCATCTCGCTGGGTTTGGTGACGCAGAACGATGCGGACATCGACGGCGGCGAGGTGTACGCCGACATGTCCGCTGTGGGTGCAGGGGACCAGGGTGGTTTTTTCAGCTTCGATGACTCGGGCAGCCTGATCTTCAACCCGGATGATGCTTTCGAAGACCTGGGCGTGGGTGAGACCCGCGACACCCGGTTTGAATACACCTTGTTCGACGGTCAAGGCGCCAGCTCCACGGCCACGGTGACCGTGACGGTGCTGGGTGCCAACGATGCGCCGGTGGCCGAGGACGACAGTTTTGTGGCCTATGAAGACTGGGCGCTCGCACTGGGCAGCTTGAGCGGCAACGACAGCGATGCGGACGGTGATGACGTCTACGCCGAAATGTCGGGCTCGGTGGTTGGCAGCACGGGAGGCCGCTTCTGGGTCGAAGATTCAGGCAATCTGGTTTTTGACCCCGAAGGCGATTTCGAGGACCTGGACGCCGGTGAAACGCGTGGCACCTCGTTCACCTACATGGCCTACGACGGTCTGGGTGGCGTGGGCGAAGCCGAGGTGACGGTGACCGTGACCGGTGTCAACGACAACCCGGTGGCGGGTGACGACCACTACGAAGCCAGCGCCGATGCGGCCGTCTCGCTCGGCAGTCCGCTGGGCAACGACACCGACGCCGAAGGCCATGCCCTGGTGCTGGAGCAGACCCAGGTGGCTGCGGGCAGCGACGGCGGCCAGTTCAGCGTGGACGATGGAGGCAGTGTCTCTTTCGACCCGGCCGGTGCCTTCGACGACCTGTTGGTTGGCGAGACCCGCGACACCAGCTTCACCTACACCGTGCTCGACAGCCAGGGCGGCGTGGGCTCGGGGACCTTGACCGTGACCGTGCACGGGGTTGCCGTGAATCCGGAGGAGCCGGCTGCGGCAACGGAGGGTGACGTTGTCATCGCGGGCGGCGAAGAGCTCAGTTACCCCAACGAGATCGTGTTCGTGGACGCCCGCGTGCCCGAGCCCGAGGCCTTTGCCACCCATGGACGCGAACTGGTGATCATTTCCACCGAGCAGGACGGTGTGGTGCAGATGGCCAACGCCTTGGCCGGTCGCTCCGGCATTGAGGCCATTCACATCGTCAGCCACGGCGGCGAAGGCTCGGTGACCCTGGGGTTGGGCGATATCAACGCCAACAGCTTCGAGGTTGCTCATGTGGCTGCCTTGCAGAGCATTGCGCAGTCGCTGACGGAAGATGGCGACATCCTGATCTATGCCTGCGAGTTCGCCGGTGGCGACACGGGGCTGAACGCGTTGCAGATGCTGTCGCAGCACACGCAGGCGGACGTGGCGGCATCGCTGTTCGTGACCGGCGATGCGTCGTTGGGCGGCAACTGGTCTTTGGAAGCCACCGTCGGCTCCGTGGAAGCGAGCACCATCGTGCCGCAGGACTGGGCGTATCTGCTGGATGTTCCGCAGGCCCAACCCGCATTGCCTGCCGTGGCGACCGCTCCCGAGGTTGTTGAGGCCCCGATGGTCGCCAATGGCGCACCCAGCCAGACTCCGGTGGTCACGCCACTCATGGTGACGGCGGTGACGCCAGCCCATGAAACGCTGGCGCCTGTGGTGCTGCAGGAATTTGCCCTGCAGACCCCGAACACGGTCCGCGTGCACGACCTGGAGACGGCCATGCGCGTCAGCTTGCAGGCGGTGCTGCCCGTGAGCAGCACCGAGGTGGCTGTGGTCGAGCTGCATGGTGATGCGTCCGAAATCGCATCGACCATTGAAACCGCGTCGGCCTGGCATGTGGAGCGCGAGGAAATCTGGACCGCTTCGAGGCCGTGGCTGGACGAACTGGCTCTGCCGGAGGCCGACGCCGAGGTCGACGAGGCGGAAGAACCGGTGCGCGCTGCGCCGGGGTTCAGGGCGCAACTCAACCGCTTCGCCCAGTGGGGCAGCAGCCGTCCACTGACGCGCGCTGCAGCGCGCGCCTGATCTGGCTGACCCTCCCGGTCCGCCACACACGGCGACCGGGATGGCGGGGCGGTGAGTCGCACCAGGAGCGCTCGCTGCCAACGGAGCGCCACGCTGAGGCAAATCGATTGCGGTAAATTGGCTGTCAACGCAAGCCGGTTGCTTGTGTGGAGATGGCGCCTTGGTGAACCGTGACAACCCAATAGAACCCATGGCGGTGCGCGCCATCAACGGCTCCTGCGCCCGCTGTTGGCCGCAGGAGCTGGCGGCGTGATCCACACCCGCGACCTGACCTGCCGCTTTGCCGACGGCAAGACGCTGCGCTTTGCCGATGTGGACCTGCCGCAAGGCGGCACGCTGCTGCTGCGCGGGCCCTCGGGCAGCGGCAAGTCCACCTGGCTCGCACTGGCCGCAGGCTTGCTGTCGGCCACGGGAGGCGAGATGGTGGTGGCCGGGCAGCCGGTGGGCGCGCTGGCGCCCGCCGCGCGCGACGCCTGGCGCGCCCGGACCATCGGCTTCCTGCCGCAGCGCCTCTTGCTCAGCGACGCGCTCAGCGTGGCGAGCAATCTGGGCCTGGTGTTTTTTGCTGCCGGGTTACCGCAGGACACGGTGGCGATTCACCACACGCTGGATGCGCTGGGCGTGGCGCACCTGGCCGCGCGCAAGCCAGTGAGCCTCTCGGGTGGTGAGGCCCAGCGCGTGGCGCTGGCGCGCGCGCTGCTGCTGCGCCCGCGCGTGATCCTGGCCGACGAGCCCACCGCCAGCCTGGACGACGCGGCCTGCGCCGCCGCGCTCACGCTGCTGCGCGAGTGCGCACAGGTCGCAGGTGCGACGCTGGTGATCGCCACGCACGACGCGCGCGTGGTGCAGGCGGTGCCGGGCGCGCAGGTGCTGGCCGTGGGAGCCGACGCATGAACGTGCTTTCGCTCTCGTGGCGCTACCTGTGGTCGCGCCCGCTGGCTTCGGCGCTCAACCTGCTGCTGCTCACGCTGGGCCTGGCGTCCATGGCCTTTGTGCTGATTGCGCAGGACCGGATCGACCACGCCTTCGAGCGCGATCTGGCCGGCATCGACGTGGTGGTGGGCGCCAAGGGCAGTCCGCTGCAGCTGATCCTGGCCGGGGTGTTCCACCTCGACGTGCCACCAGGCAATGTGCCGCTGGCCGAGGTGCAGGCGCTGGCCGCGCACCCGCAGGTGGCGCAGGTGATCCCGCTCAGTCTGGGTGACAGCGCGATGGGTTTCCGCATCGTCGGCACCACCGCTGACTACCCGGCGCACTATGGCGCCACGCTGGCAAAGGGCGTTCTGTGGAGCGCGCCCATGCTGGCGGTGCTGGGGGCGCAGGTGGAAAAAGCCATGGGTCTGCAGCTGGGCCAGCGCTTCACCGGCTCACACGGCCTGGGCGGTGGTGGCCATGAACACGGCGACACGCCCTACACCGTGGTGGGTGTGCTCGCGCCTTGCGCCTGCGTGCTGGACCGGCTGGTGCTGACCGACACGGCCTCGGTGTGGGCCGTGCACGAAGGGCTGGCGCCGGGCGAGTTTCAGAGCCTGTCGGCCGAAGACCGCGAAGCCATCGAGGCCGAGCGCGAGGTGACGCTGGCGCTGGTGCGCTACAACACGCCGATGGCGGCGATCAGCTTCCCGCGCTTCATCAACGCGACCACCAAGATGCAGGCCGCCGCCCCGGCGATGGAGATCACCCGCCTGCTGTCCATGGTGGGCGTGGGCACGCGGGTGCTGCAGGGCATGGGCGCCGTGCTGCTGCTGGTGGCGGCGCTGTCGGTGTTCATCGCGCTGTGGAGCGCGGTGCGCGAGCGCCGGGCCGACATCGCCATGCTGCGTTTGCTGGGTGCGCCGCCCTGGAAGGTGGGCGCGCTGCTGCTGTGCGAAGCGCTCTGGCTGGCGCTGCTGGCCAGCGCGCTGGGCCTGCTGGCCGCGCAGGGCTTGACAGCTTTGGTAGGCTGCTTGTGGATGGCCGATCACGCGTTGGCCTTTGGTGGCTGGCACTGGCCGCCCGCGTTGGCGGGTGTGCCCCTGGTGGCTCTGGGCGTGGCGTTGGCCGCGGCCGCTGTGCCGGCGGTGAGTGCCTACCGTGTGGACGTACTGTCTCTGTTGCAATCGAAATGAATCGAATGAAAAAATCCCTGCTCTCCCTGTTGTTGGCCCTGCTCGCCACGGCCGCTCTGGCGCAACACTCTGACAAGGAAACCAATGAAGACATCGCCCGCCACCGCGCCATGGCCGCTGCCCACGAAGGCGCGGCCAAGTGCCTGGAGTCGGGCAAGAAAGAAGACGTGTGCATGGCGGAACTTCAGGCCGCCTGCAAGGGTCTGGCGATTGGCAAATATTGTGGGATGCGGCATGGGCACTGAGTCCACCCCCGCGCCGCGCCTGCGGCGCGTCACCCCCTCAAGGGGGCATCGCTGGCGGCCTGGCAAAGCCAGTTCCGCGGCGCTCTCAACTGGAGACACTTCGTTGACATGAATCACTTTTCACGTTCTGTTGTTGCGTTGTCTTTGTGCGGAGTGGTTGCGGCTTTTGCGCAGACGCTTTCGTCGCCGCTGGGCACGCCGGTGCCATCGAAGTCCGAACCGGCAGGCGCACCTTCGGCGCTGCCGCACGGGCAGGGCGCGGGCGTGCACAGTCCGCTGAGTCCGTTCGCGCCGCTCAAGCCCCGCACCGATGTGTTGGCCTGGTCGGTGTTGACGGATGTGAAGACGGTGATCCGCAACAAGCGCATCGTGCCGGTGTACCCGGCCGAGGTGACGGCGCTGGACCAGAAGACGATCCGCCTGCAGGGCTTCATGATGCCGCTGGGTCCGGGCGAGCAGCAGCGCCATTTCCTGCTCGCTTCCGTGCCGCTGACGTGTGCGTTCTGCACGCCCGGCGGACCGGAGAGCATGGTCGAGGTGCGCACCGTGAAGCCGGTGAAATACAGCCAGGCCGCGGTGGTGGTCGAAGGAAAATTCCATGTTCTACAGAACGATCCAGCCGGGCTGTACTACCGTTTCACCGAGGCCGCGGGTGTGAAGTGAACGGCCAACTCCGAAAGCCCCTGGCCTTTGGGCACGCGCACCGCGGCGATACCATCGCCTGGTGAACATCACCGCCCACCCCGTCGTCGCTTCGCTCACCCCGGTCTTCCTGCTCATTGGCCTGGGCTACCTGGCCGGGCGATTGCAGTGGATCCGCGAGGGCGCGGTGAAAGACCTGTCCAACCTGGTGTTCCTGCTGCTGATACCGGCGCTGCTGTTCCGCACCATGAGCGCGGTCAACGTGCAGGCGCTGGACCTGCGGCCGCTGGCGGCCTACTTCCCGGTGGCGCTGGGCCTGCTGGGCGCTTCGATAGCATGGCGCGGTTTCAACCGCGGCAGCGTGGTGATGGCGGTGGGCGGCGTGTTTTCCAACATGGTCATGATCGGCATCACGCTGGTGGAACTGGCCTACGGCAAGGCGGCGCTGGTGACGCTGCTGACCCTGGTGTCGGTGCACGCGCTGATCCTGCTCACGGTGAGCTCGGTGGTGCTGGAACTGGTGGTGGCGCGCGAGGCCCGCGCGGGTGGCGAACGCGCGCCGCATGTGCTGGAGACGGCGTGGACGGCGTTCAAGGGCGCGTTGATCCACCCGATTCCGCTGCCCATCATGAGCGGCCTGCTGTTCGCCCAGACCGGCTGGACGCTGCCCACGGTGGTGGACAAGCCGCTGCAGCTGCTGGGCAGCGCGTTCGGGCCGATCGCGCTGGTGCTGGTGGGTGTGACGCTGGCGCGCACGCCGCTGGGCGGGCACCTGCGCCAGGCGCTCTGGATCACCCTGTCGAAGAACCTGGTGTTGCCGCTGCTGGTGGGCCTCTCGGCCTGGGCCGTGGGCATCACGGGTCTGCCGCTCACCGTGATGGTGGTGGCCGCCGCGCTGCCGATGGGCGCCAACGTGTTCCTGTTTGCCCAGCGCTACGAAGTGGCGCAGGAGCTCACCACGGCCTCGATGGGCTTGTCGACGGGGTTGGCTCTTTTCACGTTGACCTTCGTGATGCTGGTCATGTCGTACTTGAACTGACCCCCGCCGCGCGGCGTGCTACTGGCTGATTTTTCGGGCTTCTTCGATCTGGTATTCGAAGTAGCGCTGGATGCCGAACGCGAGGCTGCCCATGAAAGCCACGGTGCCGACCAGCAGCGCCAGCACCAGCGCTCCGATGGTGAGCCAGTTGGTGCCACCGGCCACCGATTCGGCATCCAGTCCGGGGTTGAACCAGCCGTTCCATTTCGCGCGGTCGCTCAGCGCGTAGACGATGCCGGCGAGACAGCTGGTGGCGATGCTCGCGCCGAGGAACGGGATCAGCACCCAGGCCAGCTTGTCGTCCTGCCCGAGTTCCTGCACCCGCTCCACACCCCACCAGCCCAGCGCCGCGGCGATCGGGTGCAGCCACCCGATCCAGTCGCCCAGGCCACGCAGGTAGAAGCGGTGCAGGCCCATGCTGCCGCCGAGCACGGCAAGCCAGACAGTGAGCGTCTTGTTGCGCGGGCGCTCGGTCATACCGCGCCTTCGGTAGGCTCGGGCGGGGTGCTGTCGCCCGCGCCCAGGCTGCGCTGCATGAGCACGATGTCGAGCCAGCGGCCGAACTTCCAGCCGCAGGACGGCACCATGCCGACCTGCTCGAAACCGAGTGCCCGGTGCACACCGACGGAGCCGGCGTTGGCTGAGTCGCCAATCACCGCCATGACCCGGCGCACGCCAGCGCGCTCAAAGCTCGTCAGCAGCTCGGCCAGCAGGGCGCGGCCCAGGCCTTTGCCCGCGGCTTCCGGTGCCAGGTAGATCGAGTCCTCCACCGAGAAACGGTAGGCCGGGCGCGGCTTGAACCAGTTGCCATAGGCAAAACCCAGCACCTGGCCGCCTTCTTCGGCGACCAGCCAGGGCAGTCCCTTGGACAGCACATCGGCGCGCCGCGCCGTCATGTCGGCCACGCTGGGCGGGGTGGTTTCGAAAGTGCCGGTGCCGGTCAGGACGTGGTGGCCATAGATGCGGGTGATGGCGTCGAGATCGTCGTCGCGGCTGGGGCGGATGAGGGGCATGTCGTGAGGGAAGGCGGATGGTTGGGAATGACGCACTGAAGTGGATACCACACGGGCTATAATCGCGGGTTTTGTGGTGTTTCGCTGGCCGGGTGGTCAGTCGTGTGTCTCAAGCGCTGCAATGAATGGGGTTTATTCAGCCAAAAAAACCCACTGAAGTCCCGATTTTGGGGCTTCTCCATCCGAAGGATAAATCATGGTCGTCATCCGACTCTCCCGCGGCGGTTCCAAATCGCGCCCGTTCTACAACATCGTGGTTGCCGACAAGCGCAACCGCCGCGATGGCCGCTTCATCGAGCGCATCGGCTTCTACAACCCGCTGGCCCGCGGTGGTGAAGAGCCCCTGCGCGTCGCCATGGACCGCCTGACCTACTGGACCAGCGTCGGCGCCGAGCCGTCGGACACCGTGTCCCGCCTGGTCAAGCAAGCCGCCGCCAAGGTCGTCCCAGCCTGATGGGTCTGGCCAGCCCGCAAAGGGCTGGCCGGTTTGTGCCCTTCCTGCATGTCCAACAGCCCGTTCGCCACCGCGTCCCTCCCGGACGACGCCATCGAGCTGGGCCGCATTCAGGAGGCCTGGGGCATCAAAGGCTGGGTTCGCATCCTGCCGCACAGCGCCGACACTTCGGCGCTGTTTGAATCGTCCGAATGGTTTCTCCAGCCGCCCGAAGCCCGCTTCGCGCGCGGCTTTTCGGCGTTTGCGGGCGGTGTTCGTGTCGCCGTGGCCGAGATCAAGGCCCATTCCGACGGCATCGTGGCCCGGATAGAAGGGCTGGACGACCGCAACGGCGCCGAAGCGCTCAAGGGTGTGCGCATCTATTTGCCACGCAGTGCGTTTCCGGCCACGCCCGAAGGCGAGTACTACTGGGTTGACCTGATCGGTCTCGCCGTGGTCAACCGCGACGGCGTGCACCTGGGTGTGGTGCGCGACCTCATGCCCACCGGACCCAACTCGGTGCTGGTGATGGAATACACCGAGACCGTGGATGGCAAGGAGCAGAGCGCCGAGCGCATGATCCCCTTCGTGGCCACCTACATCGACGACGTCGATCTCAAAGCCCGCCGCATCACCGCCGACTGGGGTCTTGACTACTGAGCCCTGCGCAGGCTGGGGAATGAGGTGCCTTCCCCAGCAGGCGCCGACGATCCGGCTTTGCCGGTCAAAGAGTGCCGTCTCCCTGAAGGGAAGCCGCGCAACGGCGCAGGGGGGAGAATATCTTCATGCGCTTTGACGTCATCACCCTGTTTCCAGAGTTGTTCGAGCCGTTTTTCAAGAGCGGCATTACCCGCCGCGCGTTCGAGTCGAAACAGGTGGATGTGCGGCTGTGGAACCCGCGCGATTTCGCCGAGGGCAACTACCGTCGCGTGGACGACCGGCCGTTCGGCGGTGGTCCTGGCATGGTCATGATGGCCGAGCCGCTCTGGCAGTGCCTGCAAACCATACGGGCCGACCGGGCCGAGCCCGATGGTGCACGCGCGCCGGTGGTGCTGTTTTCGCCCATCGGTCAGCGCCTGGACCACACCTGTGCGACACAGTGGGCCGCCAGCACCGGAGCGGTGCTGGTGTGTGGTCGCTACGAGGGCATCGACCAGCGCTTCATTGACGCCTGCGTGGACCAGCAGATCAGCCTGGGCGACTTTGTGCTGTCAGGTGGCGAGGTTGCGGCACTGGTGCTGCTCGATTCGGTGGCGCGCCTCATGCCCGGCGTACTGGGCGATGAAGGCAGCCACCAGCAGGACAGCTTCAATCCGGCGCTGGACGGCTTGCTCGACAGCCCGCACCACACCCGGCCCGAGGTCTGGAACGGCCCGCAGGGGCCGATGGCCGTCCCGGAAGTTCTGCAGGGTGGGCACCACGAGCGCATTGCGCGCTACCGGCGTGAACAGAGCCTGGCGCTCACCGCCCGCCTGCGGCCCGAGTTGCTGGAGCAGGCGAGGGCAGCGGGTCGCCTGAGCAAGGCCGACGAGGCTTTTCTGAGCCAGTCAAAAAGGCTATAATCCAAGGCTTTTCGATCCTCTGACCGGCCGCCATGACCGGGCCAGCCCGCAGCAAGCGCCGTTCGTCGGTGCCAACTGGACAGGGCTTTTGCCGGATTCGTGGCCTTTAGTGCAGCGCGGGCATGATCGTGAAAACAGGAAACCATGAACCTCATCCAGACCCTTGAGCAGGAAGAAATTGCTCGCCTTGGCAAGACCATTCCCGCATTCGCACCTGGCGACACCGTGATCGTCAGCGTCAACGTGATCGAAGGCACGCGCAAGCGCCTTCAGGCCTACGAAGGCGTGGTGATCGCCCGTCGCAACCGTGGCCTGAACTCCAACTTCATCGTGCGCAAGATCTCCAACGGCGAAGGTGTGGAGCGTACGTTCCCTCTGTACAGCCCGCTGATCGCCAAGATCGAAGTCAAGCGCCGTGGTGCCGTGCGCCGTGCCAAGCTGTACTACCTGCGCGAGCGTAGCGGCAAGTCGGCACGTATCAAGGAAAAGCTGGGCGCTTGATCGGCGACTGCTTTCCTTCGCAAAAAGCCGCTCCCTGGAGCGGCTTTTTTGTGCCCGCTGGGGCTGTTTCTGGCGGGTCGGCCGGTTGCACGCCTTCTGTCCTATGCTCGGATCACCATGTCTCAAACCTTGCCTTTGTTTGATCCGCGTCTGATCCCGGTGGTGCCCAGCGCATCCCGGGAAAACTTGCTGCCCGCCCGCGCCGATCATCTGACCGAGCGGGGCCTGCGGGAACGGTTTGCCCGCCCGCCCGCCTGGACACCCGAGCTGCGGCAGGAGGTGAAGTTTGCCGACCGGGCTCCTGCGCAAGCGGCGGTGTTGCTGCCCCTGGTGATGCATGCGCGGCCCACCTTGTTGCTGACCCAGCGCACGGCACACCTGTCCACTCATTCGGGCCAGATTGCGTTTCCCGGAGGCAAGCTCGATGCAACGGACACCGATGCCACGGCCGCGGCCCTGCGGGAAACCTTTGAGGAGATCGGCTTGCCCCCCGACCGGGTGGAGGTGCTGGGCAGCCTGCCGGTCTACGTGACGGGCACCTCGTACATCGTGACGCCCGTGGTGGGCCTGGTGCAACCCGGTTTCACCCTGCAGCCCAACCCGCACGAGGTGGACGATGTGTTCGAGGTGCCGCTCGACTTCCTCATGAACCCGGCACACCACCGCAGGCACGCCATGGAATGGGAGGGTGTGGTGCGCGAGTGGTACTCGATGCCTTACCAGGACGGCGAGCACGAACGGTTCATCTGGGGGGCCACGGCCGGCATGCTGCGCAATTTTTACCGCCTGCTCAGCGCCTGACAGCTTGTGCCGGGTGGGCCGCCCCGCTGAATGCCGTGCCCGCAGCGTGCAAGCCACCCGCGTGCGGGAGCTGACACTATCATTGCCCCATGAGTTTCTTCGCCATCCTGATTGCTTTCCTGCTGGAACAGACGCGCCCGCTGGCCTACGACAACCCGGTGCATTCCGGCTTGCGTGCCTGGGCGCGGCTGGTGCGCCGCAACCTCGATGCGGGGCAGAGTGCCCACGGCTGGCTGGCCTGGTTGCTCGCCGCTGGGGTGCCGGCGCTGCTCGCCGGCCTGGTGTATTGGGGGCTCTGGATGTTCAGCACGGTGCTGGCTTTTGTGTGGCTGGTGGTGGTGCTGTATGTGACGGTCGGGTTCCGGCAGTTCAGCCACCACTTCACCGACATCCGCCAGGCGCTGGAGACCGGGAACGAAACCGAGGCGCGCGAGAAACTGGCCGCCTGGCTGCGGGTGGACGCGGCCAGCCTGCCGCGCGCCGAGTTGCTGCGCCAGGTCATTGAACACTCGGTGCTGGCGGCCCATCGTCATGTGTTTGGCGTGTTGGCCTGTTTTGTGGTTTTCTGGGTGTTGGGTCTGGGGCCGTCGGGGGCGGTGTTCTACCGCATGGCCGAGTACCTGGCGCGCAACTGGCGCGCCCGGCCCGATGGCACCCCCAGCGTCGCCTTGCAGCAGGCGGCTGCTGCCGCATGGGGCTGGGTGGACTACCTGCCCGCGCGTGTGACGGCGTTGGGTTTCGCCATTGTGGGCAATTTCGAAGAGGCGGTGGCCAGCTGGCGCGATGAGTCCGATCGTTTTGCGCACGGGAACGACGGCGTGTTGCTGGCAGCCACATCGGGCGCGCTCGGTGTGCGGTTGGCGCAGCTCGCAGAGGTCGATGGCGTGGCCGAAGCCGTGGAGAGCAGTTCCCGAGCGGAACCTCAGATCGCCCATCTGGCGAGCGCCGTGGGGCTGGTCTGGCGCAGCGTGGTGCTGTGGATGTTGCTGCTGGCGCTGCTGTCGCTGGCCCGACTGATCGGGTGAACGGCCCTCAATAGCTGCGGCGGGCGGAGAGTTCGGCGAACAGTTCGCCGTAGATCCGGTAGCGGTTGTCACCGATGCTTTTTTGCTCGCTCGCGCTGCCCGCATCTTCGGCGCCCATCACCTGATCGCGCACCGCACAGCCTGGCTCGTGCAGGTGCGTGCAGTTGTAAAAGCGGCAATGGCCTAATGTGGCACGCAGGTCGGGCATGAGGTGCGCGAGCTGCATGGGTTCGATGTGGTTGAGGCCGAACTCCTGAAACCCCGGGGAATCGATCAGGGCGGTGCTGCACGCCTCGTCCACCCAGTACCAGGTGGTGCTGGTGGTGGTGTGTTTGCCGGAGTTGAGCGCCCGCGAAATTTCACCGGTCAGCGCCTTGGCGTGTGGCACGAGCCGGTTGACCAGCGTGCTTTTGCCCACGCCCGAAGGACCGAGCACGAGCGTGGTCTTGCCCGCCAGACGCTGCTCCAGTTCGGTCAGGCCCAGCTCGGATTCGGCGGCGGTCTGACCCTTGAGGCGCAGGGGCAGGACCTCGCAGCCCATGCGGCGGTAGCTCTCCAGCCGCGCCCACGCCTGATCAAAGGCGGGTTGCAGATCGCTCTTGTTGAGCACGATCAGCACCGGAATGCCCTCGGCTTCGGCGGCAATCAGCGAGCGCGCGAGTTGACGCTCGGAGAACTCGGGGTCGGCTGCGATCAACACCAGGATCTGGTCGAGGTTGGCGGCAAACGACTTGGTGCGCATCTCGTCCTGGCGGTAGAACAGGTTGCGCCGCGGTTCCACGCGTTCGATGCTGCCCTCGTCTGCGGTGGCCTGCCAGGCCACGCGGTCGCCGACCACCACGGCGTTCTTTTTGCCCCGGGGATGGCAGATGCGCCGTGTTCCATCGGGGCTCTCCACCAGGCAATGCCGACCGAAGGCGGCAACCACCAGACCGGACTGCAGCGCGCCGGCTGCGGGGGTGGCGGGGGGGTTGCTCAAGGCGTGGTTCCGGTGTCGAGGAGGGGGTGCATTCAGTCTTTCCGCAGCGCATCAACCGCTGCGGCACACAAAAAATCACTCACCGAAATGCCACTCACGTCGTGGGTGTTGAAGCGCACCGTGCATCGGCCAAAGCCGAGAGCGAGATCGGGGTGGTGGTTCTCCCGGTGCGCGATCCAGGCCACGGCGTTGACGAAGGCCATCGTGTCGTGAAAGTTGGTGAAGGTGTAGGTTTTCTCCAGCGCTCCGTCGATCAGTTTCCAGCCCTGGGCCGCGTCGCCATTGAGCTGGGTGAGCTGGGTCACGACCGCGGTGGCGGACAGGGCTTGCCGGTTCTGGTGGATGGGGTTCATGGGCCTTGGGGACAACAATCTGGATCAGGCCGGGGTGCCGGTGGCGCGCAGGCGGGCAATGCGTTCGCTCGCGGGCGGGTGGGAGTAGTAGAAGCGCGCGAACACGGGGTCGGGCGTGAGGGTGCTGGCGTTGTCCTTGTAGAGCTTGAGTAGCGCACTGGCGAGGTCCTGGCCATTGGTTTGCGCCATGGCGTAGGCGTCGGCCTCAAACTCGTGGCTGCGCGACATGCGCGCCATCAGCGGCGACAGGAAGTACGTGAACAACGGCACCACCATCATGAAGAGCAGCAGTGCGAGGGCGTTGTTGGGTGCGTCCAGCGACGGCATGACGCCCAGTCCGGTGTAGAACCAGATCTGGCCCGACACCCAGCCCAGCACCGCAAAACCCAGCAGGCTCAGGGCGAACATGAGCACGATGCGTTTGAGGATGTGGCGGCGTTTGTAATGGCCCAGTTCGTGCGCAAGCACGGCGTCGATCTCGGCCGGGTTGAGCTGCTGCAGCAGGGTGTCAAAGAACACCACGCGCTTGGCGGCGCCAAAGCCGGTGAAGTAGGCGTTGGCGTGGGCGCTGCGCTTGCTGCCGTCCATGACGAACAGGCCCTTGGCAGCAAAGCCGCAGCGCTGCATGAGCGCGTTGACCCGGTTCTTGAGGGTCTCGTCCTGCAGTGGCTCGAACTTGTTGAACAGCGGTGCGATGAGGGTGGGGTAGAGCACCAGCGCCAGCAGGTTGAAGGCCATCCAGACACCCCAGGCCCATACCCACCAGCTCGCGCCCGCCGCGCCCATGAGCCACAGCACCAGTGCGGCGATGGGCAGGCCCACGAGCGCACCCACCAATGCACCTTTGAGCAGGTCGCCCAGCCAGAGCGAGAGCGTCATCTTGTTGAAGCCGAAGCGCTCTTCGATGCGGAAGGTGGACCACCAGGCGAGCGGCAGGCCGATCAGGCCCCCGATCAACGCGAACGCCACCAACAGCGTGAGCTGTTGCAGCATGCCGCCACCGAGCGCCGCGAGCAGGGTCTGGTTCAGCCAGTCGAGTCCGCCCAGCAGCGTCCAGCCCAGCAAGATGGCGGCTTCCAGGGTTGTTTCCAGCAGGCCAAAACGGGCTTTGGTGATGGTGTAGTCGGCCGCCTTCTGGTGGGCTTCGGATGTGATGGTCTGGGCAAAGGCGGCCGGTACGGTGGCGCGGTGCCGGGCCACGTGCCGGATCTGCCGGCTGGCCAGCACGGTGCGCGTGACCAGGCCGGCCACGAGCAGGGTGCAGAACACGAGGGAGAGCATCAGGGCGGGGGATTCCATGGGGGGAGTCTATCCAACACCGCATGCACATGGTGCCGGAAGGGATGGCCCGGACGGGCTCGCCGACGGGGCGGACAGGCCAATCGGTGAAAATCGGCGGTATGACCGAACACAATGCCCCTTCGTTGCCGGCCGCGGACATAGCTGCGCCGAGCGATACCCCTGTCCTGACCAAGAGTGACCAGAATCTGGTCTGGCTCGATTGCGAGATGAGCGGTCTCGACCCCGAGAAAGAGCGCCTGCTGGAGATCGCGGTCGTCATCACCGGGCCGCAGCTCACACCGCGCGTGGAGGGGCCGGTGCTGGTGATCCACCAGAGCGATGCGGTGCTGAACGCCATGGACAACTGGAACAAGGGCACGCACGGCAAGAGCGGCCTGATCGACAAGGTGCGCGCCAGCACGTTGAACGAAGAGCAGGCACAGGCTGAACTGCTGGCCTTCATTGCCCGCTACGTGCCCAAAAACGGCTCGCCCATGTGCGGCAACACCATCAGCCAGGACCGGCGTTTCCTGGTGAAGTACATGCCGAAGCTGGAAGCGTATTTTCACTACCGCTGCCTGGATGTGAGCACGCTCAAGGAGCTGGCCAAGCGCTGGAGCCCGGCGGTGTACGACGCTTTCAAGAAACACCAGAAGCACACGGCGCTGGCCGATGTGCACGAATCGATCGACGAGCTGGTGCACTACCGCACGCATTTTCTGCGCTGATCGGCGCGCCGTTTTCCCCTGATGCGAGCCCGCACGTCGGGCACTGACGGTCTTGCGTTGCGCGCCGAGCCGTCAGTTCAACATGTCAAAATCGTGGCATTCACGAGTTATTTTCATGACAAAAAAATCCCGTTCCAGTTTCGTCTCCCGCCACATGGACGCGTTGCAGCTGGCTTCCGCCATTGGCTTCCTGCTTCTGGTGGGGCTCTATGCATCGCTCACGGGCGCCAACGTGCTGGGGCTGTCCAGCACGGCGGTCTGGTTGCTGATCATCTCGGCCGTGGTCGGCGGTTATATGGCCATGAACATCGGTGCCAACGACGTGGCCAACAACATGGGCCCGGCCGTGGGCTCGGGCGCCATGACGATGGGCTGGGCGATCTTGGTGGCCGCGGTCTTCGAGGCCATGGGCGCGATCGTGGCCGGCGGCGAGGTGGTGGGCACCATCAAGGGCGGCATCATCGACAGCAAGCAGATCACCGATGCGACATTGTTCGCCTGGGTGATGTTTTCAGCCTTGCTCGCCGGGGCGCTGTGGCTGCATCTGGCCACGGCCATTGGCGCACCGGTGTCGACCACGCACTCCATCATCGGCGCCGTCATGGGTGCGGGCATTGCGGCCGGTGGCTGGGGCCTGGTGAACTGGAGCACCATCGGTTCGATCGTGGTGAGCTGGGTCATTTCGCCGCTGTCCGGCGGTGCTGTCGCCGCGGCGTTTCTGTATCTGATCAAACGCAGCATCACCTACCGCAATGAAATGACCGAGGCGGCCAGCCGTGTGGTCCCCTGGCTGATTGCGCTGATGGCCTGGGCCTTTGGCACCTACATGCTGCTCAAAGGTCTGGGACAGCTTGTGAAGGTGGACTTCTGGGTGGCGGTGATCGCGGGTGCACTTTTTGGCGGTGTGGCTTGGGCGCTGGTGCGCAAGCCGATCGCGCGCACGGCCATGCGGCAGGACAACAGCAAGGAAGGCGTCAATCGTTTGTTCATCTGGCCCCTGGTGTGCTCGGCCGCTCTGCTCAGTTTTGCCCATGGTGCCAACGATGTGGCCAACGCAGTAGGTCCACTCGCAGCAATCTATGAAGCGGTGAAGGAGGGCGAGATCGCCACCAAGGCCGCCACCCCACTCTGGGTCATGGTGCTGGGGGCGCTGGGCCTGGCCGCGGGTCTGGCCCTGTATGGCGCTCGTTTGATTCGTACGGTGGGGAAAGAGATCACCGAACTGGACAACATGCGAGCCTACTCCATCGCCATGTCGGCCACGCTGACGGTGATCGTGGCCTCGCAGCTGGGCATGCCGGTCTCGACCACCCACATTTCGATTGGAGCGGTGTTCGGTGTGGGCTTTCTGCGCGAGTTGTTGAAAGTGAACTACGCGAAGATGGAGGCGGTGGTTTTTGCCGGTCACCAGGGCGAAGACCGGGCCGAGGTCGAGGCTTACCTGCAGCGTTTTGAAGCGGCCGAAGTGCAGGAGAAAAAACGCATGCTGGCCGACATGAAGCGTCGCGCCAAGCTGCACGAAGCGGCTGAGGGCGCGGTGTTTGCCAAGAAGGAACAAAAGGCGCTGAAGAAGGCCTACAAAAAGGAGCTGGTCAAGCGCTCAGCCGTGCTGCGGATCGTGGCCGCCTGGATCATCACCGTGCCCGCCACGGCGGTGCTCGCGGCCATCCTGTTTCACCTCGTTGCTGCCGTGCTGGGTTGATGTTTTGAAATATTTCTAGGGTTTTCCCTGAAAACCTGCGATAATCGTAGGCTGCGCAGGAAACTGTGCTGATTTGTGCATCTGCCTCACACACCAGGCCTCCCGATACTGGAGCCGGCTGTCCCTTCCCTGGAAGGTGATCTGCCAGCCCGCCACGGAACATTCCGCTGGCGCCACGGAAGAGGCCATTCGCTCCCGGTGTCATCTGCTTTTGAGCAGGACACCGAGCGCGTTGACCGTTTGATGGTTGATGTTTTGTAACCACGAACGGATCAAGCGCCCAGGAGCGCCCGCCCATGAGGCGGGCATTTTCCTTGTGCTTTTTTCGATCAATTGCGCTGTATCTGCGCAAGGACGAACATGAGCGACTCTTTTGAAGCCCGCGGCGATTTCTCGCCCGAAATGATTTCCAACGAATCCGACAACATGCTGGACCAGCCGGTTGTTCTGGATACCCCTGACCTGCCCGCAGAGCCCAATGGCTTTGAGCTGCTGGGTCTGGCGCCCGAGCTGGTGCAGGCCTGTGCCGACCTCGGCTACGTGCAGCCCACCCAGGTGCAAACCAACGTCGTGCCCAAGGCCATGCTCGGCGAAGGTGAAAAACGCTTTGCCGACCTGATGGTGTCCAGCCAGACCGGCAGCGGCAAGACCGCCGCCTTCCTGCTGCCCGTGCTGCACACCCTGCTGCAGCAACAGGCCCAGGCCGAAGCCAACGAAAAAGCCGAGTTCGAGCAAAGCGTTGCCGATGCCCTGGCCCGCGGCGACGTCGCTCCCAAGCGCGCAAAGCGCAAGGACCCGACCAACCCGCGCAACTTCAAGGCCGCCACCCCCGGCGCCCTGATCCTGTGCCCGACGCGTGAACTCGCCCAGCAGGTGGCCAACGACGCCATCGACCTGGTGCGCCACTGCCGCGGCCTGCGCATTGCCAACGTGGTGGGCGGCATGCCCTACCAGTTGCAGATCGCCAAGCTGCAGAACGCCGATCTCGTGGTCGCAACGCCCGGCCGCCTGCTCGACCTGCAGCGCTCGCAGCAGATCAAGCTCGACCAGGTGCAGTTCCTGGTGGTCGACGAAGCCGACCGCATGCTCGACCTCGGTTTCTCTGACGACCTGGCCGATGTCAACGACATGACCAGCCAGCGCCGCCAGACCATGATGTTCAGCGCGACCTTCGCGCCGCGCATCCAGCAGCTCGCCATGCGCGTGATGCACGACGGCGGCAAACACGTGCAGAAGGTTCAGATTGACAGCCCGCAGGAACAACACGCCAACATCAAACAGGTGCTGTTCTGGGCCGACAACGCCGACCACAAGCGCAAGCTGCTGGACCACTGGCTGCGTGACACCGGCATCAACCAGGCCATCGTGTTCTGCAGCACGCAGATCGAGTGCGACGGCCTCGCCACGGATCTGCAGCAAGTGGGCTTTGCAGCCGTCGCGCTGCACGGTGCGCTCAGCCAGGGCATCCGCAACCGCCGCCTGATGGCTTTGCGTGGCGGTCAGGTGCAGATCCTGGTGGCCACCGATGTGGCTGCACGCGGTATCGATGTGCCCACCATCACCCACGTGTTCAACTTCGGTCTTCCCATGAAGGCCGAGGATTACACCCACCGCATTGGTCGCACCGGCCGTGCCGGTCGTGACGGTCTGGCCGTGACTTTTGCCGAGCTGCGCGACCGCCGCAAGATCGGCGATATCGAAGCCTTTACGCGCCAGCGCATTGCGGTGGAAACCGTCACCGGCCTGGAGCCGCGCCAGCGTGCCCCGATGGCCGAGCCCTTCGGTCGTGGCGGCCCCGGCCGTCCGGCTGGTCGTGGTGGCAATGAGCGTTACGCCGAGCGCCGTGGCCCGGCCCGTGGTCCGCGTTTTGAAGGTCGCAGCGAAGCCCCACGTTTTGAAGGCCGTGGTGACGCACCGCGCTTCGAAGGCCGTGGCGATCAAGGCCGTTTCGACAACCGTGCCGAACCGGCACGCTTTGAGAACCGCGGTGGCCCGCGTCCCGAAGGTCGTTTCGACAACCGCTCGGACAGCCGTCCGGCCGCCCCGAGCCGTGGTTTTGCCGATCGTGGTGCCCCGTCGCGTCCCGCTGGCAAACCCAGTGGCTTTGGCAGCTTCGGCCGCAGCGATGCCGGCGGTGATCGCTTCAGCGACCGTGGCAACTCCGAACGCGCGGCCATGCGTGGTGGTGAATTCGCCCCGCGCCGCAGCGAAGGCAGCACCGCACGTCCGGTGGCGCGTCGTCAGCCACGCTGATTGTTCAGGTCACCATGAGGGGGCTTCTGGCCTCCTCACAAAAATGCCGGGCTGTGTCCCGGTTTTTTGTTTGGTTGAAACCCTGCCCAGGACTTCTGGGTCCACCTGCGAAGGGTAGGGCAGTTCGCCAAAACCTTGATCACTTCCGTTAAAGACTCAAGTGAACTGATCTGGCGGCGGGCCAATACCACTTGGCGAGTCAGTAGCGCGCCAGCTCGTCCACCACGATCTCGTACACACCGTAGTCGTCGGTTGAAACGGCCAATCCACCGTCGGGCAAGTGGATAAATTCGCGAAGGCGCATGTTGACCTCAATGCGCTCCATCGACACCACACGGTGTGTAGCGTCAATCAAACCCACAAAAAGTGACTGGCCACGTAGGGAGCTTATGAGCACACAGCTTAAGGGCGCATAGCGCTGTGCCAGGCGGTCGGGGCAGATGGTGATGTCGCTGGGGGCGATCGATGGCACGAAAGCGAACAGCGGTCGCTCGAAACGCCGTGTATCGCCTTCCGGGTGATGTGGTTTGCCTTGGTAGCTGGACCCCAAGGAATAGAGCGGCCAGCCATAGTTCAAGTTTGGCAAGAGCTGGTTGATTTCATCGCCACCCTTGGGTCCGTGGTCTATGGCGTAAATCGCTTGATTGGAAGCACGAACCATCCCCTGCGGGTTGCGGTGCCCCATGGAATGCACGACAAATGCCGAGGTGTCTTCAACCACTCCCATGAGCCGCTCGTTGGTAAAGCTGAGAACTTTTCCATAGGGTGAGCCGGGGTCTTGTGCCAGCATTGAAACCCGTTCGTCATCCGACGGGGTGCCCAAGCTCATGATCAGGCCGTCACCCAGCGCAGTCCACCCACCACCGATGCTGCTGAAGTCCAGTTCCTCGACAGGTGGCAGGCAAGGCGCCCTGAACAATTCCTTGCGTTGGGAGACGTTGATCAGCGATGCAAAGTAACAGTCGTTCGCGCCTTTGAGCGACATCAACGCCAGCGTTTGGCCCTGATGCTGGAGTATCTGTTTGAGCCCGCCTCCCCGAAATCGGGTGGGCACTGCATCGGTGATTATTTCGTTCAGGCGCCACTGCGCCCAGTACTCTTCCACATTGGCCTGTTCGTACTTGACGACCTCACCTTGGCTATCAGTCAAGTAACCCGCCGTTTTTTCGGTATGTCCGAAGTTGTCCAGCTGAATCAGCTCTAGTGTGAAGTCGTTGGCGGTAAAGGACTTGATCGCGCCTGCTGTGTCCTTTTTCCGGATGTTGCTGCGAAGTTGCATTCGGTCTTTGAGAAGGTTGTACTCGTGGTAGACCAGAATCTTGAGTTCCTTGGTCCAGAAGTACGCGCGATCCTTCTGAATGGCGGATCGCAGCCCCAGCAAAAAAGCTCCAGTAGTCAGACCGACCACAACGACAAATATGAGCAGCAGGCGACCAACACGGGACGGTGACCGCATTGAGGACGGAGGTTTCATGGAAATCTACTCAGCGCTGGTTCGCCACCGCTCGCTGGCGGGTTTCCAGCAGCACCCAGTCCACCAGCTCACCCTCGGTCTCGTATCCTGACACCAGCGCGGCCAGCTGGGCGCGGGCTGCGGTCACATCGCCACGGCTTAACAACGCTTGCAAGGCCTGCAGACACTCAGCCAGTTGTATCCAGGGTAGAAATTCCTCGTGTGCCTTCATGATGCGCGGGTGCGAGGTGGTTTGCGGGTTGTTACCGATCAGCAGCTCTTCAAACAGCTTCTCGCCGGGGCGGGTGCCGGTGATGTCGATGGCGATGTCACCGTCCGGGTTGTCCGCGTCGCGTACTGTGAGCCCCGAGAGTTCGATCATGCGGCGCGCCAAATCCAAGATGCGCACCGGCTCGCCCATGTCAAGCACGAACACGTCACCACCCTTTGCCATGGCACCGGACTGAATGACCAGCTGCGCCGCTTCGGGGATGGTCATGAAGTAGCGCGTCATATCCTGGTGCGTCAAGGTGATCGGCCCGCCGTCTCGGATCTGTTGACGGAACTTGGGTACGACCGAGCCCGACGAACCCAGCACGTTGCCGAAACGCACCATGGAAAAACGCGTCCGCGGGTGGACTTCGCCGAGGGCCTGCAGCACCATTTCGGCCAAACGCTTGGTGGCCCCCATCACGTTGGTGGGGCGAACCGCCTTGTCGGTGCTCACGAGCACAAAGTCCGCAACACCAGTCTCGGCAGCCACCCTCGCTGCCACGAGCGTACCCAAGCTGTTGTTGCGGATACCTTCAATGGGGTTGTGTTCCACCAGAGGCACATGCTTGTAAGCGGCTGCGTGGTACACAGTTTGTGGCTGCCACGCGGTCATGATCTCGCGCAAGCGTTCTTCGTCTTGTACCGAAGCCAGTAGCGGAATCAGGCGGATATTGGCATCTAGCGCCCGACATTCGAGTTCTTGATGAATCTCGTAGAGCGCGAACTCACTTTGCTCGATCAGCAACAACACAGTCGGCTCAACCGCCAACACCTGGCGGCACAACTCACTGCCGATGGAGCCTCCAGCACCAGTGACCATGACCACCTTGCCTGCAATGTTCTTGCCAAGCATGATGTGGTTAGGGGGTACTGGCTCGCGGCCGAGCAGATCGTCAATGTCCAACTCTCTGAGGTCGGAGGTGCCCACGTGGCCTTGCGCAAGTTCGCTCACGCTGGGCAGCGTGCGCACTTGCACATGGGCCCTGAGCATCTGCGTGATCATTTCGTTGCGGCGGTGTCGGCTGGCCGAAGGAATTGCCATTAGCACCGTGCTCACTTCCAGTGTGCTCACCAGCCCAGGCAGGTCGGCAGGGCTATAGATGGGCAACCCATTGAGAACGTGGCCGTGCAGACGATCGTCATCGTCCATGAAGCCAACCACACGCATCTCGTGGCTATTGGCCATGGCGGCAGCCAGCTGTCGGCCAGCGTTGCCCGCGCCATAGATCAGCACCTTGGGCAAGGCAGCGGTGCGCAACTGGTCGCGGTAAATGCCGCCCAGCCAGAACCGCGCCAGCATGCGCGAGGCTCCCATCAGCACCAGCAGCAGCACGGGCTGGATGACGCCAATGGTGCGCGGCACGCCGGGCACACCAATGGCGGTGAACAAGGTGGCGTAGACCAGGCCGTAAACGCCAACTGCCTTCACCACCGTCATCAGCGCGGTCAGTCCGGCGTAACGAAAGATGGCGCGGTAGAAACCGTTGACGATGAAGATGGGCAGCGCGAGCAGCAGTGAGGCTGCTACCGCCCACAACGGCTGCCAGACCGTGTCGCCCGAAAGCGTGATCCATTCGCCCAGCCGCAGGTAGTAAGCGAACCAGACGGTGAGGATGCAAAGTGAAGTGTCAACCGCCAAAACAACAATGCGTTTGGCTGCACGGGGCATACCCAGAATGGGCAGTGCAAGGCGGTTTATAGGCATGTGGGGTTGTTTTGTGGAAACTGCGCGATTTTACGGTGTAGGGCTGAATTGCCCAATGCGCAGGCTGGGCAAAGTGTTGCCCAGTTTGCTTCCAGGATGGTCAACAGGGTGTGTTATCAGACCCGCAATATCGGTGACGCATCGGGTTTGTGACGGTTTAACAACAACCACACCAGCAGCAGCAGTGACAACAGCATGAAGGGCTGCGCTGGCGCAAAGAAGCGCGGCAGATTTTGCGAAAGCGCTGTGTAGAGGCCGAGCATACCCATGACGGGAAGCGTGAGGGCCATACAGTCGGCGCGGCGGCGCAACAGGCCGGCCGCGGTAAGCCCCAGCAGGGCCAGCATACACAACAGATTCAGGGGTTCCACCACGGTACGCTTGTGGTACCACTTCTGCAGGGGGGGCAGCTCAATGTGCGGCGAGAAGCACCACATGCCTCGCCAGAACATGAGGGTCGACATGCGCAGGTGGGCCCAGGGATCGGCCGCAATGCGACGCAGGGCTTCTTTCTGCATCACCTGGTCACCCGCAAACTCCGGATACGGGTGCCCGGCCTGCTTGAAGATACCTTCGAGCTTGACGTAAAGCGCCGAGGTCTTGCGGTAGAGGGAAACTGCACGATCCGGGTCACCAGTACCTTGCGCCAAGAGGTCGTTCTCCATGAACTCGGACTTGCCGTAGAAAAGTCGGCGCAGCGAACCGTTCCAGGTCTTCAGATCACTTTCTTGAATGGCCAGTGGAGTGCCTGCCACGAGATCGCGGTACATCTGTGGACCCCAGACGGTGAAGCCGCGGCGGAACTCATCGGCGCTCATTTCATTGAGCAGGGCACGCTTGTACAGAACCCAGCCACTGCGACCCTGAGTTAGCTGGGGACTGTCAAAGTGGATTTGGTTGCGCACCATCCACGGGCCAGCCACGATCAGGGTACCGAGCAGCAATGGAACCAGCGCGCCCAGAAAGGGGCGCCAGGCCGGAAGCCAGCGCCCTCGTACCGCGCTGCCCCAGGCTATGAGCACCGCCAGCGGGGGAGCCACGTACAGAAACAGCGCCTTGATCAGGCACAGTGCACCGATGATCAACCCGGCCAACACCCATCGGCCTGCGCTGGGTCTGGCCTGTGCACCCAGCAGAGCCCAGCTCAGCCAGAGCAGGGCGGCCGCCGTGGGCAGTTCGGTGTACATCGAATTTACCGTGTAGCCGCCGTTGAAATAGAACACGAAACACAAGCCCGAGGCCGCCAATGCCCAGCGGTGCGATCCGGTGAAGCGGTGTACCAGCGCCCAGCTACCCAACAAGGCCAGGTACACCCAGAACAGGTTGACCAACTTCACCAGCCGGGTGTGTTCACCGGCATGCAGGCTGGACAAGGTGAACGGTACTCCTGCTGCATCGAGCATATGCAGGTAGACGGCCGTCACGGCCGGTGGCAGTGGCTCGCGGAAGTTGGTCGGAAGGTCGCGCCCAATATGTTCCGGCGAGTGGTCCATCGTGAACGCGCCGCGGTCGTACAGAGCGTAGGCCAATGTCACGTTTTGGGTGGCATCGCCCTTGATGTTGTCGCCCTGGATCCAACGCGCGGTGGGCAGGGTCAGAAGCAGGCAGACGAGCAAAGCACCCAACCAACTCCAGCGGTTGGCAAGCGGAGACCCTGAGGACCGGGAGGATCGAGTCATGGCTCAAGTGGGGTGGCAGGCTTGCAGGCCGTGGCGTAGACGTTCTTGCCGAACCAGGACTGGCATACACCGTCGAGCAGACGGCTGACCGGAAACACCCATTGATCGTAGGTGCGTAACATACCGGAGTTGATGTCGCCATGACCCTTGTCCATGAGTTTGTAGACCCAGGAAGCCAAGTAGCCAAGGCTGTCGGCATACCGAACCGACTGGACCTCGAATCCCGCACGGTGCAGTTGCTGTTGCAGTCCGGCGCGCCGGTAACGTCGGTGGTGCCCCACCTTGCGGTCCATGCTGCTGTAGAGTGACTGGAAGGCTGGCACATACACCAGAATCTGCCCACCAGGGGCGAGTTTGCGCATCCAAAGGTCAAGAATGGCCTGGTCGTCTTCAATGTGTTCCAGCACGTTGAGCGAGTAGATTCCGGACAGGCTTGCATCGGCAACGCTTTGCAGATCGGTCACCACAGACATGCCCAGTTTGTGCAGGTTGTTGCCCAACACCGGATCGGTTTCCACGCAAACCACGTCGAGCCCTGCCGCACGAACGGGTTGTGCAAAAGTGCCGGCGCCGGCGCCAAAATCGACCACACTGCCCTGTCGCGGCATGGCATTGAGAACCATGTCCACGAGAAACTGGTTGTAGTGAATGGCAGCCTTCATGACGTCGAGGTTGTCTCGACCGCTGTACTCAATGTGTGTCATGTCAATGAGGCTCGAAAAGCAAGCCGACGGGAAGCCAGGAAATTGAAAAGAAGTGATACACCTGCAGCCAGTGCCAACGGCACAACGGGCCAGGCCTGCCAAAAGGGCCAGGCCCAGACCAGTCCGGCAAACAGTGCCAGGTTGATGGCGGCGCCAGCTACCTGGATGCCCATATAGGTGAAATAGCTTCGGCGGCCGTGGCGGGGCTGGCTGGACTGGAATGACCAATGCCGGTTGAGCAGCCACGTCACGGTAACGGCACAACTGAAGGACACCAAGCGTGACAGCATCAAACCCTGGTTCAGCCCCATCAGCCAGGTCAGAAAACCTGCATCAACCATGAAACCGACCAATCCCACCACAGCGAAACGGCGAAACTGCCGGTCATTGAGCAAGCGGGACAAGGCGGCGATGTACATGTTGTGGGATCAGCGGCCAACGAAAGACTGGTTCAGCATGGCGCGCTCGAAGATGAGCTTGTGCTGGTGGGCAATGGAGTCGAGCACCATGCCTACGGCAAACATCAACATCGCGATGATTTCCAGTGCGCTGGCCAGAATGGCCAGTGGCACCCGTTCGATGTACCGGGTTTTTGACCATTCTTCGAGAACCGGGAAGCCTGTCAGGAGGCCTAGACCAGCAAGAAAGACGGCCAGTAAGCCAAAGAACACCAGGGGTCGGTAGTAGCGCAGGATGTTCCAGATGGTCACCAGCACGCGTGTGCCATCACGCAAAGTGTTGAGCTTGGAAAAGCTGCCTTCGGGGCGATCGCGGTATTCCACTGGGAGTTCAAGGATCCGAAAGCGTTTGTCCAATGCGTGCAGGGTCATGTCGGTTTCGATCTCGAAGCCTTCTACCAGGATGGGGTAGTTCTTCACAAACCGCCTCGAGAACACCCGGTAGCCGCTCATGATGTCTGCAAGTCGGCTGTTGAACAGGATGTTGACCATTCGCTTGACCAGGTCGTTGCCAAAACCATGCAGTGCGCGCTTGTTCTCGGCTGCGTAGTGACCATCAGAGTGGCGGTCGCCCACCACCATGTCGACCTCACCCCGAAGCACAGGAGCCAGAAGCTCCCTGACTTGTGACGCGGGGTATGTGCAGTCGGCGTCGGAGAGCACGTACACATCGGCCTCAATCTCCAGAAAGGCTCTGCGCACGGCATTGCCCTTTCCGGGCCTGTTCTCAAGCAGGACGCCGCCTGCACAGCCGAGTGTCGCGAGCGTTTCCGTGGCAATTTGCCGTGTTCGGTCTGAGCATCGGTTGTCCACTACCCAGATCTGAGCCTCGGGCAGGTGCGTATGGAAATCACGGATCGTGGCTTCGATGGTGAGTTCTTCGTTGTAGGCGGGAAGAATGACTGCAATGGAGGTCATGAACCGATGAGTTGTAGAAAGGTATAGCTTGACTCAGGGTTCAGTGAGAAACCCCCTTGCGATGGATCACGTTCCAAGCGGTCAGAAACAAAATCTGGCAGTCAAACCAGAAGCTTTTCCGTGTTCGATATTCTAGGTCGAGGCGAACTTTATCGTCTATTGACAGTTCGTCGCGTCCGTTGATCTGCGCCCATCCTGTCAACCCTGGGAGCAGTTCGTGCACCCCATGGCGGGTGCGCAGCGCCATGAGATCGTCCTGATTGAATAGGGCCGGGCGTGGTCCGACAAAACTCATGTCTCCCTTGAGGATGCTCAAGAGCTGGGGCAACTCGTCGAGGCTGCTCTTGCGCAAGAATGAACCTATAGGCGTGAGGTAGGCGTTCGGATCGGGCAACAGATGGGTCGCTACCGCAGGCGTGTGGATGCGCATGGACCGGAACTTGGGCATCCGGAAAATACGGTTGTAGCGGCCAATGCGGTCACTCCAGTAGATGGCGGGTCCGGGCGAGGTCACGCGCACGGCGCACCACACCAGCAACATGGGCAGGAGCAAGACGAGGCTGGCTACCAGGGCGAGCGTGAGATCGAACAGGCGTTTCATGGTGATGCAGTGCCGACCGCGCGGTGAATGCCTTCTTCAAAATCGATGCTGGGCACCCAGTCAAGCACCTTGCGTGTCAGTTGATCGTCAACCTGCAGCGAACCCACCAGTCGCTCCACTTGGTCCAGGCGCCCGGTTAGCCGGCCGGCAGCGCGCAGCCAGGATACAGTCACTGGCAGTAATCTGGCGCTTCGGCCTTGGGCTGCGGCAAGGGCGCGCACCAGTTGGGGGGTAGATGGATCATTGCCATCCGAGGCCAGGAAAGTGTGACCAGGCGCAGCCGGGTGCCACGTGCACAGCGTCAGCAGTTGCACCAGGTTGTCCAACGCGATCAGGCTGCGACGGTTGTCAACGGCTCCCAGCGGCAATGGAAGGCCGGAGGCTGCCAGTCTGGCCAGCAGCCGAAAATTGCCACCCACTCCTGGGCCATAAACCAGGGGGGGGCGGACCACAACGAGCTCCAGGCCCCTGGTCTGGGAGATCTGGTGCAGGGCCTGTTCGGCTTCCCACTTCGATTGGCTGTAGGGGTCCTGCGGTTGTGGCTCATCCAGGCCGGTGAAAGGGAGTCTTGAGGAAGTGGATTCGCCCAGCACCTTGATGGAGCTGACAAACACCAAGCGGCGTACCCCCAAAGCGACGGCTTGGAGAGCCAGTGAGCGGGTTCCTTCGGTGTTGACGGCGCGAAACTGTGCCAGCGGGTTGGTCGCCGTTTCGTGCATGACATGCACACGGGCGGCGCAGTGCACGACGCAGTGAACACCTTGAAGCGCGGTGGACCAGTCGGTGCCCGCACCAATGTCGCCGACTGCCATTGCGTCAACGGGTGTCCGTGCATGGCCTCGTGAACGCACCAGGGGCCGCACAGAATGGCCACTTGCAGACAGGCTGTCGCACAGCGCGCGGCCAACAAAGCCACTGGCGCCCGTGACGGCGATCAGGGAAGGCTCAGTCATGGTGTCTTTGCACTGGCTGTTTCCCCAAAGTGGCGGGGAGCCAGTTTTCCAATACCCACACCGCTGGCACCAGTGCCGCTGCCACCAAGCACAGCACCATCATGCCCCAGCGCGCGTCGTCGGTCAGCACGCTAAAGCTCACCCCCAACCCTCCAGCCAACACCACTTGCACGGATTTGATCACCAGCATGTGTATGACCATGATGGCAAGACTGTGTTGCCCCATACGCACCAGACTGCTGACACCGGGCAGCGGCGATTGCAGCAGCCGGGTGGTGAGCGTTATACCGGCAAAGGCGAAAGAGAAGAACAGCAAGGGGTTTCCGATGACGGCTTCGGATTGCATGGCGAATCCGTTGAGCGGACTTGCTACGAACACCGCCCCAATAGCTGCGGTGAGCAACCAGGCTTTGGCGCCACTCGCTGGGATACGGCCTAGCCAATGGGCGTGCATGAGGCCAGCTTGAAGAAAGGGAAGAGCCAGCAGAGCAGGCACCAAGCTCATGGGCAGTGTCACGCGGCCCGCCAGCAAGCTGCCCAGCAGCGCCAGCAAGCCGATCACGCCAAGGCGGGTAGGCATCGAATCAATCCGGGCATTTACCTCATGCACGATGAGCGTGGCCCAGAACAGCGCGGGCAAGAACCACACCGGACTGTTGACGAGATTGCCCGAGCCCACTGTGCCCCACAGGATCCCCCACAAGGGTGCCCACAGTCCATAGCGGAACTGTTCCAGTTCTCGGCCCATGGCACTGGTGAGGGCGAAACCAGCCAGGTAAAACAGATAGCCCAGCAGTGCATAGATCACGTAGGGCAGCATCAACGAGCGCAACTTTTTTCGCACGAGAGACACGAGATGCCCGTGCTCTATCCGCAGTGTCAGCCCAGCCAGAAAGAAGAACAGCGGAACGTGAAAGGCGTACAGGTATTGGTAGAACAACGAGGGTTCTCGTGTGGAGAACACGTGCCCCACGACGATCAGGGCAATACCCAAACCCTTGGCGGCGTCGATCCAGCCAATGCGGGCCGCGGCTCCCTTTGGCGCAACGGTAGCGGGCATGGCGCCTGGCAATGCGTTCAGGCGCCGCTGTTATGACCGACCTGACTTTGGTTGTTGCGGTCCTGGGCTTGCAGCGTCAGGCTGCGAATCTCTTCCAGCAGCTTCCTGTTGGCTGAGAGTAGGTCGGCAACAAAGGCGATCAAGATGGTGTGGAACCCGATGATCAGCAAAGAGCTGGCCAGGATGAGCGACTGGATGTTGCCAGTGCCTTCATCGTTGAACCATTTGAAAAGGAAGCGCAACCCGATCAGGAAACCAACACCAAACAAGGTTGCACCGATGCTGCCGAAAAAGCGGAATGGCCGGTAAATCACGAACACCCGGATGATGGTTCCGATGCTGCGCCGGATATAGGACGAGATGCTCTTGACCAGGCGCGAGGGACGCAGGTCGCCGTTGACGCGGATGGGCACCGAGGTGATGGCCATGTTTTTCTGGCCCGCCTGGATGATGGTTTCCAGTGTGTAGGTGTAGTCGGTAAAGACGACCAGCCGCTGAGCAGCCGATCGGCTCATGGCGCGAAAGCCGCTCGGTGCATCGGGGATGCTGGTCTTGCTGGCCACGCGCACCACCCAACTGCCGAACTTCTGCAGCAATTTCTTGATGGGGCTGAAATGCTCGATGGCCTGAATGGGCCGCGCGCCAATGACGAAATCGGCCTTGCCATCGACGATAGGCTGGGTGAGCAGTGGGATGTCGTCGGCGTTGTACTGGTTGTCAGCATCGGTGTTGACAATCACGTCAGCCCCATGGGCCAGGCAGGCCTGCAGGCCGTTCATGAATCCACGTGCCAGACCCTGGTTGCGGGTGTGGCGAACGACATGATCAACGCCATGTTCCAAGGCCACTTTGACAGTGTCGTCCTTGCTGCCGTCATCAATGATCAGCCACTCCACCACGTCGAAGCCAGGGACTTGCCGGGGCAGGGCAGACAGCGCAATGCCTAGGGTTTCGGCTTCGTTGTAGCAAGGGATCTGGATGATGAGCTTCAAGTGGGGTCTCCGTTGAACGCAGAATGGTCACGTTGGACAATTCACGCGTAACTCAACATTTTACCGCTGAGGATGTGTCGCCACCTTCGAACTGCTGAAGTCAGGGCTGCGATTCAAACAGATCGGGATGGTCGGCCACGATGGCCTTGCCGATGAACCGGCTGCCCAGGACGTTCAGATGGGTGCGGTCCCGATAAAGCAGCTCGCGGCCATTCACCATGCTGCAGTTCGCGCCGGAGCACAGGTGGCGATAGGTGTCGATCAGGCGAATGTCCGACTCCTTTTTCACCACATTCTGCAAGGCGGCAGCGATGACCGGATGCACTGGCAGGTCCGCAGAACACTGGTTGTCGGTAGCCAGGGCCAGGGGGCGATGTAGGCGGCACTTGTTCGGATCAAATGGAAAGTGTGGGACGTCGGTTGTGATGTAGACCTGTTTGCCACGGGCCATGAAGCGGCGCGCGACCTTCAGGATTTCTGCTTCCAGCGTGGACCCTTTTGGGACCTTCCCCATGCGTCGCTGCCAAGACATGGTGAACACCACGTACCGGATAGACGGGGTGCGCTCGATGTGCGCAAAGATCTCGGCAAAGTCAGGATTGCCGTCGAACGCTGCTCCCACTTTCAGGTAGTAGGCAAGGTTTCGCTCGGGATACAGTTCCGCCAGGCCCAGGAAGAGGTGCTCCACGTGGCTGTCGCCCACCAAGGCGATTTCGACGTCTCGATCTGCTTGGGTCTGCATGCACCGCACATGCGCCTTCCAGCGGTCGGCATGGTCTGCGAGGGACTTGGGTTGGCACACGTGATAAGCGCCACTCATTTGAGTAAAGATGGCGTGATGGTAGGTGTCGCCTACGTATGCCACTTGTGCCTTTGCATGGGCTCGATCAGGTATGCCCGTCTGCAACCATGTCAGCATGCCGCCGGAACCCATCAAAGCAACTCCCGCCGCCAGCAAGGCAACGGTTTGGGGGCTGCGCCGACCGAATCGCAACGGGCGCTCCACCAATACATAGGTCAGCACCGACAGCAGCACGGCGAGCATTACCACGCCCAGGCGAACCAAATCTGGTGGTGTTTGCCCATGAAGGATGTGCGCAAACGAGAGCAACGGCCAGTGCCAAAGGTAGAGTGGGTAGCTGATCAGGCCAACGAACACGACTGGTCTCCAGGACAGCCATCGGTTGACAACCGCATACGGGCCAGAAGCGATAAGCAACAAGCCGCCAGCCACGGGTAGCCAAGCCCACCAACCCGGGAAACTGCTCTCTTCAGTGATGAATGCAAGGCCTGTGACAATAGCGCCGCCACCCAGAACGGACATCGCATGCGGTAGCCAGGGTGTAGAGATTTTGCGCGTTCGCGGGTCTGCGCTTGGCCGTTTTGGGGCCATGGCCAGGAGACCACCGGCCATGAGTTCCCAGAACCGGTTCCATGGGAGGTAGTAGGCGCCTGAGGCGTCGTGGCGCAATGTCAGCAAGTTGGTCAGAAATGAGACCACAAGCAGGCCACCGAGCATCAACCAAGGTGGCAGTCGGTGGCGCCAGATCAGCCAAAGTACCAGAGGCCAGAAGAAGTAAAACTGTTCTTCCACGCCCAATGACCACAGGTGCAACAGCGGTTTGGCGATCGCCTCCTGATCAAAATACCCACTCTCGTACCACTGGGCCAAGTTTGACACGAACCCGGCCCCTGCGGCCACGTGTTTGCCCAGTTGAGCGTATTCGTCGGCCAGTAGCAGCCACCAGCCCGCCAGCAGGCAAAACGCGAGTACCAGCACCAAGGCAGGGAATATGCGTTTGATTCGTCGGACGTAGAAGCCCTGCAATGTAAAACGGTTGGCCTGAAGCTCGCTGGCGATGATGGACGTGATCAGGTAGCCGGAGATGACAAAAAAAACATCGACTCCGATGAATCCACCCGGCAATGCATCGGGAGCTGCATGGAACACCACAACCAGCAAAACAGCGACGGCCCGAAGGCCGTCGATGTCGTGGCGGTAGGTGTTCTCAGGGCGTGGTTCGCTCATCCTGCTGGCTTCGAAATCGGATCAGCAATGGCCGGCGAACGATCGAAGACGGCCTGCAATTCATTGTGGGTGAACAGGTCACCTGCCGCCGAAGAGTTCAACGGAAAATGTCTCGCCTGGGTCAGCCGCCAGCCCGGAAGGGCGCTCAGCGCCTGGGTGAGCCAGTTCTTGTCGATGAATGTCCGGTGTGTGGGGTCGCTGGCGAAGCCGGCCTTGCCGGGAACGATGACCACCACGCGATGTATGCCCAGCTCCGTGGCGGACGTCAAGAGCGGGGCGAGCACGTCCAGTGGCTTGTCAAAGTGTTCCAGCACATGGCTGAGGACCAGCGATGCGAACGCACCTCGCTCACGCATGGGCGTGAGTCGCCAGTCGTCGGAAAAACCGTCGTACCAGCGGACGGGCAAGCCTATTCGCTGGCAGTGCTGCACCGTTGTCAGGTTGTACTCGAGCCCTTCGGATCCGGCTGGCAGCAAGCTCAGCAATTCACCAACGCCGCATCCCATATCCAGCGTTCTGCCAGCCGTAAGTGAAAGTGCACTGCGCAAATAGTGTCGACGCACCATGCGACGCAGCCCGCTGCGCTTCAGTTGGTAATCGGTATAAGACTGGTCGTACTGGGTAGGCATTCGTTGACAGGCACTCAATTCATCAGGTGGTTCAGGGTGTTTTCATCAGGTTCACCATCAGGACGCCGATGCTGATCATCGCCAAGCCCAACCATTGTCCCCAGGATAGTTTTTCTCCATACAGCAGCCAGCTGGCGGCTGCCATGAGCAGGTAGAAAAACGATCCAGACATGGCAAAAGCGACCGACAGGCGCTCCTGCGACACTACAAAAAGCCAGATCACGTAGCCAACGCCCTGCATGGCCAGTGCAGCAATGACGATGGGCGATTGAGCCGCCATCAGCAAAAACGCCAACGCACCTTCGGTCTTGAGAACGGAGGTGATCTGCCCCACCCCTTGTTTGAGCACCAGCTGGCTGCCAATGGTGCACAGGGTGACTAGCAGAACGAGAATCGGTGTGGAAATCATGTCACTCGGTGTTGTTGTTGGTGTAGGCCAGTTTGAAAGGTATGGCGATCAAGCTCGCAATCGGGCCAGGCCACAACTGTCTGAGCAACGTGAGGTCTTCCTGCGAACGGTAGCCTAGCTGGATGCCCGCTGTCGTTTCGCTGCTCTCGTGCAGTCGGTGGTGCATCAGCTCCTGACGAATCCATACAAAAGAACCCGGTCGCTGTGCCCGGTCGACCCAGGCCTGCCAGTCCATGTTGACCTTGAATTGATCGCTGAAGTTCAAGTCAGGATCCCTGCGAAAGCAGACGGATGGACAGGGGATAGGGCTTCCAAAACGAAGGCAGTTGAGTTTGGAGAAACGGTCCGCGATCGAGTTGCGCCCCAGAAAGGCCATTTGAAGCAGTGCCTGCTTGATGTTCAACAAGGTGGTGTGGCGTCGCACGCGGCCTTCCAGCAGTTCCGCATAGTCGGTGAAGATCAGCGAAGCACCCTGTTGTTTCCGGATTGCGGCGTGCACGGCTGTGCCGTAATCGGGCAAGTAAACATCGTCTTGATGCGCCAGGGTGACCCAAGGCGATCCAGCGGCTTCCACGCCCTGGTTCCAGTCATGTGACATGCCTTGATTGGGCCCGTGTTCAAAGTAGTCGGCACCGAAGTGGGTGGCGATGGCGCGCGATTCGGGATGTGGTGTCGAGGTGGCGATCAGTATTTTCGAGGGTTGGCGCTGCGCTGCCAGCGACTGCAGGCAGGCCGCCAAGTACGGAGAATGACCGTACGCGGGCACCACGTAGGTGTGAGTGCATTCAGCGTTCATGGCGTGCGCTTTGCGGAGGATCGGGTCGTGAAAAGGCGAACGCCGCTGTCAGGGTCGGTCTTTAGCTCGTCAAGGCACTGCAGATCGGCCTCTGGGACGGGCACGGTGTAGGCCAAGTGCGTGACTTCCAACTTTTGGAATCCTTCGCTACAAATGTTGAGGCCAATCTCATACCGATCGAGAAAAATCGGTCTGAACTCGGGTTGGGTTAGATCTGGCTCAGATACCAGTTCGATGTGGGCGTAGCGGTTCCAAGTTTCTGCCTGCGTGCCAGAAGGGTCTAGCAAGCGAAGCCAGTGCAGGGGAGGTACGTAGTTTGATCCGGTGAGAACGTTGAGACCATGTGTCTTGAGTCCTTGGGAGAAGATGAAACTGCCGACCACAGCCCAGGTGGCGGAAGGGGTCTGGCTTTGGTTGGCTGCTTTGACCAGCACCGGTTTTTTCAGCACAGGGTCCAGACCCAGCTGGAGTGGATTGACAGTCCAGGCGGGGAAGCTGAGCGCCAGCACCGCCAGCAGCATGGCCCAGGGGCGCGCACCCAGGACGGACCAGACCAGCAGTGCGGACACCAGCGCAGCGCCGGCCGTGCGCCAGCGTGTGATGAACAGCGGATCGATGGGCTTGAGCAAGACCGCTACACCGACAACGACAGTCGTTGTGAGCATGGCGCCAGCCAGTGGCAGCCAACGCGGAATGGTTTGAGGGCTGCGAGCGATCTGTGCAGCCAGGACCACCACCACCAGGATGGATGTGATGCCCAAGCCCAGAACCGCCCTGGGCGCGGTGGCCCGACTCCAGCCCAGATGGGCGATCAGGTCTCTGACCACGGCGGGGAGTGGCGCGGACATCCAAAGGATGAGAAACACACAGTAGCCGACCAGATACATCCACACGCGGTCATGGGAGCAATGTTTGCGCAAGGGCAGCCAGGCGAGGAAAGCGACAGGAAACAACAGCCAGAAGCTGCTGGCCTCTGACGCGTTGGTCGGCATCATCGGAAGTGTCTGCTCCCCGATCCGCCAAGACTCAAAGGGACCGTACAGGATTTTCCACCAGGCCAGCGTGCCACCAATGCCTCGCCGTTGGCCGGGATATATGGTCTGCAGCATCTGGTCGATGGTCGCCCTGGCATCGTTTGCCCAGAGAAATACCAAGATCGCGGCGACGGCCATTCCAAGCAGTCCGATGCCCAGCCTCAGCGGCAGGCGATCGGTGAAGGAGCGCCAACGATCTGGCTGGGCAGCCAATGCCAACAAAACAGTTGCTGCGAGAAAGGCCAGCGGTACGAGAAATGGGGGGTATACGTGGAGTATCAGGTTGACGAGGGAAAGGCTCAGCAATCCGGCCCCAGCCGCCATACCTGCCAGCGTGCTCGCTTGAGCGAGCACAACCGTACCGACCACCGATAAGCTGAATCCGATGAGGATCTCCGGCACATGGGCCGAAAACCACCACTGGACAAAAGAGGAGCCGACAACCCAGAGTGAGCCGGTCAGGGAGATCAACGCGTTGCCGCGAGTGAGTATGAGCAGGAGCGCGAAGCTGCTGGCGAGCAGGCCGAACAGTCGATAAGCCCATAACCAGGCAAATCCACGTTCGAGATCCAGTGCCAGAAAACCCCAGAACTTGGGCTGGGCGATCAGGGTGGGGTGCCAGACCGGCGTCGCCACGACCAGCGCGGATTGAGCGCCGCCGATGTTGCTGTTGGTGAGGTCCATCCCACGCTGCACACCGTTGAGTGTCCAGGGTGTTTGCGTGTTCCACTCATCTGAGCGAATGGCCCGGGCCTGACCCAGAAGGGCTCCTTTGGCCTGCCCTGCATCCGGAAACATGTGATTCCACCGCCCGATCGAGGACTGGTTCAATCCCAGGGCGGTAAACAGAAGTGCGCCCAGCGCGAACGACAATAGGACCGAGAGACTGGCGCCCGACAACGGAAAGCTCTGCGAGCCACCGATCCGGATGGCGAACCGATCAAAGCGCGCCCAGTGTCTGCGTGCGGCCACATGGTGCCGGTGTACCAGTTGGACCATGAACTCCAGTGCCAGCCAGATCGCGAGCGACAACCCGCCGTGCCTGATCAGCGACTGGAACAAATAGCCCGGACTTGGGCTGGAAAGTCCCTCTGGAAGGTGCAGTTCCAGTTGGGGGTCGTCTCCAGCGGCGGAGAACAGCACTCCGTCGCTTGTTGCGGCAGAGAGTTGCTGTGTTCGAAGAGCCGAGTCCAGAAGTTGCGTGCCTTCGAGTGACCAGTTGTTTGTCTGGCCACGAACCACCACTTGATTCAACCTAAACTCGCCCGGCGCAGACATCGGATCAAGCCGCAGTTGCCGAATCACAGCACGGGATCTGATCTGGGCCTTCCATGACATCCTCGATGAATCTTCCGTCAGTTCCATGACGACGCGCTTCTCGGCGCTGAAAGCTTCGCCAGGCGCGGTATAAAACAGCTCCGGGGACAGAGCGCCTTCAACCGCCTGTGCCGAGAACTCCACCGTCAGCTCATGACGCGTGCTGAGCCAAGTCAGCAGCACGCCAGCCACCAGAGCGACGACTGCTGTCCTGCAGAGCCAGCCGTGCCGGCGAAACAACGCTTTCAGAATCATGAGGCGTGTTCAGTTCTCAGGTGGGCGAAGCGAAATCCGCCTAGCGAGTCGCTGATGAATCGGTGTCCGAGGGATCGACTGCGTGTCGTAGGTGATAAAGGCCAGTAGAAGTTGAAGGCCCAGTAGCAGCGGAAGCGCGGCCAACATCACCGTGCCAGTCGGCGTCAGAACACCGGCTTGAGAGGACTCAATCCAGCGGCTGACACCAAAAATACCGCCAAAGGCGATCATGACGATGCCGATGATCAGTTGAAACGAGGCAGCAGACAGGTCGCGCAGGAAGTAGTTGTAGAAGATACGCTTGCCGAAGTTGCGTATGTGCTTCCATGCAAAGTCACCGAGGATCGATTTGATTTTCAAACTGCTGACCTCTTCGCCATACAAGGCATCCATCGGTATGTCCAGGACCACGCACCGCAGTGTATTGAGCCTGAAAAGCATGTCACTTTCGAAGAAATAGCGTTTGCTGATCTTGTCAAGAGGTAGGTGATCGATGACCCGTGCATGGATGGCGGTGTATCCGTTGGTAGGGTCAAAGATGTCCCAATAGCCCGTGGAGAATTTGGACAAAAAGGACAGTGCCGCATTGCCGAACAGCCGGATGGTTGGCATTCTCCGAATATGAGCCAGGTCAAAGAATCGGTTCCCCTTGGTGTAATCCGCCTGTCCCTGGATGATGGGGTCGATGAAAAGTGGGAGCAACTCGGGCGCCATTTGGCCATCGCCGTCGACCTTAACGACGATGTCGCAACCAGCTTGTGACGCCATGCGGTACCCGGACATCACCGCCCCCCCAACACCTTGGTTCACGGCGTGGGTAATCACCCGCACCCGTGTGTCTGTGCATACGGAGCTGATGAACTGGCCGGACTGCTCGGGACAGGCGTCGTCGACCACAAAGATGTCACTGACCTCCGGCCCGATCCTGGAGATGACGTCGATCAGGTGCTTCTTGACCCGAAACGCCGGGATCACCACAGCCACCCGGGGTGGTGTTTGGGCATCCACCGGTGGCTCGACTGACTTGTTGATGGCGTGAGGCGGCATGGCTGGATGCTTTTGGACGTGGTGCAAGAGTGGCGAATCGACAAGAGCCTTTCGATGAACCTGGATGATGGCTCACGCTTTGCCGGATTTCCGTCGACTGAAGGTTTTGAGGAGGGCTCGCAGTGGCGCGGTCAGCCTCCAGCTGGTCGAGGCCTGAATGGCTGCCGCGAGGTCTCGGAGGTACTGATTTTCGGAAGCCAGTGCCATTTGTTCGACCTCGCTGGCTTGCAGCGACTGTTCCAGCAGGCTCAGTCGTTCGTGGACCGTGGACCTGCCGATCTTGGCCTGTCGAAGCGTCGTCCACGGATCAGCTGCGGAGGTCGGCGCTATCTCCTTTTGTATGGCCAGTTCGAGTCGACCGAATTCGGTGGCCGTGGCCGCATCAATGCTGAAACCCACATGCGAGCAGATGCCTGCGAGCAGTTGTTCGTGGGTCAGTTCGTAGGCGCCGCCTGGCCTGATGACCGCGCAACTGGACACGCCGTAGAGACAGGCTCGGAAGAGCAGAAACTCGACTGTTAGTGGCCGTTTCAAACGCCATTCCTGGTCAATCAGTTGAAACGATCCGTCAGGCAGTGCCAGGATGTTCCTGGGGATCGCGTCATACAGATCGCCTGCCAGCGTGCAACCGGACCGAATCGGCTGCCCCGAGAGGATTTCAAGTGCGCTCAGGTAGTCGTCGAAGAACCGGTACACATCTTCGATCCGGTGATGATGTTGAACCAGGATCGACTGCAGTGAATTCGCCAGCAAAGGCGCTTTGACATAGGGGGCATGTGTGGATCTGATGTGCTCAATGGGGGAGTTGGGCGAAGGTGCGCCCTCGTCACCGGATGATACCCAGCCGTGCCTTGCGGTGATTCCCTCAGGCTCCTTCAGAAAGGTGATCTCCTTGATGAACTCGCGCCGCCGCCGCGTGCTGTACGCAAACGCCAGCGGTGTGGCTGCAGGCAGCGAAGTTGGTCTGCGACAGGCCAGAATGAACGAGTTGGCAAGTGCCATGCCCAGGCCGTTCTCGACCAGGCCGGGCCAGGATGCCGCCTGACAGAACGACGGAAAGTCGGGTTTCTGGGGGTCTGCGACCTCGGATTGCGCCGCCAAGGCCGCTGCATCGAATTCCGAGCTACTGAATCCTTGCGCGCTGATGATGGCCGTCGGGAATTTGTAGTCCGGAAAAGCCGCGTACTGCTCAATGGCGTGGAAGCCTGCGTCGCCAATCAGGTGCCGGATCTCATCCGAACCGTAGGTTCGAACAGACTCGCCTGCATATTGGCTTTCGATACCGAAGGATACGGCTCCGATATGGTCTTCCGGCGAGCCTGCAAAGTACTTTAGTCCGAATTTGTTTTCGATGGCGATGATCAGGGTGCCGCCTGGGTTGAGCAGTTCACTGATCTGTGCAAGCATGGCGCGTGCGGGCTGGGGATCGGACGTGAAAAGATTCGCGTATTCGAGCACCCCAATCAAGGTGATGACATCAAATCGCTGTTCGGGAGAGAAGGCCTGAAACCGGTCGCACACCACGGTCACGTTCTGGAGATCCCGGGTTCTTTGGCGACAGATGGCCGCGCGTCGCGGTGTGCCTTCCAGAGCGATCACCTGGGCCGCACCCGCCTCGCCCAGAAACCGGGTAATCGCTCCACAACCGGCACCGATTTCCAGCACGCTGGCGCCGGGAAGCTGTGCGGAGAAGGGGCGCAGCACATTTGCCCTTGAACCGCTCAGGTGATAGAAACTAGGCCAGTCATGGCACTGCTGCTGCAACTCGTCGGAAAACAGGCTTACATCGGAGCTGGTACTGACGATTCGAAGGAGCTTATTTTCTGTTTCTTCACCGTCCGAATAAGCGATGCCGGCGTAGTCGGCCCGATGCCAGACGCCTGAGTCCGGGTTGTTCTGATAGCCCAGTTGCTCTAGATATTTTTTGTCCATGTCATCAATGACCGAGTGTTGCACTGATTTTGCCTTTGAGGTCCACTATCCCGTGGAAATGATGGGCTGGCAGGCCAGTAAGATGAATGGCGTCATAGCGTCTGTCGTGGGGAATGACTTCGGCGCCCTCTCGGGAGGCCACGCCCAGCGATAGGAAGTAGTCTCCGACACCCAGCATGAAGTCAAAATTGACTTCATATTCAGACTCCGATCCCGCTTGACCATGTGCTCTGGCAGGAAAATCCATATTCATCTCCGTATTGCAGCTGAACAGTACAACACCTTCCTTGGATTTCAGGGAGAAGCCAATAATGGGTTCGTGGACGGTTTTCAAATACCGAACTTTGACCTTAATGCGAACCTTTTCACCGGGCGGAATGTGGGATGGGTACAGCTTGTCAGTACAGCAAACTTCGAAGTCCAATATGCGGGCGCGCCCGTCACCCCACCGGTATTCACCAGGGTTGTAGGTTGGGTGTGATGAGAATGCTTCGGAATCTGCCTGGTTGTGGAGTTGGTGCGCTCCCGCATCACCTGTGGGCGCTGTATCAGGCGCTGAAGGCGTGCCCTTGTTTTCATCGGACGTGCTATCGCCACCAAAAAGCAGGTCAAGGTACTGATTGACCACGTGCCTTGGCGTACCGCTGGCCAGCATTTCGCCACGGTTGAGCAAAATGGCGTGGTCACAGTGCATCACGATTTGCTCGTGAGAATGTGTCACAAGGAGGATGCTGGTTCCGGATGCTTTGAGTCGCCGTAAGTGGTCGAAGCACTTCGCTTGAAACTTCGCATCGCCCACGGCCAGCGCTTCATCCACCACCAGAATATCGGGGTCTATGCAGGCCTGAACGGCAAACGCCAGTCGCACGTACATGCCACTGGAATAGGTTTTGACCGGTTGATCAAGGTGGTCTCCGATGTCGGCGAACTGGATGATTTCAGCCAGCTTGTTTTCGATCTCTGATCGTTTGAGACCCAAAATCTCGGCATTCAGATAGATGTTCTCTCGTCCGGTGAAGTCGGGATTGAAGCCGGCGCCGAGTTCAAGAAGCGCGGTGATGCGGCCCTGGGCCTGAATCGATCCCATTGTTGGCGTAAGCGTTCCACAAATGAGTTGAAGCAAGGTGGACTTGCCGCTTCCGTTTCGACCGATGATGCCAACCGTCTGTCCCTTGGCGATCTCGAAACTGATGTTCCGGAGTGCGTGGAATTCATGGCCGCGGCCACTGTTTTTTCCTCCAAAAATTTTTTGACGAACCAGGGAGAACCAGTGCTGCAGGCGTTGACGAGGGGAGTCGAAGATGCGATAGGTCTTGCTGAGTTCGTGAACACGGATGGCCACATCAGAGTGCATCTGCGAAGCCCCTTTTGGTTGCTTGAAAGAAACGGAAACCAACCAGAGCGGCGACTATCGAAATGCCTGAATAGACGCCCAACAGGTTGAAGTCTGGTAGTTTTCCCCAGAACAATGCATCTCTGATCATCTCGATGGGGAGTGACAGGGGATTGAGCCAAAACAGGGTCTGGAATCTTTGTGGCAGAGCAGACGCTGGATAGAAGATCGGGGAAAGAAACAGAAGGACCGTGACGCCGGGTCCAATGAACTGGCCGATGTCTCGAAAGTAAACGCTGATCGAAGCGAGAACCCAGCTGACGCCCAGCGTCAGCAAACACAAAGGCGCAAGGATCAGTGGCAGGCAGAGTGCCGTGATGGGCAGGCCGCCAATGAATACCAAATGTGCGCTGACCCAGATCAAGGTGCTGACGGCAAAATGAAAGAGGGCGCTGACCAGGGAAACCCACGGCAAGACCTCAATCGGGAAGACCACCTTCTTGACGTAGTTGACGTTGCCCGTGACCAGGGAAGGCGCCTTGAGAATGTTCTCGGAAAAGATGTTGAAGACCATCAAGCCCGAGAACAGCAGCAAGGCAAACTCAATGCCGCTGCCGCCGGTGGTGCTTCCCCATCGTGCCTTGAACACCACCGAAAACACAAACGTGTAGACGGTCAGCATGATCAATGGATTGATGAGTGACCACATCAGACCGAGGAACGAGCCTTTGTAGCGCCCGATGACGTCGCGTTTGCTCAGCGCCTTGATCAGGTTGCGGTGAAGCCAAGCACTCGCGAAGAGGCTGGAGGGCATTGCCCGGGTTGGGTTCATGGGGCTACTGGTCGGCGCTGCAGGCAACCGGCACCCACCGAGGCTGGACACCAGCGCACCGTCTGTAGGGTGGGTTGGGCATGCTCACAACGTGTCATAGACCTCGGCGTCTTTCAACCGGGCGCCCGCCTGGTCTTTTGCGGACAACAGAGGAGCGCTCGGCAGTTCGGGCCAGTTGATAGCGATGTCCGGATCGTTCCACACAATGCAGCGCTCGTGCGCCGGCGCGTAGTAGTTGGTGGTTTTGTAGAGAAACTCTGCGGTCTCGCTCAGCACCAAGAAGCCATGGGCAAAACCTTCGGGCACCCAGAGCTGGTGCTTGTTCTCGGCGCTCAGGTGGGCACCCACCCATTGGCCAAAGGTCGGTGACTGGCGTCGGATGTCGACCGCCACGTCAAACACCTCGCCTTGAGCCACCCGAACCAGTTTGCCTTGGGGTTGTTGCATCTGGTAGTGCAGGCCTCGCAGCACGTTCTTGGCAGATTTGGAGTGGTTGTCCTGGACGAATTGGGTCTTCTGCCCGATCGCGTCTTCAAACACCGCGTGGTTGAAACTTTCGAAGAAAAATCCGCGGTCGTCGCCGAAGACTTTGGGTTCGAAGAGGACGACATCAGGAATGGCGAGTCGGGTGGCTTTCATCGGCGGAGACCTTGTTCTTCGTTGAGGAGGTGCTGCAGGTACTGGCCGTATCCGTTCTTGAGCAAGGGCTTGGCCAGGCTTTCCAGCTGGCCAGCATCGATCCAGCGGTGGCGGAACGCGATTTCCTCCGGGCAGGCCACTTTGAGACCCTGGCGCTTTTCCAGAGTGGCAATGAACTGCCCCGCCTCCAGCAGGCTGTCGTGCGTGCCGGTGTCCAGCCAGGCGTAACCGCGACCCATCAGCTCCACGTGCAACTGGTTTTGTTCCAGGTACAGGCGGTTGAGATCGGTGATTTCCAGCTCGCCGCGTGGTGAGGGTTGCAGGCTCTTGGCCAGATCCACCACCTGGTTGTCGTAGAAATACAGGCCGGTCACGGCGTAGTTGCTTTTGGGGTGGGCAGGCTTTTCTTCAAGGCTGAGCACGCGACCAGCCTGGTCGAACTCGGCCACACCGTAACGGTGAGGGTCGTTGACGTGGTAGGCGAACACCGAGGCGCCGGCTGACCGCGACGATGCGTTGCGCAGCAATTCGGCAAAGTCGTGGCCGTAAAAGATGTTGTCGCCCAGCACCAGCGAGCTGTTGTCGTTGCCGATGAACTGCTCGCCGATGAGAAAGGCCTGCGCCAGGCCATCGGGGCTGGGTTGTACGGCGTAGCTGATGTTCAGGCCCCACTGGTGACCATCGCCCAGCAACTCGGCAAAACGCGGCGTGTCCTGCGGTGTGGAGATGACGAGGATGTCACGAATACCGGCCAGCATGAGGGTGCTGAGCGGGTAGTAGATCATGGGCTTGTCGTAGACCGGCATGAGCTGCTTGCTCACTGCCTGCGTCACGGGATACAGGCGCGTGCCCGAGCCGCCAGCCAGGATGATGCCCTTGCGGTTTTTCATTTCGAGTCTCCAAGGTGTTCTGCGAGCATGCGGTCGACGCCCAGCTGCCAGGCTGGCAGATGCAGACCGAAACGGCTTTGCAGTTTGTGGGTGTTCAGGCGTGAATTCAGCGGACGCTGTGCTGGCGAGGGAAACGCCGAGGTGGGAACCGCCTGGATGCGGTCGGGGCCGACCTTGAGGGGCACACTGGCAGCAGCGGCGGTGGCGATCACGTGGCTGGCATAACCGTGCCAGGTGGTTTCGCCCGCTGCGCTGAGGTGGTACAGCCCGCCCAGTTGCCGATCGGTCAACGTGGCGCGGATGGCGTGCGCGGAGACGTCGGCAATCAGTTCCGCACCAGTGGGCACGCCATGCTGGTCGTTGATGACAGATAAAGCCTCTTTTTCTTTGGCCAGGCGAAGCATGGTTTTGGCGAAGTTGCCCCCGCGTGCCGCATACACCCAACTGGTGCGAAAGATCAGGTGGGTGCAGCCGCTGCCCGCAATGGCCTGTTCACCCTGCCGTTTGGTCTGTCCGTACACGTTCAGCGGGCCCGTCTCGTCTTCCTCGCTCCAGGGCGCGGTGCCGCTGCCATTGAAGACGTAGTCCGTCGAGTAGTGCACCAGCAGGGCGTTGTGCCGGCGGGCCGCGTCGGCCATGACCTGCGGTGCTTGTGCGTTGATGGTGTGGCACAACTCGGGTTCACTCTCCGCGCGATCAACTGCCGTGTGGGCGGCTGCGTTCACGATCACGTCGGGTGCGAATCGGTCAATGGTTTGGGCCAGCGAGTCGGGTTGGCTGAGGTCGCCGCACCATTCGGTGCTGTGGCGATCCAGCGCCAGCAACTCTCCTAGGGGAGCCAGGCTGCGTTGCAGTTCCCAGCCCACCTGACCGTTTTTGCCCAGTAGCAGGATTTTCATGCTTGGGCCGCGTATTGTTGGGTGACCCATTCGCGGTACGCGCCGGACTGAACGTTGGTGACCCATTGGGGGTTGTCCAGGTACCACTGCACCGTTTTGCGAATGCCGGTCTCGAAGGTTTCGGCGGGTTTCCAGCCCAGTTCGCGCTCCAGCTTGCGGGCGTCGATCGCGTAGCGGCGATCGTGGCCCGGGCGATCGGTGACGTAGGTGACCTGCTCGCTGTAGCTGCTGCCGCCCGCTTTGGGTCGCAATTCGTCGAGCAGCGAGCAGACGGTCTTGACGATCTCGATGTTGGGCTTTTCGTTCCAACCGCCGACGTTGTAGGTCTCGCCCAGTTGACCGGCTTCGAGCACGCGGCGGATGGCGGAACAGTGGTCACGCACATACAGCCAGTCGCGGATCTGCATGCCGTCGCCGTACACCGGCAGTGGCTTGCCCGCCAGCGCGTTGACGATCATCAGCGGGATAAGCTTTTCGGGGAAATGGTAAGGCCCGTAGTTGTTGGAGCAGTTCGTCGTGAGGACGGGCAGCCCATAGGTGTGGTGCCATGCACGCACCAGGTGGTCTGAAGCGGCCTTGCTCGCACTGTAGGGGCTGTTGGGCTCGTAGGGGTGGGTTTCCGTGAAGGCGGGATCGTTCAAGTCTAGGGATCCATACACCTCGTCGGTTGATACGTGCAAAAAGCGGAAGGCCTCTTTCTGTGGCTGGGGCAGGGCACTCCAGTAGGCCCGAACGGCTTCCAGCAGGTTGAAAGTGCCAACCACGTTGGTCTGAATGAAGTCACCGGGACCGTGAATGGATCGATCCACGTGGCTCTCAGCTGCAAAGTTGATGACCGCACGTGGCTGGTGCTGGGCGAGCAATTTCTCGACCAGGGCGCGGTCGCCGATATCACCCTGAACGAAGGTGTGGCGTGCATCGCCTTCCAGGCTGGCCAGCGTTTCCAGGTTGCCGGCATAGGTCAGCTTGTCCAGGTTGATCACGGGCTCGTCGTTGATTGACAGCCAGTCCAGCACGAAGTTGCCGCCAATAAAGCCTGCGGCGCCGGTAACCAGAATCATGGTGTGTTCCGTAATTAGAAATGATTAAACAGGGTTGACTGTGAATCAGCCCACCTTGGGAAGTCTGCCCAGGTGCTTCATAAAATACTTGGCCATGCTGGCCGCATGCCATGCCATGTACTGCTTGTCGCGTCGGCTGGCTCGCTGCGCGTCATGCACGACACGGGCTTGCGGCTGATGAACAACCCGCCAGCCAGCCTTCCAGAGACGGGCACAGATGTCGACATCCTCGTAGTACAGAAAGAACCGATCATCAAACCCGCCCACATCGCGGAATGCCTGGGCGCGAAACAACATGAACATGCCTGCAGCCCAGTCGACGGTATGAGGCAGGCCGGTCGTGTGGCGTTGAATCCGACCCTCGTCACCTGTCAAGGCTTTCCGAAGCAAACCACCTATTGTAGGAAATTGGCGGACGCTGTCCTCTTCGGTGCCGGCTGGGCTCATGACGGTGGGCACCACCAGGCCAACGGTCGGGTCCTCGAAGGCCTTAATGAGCTTGGGAAAGGGGTCTTCAGGCAGGCGTACATCGGGGTTGACCACGCCAAAAAATGGTTGGGTACACGCCTGAAACGCCTGATTCTGGTTGGCCGCAAAACCCATGGGGCGCTCGTTGACCGATTGGCTCAGGTGCAGCTGCTCCGGCCGATCCAACGGGTTTGCAGGCAGGTTGTGCGTCAGGTGCCAATGCGCGGGCGTACCCAGCACACTGGCGTCCGCCAGCAATTGGGTGGCCAGTTCGGATTGGCCATGGCTCACCACAGAGACAAACAATGGCGTCATGGCTCCCTCGGGAATGCGCCCAACAAGGGTTCTTCGCTGTCGGGGTTGAGGTGGATGTTGTAGTACGGGTCGTGGTGGATGTGGGCTGGCCAGTTCAGCCGCATGGCCTGAGCCTCTTGTTCCAGTCGTGGCCGGTTCGGTCCCGAGGTGTCTGCGCCGCGGGAAGCCGATTCGTGGTGGACCAGTGTGGCAAAGGGCGTGATCAGGTTGCGATACCCCGCAGCGAGGGCTTTGAGGCACAGGTCCACGTCGTTGTAGGCCACGGCTAGCGCACCTTCGTCAAAGCCGCCCAGGGACTCGAACAGCGTTTTGCGGACGGCCAGAGCGGCACCGGTCACCGCGCTCACGTTGTGGGGGCGATCCAGTCGGTGGAAATAGCCGCCGTGGCTGGAAGGATGTCCTCGGTGGAGATGGCCTGCGATGCCACCCATGCCGGTCACTATACCTGCGTGTTGAACCGTGTGGTTCGGGTACAGCAGGCGCGCACCGATGCAGCCGAGTCCGGGGCGCATGGCTTGCCGGGTCATTTCGTCCAGCCAGCCCGGCTCTGTCACCTCGATGTCGTCGTTCAGGAAGACGACCACGTCGCTGTTGGCCATTTCAACTGCACGGTTGTTGATGGCGGAGAAGTTGAATGGACCGGGGAATGGCAATACCCTGGTGCGCACCTGGCTGGTTGGATGGCGACCCTGTTGTAGGTCTGCCAGTTGGTCCAGTGTTTCGGATTGCACGGAGCCGTTGTCGACCACGATCAATTCAAAAGCCTGGCTTCGGGTCACCGTCAGCAAGGAGTGGACACAGCGCCGCAACAGCGCGCCACCATCGCGGGTGGGGACGATCACCGTAGCCAGTGTGGCCGCTGGACGATCCGGATCACCCCAGATGATCTGACCCTCTTTGGAACCGGGTGATGCCGTGACACCGTGGAGCTGGGCAATCGACTGACACAGCAGCGTCGAGACGGTGGCCGAACCTACGGCGGCGGTGGCTGCGGCGGTGGTGTCGCAGCCGGTGCTGGCGCCCAGCGAAAGTTGTTGGTGGTAGAGCACCGCCGCACAGTGCACCACGCGACGGCAGGCCTGAGTGGCCCGCAACAGGGTTTCGTGCCAGCCCTCTGGCGTGCGCCAGTCGGCGTTTTGCAGGCTTGACAGCAGCACCTGGCGCGGCAGCGCGATGGCGCGGCCCAGGTAGTTGAAGCTGCACAGCGTGTCTGGCGACCAGTCGGGTTTGAAGTAGGGCGCGCAACGCTGACCGAAACCGTCCAGGAAGTCCTGATCGGTGTAGACGGCAATATCGGATCCATGCGTCTGCAGCTGGCGAGCTGCTTCGCTCTGCGCCGTTGGCGCGAGCCGGTCGCCGGCCCTGAGCAGCCAGACCATGTCTTGCTGGGCTGACTGCAACGCCTGCGCCAGATCGTTTGCTGGGTCCGCGTCTGGCAGCCACTGCAACTGGTGGGCCTTGGCGTGTGAGCCAACGGCAGCCTGCAGTCGGGTGGTTGTCCCAGCGGTGGCCATGATCAGGGCGGTCCAGGTGTCGTGCGCCTGACCCAGCACAGACTGGATGGATGCCAGGCAAGGCTGGAGGTCGTCTCCCCAGATGACCACCAGAAAATGGGGGGCGTTTCCCGGTTTGGCTGTTCCCGGGCGACGCGCTGTTTCGCGTTCGGCAATCCAGTAGGCGTAGGGCACTTCCCGGATCAGGTTCTCCCGGTCTTCTGCCAGCGTTTGCAGATGGACGGTGGCGGGCGTTGGTGCTGCGGCCATTCTGCGAACCGAGAGACTGAGGATGCGAAACGCACCGGCGTGATCAATGGGATCAAACCGCAGCCGGCTGCGGGCGTGCACGCTCAGCTCTCCACTGGCCACGACGCCGCTGCGAAACGGCAGCATCCAGCTGTGGGCATCGGACTCACCGCTTCCATCGTCGAGGTAGAACTGCGCTCTGCCGTGCCTGGGGTGAGCGTCAATGCGGGGGACGCAGGCGTTCAGTTCGATCCGGTACAAGCCCGGGCGCAGCACCGTGTCCAGGTAGTACTTGGGGTTCGATGTGGTGGCTTCGACCGGAACGCCAGCCTCGGTGCGGATACCTTCGGCGATCACGAAGTCGCTCAGCGAAAACCCGCGCTTGAGCCGGCTCCTCAGCCAGAAGTGGATGCGCCTGAGCGGGCTCATGGGCGTGTCCGTGGCACGACGGGCATCGGGCCACTGCGGCCGCGCAGGCCATCGAGCCAGCCGCGAAACATCATGCGCAGCGACAGCAGTCTGTTGCTGGAGGCCAGCAGAACGAAGGCCATCAGCCGCAAGCTGCGGTACAGATCCCAGCACTTCCAGTGCAGGGGAATGTACCGGCGGCGATACAGCAAGGCGCTGTTGCGGAACATGTAGTAGTGGCGAAACGGGGCATGGTGAGAAACCATGCGTTGGCCAAACCACCAGATCCGTTGTCGACGATCGCCCAGCGTGTGCTTCATGCGTGCCTCGCAGACACCGCGCAGCACAAACCCCTGGTGGCGCGCACGCAGGCACCATTCGGTGTCCGCGTGATCGATGAAGAGCGACCCGTCGAGTTCGCCGATCTGGTTGAGCACATCCAGGGGGGCCAGCGTGCCGGAAGAAATCAGAAAGTCCGCCAGCACACTGCTTTCGGGCGCTCCGCAGTTGCGGCGCCGAAATCCGGTCCAACCCACGGTGACAAACCCAGTCCAAGGAGCGCCTTCAGGCTGGGTGTACACCGGCCCGACGCCCGCCAGTGGTTCGCCTCTGGCTCGTTGCTCGTTAAGTTCGTTCAGTAGCGTGGCGAGCATGCCGGCTTCCGGCATGCTGTCCTGGTCCAGAAACAGAATGGCGTCGGCGCCACACTGGCGGGCGCGCTCTATGCCCATGTTCTGTGCCGAGGGCAAGCCCAGGTTGGTGGGCAGCTGTATCAGATCGGACTCACCGAGTCCCAATTCCCCTGCGTCCAGAGGGACGGCGTGGCCTGGCGCGGGGTTGACCACGAGGACCGTGTGGGCGACCTGATCCTTCAGGCTCCGCAGCAAGGGCGCCAGCGCGCCGGTGTCTGCGCCGTACGCCACGATGACCGCAGCGACCTTGCTCACTGGCTCGCGCGCTACGGATCGGGCTTCAGCTAGCATGCACCCTCGCCATCGCCTGCCGGGCCAGCGACTCAAAACCCATCTGGCCGCTCAAATATTGTTGAAAATCGGCAGAGACATGGCCCGTCTCGCCGGGGTGTGGCGTGAAGGTTTCCAGCGTGTGTTTCAGCGTGAGCGCCAGGCTGTCGGGGTCGGGGGTAGATACGGAGCGGATGCGGTCGCTCCATGCAGACAGGTTCTTGGGACCGTAGTGGTTGGTGACCACCCGCATGCCACAAGCCGCCATTTCCAGCGGCGGGTAGCTCGGGTGCGGCGAAATCATCAGCGACAAGCCCGCAAAACACCGGCGCAACTCGGTGGCATACCCTTGCAACGACAGCTTGCCAAGGGACTGCAGCACACAGCCCCCTCCCAGATCCACCGGTGCGTGGGGCTCACCGGCCGAGACGAAGGTCCAGTCACTGAAACCACCCTGAGCCACCAGCCGCTTGAGTCCCATCACGATGAGCGGGAAAGCGTTTCGTTCCACGGTCGGACGCCCATACACCAACAGCCGTTTCTCGCGCGGACATGCCGGAGCTTGCAACGCTGCTCGAATGCCTTCGTTGAGCACCGGGTTGAACCACAGGGCACCTTCGACGGCATACCCTTCGTTCACAAAAAATCGCTGGAGCAGTTCGGTGTTGAACACCGGCACATAGGTCTCTGGCGCGGTGTAGGTGGCGTTGGCGAGAGCGTATCGGGCCGACCACGGATAGAAGCCCGGTTCAAAATCCTGGATCAGGTAAATGAAGGGTCGCTCTTTCATGCTCCAGAGCTGGGCCTGTTGTTGGGCCAGGCTGACGGCCAGGCTGGCGGTCCACCAGGCCGTGCCAATGAACACGTCGTTCGGTCCCACCGCCAGCGTGGCGTTGTCCCGGTCTTGCGCAAGGATCATGCGCCGTCCGGGGCCGTCGGCTTCGCTCAACGTTGTGATCTGCCAGCCCGGAAAGCGGTGCTCTTCGCCCGCCGGCAAGAGAGACTCGTCGCTCACTACGATGCGCAGGTGTTCGGTGAGCCCCGTGAAACCGTTGAGGAACTCGAGCGCCGTTGAAATGCCGCCAAAGGTGTGTCGTTCGGAGATGCCAGGCAGCATCAGATTGACGCGCAAGTCGCTCACCGTGCCTTTGCGGGCACTCAGGGGAAAGATCTCGCGCACATCGGGATTGGCGTTGCGCAGCGCACTGATTTCATTGAAGAAGCGCAGATAAACCTTCTTGAGGTTTTTCTGAACCCATTCCTGGCGCAGGACGAACCGCAGGGCGTTGTTGAGCATGGAGGTCGGGAGAAACGGTGTCAGGACAGCGCCTGCCAGTTCAGGGAAAAATCGCCCCAGGCAGACAGATTCGGGTTGTAGGCGTTCTCGCTCATTTTTCCCGACCATTGCCGGTACCAGCGCTGCACGTGTTCGGGCTCGATGAGGTCGTCGTTCCACACATCCAGTCGGCCCGCGTAGCGCGGCTTTTCGTAAACCAGGTCTGCGAAAGGCAGCCAGATGTGGTGCACGCCGTGTGTATTGAGCCGCATGCACTTGTCAAGATGCGTCACCATGGCGCTGCGCCCCCATTCGATGGACCAGCCGCCCTGATCAAGCAGGCAGCTTCGACGCGCCAGGAACACAACCGGTGACAGTGCCTGGAACTCCTGTGTGAGGATGGCCCGACCGCTGGGGCCGTACCAACCCTTGAGAAGCCCTTTGAACGCGTGGCGTGCGGTGTGTCCGCCACAAAAAACAATGCCGCCGTGGTCAATCAGTCCGGCCTCGCAACGCACCCTGGGCGACACCAGGCCCACCCGTTCCTGTGCGGCGCAGCGCACCAGCTCTTCCAGCCATCCGGTGCTGAAGAATTTGAAGCTGGCACCCACCACTGCCACGAAGGGGCTGGCGCAGCGGCCCAGCGCCCGATTCAGGGTGGTTGCCCAGTGGGCGTCGCCGCCTTCGACGACGGTGATGGCGGACACCTCGGGCTTCTTCAGCTGGTTGACCGTCTGTTGGGCGGCGACCGTATCGCCAGACACACACAGGAGGAAGTGGCAGGCCGTGCCGCCACGTGCCAGCCACATGGCTTCGATCATCGCGACATTGCTGGCCAGTGTCTCCGCGTTGTTCACGATCACGTCCACGCTGGCATCCTGCGGCAGGTCGTAGCGGACCCGGTTGAACATGCGCAGATCCGGATGGACCGTGACCTCCGCTCGCTGCCCGGTGCGGGCAATATGGTCTATGACCGCCTGCCGGGCCGCGGTGGAGGCATAGCCCTTCTCGCTGTTGTCGAGCGCGGCGCTGCCTTTGATGGCCCGCCAGTGGTAGAGCACCCGGGGAATGTGCAGGATCTGGTCACGCGCGATGCGCTCCATGGCGCGCAAAGCCAGGTCGTGGTCCTGGGAACCTTCGAGCCCGAGGCGGAAGCCGCCGATCTCCAGCATCAGCTCCCGATCAAACACACCCAGGTGGCTGATCATGTTCTGCGCGAGCAGCAGGTCGTAGTTGAAGTCCGGCTTGAAGTAGGGCGCGAACCATTCGGTGCCCTCTTCATTCATGCGGTCCTCGTCGGAAAACACCACCTTCACATCTGGCTGTGCGATCACCGCGTGCGCCACCACAGCCAGGGCATCAACGGCCAGAACGTCGTCCTGATCGAGCAACACCACATAGTGTCCCGTGGCCAGTTCCAGGGCGCTGTTGGAGGCGGCAGAGATGTGCCCGTTTTTCGGCCGAACCGTGACCTTGATGCGGAGGTCTTCCTGTGCGATCTGGCTGAGGTAGGCAGACAGCTCTGCGTCTTGCGATGCATCGTCGGCCAGGCAGAGTTCCCAGTCGCTGAAGTCCTGGTTCTGAACCGACAGCACCGCCTCCCGCAACAGGTGAAGCGGGGGCCGGTAGATGGGCATGACCACCGAAAACAGGGGTCGACCAGGTGTGGCTTGTGTGAGCGGCGGTGGTACACGACGCGCAGCCGCGACGGCACGCCAGTGCATGTAATCGTTGCGATCGCGTCCTTGCGATCCGGGGGCGGGGCGGATTTTGCCGTCGGTCAGGAAATAGCGGACCTGTCGGGCAAGCGCCCCCAGGCCTTCTGAGCGCCAGGCCGCGCGCATGTCTCGCCAGGCACCACCGATTCCATTGCGGATGGCGATCTGGCGTTGCGTGTTCCAGTAGTGGCGTTTGGTGGCCAGTGCGATTACCCGCGGCGCTCGCACCAAGCCGGTGAGGCGCCAGCTAGTGGAGTTGCGAAGGGCATCCACCTCCGTCTGGAGGGCCAGGCGCTCGGCTTGCGCCTGCTGGAGCTGCGCTCGCAGGCCCGCGATTTCCCGGTCTTTTTGCGCCAGCTGCGCGTCGGGTTGCGTCGGATCGGTCGGGGTGACGTTCATCACTTAGGTTCAGCGAAGACTGGGGGTGGTCTTCGTCAACGCCAGGTTCGGGTTGAAACAGGGGTCGATGCGCTGTGTGCGATAGGGCTCGTAGGTCAGCGCCGACATGTAGAAGTCCACGGTTGGTACCGTCTTGCCACGGGTTTTCGATTCGTGGTGGATCAGCCGCGAATGGGCGCACAGCACATTGTGGTACCCCTTGTGGTGGGCGCTCAGGCACATGGCAATATCGCTGCCACAGATTTCAAAGCGCTCGTCAAAACCACCCAGCTCGGCAAACCGGGCCGCGGTCATGGCCATACAGGCGCCTGTGACGGCCAGCACATTGCGCGTGAGCATCGGGGAGACGAACGGATTGCTCGCGTCGTAGTGGTCCGGCTGACGGCCATGGAACACGTGGTCGGCCCAGCCGTTCATACCCACCACCACACCACTGTGCTGTATGGTGCCGTCGGGGAACAGCAGCAGCCCGCCCGCCACACCCACGTCGGGCAAGCTGGCGTAGCCGGCCAGCTGTTCCAGCCAGCCAGCATGGGTGGCTTCGGTATCATTGTTGAGGAATACGAAGACATCGCCCCGGGCATGCTGTGCACCCAGGTTGTTCAGGCGGGACCAGTTGAACGACATGTCGGCACGGATCACTTGCACATCGTTGCGGCTGTGCTGCAAGAACTCGAAGTAGCGCAGGCTCTCGGCCTCCTGGGACCGGTTGTCGAGCACGATGAACTCGTAGGACACACCCCGGGTGTGTCGGTCGATGCTCTCGATGCAGGTGCGCAGCAGATCCACCTTGTCCTTGGTCGGGATGATCAGGCTCACGCAGCGGGCCACCGGCTGCTGGAAATCCAGACCGTAGGTCAGCGGATAGTCACCCACGCGCACACGAAGGCCGCTTTGTGGATAGCGCTGGTCCACGAAGCGCTGAACCGCCTGGCGCCCGGCGTCTTGCGCATAGGGTTTGTTGTCTGCGCTGGCGGCGGTGCTGGCGGCGTGGTTGCGCCAGTGGTAGAGCACGTGCGGAATGTGTCCTATGTGTGCGTCGCCCAGTTTCGCGCAGCAGCGCAGCCACAGGTCGTGGTCCTGCGATCCGTTGAGCTGGGGGTCAAGCTCGAAGTCCAGCACCGAGCGGCGGATGGCCACCAAGTGCCCCATGTAGGCCTGGCTGATGGCTAGATGGGGCGACCAGTCCGGCTTGAAAAAGGGTTTGAGCGGCTTGGCCTGCGCGTCAACCTGGTCTTCGTCGCTGTAGAACAGCGCCATGTCAGGCTGCGTCCGGATGTGATGAACCAGTTGAGCCAGCGCATCGGTGGCCAAGAGGTCGTCCTGGTCGAGAAAGGTCACCCAGTCGCCGGTGGCGACCCGCAAGGCCGAGTTGGTGGCCTCGGCGATGTGGCCGTTGTGATCTCGCAGCACCAGCTGGATACGCGGGTCTTGCGCGGCCTTTTGCTGCAGAAATTCTCGCGCAGCGGGGGAGGGGGAGCAGTCCTCCGCAATGCACAGCTCCCAGTTTTCATAACCTTGCTGCTGCACCGAGGCAATGGCTTCATCCAGCCAGGGCAGGTGCGGTTCGTACACCGGCATGAGCACGGAGATGCGCGGCCCGTCGCGGCTGAGCAGGCGAAGCACATCCGGACTGCTCAGCCCCATCCAGTGGCGTGATTCGGTGTCGGCCGCCAGCCAGCGGGCATAGCTGGGTGACGGCGCAGCCAATGGGACGCCGACGCGGAGTGCCACCCGGGAGATCAAGGCTCGCCAACCCTGCTGGCGCAGGATGCGCAAAGCCGCGCGCAAAAGCCGCATGTGTCAGGCATCCCTTCTGTGGTTGCCGGACAGGGCGGCGCGGGTAACGATGGCCGCAAGCAGCGAAGCAACCGCGAGCATCAGCACGGCGGCCCATTTTTCGGGTTTCGCCGGCAACTGGTGGCCGATGGCGTAGGCCAGGCCGGCAGGGCTCTTCTTGCCGTTGAGCAGGGTGGCCGGCGCGTTGTCGGTTTGCGTGAGCCAGACGGTGATGGCGCTGCCGGGAAGACCATCTTCCCCCGTCAGGCGCAATCGCGGCTGTTGAACCGTGGTGCCATCGAACTTGACACGCATGTCCTGAAAATGAATGTTATCGAAGCAGGTGTTGATCACCTGGTTGTCGCGCAGGTGCCTGACGTCGATCAGCTGGGACTGGCGTTTGGAGCGCGTGATCAGCTCCATGCGCACATGCCCGCGGTTGACCCGGTTGCCGTAAGTCGCCACGCGGGTAGCGATGCACACCTCTTCCTGGGAATAGACCTCCGCAAGCTCGGGCCGCACCGGCAGGAGCTCGGCTTCCAGTTCAAACGAGGCCACGATCTCGCCAGCAGGTTGTGCATCAATGAGCATGAGCGAGCCGGTCAGGGCGTTGACGCCATAGTTGGTGATGGTGCGGAAGTGGTAGGCCGCACCCAGGGCAAAAAATACGACCCACCAAAGCAAAACCGGTACCCAGTCACGCAAGTGCTTGTTCATATGCGCACCAGCAAGAAGAAGGGGATTAGTTGCTCCAGGTACGCGGTGGTCTCGTTGACGAGCAAGATCAGCGTGACGGGCAGCAGCAGCTTGTGCAGCGGTGTCCACCGGGACAGCACGTAGGCCCATGCCGCCATCATCAACGGCAGGAAGGGATACAGGTACCGGCCCTGAACTCCCTTGAGCATGCCCGTGATGAGGTAGGCCTTGTGCGCTTGGTTGAAGATCAGCAGCACCGCCGCCGCCATCAGCACGCCCGCGTAGAACACCATGCGATCAGCCGGGGCACTGGGCTGCAGAAGACTAGGGGTGCCCAACAGGGGCAGTGCCAGCAACAAAGACACTGACAACAGCGCCAGCAAGCCCACCGTGTCGGGCGTTCTTTGCAGGGACCACGCTGCTGCGGCGAACACCAGAACACCCAGCAGGGTCAGCAACAGCTTGATCGGTGTACGCAGGGTGGTGTTCAGGCCTAGCAGCTGACCCAGCCAGTTGGCCAGTGAACGCGGCCCGGCGGCGGCCGGCACGTTCAGGCGTTCACGCGGCCAGGCGCTGTGCAGCACGATCAGCAGGGCGATGGCGATCACCGTGTAGGCAAAAAAGGCAGTGGGAAAACCTTCAATCCGGGTCAGGCGGGCGCCATGGCACAGGTGCGCCAGTCGCTCGTTCTGGCAATAGCCGGAAAATCCGATCAGGCCATAGAAGTGGTGGAACAGCCAGTCCACCAGGGGTTGTTCGGTCAAAAAAGTGCTGCGTGAAACCTGGGCATTGACCGACTTCTGGACCACAGAAATCTTGAGGGCGTCGCCGTGGTAGTGGATGTTGCGCAGCACCCACCAGACCACGGTGGACAGCGCGACCACGGACAGGCCCGCGGCATGGCGCAGCCAGCGCAGTGCCGGACCGCGCAGCTCAAACAGAAGAATGCCCAGTCCACCGGCGACCAGGATCCAGGCCGTCATCTTGGTGGTGCCGGCAGCGGCCAGCCAGAAGGCGCAGGCGTAGGCGCATTGTAAGGCGCCCGTCTGGAGATACCGCACCAGGTACAGCGTGGCCACGGCGCAGACCAGGAAGAGGAACACGTCGTTGGTGATGCCGGACGATAGGTGCGACACCATGGGCACAAAGGCGATCCACGGCGCCACCACCAGCGACCAACGGGCGGACAGGCCGGCCGCGATCTGCAGGTGGAAGATGGCGACCACCAGCAAGCCTAGTGAGACAGCCGACACCAGGCGCGTCAGCCGGGCCAGCAGTGGCTTGTCGGCCTTCAACGCCTTGCCGACAGCTAGGGGAATGGCTGCAACCGTGTAATACAACGGCGGGTGCTGGGCGATGTAGTTCTCGCGGTGGGTATCCACTGCCGTAGCCGATGCGTTGCGCCAGAGGTTGTTGGGGATTTCGGCTTTTCCCAGAATGGGAAAAAACACGCCGTTGGCTATGTCATTGGCGTAGGCATAGTGCCCTGATTCGTCTGGTATGTCTGCGGGCGGCGTGACGAAGAAAGCCATCATGCCGGCTTTGACCATCAAAGCCAGTGCGATGACCCAGATCCAGCGTTGGTACAGCGACTTCGGATTCATGTGCGTTCGCCCGACATCAACCAGCCACCCACAAACGCCAGCCCGTCACCCGCCATGGACGTCAGGCGCATGGTCAGGCTCACGCCCAGCGCCACGCTGGTCCCCAGCACCGGGCCAAGCAAAGTCAGCATCATGGCCTCCCGCACACCCAGGCCGCCCGGGGCGCCTGGAAGGATGTAACCCGCCACCCAGGCGGCCGTGAACAACAAGGTCAGCTGCAGCCAGCTGCCTGCGGCCGAACCGAACAGCACTTGAGTCTGGACCTTCAACACGGCCCCCAGGATGAAGTAGCACAGCATCATCATGCCGGCGACCGCCGCAGCGGTGCCCAACCGCGGTGGGGTGACCAGTTCGCCTTTGCCCAGCTTTCGGCTAACGCCGGGGAGCCAGGCATTGAGCACGCGGATACCGATCAGGGGCGCGAACAGCAGTACACCACCAGCCAGCGCCAGGTGCCAGCTACGCAGATGCTCGCCAAGCGAAGCCATGCCCGCATCGGCAAAAAACACGACGGCGGCAAAGGCAAAAGCCGTGCTGATGGCCAGGGTCCAGACGGTTTCAATCGCGATGGTGGTCAGCGTTTTGCCCACCGGCACGCCGATGCGTTGCGCCAGCACGGCGCGCCCCGCGAAGTGGCCAATGTTGCCTGGCAGGTATTTACCCATCTGGGTCACGGCAATGATGCGCAAGGCTTGGTGAAAACTCAGCTTGACCCCCTGGTCTTTGAGCAACAACAGCCACATGATGGCAATGAGTACGATGGTCGCCAGTGTGCCCAGCAGCGACAGCAAGATGGCCACCACCGAGCCCGTGGACCACTCAATCGAGGGAATGCGCTCGTGGTGTGTCCAGAGCTGCCTCAGGAAAAAAACGCAGGCCAGCGCAACCAGTGCATAGGCAGCGACCTTTGCACCTGTGCGCCACATCAGGCCACTTGCTGTGCGTTGATCAGGTCGGCAATGCGCTTGCCGGCCAGGATGCTGTGGTCCATGTTGTAGTACTGCCAGTCACCGAAACGACCGGCCGGGTGGATGTCCAGGCTGACCAGGTATTCGTGGATGGTCTTGACGTTCTTTTCGTAGTCCAGGTCGTAGATCACGTAAGCCGGGTCCACGGTCAACACATCGGCGGCGAGCACCTCGTCGTCCGGGCGCATGATCTTGGCCTTGATGAGGCCGTCGATGGTGGCCTGGATCAGCGCTTCGCGACCCTGCACACGTAGCGGACGGTGCTTAGAGTAAGAGATTTCGCAGCACACCGAGCTGGTGCCGGGCGGGCAGGTCTTCTCCGACGCGTTGCGCGGGAAGCTGATGCGGTGGAAGATGAAATCTTCGGATTCGTGGAAGTACAGCCAGTGGTAGGGGCTGATGTCCGGCCGGTTGATGCCGATGTTCACGCACTCGATCTGGTTGAACTGCAGGCCGTTGATGGCGTCCATCACGTGCTGCGGAACGCCATCGATGAACTTGGGCAGGTGCGTCAGCGGCAGCGTGTAGACCAGGTTCTCGTAGCCCACGACCTTGCCCGATTCGAACGACACCTGTTTGGAGACAGGGTCGATCTTGGTCACGGTTTCATTCAGGTGGATGTTCTGCACGCCTTTGGCCAGCGCCACAGGGAGGGATTCGATCGCACCTTCAATGGGATACCAGAACTCTTGGTTGAATCCCGACTCGTCGTCTTCGTCCCGAAGAGCACCACGCAGGACGGCTTCAAAATCGGGCTCGGGTACGCGGCGGTCGATCCAGTCGAAATTCATGTACTTCGGATCGATGGTCCAGATGCGCTCGGCGTACGGAATCATCAGCTGCTCGGCAATACCTTTGCCGAAGCGCCAGTACATCCACTCACGGTAGTTTTGCGGTTTCGGACGGTCCGGATCGCGCAACACGTCCACCAGGCCGCTGAGGCACTCGATCACGTCCTTGGCCGGCAGTCCGTGCAGGTGAGCCTGGTACGGGAACTGCGTGTACAGGTCGTACTTGCCGTGGTAGATGAACGCCTTGCGCTTCTTGATCTCGATGTTGCCCTTGAGCAGGGTGTGGATCAGGTCGTGCGCATAGGGATTGACGGTGTAGAGGATGTGGGGCGCATAGTCGAACAGGAAGCCATTGACCTCTTCCGACCGACACAGACCACCCACCTCGTGCAGTTTTTCATAAACTGCGTAGTCGTCGCTCTTGAGGTGGTAGCCGGTGCTCAGGCCGGTCAGGCCGCCGCCGAGGATCAGATTCTTGGTGTGTTGCATGTGGGTGTCGAAAAACGGAAGTAACCCGCGATTTTAACCGGGTGCGGTGTTCTGCTCAGGAGAGGGTCTTGCCGGTGACTTCGTCAAACATGGCCTGCAGAGCTTCGCCAGTTTTCTGGATCGCGCAGTGGTCTTTGAAGGCCTGGTAGCCGTTGTTGGCGATGCTTTGGCGCAGAGCCGGATCGTTTTTGAGCGTGCGTACGGCATCGGCCAGCGCCTGCGGGCTGGCCGCGTCCACCAGGTACACGCTCTCGCCGTGCTTCAACAGCTCCTGCACCGGGGCGTTGCGCTGGGTGATCAGCGGCTTGGCCATGCCGATGCCTTCGATCACCTTGTTGGTCATCACCAGCGAGGCGCGCGTGTTTTCGCCAAAGATGCCCAGGCAGACGTCGGCGTTGGACATGAGAACAGCCAGCTGATCGTAGGGCACGGAGTCAATCAGGCGGACGTTCTTGAGGTTGAGTTCTTTGGCGAGCTTCATGTCTTCCTCGTAGGTGATGCCTTTACCCACGATCTGGAATTGCACACCTTCGTTCTCCAGGATCTTGGCCGCGCGCAGGATGTGGCGCACGCCATGGAACGGGGTGTATTCACCGTGGAAGTGCACCAGGAAGTCGCTGCTTTTTTCGGCCGCTGCGCGCGGGTAGATGGCCTTGTCGTCCACGGCAAGGAACAGGCGGCGCAGCTTTTTGCCATCCACCTTGAAGGTGCGCTTGAAGTGCTCGATGACGTGCTGGCTGTCCAGAATGGAGATGTTGGCAGCCTTGTAAGACAGCCAGTCGCTCAGGCCGTACACCCAGGCCATGAAAGTGCCTTCTTTGGCCTTGGCGCGGTCAAAAACCATGGTGTCATAGGTGGTGATGTACATGTCGAACACGATGGGCTTCCAGGTCAGCAGGCGGATCACCGGCGTGATCAGCTGACCATAGAAACCTGTCAACACCACATCGCATTGGGGTGCTGCCAGCAAGGTTTGCCACAGCAGCTTGGGGTAGTTCTTGAACGATCGGTCCGGCGGCAGCACGGTGACCACTTCGTGCCCCATGTCGGTCAGGGCACGCAGGATGATGCGCGTGCGTGAATAGCTGGCCTCACGGCCGGCAACGTAGAGAATTTTCATGGGATGTTAGGAGGTACCAGAGGTCAGAAGCTGGCACTGGCGCGCAGCTGTACCGACTGGGTTTTTTGTGTTTGTTTGAGGTCGGCGGCGTAGGAGGCGCTCAGGTTCCAGGCTCGGCTCAAGTCCATTTGCGCATTCAGACCGAGATAGGTCTGATTGATGCCTGCTCGCTGAATGGTCTCGCGTTGAACAACCGAAGGTTGGGCCGTTTCCCGCATGGAAATGACCAGCGGATCGCGCCGCAAACTTTCGCGGTGCATCAGACTGCCCCCCCAGTGCAGCTTGCGACCGTCTGCGAAGCTGATTGGTGCGAACTGCAGGTCGACGCCCACTCCGGAGAACCACTCCTTGGCCTGGGTGGCATCGAAGAAAACGTCCGAGGTGTAGAGCGTTTGCAGGCTGCCTGCGCTCAGGCGCTGACGTGATTGCGTTAGCGAGGCCCAGGGAGTGACCGTGACGTACGGGTTGCCCATCGTATAGCGCAACTTGCTCTCAAGCGACCAACTGCTTCCCTGGCGTGTGTTGTTGATGTTTCTTCCAACGAGATCGTCGCCTGCAAACTGACGGAAGCTCTGCGAACCCTGGGTGAAATGGGTAGTGAAAAGAAAGTCGGATACAGGTTTCACCCAGTAGAGGCTGGCCGCATGGGATTGGAAGTCCAGCGTGCTGCGATCTTCGGCGCTCGCTACCATTGTGTTGACGTTCTTCTGATGCAGTGCTACTCCCATTTGCGAGGCACCGGTCCAGGCCGACTCGCTGGCACTGAAGTTGAGGGCCACGCCCGAAAAGGCACTGGACCGCTCGCCATGGGCGTGACCAAGAAACGACTGTCCCGGGACAGGGTATCGATCGCTGGAGGTGTTACCCATGGGCACGAGGCTGAATGCTGTACCCGGAATAGCTTTTCCGTTTTGCTGAATGCTCAACACCAGCAAACCCTGGTCAATGTCCTGGCTGAGTTGCGAAGCAGCGGCAGAACCGGCTTCGAGCGCATTGGCCCAGTTCCAAGCGCGGGTCAGGTAATGGCGGAACGTCCGCGCAATGATCTCTTCTCCACGGGAACCAAAATGGATGTCGTCGTAGAAGAGCGCGTCAGCGCCATGCCGAGCCGGATCTGGGGTGCTGACGTTATTGAAACCGAATTTGGCGGGTTCGTTCAAGACTCTGTTGAACACCGTGAACAGATCCACCGCAACAATGTTCGGGTTGCTATTGGCCAGTCCGCCGACAAAATTGTTCCAGTCAACAATGAGAGCCTGGGTATTGGCGGTGTTGACACCAGGATTTCGACTCCAGTCGTGAATCTGTGTCACGAACAGTCGATTGGTTCCACTGGCAGCCCCGGCCTGTGCAAGCTGGTTAACCCCTTCCGCATAGCCTGCCTTAGAAGAAGCTATGGAGGCGGCTGAGCGACCGTTGCGACCAATGTCGTTGTAGCCGAAATAGGTCACCGTGAGATCGCGCTCTGCGATAGGTGAGTTTCTGGAGCGCCACCTGTTGATTTGCTTGTCAAAGGAAATGGTCTGGGAAAACTGTGCCCGGGCGCCGCCCAATGCATAGTTTTGTACCTGAGTGGCGTATCCGCTGCCTTGGAGAGCACCGGCCCAGTTGACGATCTTCCGCGGGCCGGTATAGGCGGGGTCCGTGTAGCTGTCGCCGAATACCCGCAGGGTGTTGACCTGGACCTGGTCAGCGCTGGTTGCCCCTGCAACTGAAAACGGATTGGGTGTTGCAGCAAATTTTCCCGAGCCGCCACCGCTGGCGCACCCGGCCACAGACACAATCACAGCGATAGCGCTGAGCAAAACAGGCGTAGATGTCATACAAGTGGGAATGCGTTGGGCTGTGAGCATTTCGTGAATCCTTAGGCGAGAGTGTTCATCCGGCTAAACAAGAAGCGCAAGTCAGCAAATGGTCAGTCACTACCGAACAAGTCGCGGGTGAATACCTTGCTTTCCACATCGGCCAGGCTGCTGGTCAGACGGTTGGTAACGATGACGTCCGCCTGCGCCTTGAAGGCATCCAGGTCATTGACCACAGGGGAATGGAAGAACTCAGCCTCTTGAAAAGCTGGTTCGTAGATGATCACGCGGACGCCCTTGGCCTTGATGCGTTTCATAATTCCCTGGATGCTCGATGAGCGGAAGTTGTCCGAACCGGCTTTCATGATCAGCCGGTAGATCCCCACCGTGTTCGGCTTGCGCTGCAACACGCTCTCGGCGATGAAGTCCTTGCGCGTGGAATTGGACTGCACAATGGCCTGGATCAGGTTCTGGGGCACGTCTTTATAGTTGGCCAGCATCTGCTTGGTGTCTTTGGGCAGGCAGTAGCCGCCGTAGCCGAAGGATGGGTTGTTGTAGTGGCTGCCGATACGCGGATCGAGGCCGACGCCTTCGATGATCTGGCGCGAGTCCAGGCCGTGGGTGGCCGCGTAGGTGTCGAGTTCGTTGAAGTAAGCCACGCGCATGGCGAGGTAGGTGTTCGAGAACAGCTTGACCGCTTCGGCCTCGGTGGAGTCGACGAACAGCACCTGAATGTCCTGCTTGCGGGCTCCTTGGCGAAGCAATCCGGCAAACACTTCCGCACGCTCGGATCGCTCGCCGATGATGATGCGCGATGGGTAGAGGTTGTCGTGCAGCGCCTTGCCCTCGCGCAGGAACTCGGGCGAAAAAATGAGGTTGTCGCTGCCGATTTGTGCGCGGATCTTGGCGGTGTAGCCCACAGGGACCGTGGACTTGAGAATCATCACCGCCTGCGGGTTGATGCGCATGACGTCGCGAATGACCGCCTCAACGGATGCCGTGTTGAAGTAGTTGGTCTCGCTGTCGTAGTCCGTTGGGGTGGCGATGATGACGAAGTCTGCACCTGCGTAGGCGTCTTCCTTGTCCGTTGTGGCTCTCAGGCGAAGCGGCTCATGGGACAGGAAATGCTCGATTTCGGTATCGGCGATCGGACTTTTGCGCTCGTTGATCAGCGCGACCTTTTCCGGCAGGATGTCCAACGCGACCACTTCGTTGTGCTGGGCCAGCAGGACAGCATTTGAGAGTCCAACATAGCCGGTGCCTGCGACCGCAATTTTCATGAAACGCCTTCAATGAAGAGAAAAAGCTGCGTCCGGGCGATGGACTTCTCCGTTGGGCACCGGTTTCGCCCCCAAGTCGCCGGTACTGTCGCTCCTGGGCGCTAGGCGTCCACAAAGCGTGCAACTCGCTAAAAAGCTCTCAATTTTGCCACATCGGCTTTTGCCAAGCGGCGCAACCGCCTCAGCGCAAGACCCCCAGCGCAAACGGCAAACTCACCATCCCCAACAACGTGGACAGCGTGACCAGCCCCGCCACATACGGCCCGTTGTAGCCCATGCGCGCCGCAAGAACGTAGCAGCTCGATGCGGTCGGCACGGCGGAGAACATCAGCAGAACGGTGGTTTGTGTCGCATCGAGCTGGAACAGGTGGGACAGGCCCAGTGCCATGAGAGGCATCCCCAGGTGTTTGACGGCCAGTACCGCCACCCCCAGCGTCTTGGCCGCGTGCAACGACCCGAGCTGCATCCCTGCGCCGGCCGCCATGAGGCCCAGCGCCAGCGAGGCCTGGCCGATGCGGCTCACCGTGGGTTCCAGCCAGATTGGAATCTGGAAGCCCAGCAGGTTGGCCACCAGGCCCGAAGCGGTGCCGATGATCAGGGGATTGCGCAGCAGTTCCCCAGCAAAGTGCTTTTTTGCGTGGCGGGCCATGGGCCACACGGCGCCCACGTTGAACAGCGGCACACACACGCCGATGATCACGGCGATGAGTTGCAGACCTTGCGGTCCGGCCACTTTGCTGGCCAGGGCCAGAGCGATGAAGGAGTTGAAGCGAAAACCGATCTGCGCACTGGCGGCGTGCAGCCGAACGTCCAGCCGTCGGCCCAGCCAGGGCCAGTGCGGCAGCGAATACGAGAGCGCGATGCCCAGCAATCCGAGCGTGAAGCCGGCCGCCATGAGACTCGACGTGGCGCCCAAGTCCAGCGGGCTTCTTACGATGGACTGGAACAGCAGCACCGGAAACAGGAAGTAGTAGACCAGGCTCTCTATGGGCTCCCAGACTTTGCGGTCGAGCGCCGTGAAACGGCACAACAGGTAGCCGATCAGGATGAGCGAAAAATCCGGGAAGAGGAGCTGGGCGAAGTTCACGGATTGAGCATAGCGCCCGGAATCGGTCCAGTCCGGGGGTTTGTACTTATGTAGTCTCCCCATGGCCAAGGACGCTGCGGCTGTCTACAGTGTCTGCAGACGGGGCGTGATCACGAGCCTGTCCGGTCGGGCGCAGGCGTGCCGGATCGCGACAGCTAGTATGGCTCCTGCTATCCTTTTTGTTGTCTTTCATTCAAGGAGTGTTTGCCATGGTATTGCGTCGTCAGCTGTTTGCCTGGGGTCTGGCCACCGTTTCGGTCGTTGCGGCCACCGGGGCTTGGGCACAGGCTTTCCCGAACAAGCCCGTGCGGATCCAGGTGCCCTTTGCACCTGGCGGGACGACCGACATCATTGCGCGTGTCATGTCCGAACCGCTGGGCAAGACGCTGGGCCAGAGCGTGGTGGTGGAAAACAAGGCGGGTGGTGGCGGCGTGGTGGGTGCCCTGGAGCTTTCTCGCGCCTTGCCCGATGGGCACATCCTGGGCATGGCCACCGTGTCCACCACGGCGGCCAATCCGGCCATCAACACCAAGATTCCGTACAACACGCTCACCGACTTCACCCCCATCATCAACATCGCGGCCACGCCGAACGTGATCGCGGTGCACCCCAGCTTTCCGGCCAAGGACTTCAAGGCCTTCCTGGCCGAGTTGAAGAAGAACCCGGGCAAATACAGCTACGCCAGCTCGGGCACCGGGGGCATCGGCCATCTTCAAACCGAGCTGTTCAAGAGCCTGGCCGGTGTCTTCATGACGCACATTCCCTACCGCGGCGCGGGCCCTGCCCTCAACGACACGGTGGGCGGCCAGGTGCCGATCATCTTTGACAACCTGCCCTCCGCGTTGCCACACATCAAGGCCGGACGGCTGATCCCCATCGTGGTGGCTGCGCCGCAGCGCCTCGCCGCGCTGCCCGATGTGCCGACCTTCAAGGATGTGGGCCTGGAACCGGTCAACCGCATGGCTTACTACGGCCTGATCGCGCCCAAAGGCCTGCCCAAGGAGGTCGTGGACAAGGTCTACAACGCCACCAAGCAGGCGCTCGCCGATCCGGCTGTGAAGAAGCGCATCGAAGACACTGGGTCGCTCATCGTGGGTAACACACCGGCGGAATTCGCCGAGCAGATCAAGGCCGAGTTTGAGGTCTACAAGATGGTGGTCGCCAAGCAGAAACTCAAGCTGGACTGATGGACCAGACCCTGGCAGCGGCCAGCGAGGCCAGTGCCGGGGCCTTCGTCGACGCGCTCTGGCTCGAAGTGGGCCTCTCGCGCAACACGCTCGACGCCTACCGGCGTGATCTCACGCTGTTCGGGCAATGGCTTGCCCAGCGCCACACCGCCTTGATCGCGGCGGGCGAGGCCGACATCAACGGCTACTTTGCCGAGCGCCATGCCCAGACCCGCGCCACCACCGCCAACCGGCGGCTCACGGTGTTCAAGCGCTACTACCGCTGGGCGCTGCGCGAACGCCTCATCACCACCGACCCGACCCTCCGCCTGATGGCCGCGCGCCAGCCGCTGCGCGTGCCCAAGACCATGAGCGAGGCGCAGGTGGAGGCCCTGCTCAATGCGCCCGACACCAGCACGCCGCTGGGTCAGCGCGACCGCGCCATGCTGGAGCTGATGTACGCCAGCGGCCTGCGCGTGAGCGAGCTGGTCACGCTCAAGACCTTTCACGTCGGCCTGAACGAACACGTGCTGCGCATCACCGGCAAGGGCAACAAGGAACGGCTGGTACCGTTTGGCCAGATCGCAGGCCAGTGGCTGCAAGTCTGGCTCGGCCAGGGGCGGCGCGAGGTGCTGGGCGAGCAGCAGAGCGAAGACCTGTTCGTCACCTCGCGCGGCTCGCGCGCGGGTGAGGCCATGACGCGCGCCATGTTCTGGCAGCTGGTGAAGAAATACGCGCGGGTCGCCGGCATCACCTCACCACTCTCACCGCACACGCTGCGCCATGCTTTCGCGACCCACCTGCTCAACCACGGCGCCGATCTGCGTGCGGTGCAGATGTTGCTGGGCCACGCCGACATTTCCACCACCACCATCTACACGCACGTGGCGCGCGAGCGCCTCAAGAGCATCGTGGCGCAGCACCACCCGCGCGGCTGAAGGGCCTTGCTCCCTCTCCCGCTGGGAGAGGGCAGGGGTGAGGGCTGCCCTCGGTCGATGAGCCCGCAACGGGTATAACTTCCCGCCATGGACACCCTGTTTCAAACCCCCGCCGCCCAGGCCGCGCTGCTGGCCGCCGCCGGCGCACTGGCCTTCTGGCTGAAAGACGTGCCGGGGCTGATCGTCTCGTGGCTCAAGCGCTTCTTCATCTCCACGCTCACGCTCGACTCGCGCGACGAGTTCCTGTTTTCCGCGCTGGTGGAGTACATGGACGCGCACCCCTCGCTGCGCCAGGTCAACCAGTTCACCGCGCGCAGCGTGCGCCAGGGCACGGCCTACCAGAGCCTGGAAGAAGACCTGCGCGCCGGGCAGGCGCCACGCGCCTACCTTTCACCCGGCGAGGGCCTGCACATTTTGTGGATTGATGGCCGCCTGGTCTGGATACGGCGCGAGCTGCAGGTGACGCAGAGCGTGTTCGAGCGCATCAGCCTGTCGCACTTCGGCCGCTCCAGCGGCTATCTCTCGGCCTTCCTGCAGCGCGCCATCGACGCGCGCGCCAACCGCGAGAGTGACACGCTCTCGGTCTATATCCCCAACCCCTTTCACGGCGGCGACTGGATGCGTGCGCGCCTGGGCTCGCGCCGCCCGCTCGCGTCCGTGGTGCTCAAGGCCGGGCAGGCCGAAGCGCTGCTGGCCGACCTGCAGCGCTTCTACGGCGCGCACGAGCGCTACGCCGAGCTGGGCATTCCGTGGCGGCGCGGTTACCTGCTCTACGGCCCGCCCGGCACGGGCAAGACCTCACTGGTCACGGCGCTGGCGTCCGAGCTGCACCTGAACGTGTGCACGCTGAGCCTGGCTTCCCCCATCGTCAGCGACGAAAAAATTCACACCCTGCTGGCCGCGGTGCCGCAGCGGTCGCTGCTGCTCATTGAAGACGTGGACGCCTTCTTCCGCCAGCGCGACGCCGCGCACAGCCAGGTGAAGCTGTCGTTCTCGGGCTTCCTCAACGCACTGGACGGCGTGGCCACGCAGGAGGGCAATGTGCTCTTCATGACGACCAACCACGCGGACCGGCTGGACGAGGCGCTGATACGCGCCGGCCGCATCGACGAGCGGGTGGAGCTCGGTGCCTGCGATGAAGACCAGCTGCGCCGCCTGTACCTGAAGTTCCAGCCCGACGAGGCCGCGGCCCTGGCGTTTGCGGCCGAGCACGCGGGCCAGGCCCTGTCACCGGCCCAGGTGCAAGACCAGTTGATGCGGCGTTTCGGCGCGGTGCGGGCCTGAATCAACCCGCGCCTTTCACTGCGCCATGCGCAGTCGCCGCGCTGCGTCTTCATCGCGCGCGTCGTCGATCTCGCGCATCACGCTGGCCAGGTCCACGTCGGCGTGGGTCGGCGTGTAGCGCCCGGTGAGCACGGTGTCGTTGCTCAGCAGGCCGCTCTGGTACAGGCTCCAGATTTCGGGGCCGTACCGGGTGGCGCGCAGTTCGGGTGCAAACTGGCTGAAGAAGTCGCGCAGGTTGGCCACGTCGCGCAGCAGCATGCGCGGTGCGTGGTTGTTGCCGGCGGCGTCCACCGCCTGCGGCAGGTCGATGATCACCGGGAAGTCCACGCCATCCACCTCGCCCGAATGCGCGAGCAGGATGTTGAATTCCGACAGATCGCCGTGCACCACGCCCGCGCACAACATGCGCACCACCTCGGCCACCAGGGTGGCGTGGTGCTGGCGCGCCTGCTCCGGCGTGAAGCGCACGTCGTTCAGGCGCGGGGCGGCATCGCCGTGGGCGTCGGTCACCAGCTCCATCAGCAGCACGCCGTCGCAGAAGTTGTAGGGCTGCGGCACGCGCACCCCGGCCGCGGCCAGGCGGTAGAGCGCGTCCACCTCGGCACTTTGCCAGGCGGCCTCTTGCGCCTCGCGGCCAAACTTCGTGCCCTTGGCCATGGCGCGGGCCTGGCGCGAGTTCTTGACCTTGCGGTTTTCGGTGTAGTCCACCGCCTGGCGAAAGCTGCGGTTGTTCGCTTCTTTGTAGATCTTGGCGCAGCGGGTTTCATCGCCGCAGCGCACCACAAACACCATGGCTTCCTTGCCGCTCATGAGCTGGCGCACCACGGAGTCGATGAGGCCTTCTTCGATCAGCGCCTGAAGGCGGGGCGGCGCCTTCATGTGGACGAGCGCCCGTTGCGGGGAACGCTCACTTCGGCGCCAATGACCAGCCAGCGCGCTGGTTTGTCTTGTCGTTGGTGTAGTGCCAGTGGGCGCCGCAGCGGTCGCAGAAATAGCCGGTGATGGTCACCTGTACATCCCCGCGCAGTTCCTTGCGGTGGTTGCCCTGCTGCAGTTCGGCATGGCCGGGCGCGCCGCGCCAGTTGCGCTGGATGCCCTGGCAGGGTTCGCACAGTGGCGAGGCTTCGGGTGGAGTGGTGGCGTCTGGTGCTGGATTCATGGCTTTTTTGGGTGTGCGGGTGAAGCTTGGCCGGTGCCCGGTGGATGGACCGGCGCCTTGCGTGCGATCACGCGGGTGCAGGGAGGCGATTGTGCGCCCAGCGACTGGTGTGCTGCGACTACATCAGGAAGTCGAGCAGGCTGGCGAACGGGGCAATGGCGCGCATCTTGAACAAGGTGTCCTCGTCTGCGTCTTTCACCAAAGCACTTAGTCCGCCCGCGTTCGCCGCGCCCACCACGGCGCGGGACTGCGCGATGCGCTGGCGCATGTTGTGCTGCAGGGTTTCGGCGAGGAAGCGGTTGTTGCGGCAGACCACCATCAGCTCCGAGTTCAGGTTGGCCGAACGGGGGTCGATGTTGTAGGTGCCAACAACGATGGTGTGGTCGTCGAACACCGCGCGTTTGGCGTGCACGCCCCAGCGCGGCGACGTGGACGGCCGCGCGCTGCCCGCCAGCGCTTGCCCGCCATAGGCCCACACCTCCAGCTTCGGCAGGGACAGTCGATCCAGCGAGTTCGCCAGGCTGGCCACGGTGTAGAAGGCGTCGGTGGAATACAGGCTGTTCGTCAGTATCTGCAGCTTGACGCCGCGTTGCGCCACCTGCTGCAACACTGCGAGGCCATCGTCGCGCAAAACCAGGTAGGGGCTCTCCACCATGATCTGCTGTTTTGCCTCCTGGGCCAGCCGGGTGAGCTCCAGAAACACCTTGCGCCGCTCCACGCCCGAGCCCGGGTAGTCGGTGACGAAGTGGATGTCGTGGCAGGTGCTCAACGCGTGCTCGGGTGCATGGCGCTGCAGTTCGGCAGCCAGCGCGGCCTCGGCGGGAGTGGGCAGACCCAGCAGCTCCGGGCCGGGCACGGGTGGCGATGCGGCTGTCACGTCGAAGGGCTTCGTCACCCAGTCCGATGCCCAGTACAGCTCGAAACTGTCCGTGATGCCCGACGCCACCTGGCCGTCGATGTACAGGTCGCTGTCGAGGAAGTTGTAGCGTTCCGACAGGTCGAAATAGTCGTCGGCGATGTTGCGCCCGCCGATGATGGCCTTCTGGCGGTCCACCACCAGCAGCTTGCGGTGGGTGCGGTGGTTGGACGCGAAGAACCGGGCCAGGCCCGCGGTGTTGTAGTAGCGCACCTCCACGCCCGCCGCTGCCAGCGCCTGGGCGTAGTGTGGCGCGAGCTTGAAGACCGGCAGTGCGAAGTCCACCAGCAGGCGCACCTTGACACCCTCGCGCGCTTTGCGGGCCAGGGCCTGTGTCACCAGCCGGCTCGCGGTGTCGACCTCGTAGATGAAAAATTCCAGCTCGATGGATTCGCGCGCTGCTTCAATGAGCCGCATGCGCGTGGCCAGCGAGTCGAAGCCCACATCGAGCAGCGCCACCGTGTGGGGCTCGCGCGAGCGCACGTCGATGGCGGGGTGCGTGGGCGCCTTGCCCAGCCACTGCCGTTCACTCGCTTCCTGAATGCCCAGGAAGCTCAGGTAGAACAACACCGGCAGGCCCACGAAGACGCCAGCCAGGCCCCAGGCCAGAACTTTCAAGACCCGCCTGAGCGTCCATTGGCTCCCACTCATGCTGTGTTCCCTGTCATCGTTCGAATGCGGTGTGCGGGCGCAGTATCGCACCCGTCAAAACCCGCGAAGGGTCTGCCGGCCGGGGCCTACAGCGGTTTCGTGACCAGCTCGACGGCCAGGCCTCGATCGGTCACGGTGATGCGGCCCGGGCGCAGACCGAGCAAGTCGGCCATGGCCGTTTCCTGGGGGCTCAGCTGGTACAGCACCACTTCCCGCAGGGACTGCTCGGCCAGTGCCGGCGCATAGGTGTTGAGCAATTCCGCCGCGTCGGCCGGCAGCCCGGGGAAACGCATGCGGTACACCTTGAGCTGGTGGGCGCGCAGCGTTCGATCGGCGTGCTCGTAGTGCAAAGCGAAATCGACGGTGAACGTGCCCGCCTGGCTGCGCTGCAGGATCGGGCCCGCCGCGTTCACCGCCATCTCGGCGCGCAGCCGGTTCAAGGCCGGCAGCAAGCCCAGCTGCGGCACCGCCAGGTCCAGGTTCACCAGACCGGCCACGGGGTAACGCAGCGGGAAGCGCTTGCCCACCTCGTACTGCAGCATATCGAGCGGCACGTTCAGGCGCGGCGGTGAGGCGGGCGCTGCTTCCGGCGATGGCGTGGCCTGTGCCCCTGCCGCACCGATCCAGGGCAGCAGTGGCAAGGCGGTCAGCAAAGCGCGGCGCTGCATGGCGGCTTACTTGTAGAACACCTCGACCTTGCCCTTGAGCTGGATCAGCAGGGGCTGACCCTTGCGGTCCACCGTCTTGCTGGAGGGCACCTTGACCCAGCCTTCGCTGATGCAGTATTCGGCCACGTCGAAACGCTCCTTGTCATTGAAGCGGATGCCGATGTCGTGTTCGAACACGGCGGCCACGTGGTGCAGGCTGCGAGGGTCGATGGAGAGGCGGTCGGGCAGGGGGGGTTGGGAATTCGTGTCGTTCATGGGTCTATTTTCGGAGAATTCGGGTGATTGGCAGGCGGCGGTGCGGTGGACTCAATCGGCCAGCACCCGCACCTTCACGCTCTTGCCCTTGATGCGGCCATCGTTCAGCCGGCTGGCGACCTGCTCGGCGATGGCGCGGTCCACCGCCACGTAAGTGGACCAGTCGTTGACGTTGATCTTGCCGACCTGCTCGCGCGCGTAGCCCAGGTCGGCGGTGAGCGCGCCCAGCACATCGCCGGGACGGATCTTCTCTTTGCGCCCGCCCTGGATGTGCAGCGTGACCATCGGTGGCATGAGCGGGCCTTTGCCGGTGGGCGCCAGTTCGGCGAGCTCGTGCCACTCGGATTCGCGGCCCTGCAACTGCTCGATTTTGCCCACGCTGCCCATCTCGTTCATGCTGGCCAGGTTGAGCGCCAGGCCGCTTTCGCCGGCTCGGCCGGTGCGGCCGATGCGGTGGATGTGCACCTCGGCATCGGGCGTCACGTCCACATTGATGACCGCGGCCAGGCTGGCGATGTCGAGCCCGCGCGCGGCCACGTCGGTGGCCACCAGCACCGAGCAGCTTTTGTTGGCGAAGCGCACCAGCACCTGGTCGCGCTCGCGCTGCTCCAGTTCACCGAACAGCGCCAGCGCGCTCATGCCCTGCGCCTGCAGCACGGCCACGAGGTCACGGCACTGCGCCTTGGTGTTGCAGAACGCGAGCGTGCTCGCCGGGCGGAAGTGCAGTAGGAGCTGGCTTACCGCGTGCAGGCGCTCGCTGTCTTTAACCTGGTACCAGCGCTGCTCGATCTGGCCGCCGGCGTGCTGCGCTTCCACGGTCACCGTGACGGGATTGCGCATGAACTGCGCCGCCAGTTTGGCGATGCCCTCCGGGTAGGTGGCGGAGAACAGCAGGGTCTGGCGTTCCTTGGGGCACTGCTTGGCGACCTTCACGATGTCGTCAAAAAAGCCCATGTCCAGCATGCGGTCGGCTTCGTCGAGCACCAGGGTGTTGAGTGCGTCCAGCTGCAGGCTGCCGCGTTCCAGGTGGTCCATGAGGCGGCCGGGCGTGCCGACCACGATGTGAGCGCCATGCTCCAGCGTGGCCAGCTGGCCGCGCAGCGGCACACCACCGCAGAGGGTGACGACTTTGATGTTGTCTTCGGCGCGCGCCAGGCGGCGGATTTCGGTGGTCACCTGATCGGCCAGTTCGCGCGTGGGGCAGAGCACGAGGGTCTGCACGGCGAAGCGGCGTGGGTTCAGGTTGGCCAGCAGGGTGAGCGCGAAGGCGGCGGTCTTGCCGCTGCCGGTCTTGGCCTGGGCAATGATGTCTTTGCCCAGCAAGGCGGCCGGCAGACTGGCGGCCTGGGTGGCCGTCATGCTCAGGTAGCCGAGCTGCTGCAGGTTGGCCAGCATGGCCGGGGTGAGCGGCAGCTGGCTGAAATCGGCGGCAGATGCCGCGGCGGGGGAAGCGTTCGGGGAAGCAGTGGTCATCCCCAATTATCGGCGCACCCCGCTGGCGAAGGTATCCGTTCGCCAACTTGCCGGAGCTCACACCACAACGCATGAAGTGATCCAACCCAGGGCACTGCCGGACGGCCAGTGCCGCCCCCTGGAGGGGGTAGCGCGCAGCGCTGCGGGGGGAATTCAAGAACTCAAGGTGAAGTGGAACGCGGCACCCAGGCCGGGCTCGGAGAAGGCCCAGACCCTGCCACCATGGCGCATGACGATGCGCTGCACGATGGTCAGGCCGATGCCGGTGCCGGCGTATTCGTCTTCGCGGTGCAGGCGCTGGAAGGGTCCAAAAAGGCGTTGCGCCGAAGCCATGTCGAAGCCGCAACCGTTGTCGCGCACAAAGAAGACGGTTTCACCGTTGAGGCTCTTGCTGCCGATATCGATGTGGGTGATCTCTTTGCGTGCCGAAAATTTCCAGGCGTTTCGCAGCAGGTTGTCGAGCAGGCTGCGCACCAGCGTCGGGTCGGCCATGGCTTCCAGATTGGGTGACACCCGAACCTGGGCTACCCGCTTGGGCTCGCTTTCCATGAGCTGGGCGGCAATCTCGCTGGCGATCTCACTGATGTTGACCACACGCAGTTGCATGGGCAACTGGTTCAGGCGTGACATGTGGAGCAGCGCATCGATCAACGCCCCCATGCGTTGGCCGGAGGTCACGATCCGGTTGACCAGATCCAGGCTGTCGGCGCCCAGGTCGCTGGCGTGTTCCCTGATCAGTTCCTGGCTGAACCCGACGATGACCCGGACCGGGGAGCGCAGGTCGTGCGCCACCGAATAACTGAAAGCTTCCAGCTCTTTGAGGCACTGCTTGAGCTCTGTGGTGCGCTCGGCCACCAGGCTCTCCAGGCTGTCGTTGAGCAGCTTCAACCGGAGTTCGTTGTTCTTGCGCTCCGAGATGTCCTGGACCACACCCGTCATGCGCTGGCCGGAGGCATGGCCAGCGTCGAGCTTGATCCAGCGCGGCGGGACGTCTTTGGACAGGACACGAAACTCTTCGCTGAACCGTTTCAGTTCGGCCAGGCTCTCGTCCAGCCGGGTGGTCACCCCGGCCCGCTCCTCGGCGTCCACGCACGAGAGCAGGTCGTCCCGGCAGCGTGGCTGGTTTTGTGGCCAGCCCAGCAGATCGGCCGTTCGGGGCGAAGCGGTGATGGCCGAGGTGGCCGTGTCCAGCTCCAGCACGCCCATGCTCGCGGCGTCCAGGGCCTGTTGCAGCAGCCGCTGGTTGTCCACGAGTTCGACCTCCAGCTTGTGGCGCTCAAAGGCCATCTGGATGGTGGCGTGCAACTCGCGCTCGGAGAAAGGCTTGAGCAGGTACCCATAGGGGCGGGTCTGTCGTGCCCGCTCCAGCGTGGAGTCTTCGGAATAGGCGGTGAGGTAGATCACCGGGGCCGAATGGGTTTCACGCAGCCGGGACGCCACCTCGATGCCGTCCATGTCGCCCTGGATGTGGATGTCCATCAACACCAGATCGGGCTGGGTTTGCGAAAACATTTCCATGCATTCTTCACCTGAGACTGCAATGGCGGGTACGTCGTAGCCCAGCTGCGCCAGGCGCTGCTGCAGGTTGAAGGCGACGATGCTCTCGTCTTCCACCACGAGGATGCGGGAGGGTCTGTTCATGTTTTTCGTTCCAGGGGAAAACGCAATGTGAAGCAGGTGGGGCCACTGCGCTGCACGTCCAGCCGGCCATGGAGCTGGCGTGTGAGCAACTGGACCAGTTGCAGGCCGAGTGAGCCACTGCGTTCGAGGTTCTGATGCTCGGGAATGCTGATGCCATCGTTGCTGATGGAGAGCTCGATGTGGTGCTGGTCGTCCTGGCGCATGACCACACGGACCGTGCCCCGCTGCCCGGCAGGAAAGCCGTGCTTGAGCGCGTTGCTCACCAGCTCGTTGACGATGAGGCCACAGGGGATCGCTTCGTTGATCGGCAGCTTGACGTGGTTGGCTTCGATCGCCATGGCCACATGCCCGGCCACCATGCCGTAGGAGTCCATCAGGTTGGGCAGCAGTTCGCCCAGAAACTGCTGAAATTCAACCTGGGCGAAGTCGTGTGACTGGTACAGGGTCTGGTGGATCATCGACATCGACCGGATCCGGTTCTGGCTGTCGCGCAACATGGCCACGAGTTCAGGGTCCTTGATCTTGAGCGCCTGCAGGTCGAGCAGGCTGTGGATCACCTGCAGGTTGTTCTTGACGCGGTGGTGCACTTCTTCCAGCAGCAGTTCTTTTTCCTGCAGGGCGTCGTGGATGCGTTTTTCGTTTTGCTTGCGTTCACTCAGGTCCAGAATCACCGACAGGATCATCGGACCCTCGCCGGTTTCGACCGGGTTGATGCCGATCTCCACCGGGAACTCGCTGCCGTCCTTGCGAAGGCCGCTGAGGTCGCGGCCAGCGCCCATGGGGCGGGCAGTGGCTTCGGTCTGGAAACCCCGGCGGTAGCCGGGGTGGGCGTGGCGGTAGCGCTCGGGCACCAGCACCTCGACCGCCTGACCCAGCAGCTCTGCGCTGGTGTAGCCGAAGGTGGTCTCGGCCAGGCGGTTCAAGCGCGTGATCTGGCCACGCTGGTTCACCACCACCATCGCCACGGGAATGCGGTCAAACGCTTGTCCCAGGTATTCGTCGAGTCGGATGTGTGGGGCGCTCATTGCCAAAATACTAAAGCCGATTCGCGCCACGCGCATGGGAATCTTCCATACCCGTTGCGCGCCGCCGGGCAGTTAGTACAAACCGCTTCTTTGTGACGGTTCAGGCGCCCAGCAGGTAGTCAAGTTCTTGCTGGCTGAAGCCGGCTTCGCGCCGCGCCGCGTCGTTGAACGGCGGTTTCAGGCGCGGTGCGTTGTGCGTGCGCGAGAGCGCGCGGTAGTGCGCCAGCGGGTCCAGCGCCTGCTGGGCGCAGAGCCAGCCGTACCAGCGGTTGCCGATGGCCACGTGGCCGATCTCATCGCGCAGGATCACGTCGAGGATCTCCACCGTGCGCAGGGCCGCCGCGGTGTTGACCTTGCGCAGGCGGGCCTGGATCAGGGGCGTGGCGTCGAGCCCGCGCGCTTCGAGCGTGCGCGGCACCAGCGCCATGCGCGCTGTGATGTCGTGCTGCGTCTTCACACACATCTCCCACAGGCCGTCGTGCGCGGGGAAGTCACCGTAGTGGTAGCCCAGGCTTTGCAGGTGCGTGTGCAGCAGGTCGAAGTGCGTGGCTTCTTCGGCCGCCACGCGCAGCCAGTCTCGGTAGAAATCGACGGGCATGCCGGCGAAACGCCAGACCGCGTCGAGCGCCAGGTTGATGGCGTTGAATTCGATGTGGCAGACCGCGTGCAACAGCGCGGCCAGGCCCTCGGCGGTGAACGGTGAACGGTGCGGCACGTCCATGGGTGGCACCAGGGTCGGACGGTCCGGGCGGCCAGGCAGGCGCTCGTCAGGCGCCGCACGCAAGGTGTCGCCCGGTCGCAGCGCGCTGAGTGCCGCATCGGCATCGGTGCAGTCGCTCAGGGCCGCCCACAACGCCAGCGCTGCCTGTGCCTTGCGGTGTGGCTCTGGGATGCGCAGCGCCTGCAGGGCCTGCATCCGAAGGCTGGTAACGGTGGCGTCGGACGTGGCGCGGTTGTCGATGGGCTGCATCCCTACAATTCTAGGTTTCGCGCGGGCACCCACGGTGGGCAGCGAGCGCAGACTGGATTGGAGACTCCCCGATGGCGATTTACGAACTCGACGGCATCGCGCCCCGCATGGCCGCATCGGCCTGGGTGGCTGACAACGCCCAGGTCGTTGGCGACGTGGTGCTGGCCGAAGACAGCAGCGTGTGGTTCGGTGCGACCTTGCGTGGCGACACCGAAACCATCACCGTCGGGCGCGGCAGCAATGTGCAGGACGGCAGTGTGTTGCACGCCGACGTGGGCTTTCCGCTGTCCATTGGCGAGAACGTGACGGTGGGGCATCAGGTGATGCTGCACGGGTGCACCGTGGGCGACGAATCGCTGATCGGTATTGGCGCCATCGTGCTCAACGGTGCGAAGATCGGTCGCCACTGCCTGGTCGGCGCCGGTTCGCTGGTGACAGAAGGCAAGGAATTCCCCGATGGCTCCATGATCATGGGCAGCCCGGCCAAGCTGGTGCGCCCGCTCACGCCCGAGCAGATCGAAGGCCTGCGCCGAAGCGCCCGGCATTACACGGCCAACGCCGACCGCTACCGCAAGGGCTTGAAAAAGGCCGGGTGAACCCTATCTTCGAGCGTTGATTGAACCGAAAGACGAGATTGTCCGAACTCCACAAATTCATGTTTGAAGGCCTGCCGGTGCGCGGCATGCTGGTGCGTCTGACCGATGCCTGGACCGATATCCTGCACCGGCGCGAGCAGGCGGGCGGCTATCCGGCGGCGGTGCAGGAACTGCTGGGCGAGATGACGGCGGCGGCCACGCTGATGCAGGCCAACATCAAGTTCAACGGCGCACTGGTCATGCAGATCATGGGCGACGGGCCGGTGAAGCTGGCTGTGGCCGAGGTGCAGCCCGACCTGAGCCTGCGCGCCACGGCCACGGTGCTGGGCGAGGTAGCAGCCGACGCACCGCTGTCGCACATGGTGAACGTGAACAACCTGGGGCGCTGCGCGATCACGCTCGACCCCAAAGACCGCCAGCCCGGCCAGCAGCCCTACCAGGGTGTGGTGCCGCTGTTCGGCGATCGCCACGAAAAGCTGGAAAAGCTCAGCGAGGTGATTGAACACTACATGCTGCAGAGCGAGCAGCTGGACACGCGGCTGGTGCTGGCCGCCAACGACAAAGTGGCCGCCGGCCTGCTGATCCAGCGCCTGCCGCTGCAGGGCGAGGCCAACCTGTCGGGTGCGGGCGCCATGGCGCGCGATGAAGACCAGATCGGCCAGAACGAGGACTACAACCGCATCGCCATCCTGGCCGCGAGCCTGAAACGCGAGGAGCTGCTGGAGCTGGACGCCGAAACCATCCTGCGCCGCCTGTTCTGGGAAGAAGACGTGCGCCGCTTCGAGCCTTTGGTGGGTGACGATGGCCCGCGTTTTACCTGCACCTGCTCGCGCGAGCGGGTGAGCAGCATGCTGCGCAGCCTGGGGCGCGACGAGATCGAATCGATCATCACCGAGCAGGGTGAGGTGGAAGTGGGGTGCGACTTCTGCGGCGCGCAGTACCGGTTTGACCCGGTGGATGCGGCGCAGGTGTTTCTGATGCCAGCCATCCAGCCACCTGGCTCACCCGGGGTGCACTGAAACGCCTCCGGCGCGAAGTGCCCAACCCAGTACACACCGCGGAACCGGCTTCGCCGGGCCCAGGTGTGGTCCCCCTCCGGGGGAAGCCGCGTCAGCGGCGCAGGGGGGCAACTCCCAGTGCTTCCAGCACGTCGTGGCAGGCGCCCATGGTGTGGTAGTCCACCTTGCCCGCCGGGCTCTTCTCGTCGCTGAGCTTGCGGTTGTCCGCGCGCAGGATGCGCCACCAGGCGCCGTGCTGGTGGTCCACGAAGTGCTCCCAGGCATAGGCCCAGAGGCGCTGGTAGTCGGCCCAGTAACGCGCTTCGCCCGTGGCCACCGCCAGGCGCGCGGCCGCGGCAAACGACTCGGCCTGGACCCAGAAGTACTTGTCGCTGTCGCACACGCTGCCGTCGGGCGCGAAGCCGTAGAACAGGCCGCCGTGCTCGGCGTCCCATGAGGTGGTCATGGCGGTGTCGAAGAAGTGTTGTGCCCGCTGCACCAGTCCGGCCTGCGGGCGGCGCTGGTTCAGCAAGAGCAGCAGCTTGGCCCACTCGGTGAGGTGGCCGGGCTGGAAACCCCAGGGGCGGAAGATGTTGCTCTTGTCGTCCTTGTTGTAGTCCCAGTCCACCGACCAGTCGGCTCGGTAGTGCTCCCACACCAGTCCGCCAGCCAGCGCGGCCTGGCGCACGGTGATGTGCTCGGCCAGCAGCGCGGCGCGATCGAGGTAGCGGGCTTCGCCAGTGGCGTCGTAGGCGGCGAGCAGCGCCTCGCACAGGTGCATGTTGGCGTTCTGGCCACGGTAGGGTCGCAGTTGCCAGTCGTCTGTGGCTTCGTCCGCGTACAGGCCGTGCTGTGGCTCCCAGAAGCATTGCTCCAGCAGCTCGAAAGTCTTGGCGATGCCCGCGTGCGCGCCGCTGAGGCCGGCCATGTGGGCGTGCGCATGGGCCAGCAGCACGAAGGCCAGGCCGTAGGCGTGGTTTGTGGCGTCCAGCACCGTCTTGCGGCCCTCACGCCAGTCCAGCAGCCAGGCGTAGCCACCGGTGACCGGGTCGTGGTGCACCTGCAGGAAGTCAAAGGCTTGTTGCAAGGCTTGGCGGTGCAGGTCGTTCGGGTCTAGGCGCTGCGCCATGGCACAGGTGACGACGAAGCGCGTGCTGCTCACCAGGTGGCGCGTGTGGCGGTCGTACACCTCGCCGTTGTCACGGAAGAAGTGAAACAGGCCGCCGCTGGGGTCGATGGCCCTCGGGAGGTAGAACGCCATCGTGTCGCGCACGTGGGCTCGCAGGAAATCGGGTGAGCGGAAGTCGGGCAGGGGCTGTGCGGGGATCATGGCGGGGTGTTCTGTGGGGTCGTGGCCGACAGGAGCTGGCTGAACAGGCGGTGTTCGCAGTCCGGATCGCTGCAGCTGTCGCAGACCCAGCGGCCATGGCCCAGGTGCAGTGCCGGATCGTCGTCCAGCAGCGGCCTGCCGAGGTGGTTGCCGATGGCTCGCAAAGCCTGCTGCAGGCGTGCGGGCCCTTTTCCGTAGATGGTCTGGTAACGCACGCCGGCGATCTGCAGCTCGCGCCGCAGCACCGCGTCGGTGGCTTCGCGCACGGCTGCGCTGTCGCGAAACAGGCCGTCGGCGACCCAGGGCAGGTCCAGCCCCATCAACAGCGTCAGACCGTAACGTCGCTGTTCTGCCCGTGCTGCGGGCAGCAGTGAGGTGTCGTTGAAATACAGCTCGCTGTAGGCAGCGATGACGAGCGCGGTGGTATCGGCCACCACGAGTTCCACGCCATGCTGACCGGCGGCCTGCGCAATGAGCTGTGTCTGCTCGGCCGCGCGTGCCGGCTGTTCGTCCGCGCGTGGTGCGCGACCCATGCTCTCGCACCAATGCCGGAGTTGCTCGGGGACGAGCACGGAGGGGATG